>Ga0118677_10000031_pt2 | contig 110344 bp, 82 predicted proteins | sample AliMusrvi5mmetaG_FD_86154 | JGI IMG/M metagenome (GOLD analysis project Ga0118677, IMG submission 86154)
TCGGTAGGACAGCCAACTCCCGGCCAGAATGATCCCGAGGGTTCCAGCTATCCTACGTCGCAGGACAAATACAAGAAAGCGCTTCAGCAGTTCAACGCCATCCTTGATAAATATAAGATGCTCCCCCGGCCCAAAGCCGTGGCAATCGCGCGCTATCAGGCGGGCGTATGCCAATCGCTGCTGGGCGACCACCCTGCCGGCCCAGCAATCGCCGTTTTCAAAGGTATTTTATGATCCTGCCGGATCGGTTCAGGGTTATTCCATCGCCAAAACCTTTGACCAGAACTTCATGGTGGCAGGGCAGAAGGACAACCGCGCCATGGTGATGAAGGTCAGTCCTGCCGGCATTGTTATGTGGGGAAAAAAGATCAGCAGCTTTAACGGTTCCTATTTTAACTGCGTCATCACCACCCACGATTCAACCTGCCTGCTGGCAGGGGTGACTCCCGACACGGCCACCGGGATCCGGGATATTGCCTGCACCAGGATTACTGCGTCAGGCGATACCTTATGGTCAAAAAAAATCGCATTCGGAACCGACGCTTATCTCTATTCTGTCAGCCAGACCTCCGACCACGGGTTCATCCTCGGGGGTTACTTGGTGCAACCTGTTTCCCCGGGCAAGTCCATGCTGGTGATCAAACTTGATGCGTCGGGCGGCCTCACCTGGGCCAGGATACTGGCGGCTTCGAACAGCAGCGGCTGGGCGGCGTCGGTAAAGCAAACGACCGACGGAGGATATGCAGTGACCGGCAGCCTGGAGAACACTTCGCACATGGGCGCAGCCTGCCTGGTCAAACTAACACCGGGCGGGGACTTCTCATGGGCCACCCAGCAATGGCTTGGCGCGAGCACGTCGGAAAGCTGGGATGTTATTGTAAAATCAGATGGATACATGGTACTGTCCTCCTCCCCCGATCCCGGCATGGTGCTGATGAAGATCAGCCTGGCGGGAAATTTTATCTGGGGACAGGAATACAACGTTGGTGGCGGCACGGGGACCACGTTTTTCAAGCCGAAACTCCATGCAACGTCCGACGGGGGGTATGCTTTTGTTTCTTGCGGTTACGGGATGGACCAGTTCCTCGTTACCGCCCCCCTAGGCACACTGAAATGGGGACAGGAAATGTTGCTGATTTCTTCGGATGTTTCTGAAAATACCCCGGGCAAATACATGATCCTGGGCAACGGCCCGATCATCGGCACAAAAACCTCCTCCAACAATCCCCAGGTAGGGCTGATCTACAGCGACTCCTCCAATGTAACGTCAAATTGCATTAATCCTAACTCGTTCTCTTCAGGTCCTTGTTCTGTCATCCTGAACCCGGTTACCCTTACCGCTTCCCAGGGAGGCTCGTCGGCCAGCCTGCACCCGGCGGTCATACCGGTCATCCTTACTTCTTTCGAGGGCTGCATCTCATTTGTGGGAAGTACGGAGGACAAAAATCCGGGGGCGGCAGCATTCAGCGTGGTTCCCAACCCCTCCGACGGACTGTTCCGGATCATGCACAGTCAACCCGCCCCGACTGAAACCGTCCATGTTGATGTGTTTAATAACCAGGGAGTGACCGTTTTCCAAACATCCTGCCTCATCAGTGATGAGCTCAGGGTGGATATCCGCACCCGCCCCGCCGGGATCTATTATGTGCGGTTGACAACCGGCGACAAAATTTTTACACAAAAGATCCTGCTCGCCCGATAGCTGCGCCCTGTTTTCGCCATTTCGCTACCTCGCTACCTCGCCACCTCGCTACCTCCAATATTTCTTGACCGCAAAGATATTCTCCGTATCTTTGTATTTAATCTGAATTAAAATTACATCATGAACGAAAATATGGAAACCATCATCATCGTATCCCATGAAGTTCAGCGCTTTGAAACCTGGCAGGAGGCATTTTATGCCAGGGCCCACATCCGCCATGAAGCAGGGATCCTGACCCTGGGCGTTTATCGTGACCTGGAAAATGAGAATTACATTACCGTGGTGAGCGAAGCACCCAGCCCGGAAGTCGCGGCCGCCTTCATCGACAACCCCGAGTTGAAAGCCCTGTGGAAAGAGATCGGCATCATCGGGGAACCCTCGACCAGGATCATGAAAAAGGTTTCATAATTAGCCTCTGCAGAGAGCCATGCAGGAGTCTCAGGCTTTGAAAAAAATATCATACCCGAACCGGAGGATCGTTGCCGCAACCACCATCAGGAAAAAGACCCGGATGAACCGGTTACCCTTCAGGATGGCAAGCCTCGCCCCCATCAGCGAACCCACGAAATTGCAGGCGGCCATCGGGATGGCATAATGGTAGAGGATATGCCCGCTGCCGGCAAAGCACAATATGGAGCCGGTGTTGGTGGCGACATTGATGAACTTGGCGTGCGCGCTCGCCTTCAGGAAATCGAAACCCAGCACACTGATAAAAAAGAGAACAAGGAAACTGCCCGCCCCCGGGCCGATAAACCCGTCGTAAAACCCGATGAGCAGGGCAAAAAAGCTGCCGTATAAAAATTCCCGCCGGGCTGTTTTGGGGGTGGTCGTAGCCGTTCCGAAATTTTTCCTGGTGTAAGTATAGACTGCCACAACAATCAGTACTCCAAAAATGACGGGTTTCATAGAGCTGTTGCTGATGACCGATACGGTCCTTGAACCAGCATAGGCAGCCAGCAAAGCGATGAGGCAGAGCACTCCCAGCAGTTTCCATTGGAGTTGAACCTTGCGGGCATACTGCAGCGCAGCAGATGAAGTACCGGTGAGCGACGGGATCTTGGTGGTTCCCAGCAGGGTGGCCACCGAATATTTCGGGAGCGTAATCAGGACAGCCGGTGTCTGGATCAGCCCTCCTCCCCCCACGATCGCATCAATGAATCCGGCGGCAAGGGCGGCAAGGCAGAGAAATATCATTTCCTGGGAAATCATGCGCAGGGGAGGAATTTACACGAACCAAAATTAGGATAAATGTTTCTGCACGGAGGTCTTATTCCGGAAGGAACATTTCACCCATTGCATAGAGTCGCGCCTCACCCCCGATGATCACCCTGGGGGGCTTGTTGTAACAGTCGATCGTGCCAATACGTTTCGAAACCTGCAGGGCGGTCAATGCCGGATTACCAAGCCGGGCCGCCCAGTATGGGATCAGCGTGGTATGGGCCGAACCGGTCACGGGGTCTTCATCCACCCCCGATTGCGGGCCGAAGAACCTTGATACAAAATCAACGTTGTCTCCGGGGGCCGTGACAATCAACCCCCTCGCATCCAGTTTCCCTACAGCCGGGAAATCCGGAAGGATTGCACGGACCTCCTCCTCCGATCCAAGAACCGCCATATAGTCGGTTTTGCCCCTGTAAAGTTCCAGGGGAGCCCGCCCGATACCCAGGCTGGTCACCGATGCAGGATCAACCGGGAAGATCTCATCAGCCGGAAAATCAAGAAACAGCTTCTTACCCTCCTGCCGCACCTTCAGTTCTCCGCTCCGGGGGGAGTGGAAACGGATCTCCTTCCCCCGGAAATCACAATGGTTGAATATTACAAAAGCGGAGGCAAGCGTGGCGTGGCCGCAAAGGTCCACCTCGACGGTGGGGGTGAACCACCTGATCTCGTAGTCATCACCCCGCCTCACCACGAATGCCGTTTCCGAAAGGTTGTTCTCAGTTGCAATCTGTTGCATGAGCGGGTCGGCGGGCCATACGGCCGGTAGGCAGACCGCTGCCGGGTTCCCGCCGAAAAGACGCCCGGTAAAGGCATCCACCTGGTAAAATTTAAGTTTTTGCATACCAATCCTGTTTTGTAGTTTTCCTCCGGGTCAGGAGGTCAATCCTCTTCCCCCGGTCACAATTCCGTAAAGGGCCGGCCATACCCTTCGCAACAGCGCCCCGGTAATGACTGCAAAAATGACGATGGTTGCGGGGAGAAGTAAAAAAGTCAGCAGCCGGTAATGTGCAACATGACAGACAACCGGGAAGACTGCCGAGGTGGCGTAGGCCACCAGCGGGGCATGCAGGGCGTAGATCATGAAGGCAAACGCCGACATCCAGACGAACCACTTCCGGCTCATGAACCATGTTACCAGGCTGTTGCAGCCAAACCAGGCAAAAATCAGTCCGCAAAGAATGACCAGTTTATGCAGGAACATCAAACCAAGGGCCATCCCTGTTCCTGAATTGACCGGGACCCTGAAGGCAATAACCGTTTTGATGGCGGCCAGCAGAACAAATGCAATTCCCCACCACAGGGGGGTCAGCCATTTTTTCGGAACATCGATATCAAAGTTGCTCTTTTGTATCCAGACCCCAAGTGAAAAAAAGAGGAGCCCTTCCCCTTCAAAAAAGACAAATCCCATGGTGACCAGCCACATCAGTCCGGCGATGCCGAAGAAAACCCACCTCGCCACCGGGTGGGTCACACACCAGCGGATGGCCGGGTAGGCGATGTTGTAGACCAGCAACACCCTGATGAACCACAACTGGTAAGGCACCGGCAGGATGAGCCAGCGGAAGATCATTTCGTACCATTGATAATCGTGCAACAGGCTCCGGTGATCATCAAGCCGGACGATCTGGGAACTGATGACGATTGCCTTCGACCACGGGAACATTTCAAGGGCCCAGGTGAACCCGAAACCCAGGGCGCTCCATATGAGGTATGGAAGCAGCAGGGTACGCAGCCTTTTCCGGGTTCTTTGACCGTATGGCCTTTGATCATGCAGGGCGTAAAGGAAACCGGAGATAATGAACAACATGGGAATGCGAAACCTGAAGATCCCGTTCGCAAGAAAATATTCGGCAAAGGTGGTAAAATTGAGCGGTTCCCCCGGGATGGTGAAGGGCTGCAAATAGCGGATCTCCAGGTTATACCCGTGTACGAAGACCAGGAGGAACATGGAAATAAAAGACCAGAATTTGAATTTCCGGCTATTGGAATCCGATATGGTGCTGTTAAGCTGGGTAAGCCGGGCTGGTTCCATCAGGGCTGGATGATTGATCGGTTTGTGCTGAAATTCAATGCCACGCTGCAAATCTATTGTAAAGCATCTGAACTGCCAAAAAATGGATAATAGTTCTTACTTTTACCCCTTGAAATTTGTATTGAAAACAGATTTTTTCACCTGCTTCCCATTCATTAACAGAAAAACCGGTCACATGATATTGAACAAAACACGCATCTCTCTCCTGGCCCTCGCTGCAATGATCATGGTTGTTGTATCTGCATGCGGCAAAAAAACGGACACACCAGCCAAAACCCCGACAGTTCCCACACTCACCACCGCAGGCATCTCCCTGCTCGGCCAGACAACGGCAACGTGCGGCGGGTATATTACCTCTAACGGCGGGGCCGCCGTGACCGGGCGCGGCGTCTGCTGGAGCAGGAACCTGCTGCCGGTCATCACCGACGCCCATACTTCCGACGGACCAGGTACGGGGCTCTTCACCAGCATGATCACGGGCCTTACCGCAAACACCCTTTATTACGCAAGGGCATACGCCACCAACAGCGCCGGCACCGCCTACGGCAACAGCCAGCCCTTTACAACACTGAAAATCATTGTTGACTCCGTGACTGATGTCGATGGGAATCACTATCACGTCGTCTTGATCGGGGGCCAGTCGTGGCTCCGCGAAAATCTCCGTGTGAAACACTACCGCAACGGCGACGCCATCCCCGCGGTGACGGTTGACAACCTGTGGAAAAACCTCACAACCGGGGCTCTCTGTGCCTATGATAATCTTGAATCCAATGTTCCGGCATACGGATACCTTTACAACTGGTATGCCCTCACCGATGCACGTGGTCTCTGCCCCGCAGGTTACCATGTCCCTGCCGACGGCGAATGGGCGGTACTGGGAACGCAGCTGGGTGGCGACACGATCGCCGGCGGGAAGCTGAAATCAACCGGGACGATAGAACAAAGCACCGGTTTGTGGTACGCTCCCAACACGGGTGCCACCAATTCGAGCGGGTTCAGCGGACTTCCCGCAGGCTACCGGATCAACTACGGCACCTTTTATTCGATGGGAAATGTCGGATATTTCTGGTCCGCCACCGATACCGCGACCGTTAATGCCTGGAACTTCGTGTTGGATGCAAACAACGCCGAACTGCTGCGGAATTTCAACCTCCTGGCCAACGGTTTCTCGGTGCGGTGCCTTAAAAATTAGGCTCCCTGTGCCTTACGAAGGCTTTGAACCAGGCTTTCTGAGCACTTTCTTTTCCGAATTCCTGCGCTTCGTTTCAAGCCGTTTTTCCTTCGATGCAAGCGACGGCCTGGTGGCTTTGCGCTTTTTCCGCGGCGTGAGCGCGCGGGTGATCAGCTGGTAGAATTTTTCGGTGACGCGCTCCTTGTTTTTCAGTTGCGACCGTTCCGACTGCGACACCAGCAGTAATTCGCCGGCAGCGGTGATCCGGACGGCAAGCTTTTCAGAAATGAGCTGCTTTTCGGCATCGGATAGCAGCAACGACCCGGCAACATCGAACCTGAGCTCAACCTTGGTGTTCACCTTGTTGACATTCTGCCCGCCCGGCCCGCTGCTGCGGGAAGCGCTGAAATGAAGTTCTGCCGTAAAATCCCGATCATCCATCTTCCCGGTCCCTGTCATATGGTTCCTTCCCCGGTTAATTGTCATACCGGAAAAGCTTTCCAAAATTACAACAATCGGGGAAGACAACCACATCAGCACCGGAATGACCCGCAGGGATCGCGCAAAAAGGTGCAGCGAACGCAGGGTTATGCGCATGTTAAAAAATATTTTACCTCATTTTTTAACTTCCGGGCAACCCGATTGAAAAAAACGCGTCTGCTTTTCAGTATGACACGCCCGTGCATTTTAAGTTGCTGACAGCGCGGGAACTGAGCCTGACCAAAATAGCCCGCTTATAAACAGATTTTTACCTCCTTCTTTAACCCCCAGTAAACAAAGTGGACGCAAAGCCGCTATGCGATAACGGAGGTAAAACCAAAACAAATTTGACATGAAACGAGCCATTTTTATAATGTTTGTTGCGTTTGCAAATGAACTGCGTACGATGATCCTGGTTGGATGATTCGAATTCAGAGAAGCGCTGCCGGGGGAACCAACAGGTTCATCCCGGCAGTTTTTTTTGGTACACATGAAATCCGGGACACTTTAAAAGCCATTTGCCCGCACATATTATCTTTTCACGGGGTAGTTTTGTACTTTTACCAAAATTTCCTGCATGAAAAATCCATTTGCCATCCTGCTGGCATCCCTTTTCGGGCTGGCTGTCTTCACCGGTTATTCCCAGGGAGCTTCCCGCAAATCCACCGAGATCATCCTGCTCCACACCAACGACATGCATGCCAGGATCGACAACATGGCCAAACTGGCCTACCTTGCCGACAGCCTGCGGAAGTCGCATCCGGATGTTTTCCTGGTTTCAGCAGGGGATAACTTTACAGGAAATCCCGTGGTCGACATGGCCCCGGATAAGGGTTTTCCTATGATCGACCTGATGAACCGATGCGGGTTCAACGTGAGCGCCATGGGCAATCATGAATTCGACATGGGTCAGGAATTCCTTCGCAAACGATTGTCACAGGCCGCTTTCCCATTTATCTGCAGCAACTTCGACGCCTCCGGGGCCACCCTCGGGGCCGTGAAGCCCTACGTGGTGCTCGGAACCTCAACCGGCGATTCCATTGTACTGCTCGGCCTCATCCAGCTCGACGACAACGGGCTGCCCAGTTCCATTCCTACGCATCTCACGGGAATCAGGTTTGAAAAGGGCTGGATCAAAGCGCGGAAATATACATGGCTGAAAGAGCGCTATGGCAACCTGATCGCCCTGTCGCACCTTGGCCTTGAAGATGATATCGTCCTGGCCGATTCGGTTCCCCAGTTCGACCTGGTCATCGGGGGCCATTCGCACACCCTGTTGGATAAGCCGCGCATGGAGAACGGCGTGATGATCGTACAGGCAGGCTCCTACCTGAAATATGTCGGGAAGACCACCCTGCAGGTTGATCACGGTCACATTACCGGGCGCACCGATGAAGTCATCCCCATGGCTTCGCTGAACCGGGAAACGCCGGGTGTGAAGAGCCTGGTCAGCCAGTACAACAGCAACCCTGACTTCGACAAAGTGATCGCTGTCGCCGAAAAACCCATCGAAGGCGTCGACGAACTCGGAAGCATGATGACCGATGCGATCACCCACAAGGTAAAAGTTGATTTTGCATTCCAGAATAAGGGCGGGATCCGCATCCCATCGCTGGCCGCGGGAAACATCACCCTGAGGGATATCTACAAACTCGACCCATTCAGCAACCAGGTCGTACTCTTTTCCATGAAACCCGCCGAGATCCGCTCGCTCCTGTGCTACGGGTTCCAGCATGAAAAACAGGCTGATCTCCAGGTGTCGGGGATGACCTATACAATTATCACCGACGGACACCTGCATTGCGTCTCGGTGGAGTTGTATGACAAGACAGGCAAACCCCTGAATCCCGCCACCGAATACAGTGTAGCAGTGAACAGCTACATCGCGTCCGCATACATATTCGACCACAGGGACAAAGGAACGACCATGACCTTTACCACCACCGAAGCCCTGATCGGGTACCTGACGGATATGAAAACGGTCAGTTACAGCGGGGTGAAAAGGGTTTCTGTTGACTTGTCCCATTAAAATCCGTATATTTAACAAACCGTCCGGCTTGCCGTGTTCACGGAAACACGAAATCAGCATAAGAAATTTTAACCGGTTTATGGAAAATTATATCAAAAGATCCCTCAGCCTGAAAGATGCGGAACGGATGGCCAGGGCTGCCATCTCGAAAGCAGGATCTCTCGGGCTTTCGATAACCGTCACCATTGTGGATGAGAGCGGGATTACAAAACTTTTTATGAGGATGGATCATTGCCCCCTTATCGCCGTTGACGCTTCGCGAAAAAAAGCAGTGACGGCCGTTGGGTTCGGGATGGCTACCGGTGAGCCCTGGTTCAATTTCATCAAAGAAGATCCGATACTTCGCGAAGGGGTGCATGGGTTCCGCGATTTCATGCTGATGGGTGGCGGCATCCCGGTCATCACCGACAGCCAGGTCATAGGAGCGGTGGGCGTGAGCGGAGGCCACTACGCTACCGACCAGGAATGTGCCGTGGCAGCAATTGAATCACTTAATCAGCAGAAATGACAAAGATCAAAGACCCGCTGGTGGTTCTGAAAAGGCTGAACCACTTTACGCAGACAGTTGGAAATGCAGCCACCATTGAAGACCTGGCGGCAACGGTAAGCATAGTCCTGGATGACCTGCTCGAAATCGAATCGTCGGGACTATATCTCTACGATTTTAATGAAAAACGACTTAAGCTACTGATAGCCAAAGGATTTAGTGAAGAAGAAAGAGCAGAGGCCGACATGACGGCCATGGAGCGGCATCCCGGGTTTGTTTTCAGGACCGGGGAAACCCTGGATATTCCTGATACGGAAGATGACCGGTCGAACCTTACGATTACCTCCAATCGCGGTTTCATTGTGCGTTCAAGGCTCTATTTCCCGGTTCTCAGCGGGAAAAAACCAGTCGGGGCGTTCGGGATCGTCAGCAGCAGGCCTAACCGGTTCAACGAAGAGTACAAGCTGATCCTTTCGTTTATTTGCAGCATTGCCGGGGGGGTTTATGCAAACATCATGCATAATGCCAAGCAGAAACAGGACCACGACCGTCTTGCTGCTATCACGGTGAGGCTTGAAACCCTGATCAAAAACCTTCGGTCGGGAATCCTGGTGGAGGACCAGGACCGGAAGATCGCTCTGGTAAACGGGTTGTTCTGCCAGATGTTCGGCATCCCGGTCGATCCTGAATTCCTGCCGGGTTCCGATTGTTCCGACTCTGCCGAACAGACGAAATCGATGTTTGAAGAACCCGAAGAGTTTGTCGACCGGATCAATTTGATCCTCCGGGAAAAAAAACCCGTTACGGGCGAGGTCATTGCGCTTGCCGACGGACGCACCTTTGAACGTGCATACATCCCTATCTTCCTTGACGGCCAGTTTCTTGGCAACCTTTGGGAATACAAGGACGTCACGGTCAGGGAACAGAAGGAGAAAGATCTCCGTCATGCGATGGACGAGGCAAAAGCGGCAAATTCGGCCAAAAGCATCTTTCTTGCCAACATGAGCCATGAGATCAGAACGCCGCTCAATGCGGTAATCGGCCTTTCCCGCCTCATGCGGGACACACACCTGAGCGCCGAACAGAAGCTCCTCAATGAAAAACTGCTGATTTCGGGCGAGAACCTGCTGGTGATCATCAATGAGATCCTTGATTTTTCGAAGATTGAAGCCGGCCGCATCGAAATTGAGAACATCCCCTTCAACCCCGAAACTGTTCTCAAACGGGTATACAGCTTTTTATCTCCCGCGGCCGAGGAAAAAACCATTATTCTTTCGGCATCCATGGACAGGGCATTTCCCAAAGCGGTTGTAGGCGACCCCAATCGGTTGCAGCAGGTCCTTATCAATCTTGTCAACAATGCCATCAAATTCACCTCGGCCGGGAGCGTCAACCTCAGCTGCACCTGCACCGGAGAGGCTGGCGGAAAGGCAGAATTCATGTTCTCCGTATCCGACACCGGGATCGGGATCAGCGAAGAGAACCTGAAGAATATCTTTGAGAAATTCAAACAGGAAGATGAAAGCGTTACCCGTATTTATGGAGGCACAGGCCTCGGCCTTGCCATCAGCAGGCAACTTGTCGGACTGATGGGAGGCGACCTGAAGGTTGAAAGTGAAAAGGGGTCGGGCAGCAGGTTCTTCTTCACGCTTGAATTTGAAACCACCGACGTAGCGGTGCTTGCCGAAGTCAACCGGAAAATCCGCATCGATCAGAAAGCCCTCAGGGGAAAACACATCCTGGTGGTGGAAGACAATGAATTCAACCAGTTCATCGCGCGATCGATCCTTGAAAAGTGGAATATCCGCACCGAACTGGCCTCCAACGGGCAGGAGGCGATCGAAAAGGTCGGTTCAGGAAAATACGATCTCATCCTGATGGACATGCAAATGCCGATCATGGACGGATTTACCGCTGCCCGGATCATCCGCGACGACCTCAAACTTGTCACCCCCGTCATCGCACTCACGGCATTTGCCACCAAAGAGGCAGTGGCGAGGACCCTGGAAGCGGGGATGAGCGGCTACATCACCAAGCCGTTTGACGAGGAAACCCTTTTCGGCCAGCTCATGACCACGTTTGGCATCCCGGTACAATACCAGACCGATGAAGATATTGCGGCCCTGGCAGCTTCGTCGCGGCCGTATCACCATGAACTGCAGTATGATCTTGATAAACTCTCCAAACTGCTGAGCGACGACCAGGCGGAGATCATCAACCTCATTGAAAAATTCATCGAAGTCACCCCTGCCCTTGCAGGAGATTTGGTGGAGGCATATGACCGCGACAGTATCGTGGATGTGGCAAAGGCCGCGCATAAGATTAAATCGAGTCTTGAACTGCTCGCTTCCCGGAACCTCCGTTCGAATATCAACCTGATTCATGAGTACAGCGCGACCGAGTCCAACCTTGAAAAACTGCCGAAACTTTTACGGTATTTCAAGGCCAACATCCCCGTGCTGTTGCATCAGCTTAGGGAGAAGGTAAATGATATGAAAAAAGCAACAGGGACCCTTTAAGACCGGTTCAGCTATCTGCGAACGGCATTCATCCCCTCTTTTCGGTGATTCACAGATAAAATATTTACGATAAGGTCTCCACGGATTAATTTTGGAAGAAATTAAAAACCCCATGGAAACCATTCTTCATTCGTTCGGCAGCATCAACTTTTTCCCCGTCCTTATCAATGCCTTTCCGTCCATCGTCCACCCGCTCCTGCATGGCTTTCAAAGCCTGGCCATCCTGATCTTTACCAGTTTCAGCCACCTGGTTACCCTTAACCCGGGATTAATTTCCGGCACTATTTTCATGACCCTGGGGTACCTTCTTTATGCGACGGTTTCGCGCCTGCGCAGGATCCGGGTGCCGCATCAGCTTTAACATACTCCCCTTCGGTTTATTCCCGCGATTTCTTATGTTTGCAGGTAAATTCCGGCTGATATGCTGCGGATCTGCCTGTTCCCGGCCAGCCTGGTTATCCTGGGGATCATCGGGTTAAAGCTGTCGGCCATATAAATCACGTCTATGAACCTTGACTATTTCGCCCGTCATTTCGACAACGAGACTTTTATGTATCTCGTATTGCCGTTACTAATCTTTATTTTCCGCATCGTCGACCAGTCCATCGGAACGCTCCGGCTGATCTTTGCCGCCAAGGGACTGAAACACCTCGCCCCGTTCTTCGCCTTTTTCGAATCATTCATCTGGCTGGTCGCCATCGGCCAGATCATGAAACACCTCGACAATGTCTATTGTTACCTCGCCTTTGCAGCGGGGTATGCCACCGGCAACTATGTTGGCATCCTCCTGGAGGAGAAACTGTCCATCGGCACGGTGGTGATCCGCGTCATTCCCAAAAAGGACACAACTGCCCTGATCGACCACCTGCGAAGTCACAATTACGGGGTGACGGTGGTACCGGTCGATGGCATGATGGGCCCGACCAAAATGCTCTTCACGACCATACGGAGGAAGGAGGCACGCCATGTGATCGATATCATCAAACAATTCAATCCCACAGCGTTTTATACGATTGATGAGGTAAAAGTGGTGAGCGGCGGCTATTTCGAACGACAGGGCAAATCGATTTTTTCCATATTAAATCCCTTCCAGAAAACCGTGAAATCATAGAACTCAGGATAAAATTGAGTACCTTAGTGGAAAAATAGGAACGATGAAAAGCTACGAAAAAATCCTGGTTTTAAACAACGAGTTTGAAGCCGGCATACTTGAAGAAATACTGACGGATCGCAAAATTCCCCATGGGATTGTCACCTCCGATGATACTGCTTTAGGGGGAATCATGGAAATGGAATTTGGCTGGGGCTATGTTGAAGCACCCGCAGAATACAAAGATGAGATCATGCAGCTGTTTGCGGAAATAAACGCCAGGTAACCCGGGTCTATGCAGCAGATCAGGGATTTCTTCGAGATTATTCTACACTCAGACGAAATAATAAAGAATGGCGGGATGGTCCTCCTGCTGATCATTATTTTTGCAGAAACAGGCATCGTGATCGGGTTTATCTTTCCGGGAGACGCCCTGCTGTTTACTGCGGGACTGCTCTGTGGGAGCCACCTGTTTGTCAGCCTCTGGGTCCTGGTGCTCATGGTGGGGCTTGCCGCGGTTGCCGGGAATTACCTGGGCTTCATCACCGGGAAATACATCGGCAAAAGGCTCTTCCACAAAAAAGACACCCTCTTTTTCAAGCAGCGTCACCTTGAAAAGACGCATGCCTATTATGAAAAATATGGAGGCTTCGCGATCATCGGTGGCAGGTTCATCCCGGTGGTCCGCACCTTTGTGCCGATCCTGGCCGGCGCCATCGACCTTGAACTCTGGAAATTCACCCTGTTTAACATCGCAGGTGCCTTCTTATGGTCGGGCACCCTGATCCCGCTGGGATTTTTTATCGGCCGGAAAATTCCCGCATCCATCGACAACATTGAATATTTTGCGCTGGGAATCACTGCCATCACCATGACCATCCTGATCAGGGGCTTTCTGAAAATGAAAAAAACAGGTATCGGCAAGGACAAGCCTGAATAATAAAATAAGTGCAGAAGCCGGAGAGCGATGGTCGGATTTCAGTGCTGGCTAATCCAGCATGGCAAAACCGTCATCGATGAGTTTTGAGATTCCCTTTCCCCCCGGTTTCTTCGCCCGCAGGTACCCGGAGATCTCTTCCGTAAGCGCATCCTCAATATGTTTTTTCTTCAGCAGTTCCAGGATTTCAAGGGCACACAGCCAATCGTCCGGGTGATCGCGCTTTAGTTCCTGCCAGACCGAAGGCAACAGGGCAAACGAACAATTCTCCTCACGGATATTGCGCACCTGCTGGTACAGGGCATGCAGCTTTTTTGCCTCCTCATTGTGCTTTATCTTGTGGGTCTTTTCCCCGGGAGCCGGGTAGGTCAGTCCGAACGCTTCAGGGTCGGCAGGGCCCGAAAAGACCGACACGATGCTTTTCCCGACCGCCATGTCGTAAATCCCCCATGAAGGATCGAACAAGATCCTCCCGTCCAGGGTTACGGTGCACCCGGAAAAACTGATAACCACGGGATGGCCTTCGCAAATGACGTGGCTGATGATGGTTCCTGAAACTTTCACCCCCGAAGTAAATTCGAGGCAGACCTCTTCGCCGTCGGTAAACCCAACCTGGTCAAGTTCCTCCTCCGAAAAATCCTCGATGGCCACGGCCAGGTTCCTGATCCTTCCCACCGGGGATCCGAAGCCGTGGGCATGGTATTGCCTGTCGTGACCAGGAAGTTCCCTGCCACCGAAATTCAGGCTCGAAGGGCCGGTGGTCCTGATATAAACCAGTTCCCCGCTCCGCTCCACCACTTCGGTAAAGGTACCCGATACCTCGAGCCCGGAACTGTAAACGCAGGTCGCCGTATTCTCGGAACGGATGGCCTGGCGCAATCCGTAAATTCCGCCGCGTCGAAGCGCCATGGTGGAGGCAAATTCATCCAGCACCTGGTTCAGGGTTGCAAAATCGGGGGTCACAAACAACTGTGGCTGGGGTTCGGTGATATCATAATTGTAATTCGCAGCCTCAATGGTGAGGGGCAGTTTCTTCACCGCCGGACCCAGGCAGTGCACACTCTCTTCAATGGAGGAGAGCAATCCTGCGCCGTAGATCTTCGGGTTTTGCAGGTCCCCGATCAGCCCGTATTCCACCGTCCACCAGTGCAGGTTGCGGATGCGTGCCAGCTCGGAGGGCTCTCCCATGTCGTGTGATATATCGGCAAGCTGCTCCTCCGCCTCGCGGATGTCGTCAGGATCGGAATAGGGATCGGCCTTCACGATCGAAAGATGGCGGATGGCTTCATAGAGTTTATAATCCTGCGGGGAGAGGAATGCCTTTGCACCTATTTCACCAAAACGGCGCAGAAAATCGGCATACCCCGGATCGGCAATGATGGGTGCGTGGCCGGCGGCTTCGTGGATGATATCGGGAGCCGGGGTATACCCGATCTGGTTGATGGGACGGATGTCAGCGGCAATCACGAGGATGTTGTATGCCTGGAAGGCCATGAAGGCCGAGGGCGGCACGAATCCATCCACTGCTACGGCGGCCCACCCGATCTCCTTCAGGATCCGGTTCATCCCGTACATGCTCGGGATGGTTTCGAGGCTGATGCCTGTCTTCTGCAATCCCTCCAGGTACGATTCATGTGCTACTTTTCCAAGGTGCCGGACGTTCTGGCGCATCACGTAGCGCCATAAGGCTTGGTCCTGGGGCGTATAGTCGTTGTATGGCTGATCGATGACCAGGCTCATCAGGTGCCCGGGGAGTTTATCTAAGATTTCGTTCATTTCCATATCGATGATATCTGAGCCGCACTGCGGTGCGGCTTTACTGATGGAGCCGCACTGCGGTGCGGCTTTACTGATGGAGCCGCACTGCGGTGCGGCTTTACTACTCTTGCTAGTCGGGCTTCGGGATCTCGAAGAGGGCGGAGCCGGAGGCGCGCACATAGTAGTCGCCGCCGAGCCTCCCGACCAGGTCGAGCCTGTTCGGGTCTATCCTCCCCTTTTCATCCATGACCTCCTGGCTGATATGTATCCGCAGGATTTCACAGACCACAAGGTTACCGGCGGCGGCACCGTTCCCCATTTCGATCACCTGGAGCACCCTGCACTCAAACTGCACCGGCGATTCCTTTACCCTGAAGGGTCTGACCAGCTCCGATGGCTCCATGGTAAACCCGACCATCGAAAATTCATTGACACCACGCGGAAAATCAGCGCTGGAATCGCTTACCTGCTGCACCATGGCATAGTTAACCACATTGATGACCACTTCGGGGACCTCCTTTACGTTCTCATAGGTGTGCTTGGTGGTATTGTCACGGCCGCGCCGCGAAGGGGAGAACACAAGGATGGGAGGATTTGCCCCGAACGCATTGAAAAAGCTGAAGGGCGAAAGATTGGGCCGCCCTTCCAGGTCAATGGTGCTGGCAAAGGCAATCGGCCGGGGGGCTATGGCACCCACCATCAGGTGATGAAATTTTGGGACGGAGGTGGTGCCGGGATCAAAGTGCAGGTAGGAATCCATTTAAGATTTCAGATTTCAGATTAAGATTGATAAGGGATGGCGGGCAGGATTTTGGTAACGACCTCCCCAAACCCGATCCGCAGGTTCTCCTTCACACAATAGCCACGCATGATGACCGTGTCGAGGTCGTTGATAAACTTACGTTCACTGCCGTCGGCCATCCTTACCGGACGGGTACCTTTCCAGGCAATTTCGAGCATCGAACCCTGGGTACCGGGGTTTGGACCACTGATGGTTCCGGAGGCATACATGTCGCCTACGTTGATATTGCAGCCGTTGACGGTTTGATGGGCCAGCTGCTGCGCGAGGTTCCAGTACATATAACGGTAGTTTGACCGGCACACGAGCTGTTCCTGCTGGTTTTCAGGCCTGATGAAGACCTCCAGCTGAACGTCGAAATTGTGCGGTTTGTCGGAGCGAAGGTAGGGAAGCACAACAGGGTCCTGCTGAGGTCCGGCAATCCTGAAGGGCTCCATGGCATCGAGGGTCACCACCCAGGGAGAGATGACCGAGCCGAAATTTTTCGCGAGAAACGGCCCCAGCGGAACATATTCCCATTTTTGAATATCCCGGGCCGAGAGGTCATTGAAGATCACCATCCCGAAAATATGATCCTCGGCAGTCTCAACAGGAACAGGTTGCCCAAGCCCGGTTGCTGTACAGGTGATGAAGGCCATCTCCAGTTCAAAGTCAACCTGTTTCGAAGGTCCGAAGTCGGGTGTTTCGGAGGTGTCGGACTTTGTCTGACCATTGGGCCGGTAAATATCAGTGCCCGAAACAACGATGGAAGAACTCCTGCCATGGTATCCGACCGGGAGGTGTTTCCAGTTCGGGAAGAGGGCATTGGCAGCATCGCGGAACATGATCCCGACATTGGTTGCATGCTCGATGCTGGAATAAAAGTCGGTGTAGTCGCCTACATGCACAGGCATCAGCATCTGCACCGAATGGAGGGGGTAAAGAATGTCAGCCTGCCACTCCGCATCATCCCGGAGGATGGGGTTCCCCGCCTCGAAAATTTCAGCGATCCTTTGTCTTACCTTGCGGCACACCGGTCTTCCCAGGGCCATGAAGGGATTCAGGGTTTCATACCTGAAAATCCCGTGATCGATATCCAGTCCATCCAGGAACCCCTGCTGTGCAAGGGCGTTCAGATCGATCACCGTGTCGCCGATCCTTGTGGCGGCCCTTGCAGATCCCCCGGGTGTTTTAAAAATACCAAACGGGATATTCTGAATGGGGAAATCGCTCTCCTTCCCTACTTCAATCCATGACTTCAATTGCTCGACGACCTCCATTACAACCTCCAACTTGCTTATTATTCTGTCATTTATAATTTACAAAGTTCCGCGCTTTCCCTGTTCCAGTTCGATTGATTCGAAGAGTGCCCTGAAATTGCCCTTTCCGAACGAACGGGCCCCCTTGCGCTGGATGATCTCGTAAAACACGGTCGGCCTGTCCTCCACGGGTTTTGTAAATATCTGCAAGAGGTAGCCATCTTCATCGCGGTCCACCAGGATGCCGAGTTCACGAAGCGGACCAATCGTCTCCTCGATGCTGCCGACACGCTGGATCAGCGTGTCGTAGTAGGCGTCGGGAACGCGCAGGAATTCCACACCCCGGTCCTTCAGCGTGGCAACCGTGGTAAGAATGTCGCGGGTTTCCATGGCCACATGCTGTACCCCCGCGCCCTTATAAAAATCAAGGTACTCTTCGATCTGCGACTTTTTCTTTCCATGTGCCGGCTCATTCAGGGGGTATTTGATGTACAGGTTGCTGCTTGCCATCACCTTGCTCATCAGGGCTGTGTATTCAGTCGAGATATCGTTGTCATCAAACGAGATCAGCTGGTTAAAGCCCATCACGTCATGGTAAAACCCGGCCCATTTATCCATCTGGCCCCAGTCGACATTACCCACGATGTGATCGACATACCTGAGGCCAACCGGGGCGGGGCGATAGTGCGGCTCCCATTTGACAAACCCGGGCAGGAAAATTCCACGGTAGTTCCGGCGTTCGATGAAAACGTGCACTGTTTCGCCATAAATGTGGATCCCCGACATCACCACCTGCCCCTCTTCATCAGCAACAACCGATGGCTGCATATAGGCAAGCGCACCGCGTTTTGTCGTCTCTTCAAAGGAACGGCGGGCATCGTCAACCCACAGGGCCACCACTTTGACCCCGTCGCCGTGAAGCCTGCAGTGATCGGCAACGGGTGAATCGGGAATGAGGGATGTCGTGAAGACAAAGGTGATCTTGTCCTGCCTCAGCACATAGGAGGTTCGGTCTTTCAGCCCAGTTTCGAGCCCGGCATAAGCAAGCGGCTGGAAGCCGAAGGCGGTCTGGTAATAATGGGCCGCCTGTTTGGCATTGCCCACATAGAATTCAACGTAATCGGTACCGTTGATTGGTAAAAAATCATCCTGAGGAAGCATATGAAATAAGTTGAGAATTTGAGAATTTGAAAATTAAACGCTGTTAATAGAATTCCTGATATTTTTTTGCAGTATTTGCATTGTTTGCATTACCTGCATTCCTGCATTCACTTATTCTGCATTCACCTAAAAAGTCCACGACCTGAAGTAACCCGGGTCCTCGATCGCGAGGGCCTGGATCGTTAATTTCAGTGGCCTGAAGGTATCGACCATCAGGGCAAGTTCCTTCGTCTCCTTTGCCCCGATGCTCCTTTCAACGGCTCCCGGGTGGGGCCCGTGTACAATACCGGTGGGGTGCAGGGTGATGTTGCCCGGCTTGATGTTGTTCCTGCTCATGAAATCTCCGTCAACGTAATACAGCACCTCATCCGAATCCACATTGCTGTGGTTGTAAGGGGCCGGGATGGAACCCGGGTGATAGTCGTAGAGCCGCGGAACAAAAGCACAGATCACAAAGCCGGGTGTTTCAAAGGTCTGGTGCACGGGTGGCGGCTGGTGCAGCCTGCCGGTGATCGGCTCAAAATCGTGGATGGAAAAAGCATACGGGTAGTGGCATCCGTCCCAGCCCACCAGGTCAAACGGGTGGCTGCCAAAATGGTAGGGCCAGATCATATCATCCCGCTTGATCTTTACCAGGAAGTCTCCCTTTTCATCATGGGTTTCAAGCTGGCACGGCACACGGATATCGCGCTCGCAAAACGGGGCATGTTCAAGCAACTGACCCGATTTGTTGACGTATCGTTTTGGCAAGCGAAGGGGCGCAAAAGATTCGACGATAAAAAGGCGGTTAACGGGTGTGGTGAACGCCAGCTGGTAGGTCACCCCACGGGGAATGACCAGGTGGTCGCCATAGCCAAACGGGATGTTGCCGTACATGGTCCGGAGGGTCCCTTCGCCCTGGTGAATGAAGATCATCTCGTCGGCACCCGCATTCCTGAAATAGTAATCCGTCATCGATTTCCGCGGAGCTGCCAGGCTGATATGGCAATCGGTGTTCACAAGGACAGGCACCCTGCTTTCGAGGTAATCGTCGGCAGGTATCACACTGAACCCCTGGAGCAGACGATGTTGCATGTTCCGGCCTACGGCAATCGCAGGGGCTATGTCGTACGCCGCATCGATGGCCGTAACAAGGGTGGGCGGGTGGCAATGGTAAACAAGACTGTAGGCATCTGAGAACCCTTCGGTCGAAACCAGCTGCTCGGCATAGAGGCCGCCATCGGGCTTGCGGAATACGACATGCCGTTTGCGGGGGACCTGGCCCAGGGTTGTGTAAAAGGACATTGTTACCGGTTAATTTACAGTTAATTAATTCAGAAAAAGTCAATCTTAGATTTCAATTTCAGGAATTTCCCCCTCAACAATCAGTTTTCCTTCGGTGGCGTTGATGATCTCCTGTACCGAAACTCCCGGGGCCCGTTCGAGCAGCTTGAAACCCCGCGGCGTGACATCGACGACTGCGAGGTCGGAAACGATGCGTTTTACGACACCCACGCCGGTGAGGGGAAGGGTGCACCGTTTCAGCAATTTCGATTCGCCCTGCGGGTTGGTATGCATCATGGCCACGATGATGTTTTTGGCCGATGCAACGAGATCCATCGCCCCTCCCATGCCTTTTACAAGTTTCCCGGGAATTTTCCAGGAGGAGATGTCGCCCGCTTCGGAAACTTCAAAAGCCCCCAGGACGGTCAGATCGATATGGCCCCCGCGGATCATGGCAAAACTCATGGAAGAGTCGAAAAACGCCGCGCCCGGAAGCGCTGTTATGGTCTGTTTCCCGGCATTGATCAAATCGGGATCCACGTCATCTTTTCCCGGAAAAGGGCCGATTCCCAGGAGCCCGTTCTCGGATTGCAGGACGATCTGCATCCCCGCGGGAATATAATTGGCCACCAGGGTAGGAATCCCGATGCCCAGGTTGACATAGTATCCATCCTGCAGCTCCCTGGCGATCCTTTTCGCTATTCCGTTCTTGTCTAAAGCCATTTTAAAATTTACGATTTACGATTTTGGATTTACGATTTCTGCGTCATACGTCACTTGTCATTCGTCACTCGTCATTTGTCACTCGTCACTCTCTCGTGGTGGTAAACTCAATCCGCTTCTCATAGTTGCTTCCCTGAAAGATGCGTTGCACGAAAACTCCCGGCGTATGAATGTGGTTCGGATCAAGTGCGCCTGCAGGTACGAGCTCTTCGACCTCGGCGATGGTAATCTTTCCAGCAGTGGCCATGGACTGGTTGAAATTGTTGGCTGTGAATTTGTATACCAGGTTGCCGTTCGTATCCCCTTTCCAGGCCTTGACAATGGCAAAATCGGCCTTCAGCCAGCGTTCCTCGAGATACATCTTGCCATCAAATTCACGCACCGGTTTGCCCTCGGCCACCTCGGTGCCGTAACCTGCCGGGACATAAAAGGCCGGAATGCCCGCACCGCCCGCACGGATCCGTTCTGCAAGCGTTCCCTGCGGAATCAGTTCCACCTCGAGTTCGCCGCTCAGCAACTGGCGTTCAAATTCTTTGTTTTCACCCACATAGGAGGAAATCATCTTCCTGATCTGGTGACGGCGCAGCAGCATGCCAAGGCCGAAACCATCGATGCCGGCGTTGTTGGATATGCAGGTAAGCCCCGTGATATCAGCCGCGGCAAGGGCGGATATGCAATTTTCGGGAATCCCGCACAAACCGAACCCCCCCAGCATGAGGGTCATGTTGCTTTCGATCCCCCTGATTGCCTCCAGGGCATTTGCAACAACTTTTTTCATATTTATGAATTTCGATTTTCGATTCCTGCTAAGGGTCAATATTTTTATAATTCAACAAATTTATATTAATTCTAAATAAAAACAATAATTTTGCAAAAAATTAACATCCTAAACCAAAATATTCTCTGAAAATGTTAAAACTATTCAGTCCTTACACACTTGCAGGAAAAGTATTGCCAAACAGGGTCGTCATGGCCCCGATGACCCGCAGCCGCGCCATCGGCAACATCCCGAACGATCTCATGGCAACATATTATGAACAGCGCGCCAGTGCCGGCCTGATCATCACCGAAGGCGTCGCACCCTCTCCAAACGGGCTCGGATATTCGCGGATCCCGGGGATATTCAGCGATGCCCAGGTTGCAGGTTGGCTAAAAACAACCAGGGCCGTTCATGAAAAGGGCGGCAGCATTTTTATCCAGTTCATGCATACCGGGAGGATGGGACACCCTGACAACCTGCCCGCGGGTGCCGAGATCATTGCACCATCGGCCCTTGCCGCTCCCGGACAGATGTACACCGACAGCAACGGGATGCAAGACATGCCCGTTCCGCGGGCCATGACCGGCGAAGATATCGTCAAGACAAAGAAAGAATTCATGAAATCGGCAATCAATGCGATTACTGCGGGTTTCGACGGCGTTGAGATGCACGGTGCCAACGGGTACCTGCTCGAGCAATTTCTGTCGCCCCACAGCAACCAGCGCACCGATGAATATGGTGGCAGCATTGAAAACCGATGCAGGTTTGTCCTGGAGGTGGTTGAGATGGTAGGAAAGGCAATCGGGATGGATAAAACGGCCATCCGTTTGTCGCCTTACGGCACAAACGGAGGAATGCTTCCCTACCCGGAAATCGATGCAACGTACAATTACCTTGCGACACGGCTGGAAGCACTGGGCGTCCTCTACATCCACCTGGTGGATCACAGCGGGATGGGCGCCCCGGAGGTCCCGCTTGCCATCAAGCAGAACTTCCGTGAAAAACTGGTAAAAACCCTGATCCTTGCCGGGGGCTATTCCAGGGAGACCGCCGAACGCGACCTCCAGGGCGGCCTCGCAGACCTGATCGCCTTCGGACGCCCCTTCATCAGCAACCCTGACCTCGTTGAAAGGATGCAGCATGACAGACCCATCAACACCGGTTGGGATTACAATACTTTCTATACCCCTGGAGCCCAGGGATATACCGATTACCCGGCTTACGAGGGGTAATTTAAATTGTGTTAATATTTGTTAAAATACTTGACTTCGCCTTCGTTTCAGTTATCTTTGTGTTAACCAATTAAACATTAAAAAAACCAAAAAGAGCAAAACTTCAACTTAGATTTTCCGGCTTGTTTCGCTTATACCGAAACATGTTTTTTGGCCAAGGCCAATCCTAAATCTTAATGATTGACGGATAAATTAAATCGCTAATGCGACACCGCCCCTGAACGGGGCGGTTTTTTTATGCCGGCCTTGAAACAGAACCGGTGAGGTAGCCGCCCCGTTCGCCCCCTTCGGGGCCAAGTTCGATGATGTGATCAGCCTGGGCGATAATGTCATGGTCATGTTCTATGACCAGCAGGGTGTGTCCCAGGGCGGCCAGGCGGTGAAAAAGGGCAACCAGGTACCCGGTATCCCTGAAATGGAGCCCTGCGGATGGTTCCTCAAGAAGATACAAAGCCCGTCCCTTCCCCGGCTTCACCAGTTCGGCCGCCAGCACCAGCCGCTGGGCCTCTCCCCCCGAAAGGGTATCAAGCGGCTGGCCCAGTTGCAGGTAACCAAGACCTGTTTGACCGATCATGTTCAACTGTTCGGACAAGTTCCGCTGATCTTCAAAAAACCGGGCAGCCTCCGTCACGGTCATCGCAAGCACCTCCCCGATATGGTGGTCATGGTGCCTGCAGCGCAGGATATCGTCGCCATATCGCATGCCGTGACACTGTTCACAGATCATGGTTACATCCGAAAGGAAATCCATGGAAACCGATATCTGCCCGGCTCCCTGGCAGGCCTGGCACTGCCCGCTTTTGTCCAGGTATGAAAAATGGTTCCTGGTGAATCCCGAATGACGTGCTTCATCGGTACCGGCAAAAATTTCACGTATCCGGTCAAAAATGCCGGTAAAGGTGGCGGGCGTGGCCAGCGGCGAAGAAAACCCGGTTCGCCGGCGGACGCTGACCATCCGCTGAAAATTTTCAAACCCGCTGATGGAGGAACATCCGGCTGCAGTGCCGTTTCCCCACGAACGGCCAATCACCTCATTCACCAGGGTCGATTTCCCGCTTCCCGAAACGCCGGTAATGGCAATGATCCCTCCCGATGGTATCTCCAGGTCAAAACCCTTCAGGTTGTTGGCAAATGCATCCCGGATCAAGATGCCCGGATTGAGTACGCGGTCAGGAATTCCCTCCCGGTTTAATGCAAACCCTCCGGTGGTAGGGGGAATCGCGGCCAGGTAAGGCCCGGTGACCGAGGCTGGTGAACCGACGACCTCCTGCGGGGAGCCTGTCGCAAGGATCCTCCCGCCTGCTTTACCGGCGCCTGGCCCCATATCGACCAGGTAATCGGCCGCCATGATCACGTCGCGGTCGTGTTCGACGATCACCACCGTATTCCCCGACTGTTGCAGCGACCTGATCAGTTTCATCAGGTTGCCCGTGTCGCGCGGGTGCAGCCCGATGGTAGGTTCATCCAGCACGTAGGTGATCCCCGTTAGTCCCGATCCCAGCTGACCTGCCAGCCTGATCCGCTGCGCCTCACCCCCCGAAAGGGTCGACGAAAGCCGGTCGGGGGCGAGGTAAGGGAGACCCAGTCCGGCCATGAATTCAAGTTTACGGAGGATCTCCCCGACGAGCGGGGAGGCCACCTCACGATCGCCGGATTGCCCGGGAGCGGAGATGAGTGAAACGAAAAAACCGATGGACCGGTCAACGGGCAGGGCCGAAAGTTCCGCGATGTTTTTCCCTGCGATAAGATACCCGAGTGCTTCAGGCCTCAGTCGCTTCCCCCCGCATGCCGCACAGGGGACCGTTTTCATGAGGTTCATCATGCTATCGCCCCGGTGATCGGCATGTTTGCGGTCATACTCTTCGTTGACCAGGCTGACAAGCCCCTTCCAGGACCCGGTAAAATGGTGCTCACCGGTGCGGTTGTTCCGTTTGAACTGCCAGTTCACCTCGTACACCTCTTCGCCGGTGCCATGCATCGCAACTGTTTTTGCCAGGTCGGAAAGTTCCGACCAGGGTTGTGTAAAATCAAACCCGTATTTCAGGCCAGCCGACCTGAGCGTGGCCATGTACTGCCCGAACGGGTCACCATAGAATTTCCCGGTTTTCGTGCCGTCCAGCGCGCCACTGGTCAGTGGTTTCGAAGGATCGGTCACCAGTTTCGCCGGATCGCAGACAGTCCGGAAACCAAGTCCGTCGCACAAGCTGCATGCGCCATGCCGGTGGTTGAAGGAAAAAAGACTCGATATCGGATATTCGTTATTCGTTATCCGATATTCATTTTCCAGGGCCCGCTTCCCGATCCTCGAATACAGCAGCCTGTAATGATCATAGATGCCTGTCATCGTCCCGACGGTGGAGCGCGGGTTATGGCCGAGGCCTCCCTGGTTTACCGCAAAGGCGGGCGTAAGGCCGGTAATTTCTTCGAATTCAGCCTTTTCTTTGACCCCGATCCGGCTGCGGACATAGGGGGAATAACTTTCGAGGAAGCGGCTCTGTCCCTCGGCAAAGATGGTGTCGAAAGCCAGCGACGATTTGCCGCTGCCAGATACGCCGGTGATGACCGTTATTTTGTTGTGCGGGATATCAACATCGATGTGTTTCAGGTTATGGGTGGAAACGCCTTTCAGCGATAATTTACGATTTACGATATACGATTTACGATTTATTGTAGCGTCCTGGTCCGGTATTTCTTCCTTCGACATTCGATATTCGACATTCGATATTCGATATTCAAGGAGGGCCTTTGCCGTGAGCGATCCTTCGCACGCAAGAAGTTCCTCCGGCGTACCTGAAAAAAGAAGTGATCCTCCATCGCGCCCGCTTCCTGGACCCAGGTCAATGACATGGTCGGCCGCCATGATGATCGCGGCATGGTGTTCGATGAGGATTACCGTATGTCCCTGGCCGACCAGGCGGTTCAGCGCGTTTAGGAGGATCCCCACATCGGCGTGGTGCAGTCCGGTGGTCGGCTCATCCATGATGTACAGCGTATGCGCCGACTGCGGCCGGGCAAGTTCAGTGGCCAGTTTTATCCGCTGTGCCTCTCCCCCGCTCAGGGTTGATGAACGCTGCCCGAGGGTGATATAGCCAAGTCCCAGGTTTTCGAGGGTTTCGAGGTAACGCTGGATCTTGTGTTCGCCCGCGAAAAACAGGAGGGCTTCCGAAACCGTCATCCCGAAAACCTCAGAAATATTTTTGCTGCGGAAGGTGACCGACAGGGTTGGTTCATCGAACCGGCGGCCCTCACAGGCTTCGCAAAGTACCTCTGCATTACCCATGAAGTGCATCCCGGCCAGCTGGTAACCGGCGCCCTGGCAGGATTCGCACCGTCCCCCGGGAGTATTGAAGGAGAACCGGCTTTTATCAAATCCCAGCCTTGCCGATTCCGGCAGGCTGGTAAAAAGGTCGCGGATGGGATCGGACAAACCGGTATAGGTGGCCGGGTTGCTGCGCGGGGTGCGGCCGATGGGCGACTGGTCGATGGAGATCAGTTTGCCGATCCCCTCCCAGCCAGTGATTGCCCGAAAGGTTCCCACTGCCTCGTTGGTGCCGTGCAGCCGGTTCCTTAAAAAGGCCCCCAGCACCTGTTCGGTAAGGGTCGATTTCCCGGCACCCGAAACACCGGTGACCACATTCAGCGCCTGCAACCTGAAGCTGACGTCAATGTTCCGGAGGTTGTTGGCGGCGGCCCCTGAAACGGAAAGAAAACCATGCCCCGGCCGACGTTGCGCCGGAACGGCAATCTTTTCGAAACCTTTGAAAAAAGAGAGCGTGCGGCTTTTCCTGGTCTCCACTTCTGAAAGATGCGTCGCCGTAATCATCGATCCGTTGAACAGCACTTCGCCCCCGTGAACGCCGGGACCAGGCCCGATATCGATCAGCCAGTCGGCATGACGGAGAAATTCCTCTTCGTGTTCCACAACGATCACGGTATTGCCCCGGTCGCGGATCTCTTTCAGGATACCGATCAGGTTTGATATGTCATGAGGGTGCAGCCCGATGGAGGGTTCGTCGAATATGCAGATCATGCCGCTCAGCCCAATGCCGGCCTGCGTGGCAAGCCGTAAACGCTGCGATTCGCCGCCCGAGAGGGTGGTCGATTCGCGGTCGCAGGTTAGGTAGCCCAGGCCGAGGCGTTTCAGCAGGGTGACTTGCTTCTCAACCTGTGTAACGATGGGACCGGAAACAGCCCCGGCGTTGCCGGCTAACCCGTTCCCGGCGAGGAGGGTTACAAGCTCTTCCAGTTCCATGGCGGCTAAATCGGCGATGGAATTCCCGCCGATTTTCACCGACAGCGCCTGTTCATTCAGCCGCTTTCCCTTACAGGCCCTGCACTTGCCGCTGCGGACAAACCTCAGGATGTTTTTATTGCGGTCGCGCTGCAGGATGGCCTCCATGATGGGGACAATTCCCTTGTAGAATCCAAGCTCCCGTGGTTTGGCGGTAATCCCGCTCCATTTCATCCTTGATTCCAGCGGATGTTTGCCATAAGGAATTTCGATACGGTCGCTGCCGTAAAGGACGATGTGCTTCTGCTGCGGCGTCAGCTCTTTCCATGGAATGTCCACGTGAAAACCTTCCGACCGGCATACCTGGTCGAGCACCGCCATGGTCACCTGCGAATAGATGATGTACCCGGAGGGGGTGGTGATCACCAGGGCCCCTTCGCGCAGGGTTTTATTCCCGTCGGCGACCAGCAGTTCGGGGTCGAGAAAATCCTCCACCCCGAGTCCCTTGCAGGTGGGGCAGGCCCCTTCAGGGGAGTTGAAGGAAAAGAGACTCCTGTTGATGGGAAAAGGATCGGCACCGGCCGGGATGGTCCCGGTGCGGGCGTATAGCAGCCGCAGCAGGTCGTAGAGCCCGGTGATCGTCCCGACGGTTGATCGCGGGTTCGAGACCACCGATTTCTGGTTGAGGGCGATGGCCGGCGAGAGTCCCTCCACCTTTTCGACATCGGGTTTTTTCATCTTCCCCATGAATTGCCGTGCAAAGGAGGAGAACGACCCAAGGTAGCAGCTTTCGGCTTCACGGTAAAGCACATCGAAGATCAGCGACGATTTGCCAGAGCCCGACACCCCGGTGACAAGGATGAGCTGGTTTTTCGGGAATTCAAGGCTGACCGAACGCAGGTTGTGCTCGGAAGCGTTGGTGATGCGGATGGTATCGTGGGAAAACATGTTTTAGGCTGGGGTGGAGAACAAATTAAAAATTACAAATTAAAAATTACGGGTAGTGCTCCTTGGTTTCAAAGGTCAAGGGAATTTATCGAAGATTGTTTCAGCAAAAATAAGCAGTTTGGGCGACCTGAAATCGTAAATCGTAAATCGGAGATCGTAAATTGTAATATATTTGCACCACGATAGATGGTCGTTTTGGGGTATTAGCTCAGTTGGCCAGAGCGCTGCGTTCGCAATGCAGAGGTCACCGGTTCGACTCCGGTATACTCCACTCCCGATATTATAATTATCTCAGTGCATTGAGATAAATTACTCAAAACATTGAGTAATTTATAATTTACCTTCATTTCGCTGGTTCGCCGGATTGTTCCGTTCACATGCAGGTGAAAACTGCTCCCCCCTGAAAAGACAGATTCCAAATGAGAACACCGGTCGGGTTTTGATGTGTATCCGGAGGCCGGACAATTTTGTAGCAGCCATGAGCAGCCAGCTAATAGGTTTCTTATCGGTTCCTAATAGGCAGGATTCAGTTAGGGAGCATGGAGAAGCATGGAGGGAGCATGGAGAAACAGGCAGGTAACATGGAGAAGCATGGAGGGAGCTTGGAGAAGCTTGGAGAAAAAACGGCACTATTTCATTTTTTATTTTATATGTGTTTGAAAAACAATAATTTGCGCTAAACCAACTTTCCCCTTCAAGGTGGTTTTTTATGGGTTTATACCTCCAATGATCAGAATATCAGGCAAAAACATCATTCGGGTAATCTCATTAATTCTCCTTTATAAAACAATTCATCCCGGCAACATCGGCAAAAAATTGTATTTCTCTTACTTTTCCCTTGTAATGTCTCATAAAAGTGGAAATTCAAAGCGCATGCTCTTGATTATCGGGGCGTGGATGTTGTATATTTGAGCTAACCAACGAGATAAACTAAAACCCGGCCCTATGGAAATCAGCCACAACGTGGTCGGATGGTTCGAGATCCCCGTCACCGACATGGATCGCGCCGTCCGCTTTTATGAATCAGTATTTGCGTTCAGCCTCACCCGGGCGAAAATGGGGCCGCTCGACATGGCCTGGTTTCCGGCGGTGGAAAATTCGATCGGTTCGGGCGGGTCGCTGGTTTACAACCCTAAGAACTACAGGCCTTCAGCAGATGGAATGCTGATCTATTTTACCGCTTTCAGCGGCGATGTCTGCGTTGAACTGGGCCGCGCCGAAGCCGCCGGGGGAAAGGTGCTGATGCCAAAAAAACTGATTTCCCACGAGATCGGTTATATGGCCATCTTCCTCGACAGCGAAGGAAACAGGGTGGCCCTGCATGCACATTGACTTCCGCGGTTACGGCGGAGAAAGGCGGCATGGACAACCCTGACGGTTCCCCAAAAATCGTAATTCGTAATTCGTAAATCGTAAATTGACCTTAATCCCTTAACCGATGAAAAGAAAAAAATGGCCCATGATCTTCGGCGCACTGGTTGCAGCCCTGGCCGTCATCGCACTTGCTGTGGTTCTATACATCGTTTTGTTCCTGCCGAAGGTCCCGCTGAGGGATCTCAAGGCGGATGCCTCCGCACAGCGCATCGAACGCGGGAAATACCTTGCCGGTCACGTGATGGTCTGTATCGACTGCCATTCCACGCGCGACTGGAGCCGTTTTTCGGGTCCCATGGTACCCGGCACGGAAGGAAAGGGCGGTGAGATCTTCGACCAGAAGATGGGGTTCCCCGGAAGTTTCCGTTCCCCCAACATCACACCATTCCACCTGAAGGCCTGGAGCGATGCCGAGATCTACCGCGCCATCACCAGCGGGGTGAGCCGCGACGGCCACCCGCTGTTCCCCATCATGCCGTACCCGGCCTACGGAACCCTTGACACTGAGGACATCCTCTGCGTGATCGCCTATGTCCGCTCCCTGGCCCCGGTTGATTTTACACCGACGCGCTCCAACCCTGCATTCCCGATGAACATCGTGCTCCATCTCTTTCCGGCGAATGCAAGGCCGGTCGCCAAGCCGACCGCAACCGACACAGTGAAATGGGGCGCTTACCTCACCCGGGCCGCCGGTTGCGTGGATTGCCACACCCCTGCACGCCACGGACAGATCGACAAATCGCATTCCTTTTCGGGCGGAAGGGATTTTGAGATGCCAGGCGGGATGCTTAGTTCGCCCAACATCACCCCCGACCCTGAAACCGGTATCGGGAACTGGACGCAGGCAGTCTTTATCGCGCGGTTTAAAAGCAACAATCCCGCCTTCCATCCTGCAGCGCTGCTGAAAAAGGGTGATCAGCAAACCATCATGCCATGGACCATGTACGCGGGCATGGATACGACCGACCTCGCCGCCATTTACCAGTACCTGCGCAGGCTGGCACCCATCAAACACAAGGTTGCCAGGAACAGGCCGCTGGTGTAAAGTTGGCAAAGAAAAAAACCGTGACACGAACCATCATGCCAACAGGTTCAACTTGATAGTTTTTTGGTGAAGTAGCCCGCATAGGCGCCGGCAAAACCGGGGACAAGGGCCAGGAGTCCGCCAAAATTCATTGAAAAGAGGATGCTGAAGAGCGGAACCCAGATTCCGACAGCCAGGGCGAAGAGCCAGGGCATTCGTGCAACCAGGAACCCGGGAACTGCGGCAACCGTGAAGATCATCGCAGCGGTAATACCTGCGTCGTCCCAGCCGGGCCGCGAGTCGATCCAGGCAATTCCCAAACCAAGTGCAACAGCCGGGAGCAGGAAAAGATAAAAAGATGATTTCGCCGTATTTTTCATGGTCTCAGGCAGCTTAAAATGTTCTGCGGTCAACGGGACGGGCCGGATTCCGCAATTTCCTTTAATTTGTCAAGGGCGAGCGGGAATGCTTTCTTCATATAATCCTCCATGCCAGACGGGGCATCCGCTTCGACCGCCAGGATGGTTGTTCCGTCTTTCTCCGTTAACCTGCAGGATTCAAAGAACCTGCAATTCCTTTTTCGCGGTTTCGAATTCCGCAATGATTTCGCCGACAATCTCCCCTGCCGGCCTGATGGTGTCGATGAGTGCGGCTGCCTGCCCGATCTCCAGTTCGCCGTCTTCCATATCCCCCTCGAACATTCCCTGCCTGGCCCGGCCTTTGCCGAGAAGGGTTTCCAGGGTCCCGGGGGATGCGCAGTTTGCTTCGAACGCCTGGATTTCCTCAAAAAACTTATTGCGGATCAGCCTGACGGGCATGACGCTCTTCAGGGTGAGAAAAGTACCGCCGTCGGCTGATTCAAGAACCCTTTGTTTGAATGCCTGGTGGGCAGACGACTCTTCGGAGGCCACGAAGCGGCTGCCGATCTGCACCCCGTCGGCGCCCAGGGCCATGGCTGCAAGCATTCCCCTGCCGGTTGCAATACCCCCTGCCGCGATGAGCGGAAGCTTCACCGCTCTCCTGATCAGCGGAACCAGGGTGAAGGTGGTGGTTTCCTCTTTCCCGTTGTGGCCGCCGGCTTCAAAACCCTCGGCCACGATCGCGTCCACTCCCGACTGCCCGCATTTGAGGGCGGATTTCACACTGGCCACCACGTGGACCACGGTAATGCCGTGTTCTTTGAGCAGGGGGGTCCATGTTGCAGGATTGCCCGCGGAGGTAAAGACGATCTTCACCCCTTCGCGGATGATCACATCAAACTGCTCATTCACCCTGCTGAACAGCAGGGGGACATTTACGCCAAAGGGTTTGCCTGTCGCAGCCCTGCATTTGCGGATCTGTTCTGCCAGCACATCGGGCGGCATCGAACCGGCACCCAATAACCCCAGCCCGCCGGCATTGCTCACCGCCGCGGCAAGTCTCCAGCCGCTGCACCACACCATCCCGGCCTGGATGATCGGGAATTCAATTGAAAAAAGGGAGGTGACAGGGGTCTTCAAAAAAGAAGGTTTTTGAGTTTTAAGTTCACATTACATCCCTTTCCGGTACACCACCGACACCAGCGTCTTGTCATCCCCTCCCATGTTCACGGTCAGTCCGTAAGGACGGTCGGCGGGAATGGCGACCTGGGCCTCGCCGGCTTTACCGGTGAGCTGCTCGAGAATGGTCACCGCCTGGTGAACCCCGGTGCCGCCCGTGGGATGGCCCCAGCCGATCAGCCCGCCCGTGGTGTTGACCGGGAAACGGCCGCTGCGCGAGGTTGCGCCACTGAGGATGAAGTCGGCGCCCTTGCCGGGCTCAGCAAAACCAATGGCCTCCATGCACATCAGCCCGGCGATGCTGAAACAGTCGTGGATTTCGGCTGTCCCGACCTGGTCGCGGGTGATCCCGGCCGTGGCAAGCGCCATCTTTACCGCTTCCTTCGTTGTGGTCAGGGCGGCGGGGTCCACGGGAGGCAGGGTGATATCCTCCTCCATCTGACCCCAGCCCATCACCTCGATGGCTTCACTGGCAGGAATCCCGCAGCGCTTCAGCCCCTCTTCCGAAACAACGGCGATGGCCGACGCCCCGTCGGAGACTTTTGAACAATCGAAAACATTGAGGTGATCCACGAACGATTTCCCGTTGGGTTCCATCATGGCCAATGCCTCCAGGTCCTTCACTGTATTATGGTATTCCTGTGCCGTGGGGCAGAGCCTTGCATTTTCAATGGCATTTCTGAACCATTTCGCCATGGCCTGGCGGGTTTTTTCCCGTCCGTATTTTTCATAATAGGCCCCGGCACGGTCGCTGAACTGCCCCGGGAAAAAATAGGCATGGCCTGTTTTGCGGTTTTTAAACCACCCGGCCCCGGCCAGGAAGTCGGCACAGTAAATCGCCTTGACCGTATTTTGGACTTCCACGCCGATGACCAGCACCACCTCCGCCGTTTCAGCCAGGATGCTTTTAATGCCGCTCATCAGCGCGAGCCCGCCGGTAGCACAGGCACCCTCGACCCGGATGGCGGGTTTGTAGCGCAAACCTTCGTCAACGTATGGGAAAAATGCCGCCAGGTTAGCCTGCCTGTTAAACCGTGAGGCCATGAAATTGCCGATCACGCATTCATCCACCTTCCCGGCCCCGCCAATCATCTTCAGAGTTCCCTGCCCGGCTTCCCGGATGTATTCCTCGAGACCGGGACGCTCTTTTTTCGGGTTGAACTCTTTGCGGCCGGTACCCATCGAAATGGTGTTGCAGCCTGCAATCATATATACTTTTCTTCTCATAATCAATGTTTTTACCCTTCAGCGGGATTTCATCATAAATAATTATTTACCGGGCCGTAGGCATGGAAGAAACCTGTGAGCAGGACGGTGTTCACATCGTTTTCGTTCCCGGCCACCCCCGAACTGACCAATTGTTTCCCGATTTCGCAGGAGCGCGTGGCATAGAACCTGGCCAGTTCAGCCCCAAGTCCTGAAGCGGCCTTCAACTGGCTGAAATATTCACGGAGGATCTCTTCCTTCGCCTTATTGCCGACCACTGCTTTCCATGCAGGGGGAACCGGCAGGTTACCGAGTTTTGCATCAACCGCGGGTTGAATGTCCCCAATGGGAACGTAGACCCTGGTTCCCGGATCATAAATGGCTACCGGTCGGCCTTTCTCATATTTAAGGATACCATCCTTCTGGGAGCCGTCGGAATACTGGCCGCCTTTTACGCCCTGCGACAGGAGCCTGTCGAGCAGCGGGCAGTGCAGGGTCTCCTCCTTCAGGTGATGATCCATCACCGACATGATGAAGCTGCAGACATCCACCCCCACGTAATCAACGAGTTGAAAAATCCCCATGGGGCGCACCAGGAGATCCTGGCTGATCCGGTTCATGGCATACACCGCTTCGACGAAGGAGAACTCCTTGCCGAGCTTTTCCACCTCGGTGGCGGCATGAAGGATGTCGCGCATGAAATGTCCATTGCCGATAAATCCCGCCACGTCGTGCGAGGGAACGACAATCTTGCGGAGACTCTTTGCATAGGCCAGGGCAAATTCCTCCACCTCAGGCAGTGTTTGCTTCGCCTTGATGACCTCAACAAGTTTTTGGACGGCAGGAGGGTTGTAAAAATGGAAGCCGATGATCCGACCACCCAGCCCGGCCCCTTCATCCAGTTTGGTGATGGGGATGGATGAGGTGTTGGTGAAAAACCATGGCAAATGCGGGTTGCTGGCTGCAATTTTAGCAAAGATGCTGATCTTCAGCTCCTGGTCCTCTTTGATTGCCTCAAATACTAGGCGCGAATCGAATGCGGCCTCCATCCTGGTGGAGGGTCTGACAAGGCTGAGTACATCAAAAATGTACTGGTCTATGATCTCGTTGTTGTCGATCAGGTCGGCCCGGCCGGCGTATGCTTTTCGCAGTGCAACCACCTTTTTTTCAGCCATTTTCAGAACCTGGGCCTTCAGGTATTTCAAAACGCCCGACAACGCCTCATCAGAGACATCGATGGCATTCAGGACGAAGGGTTTGCCCCTGTTTTCGGGTTTCAGGCTGAGATCGGCCATCTCCACCGCGGTCAGCAGCAGGATGCCGCTTCCCATTTTACCGGCAGCTCCCAGTACCGAAACATGCTGTAATCGTTCTTCGTAAGTCATATGAAAACATTTATTATGTATAACTTAAAAACTCAAAAATCAAAACCATAACTTAAAAATCAAATCCTGCATCAACAAATCCTCACATCTTCACATCCCCAAATTCCCAAATCTTCACATCCCCAAATTCCCAAATCTCCACATCCCCAAATCTCCACATCCCCAAATTCCCAAATCTCCACATCCCCAAATTCATTACCACTCCGGTTTCCGTTTTTCAAGAAACGCCTTCATCCCCTCCTTTGTTGCAGGCAGGCCGAAGAGTTTTGAAAATTCAGACGACTCAAGCGCTGATGCCTCCCCGAACTCCATCGTCATTCCCCGGCGGATCACCTTTTTAGCAACCGCGACGGCCTGCGATCCATTTCCGGCGATGCGCCGGGCCAGCTTCATCACCTCCTCCATGAGCAGCTCGGGTTCGGTAACCTTCTGAACAAGGCCGATGCGCAGGGCATCATCGGCCGAAATGGTATCGGCCGTGAGGATGAGGTACAGGGCATTACCCAGGCCGGTAAGCCTCGACAGCCGCTGTGTGGCGGCATAACCGGGGATCAGGCCGAGATTCATCTCCGGCTGACCGAATTTCGCCAGTTTGCTGGCAAAACGGAAGTCGCACGCCATGGCCAGTTCACATCCGCCACCCAATGCATAGCCGTTCACGGCGGCAATCACCGGCAGGGGGCACTGTTCAATCCGGTCGAAAACGCGCTGACCTTTCGAAGAAAAGGCAAAGCCCTCCGGGATTCCCATGTGGACCATTTCGGCGATATCGGCACCCGCCACAAAAGCTTTTCCCTCTCCCGTGATGATGAGTACCTTGACCTCCGTCTTCGATTCAATTTCATCAAGAAAATTGTCCATTTCATCGAAAAAATCCGAATTCAAAGCATTCATCGCGGCGGGCCGGCTGACGGTCACGATGGCGATGCCATCGGAAACCTCGCTCTTCAATATCCTGTATTCCATTGTTATTTCGTTAACAATCAATTAGTTTTCGCGATCTAAATTTAGCAATATTTTTGACCGGGAAAATTTATTGGGAAATTATTTCAGCTTTTTACGAATTATTCCGGGTGTGAAGCACTGGCTGTTATGTCTTGATCCTTAACAACCCCGTTGGAACAAATAAAAAATCAAGTACTTTTACCGGCTAAATCTAAAACCCGATGAAAAAACATTCTGCATTTCTGATGATCGCACTCATGATGATGATGGTGGCGATCTCCTCCTGCAACAACCAAAAAAAGATGACTGACGCGAAAAAGGTACCAGCCTTTGACCTGACGACCATTGACTCGACTGTGAAGCCGTGCGACGACTTTGACGGGTATGTCAACGGCAACTGGAAAAAACACAATGCGATCCCGTCCACCGAAGGTTCATGGGGTTCCTTTGACATTCTCGACAAGGAGACGCGCGAGGTGAAGATCAAAGGCATCATCAATGAACTGATGGCGATGCAGAACCCGGCAAAAGGGAGTGATCCCCAGTTGATCGCCGGCTATTACCGTTCCTACATGGATACCGTGACCATTGCCAAACGCGGAATCGCACCTATCATGCCACTGATCGAAAAGATCAACGCAACGAAAAATGCGGCCGGGTTGATCGCACTTGCCGGGGAACTGGCCATTTACAACATAGGCGGCCCGTTTGACGCAGGGGTAGGTCCCGATGACAGGAAAAGCACGATGAACGCCATCTTCATGGGTCAGGGCGGACTCTCGATGCGCGACCGCAACTATTACGAGAACCCGGATCCCGCCATGGTGAAGATCAGGGCTGAATTCGTGAGCCACATCGACAAAATGTTCTCACTGGCTGAATGGAAAACCGTCAATCCCGGCAAGACCATCCTCGATTTTGAAACCAAACTCGCCCTCATCCAGCTGAAAAATTTCGAACTGCGCGACCCCGTTAAGATATACAACAAGATTGCCTTCACGGAACTGCAGAAAATAGCCCCCGATATCAACTGGAAAGACTATTACAAAAACTTTGGCCTGCCCACCGACACGGTCATCGTACAGAACAAGGAGTACCTGAAGAACCTGGGGCTCCTGGTCAAGGCGACGCCGGTTGAGGTGCTGAAGACCTACTACAACTGGCAGGTCCTCTCCCACTTTTCGGCACTGTTGCCCGACCAGTTCACCAGGGAGTCCTTCCATTTTTTCAGCACGGTCATGTATGGGGTAAAGGAACAACGCCCGCGTGCAGAGCGCGCAACCATGAGCGTGAACCGCCGCCTGGGAATGCCCCTCGGAAAACTCTTTGTTGCCAAATATTTCCCTGAATCTTCCAAGAAAAAGGTCGTTGAGATGATTGAAAATGTTCGGGTGGTATACGGTGAACGCATTGACAAACTTACCTGGATGAGTTCCCCCACCAAGGAAAAGGCAAAAAAGAAACTTGCCGCCTTCACCTGGAAGATCGGTTATCCCGACAAATGGAAAGATTATTCCACCATCGACATCCAGCCTGACAAACTGGTCGAGAACAGCATGAACATCACCCTGTGGGACCACAAGGATATGCTCGCAAAGGTCGGCAAACCGGTAGACAAATCGGAATGGGGCATGTCGCCGCAAACCATCAATGCCTACAACAACCCGACCAACAACGAGATCGTATTCCCCGCAGCCATCCTCCAGCCTCCCTTTTTCAATCCTGATGCCGACGATGCCATCAACTACGGCGCCATCATCGGGGTGATCGGCCACGAAATGACCCATGGTTTTGATGACCAGGGAGCACAATACGACGGCACCGGCAACCTGAACAATTGGTGGTCCCCTGCTGATTCTGCCAATTTTGCGGCACTCGGAAAACGCCTTGCCGATTATTTCAGCGGCATCGAGGTCACGAAGGGATTCAACATCAACGGCAAACTGACCCTGGGTGAGAACATCGCCGACCTCGGCGGCCTGACCCTCGGTTATTATGCACTTGAAAAATCGCTTGCAGGGAAGGAAAAACCGGCCAAAATCGACGGTTTTACATACCAGCAGCGCTTTTTCCTTGGATGGGCACAGGTATGGCGTGAAAACATGACCAATGAAAGCCTGATCAACCAGGTGCAGACCAACGAACATTCACCGGCCCGCTGGCGTATCAACGCAACCCTTCCGCTGATGAAGGAGTTCTCCGATGCCTTCGGCTGCAAGGGAATCACAGATCAGCAAAGGATCGTGATCTGGTAGTTGGAACGAATTCATTCCTAAAAAAGGAGGAGGGTGTCTCGAAAGGGTCACCCTCTTTTTTTCTTTTGGCCTCAGGCAGGCCCGGCCTCGTCACCGCATCGCGTCTGAGCCTGGGTCATTCGCAATGTTTGATCAAAAATTCCATCGGTGATCGCCCCAGTCAAGGCCGCTCATACGGTGACTGGTATCAAACAAGTTAATGAGGGGGTAACCTCAACAATAAATGGTCAAGCCATGACCATTTTTTCAGATGTTCAACCCCGGTTATTCCACCATGAAACGGGCGGTAACCGGCTGGCCATTACCCTGCATTTTGAGGAGGTAGAGCCCCCCGGCGTATCCCGTTACATCCAGTTTCAGGGTGACAACCTGTTTACCATCCGCATGAATGGAGGTGGAATATACATTCCTGCCATCCATCCCGGCAATGGTTAACACTGCCGTTGCCGGCGGGTTGGTGATGGTAACCACAACCTGATCGTGTGCAGGATTCGGTGCAACCACCATCGCAGACTCATTTCCATGCATGTCTTCGATGCCTGTACAGGGATCAAGGGTGATGTTTTTTGTACTGGTGACATTGCCCAGGCAGGGAGCGTTGGGAACGACCAACAGCACCAGCGAGGCTGAACCATGGGTCTTGTCATGAATTCCGGGGTAGTAATCAGGATTCAGTGTGGTGGGATTCGTAAAATAACCGTCGCCTCCAGTGCCCCAGGTGATTTTGCTGTAATTTGTGGCCGTTCCGTGCAGGTGAATGGGCGAAACAAACCAGCAAACCGCAGTATCAGCCCCTGCTGATGCCGTAGGTGCCAGCCCGATGAGAACACTGGTCGTGTCGTGGCGTGTCGCACTGCCATCGCTCACCGCCACCACATACTGTGTTGACTGGGCAGGACGCACCTTCGGGCTTTTCAGCGTCGAGTTGAATCCTGCGGGGATGGAATGCCATGCATAGGAATAATTGCCCGATCCGCCATATCCATAGGCATTCAGTTGCGAGGAGTCGGGGCTGGTGGCACAGATCAAAGATGGGGCCGAGGAGGCTGCGGAGGAGAATACATTCGCAAAGGTGAAGGAGGCGATACGCGTTTGCCAGCCGCTGCTGGAGGTGATGGCATAATATTCGGTGGTAAACCAGAAGGTGGTGGGCGCCGAAGGATCGATGCTGATGCCGCTGTAATCACCCCATCTTGAACGACCACTCCAGATGCCTGTTTGAGACCCGGTTCCGTTGATGATGGTCTTTTCGGTCATGGTCATCTGGTTCAGGGGATCATTTTTCATTCGCCCGGTATACCGGATGGAAGGGTAAATATTGGCGCTGGAAACCGAATAGCCCATGGCAATCGTGCCGGCGGTATCCTGGGCAATGCTTCCGAGCCAGCGTGAATTATTGTCGGCCGGGGAATAGGTGGCCTGCTGGTAAATGCTCCAGCCTGTTCCCGTATTCCTGAGTTCGTACCAGCGAACGCCCGCCTTGCCGGCGGTGCCATCGACGGTATGGTTCAGCACCATCGACGAATAGCCGTTGAAGGTGCGGTACTGCTGCCGGTACATGAGCCTGTCGGCGAGGGTCTCCAGCTTTTTGTCCGAATCTTTCTGGGGAATCCCGCTCCCGGCATCTCCGCTGAGGCTGAAGCTGTTGACATTCAGGTAGATTTTGTTTCCGAAGGTTGCATTGGCAGGGGTGTTCCAGTCGGCGTGAAATTCACAGATCCCAAGGCGCTGTGTGCCGTTGGTGCGGATATAGGTGAAATAGTCCGGCGTTCCCATCGGCGGGAAGGTGCCGTCGCAATCGGAAGGGAGGAAACTGGTGAAGCCATCAGCCCCCGGCGGAATGGTAAAGGAGATGCGCTGTGCCTCGGGGTTCCCTGCGATCATGGCTGACCGGTCGAAACAATAGGCGCCGTTGCCGACCCAGCCGCCCATGAAAAGGTTTGCCGACATGTAATAGGCATCGGGCCAGACACCGAATTTCGGGTAATCGGGCATCTGCGAAAATTCATACTCCCACCGGTACCAGCTTCCGGTTGGATCGGCCGTTTGCGATACGGCGATCATCTGGTAAAAAGGAGCCGTGGAGGAGCCGTTTGGAAGCGAGAACTGGGAGAAAAGCCAGCGGTTGGCCTGTTCATCATACAGCACAATGGCGTCACCGCTGTTGGCATTGTTGGGCATCCCGGTCCACACCGAACTGCTCGCCAACGGTCCCAGGATGCGGTTCCCGCTTTTGTTGTAAATGGAATAGGCACAGTTGATCACCTGGAAGAAATGGTTCAGCCCGACTTCACCATGGGTATCGGGAGGAACAGCACCGCTGATGTTGCCCATGCCTTCGAAATTCTGGATGGTTGAATCAGACGGGAGCGACCCGTTCTGATCCTGCAGCGACGGATCAAAAATTGCCGCTGACGGACGCTGCCTGCTGACGGTTCCGACGGATTTGAAGTAATTTTTCACCACCCCGTCTTTCCAGCTGGCATCCAGTTGCCCGGGCGCCTGTTTCAGTATCTCCCGCAAGGGGGGTGAAACATCAAAATACACCGGGCGCGAAACCGTTGGTTTCAGCGCTGTTTCCTGCGCAGTGACAAAGGTGGTCGCAGAAAAGAAAAGGATCAGCAGGTAAAGAGATTTTCTCATAGACATTTCAATGTGGTTAACGGATGAATATAAACCCGGCAAACTTACACAATAATCAGGCGCAAACCCCTGGCGATTTACGATTTACGATATACGATTTACGATTTACGATTTAATTCAAACCTCCCGTCTTTTTCCCTGAACAAATATTGAATTCCAGGAAATCGTAAATCCAAAATCGTAATTCGTAAATATTAAGCCCTTATCTTTGATAAAAAAAACACCTATGCGTTTGCCTGGCATCATGACCGCGGTTTTCGCCGGGGCATTGCTCCTCGGCGCGATCTCTGCATCCCCGCAGAACCCGACAACCCCGAAGCCCATCCCACAAAAATTCTCCCTCCAGGAACTGGAATTCAGGACATTCAAATATTTCTGGGATCTTGCAGATACCACCTCGGGACTGATTCCCGACCGGTATCCCACCCCCTCCTTCTCCAGCATTGCCGCCACCGGTTTCGGGTTGTCGGCCTACCTGGTGGGGATTGACCAGCAGTATATCTCCCGCAGGGAGGGTGCCGCCAGGGTCCTGAAGACCCTGCGATTCCTTTACCGGTTGCCCCAGGGTGCCGACAAAACGGGGGTTGGCGGTTACAAGGGACTTTTCTACCATTTCCTGGACATGCATACCGGGATGCGGTTCAAAGATGTTGAACTCTCAACGATCGATACGGGACTGTTAATGGCCGGAATACTCTCCTGCCTCGAATATTTCAATGGGGATTCACAAGAAGAGCGCGAGATCCGCGAGCTGGCCGACAAACTCTACCGCCGGGTCGACTGGGCCTGGGCGTTGAACGGAAAGGACATCCTGAGCATGGGCTGGCATCCCGAATCGGGGTTCATTTCCAGTTACTGGTATGGTTATAACGAAGCCATGGTATTGATCATCATGGCTATCGGATCGCCCACGCACCCAATCCCGGCATCCTGCTGGAACGCCTGGACTTCTAAATACAACTGGTCAAACTCCTATGGATTTTCCCATGTAAATTTCGGGCCTCTTTTCGGCCACCAGTATTCACACATCTACATCGATTTCAAGGGGATCAAAGACGACTACATGCGGGCGAAGGGGATCGATTATTTTGAGAATTCACGTCGTGCCACCTATTCCCAGCAGGCTTACTGCAGGGCCAACCCGGGGAAATTCGCCGGTTATGGACGGTATATCTGGGGACTGACCGCCTGCGACGGCCCGGGTTACGCCAGGCTGCCCTGGAAGGGCAAAGAGGTGGTATTCGACGGGTATTCGGCCCGCGGGATTGCCTCCGGCTACCTGGTCGACGACGGGACGCTTGCCCCCACCGCCGCGGGAGGATCACTGCCCTTTGCACCTGAGATCTGCATCCCGGCGCTGGAAGCCATGTACGACACCTATGGCAGTGCGCTGTACCAGGAATATGGTTTCAAGGATTCATTCAACCCTTCGTTCACCCGGGGAAAGGGGAACGAAAAAGGATGGTTCGACGTCGATTACCTCGGCATCGACCAGGGTCCGATCGTGCTGATGATCGCCAACAACCATTCAGCGCTCATCTGGAACATGATGAAGCAAAACCTCTACATCGTCCGGGGCCTGAAAAAAGCGGGATTTGCAGGGGGGTGGCTGGGGAAAAAGTGACGAGTGACGAGTGACGAATTCGCCCGTAGCCGGCGGGATTATTTGATGTAGAAGGGTGCTGAGAGGGTTTCGGCGGAGCTGGTGCCGATGTAGGCAACGAATTCGCCGGGTTCCCAGGACTTTTTCAGATCGGGATGGTAAAAGGCCAGGTCGTCGGTCGTAATATTGAACATGATGCTTTTTGATTCTCCCTTTTTGATCATCACCTTTTGAAATCCCTTCAGCTCCTTCACCGGCCGGGTGATCGAACCAACCTTATCCTGCACATAGAGTTGCACAACCTCTTCCCCGTCGCGGTTGCCGGCATTTTTCACCTGCGCTGTTATGGTGACTTTGTTCCCTGAAACCACGGCCGATATCCCTGAATAGGTGAAAGTGGTATAACTCAGTCCGAAACCAAAAGGATAGAGCGGGTCATTCGGGCAATCGAGGTAACGGGAAACGTACTTGGCACCCGGGTCGGAGGATTGATAGGGACGACCCGTGTTTTTGGCATTGTAGAAAACCGGTATCTGGCCCTCGGTTCTCGGGAAGGTCATGGTAAGTTTGCCGGATGGGTTGAAATCGCCAAAAAGCACGTCGGAAATGCCGTTTCCTGCCTGTGTTCCGCCAAACCATGTTTCAAGAATGGCAGGGGCGGCTGCACTGAGCCGGGTGATGGCGAGGGGGCGGCCATTGAACAAAACGGCAGCCACCGGTTTGCCTGTTTTCACAACGGCTTCGGCAAGGTCGTTCTGAACCCCCGGCAGGTCGATGTGCGCACGGCTCGAGGCTTCGCCGCTCATCCATCCGTTTTCGCCCAGGGCCAGGATCACAAAGTCGGCTTTGGTTGCCAGCTTAAGGGCTGCATCAAATCCGGTGCGGTCGTCATCATTTACATTGCATCCTTTTTCATAAAAGATTTCAACTCCGGTGCCAGCCTTTGCTTTCAGCCCTTCGAGCAGGGTGACACATTTTTCCCAGTTGCCCGCAGCCGACCAGTTGCCGAGCATGTCCTTTTTGGAATCGCCCAGCGGTCCGATGACGGCGATTTTTTTTGCGGATGCCGGAATCGGAAGGGTGTTTTTCTCATTTTTCAGTAATACACAGCTTTCCGATACCATTTTCCTGGCGGACGCAAGCGCCTCCGGGGTCATGATATCCTTCTCCTGCCTCTCCCTGCTGCAATACCTGAAAGGATCATCGAACAATCCAAGTTTCATCTTGGCTTCGAGGATAACCCTAACCGCATCATCGATCCGCGAAAACGTAATATTTTTCTCCTTCAGCAGTGAATCCAGCGAGTTCAGGTAGGTGCTTCCCTGCATATCCATGTCCACGCCCGCATTCAGCGCAAGCCGCGCGGCATCCTTGATGGTTCCGGCAATGCCGTGATTCAGCATCTCATTGATGGAGGTGTAGTCGGTCACCACGAACCCATTGAAATGCCATTCGTTACGAAGGAGGTCCGTCAGCAGCCATTTGTTCCCGGTGGAGGGCACCCCGCCAATTTCGTTGAAGGAGGTCATGACCGACCCTACACCTGCATCGACTGCGGCTTTGTAAGGGGGCAGGTACCACTCATAGAGCGACAATAGTGACATGTCGACGGTATTGTAATCGCGGCCGGCCATTGCTGCACCATAGGCGGCAAAGTGTTTCACACAGGCAATCAGGGTGTTGTTTGTGGTATAATCGTTCCCCTGGAAACCCTTTACCCTGGCTGCTGCAATTTTGCATCCAAGCCAGGTGTCTTCGCCGGCGCCTTCGGCAACCCTTCCCCAGCGCGGGTCGCGGGCGATGTCGACCATGGGGGCGAATGTCCAGTTGATCCCCTCGGCGGTGGCCTCGGTGGCGGCAATCCGTTCGGCATGCTCGATGGCCGCCAGGTTCCAACTGCAGGCCTCTCCAAGCGGAATCGGGAAAATGGTGCGGTGACCATGGATCACGTCATAACCAAACAGCAGGGGGATTTTCAACCGCGACTCCTCCACTGCGATTTTCTGGAGGTTGCGAACATAATCAACTGTGTAGGCATTGAAGATGGCGCCGACCTTGCCCTCGCGGATCAGCTTTTTGTAATTTCCGTTCAGTGAAGGGCCGGTAACATCCCAGTCGGAAGTGAACAGCGAAAGCTGGCCGATCTTTTCATCAAGGGTCATCGATTTCATCAGGGCATCGATCCTGGCTTTGTTGGCGGGAGAGATTCCCGAAGGGGTGGTTCCCTGCGACATCACTGACGACGCAAAAAGAATTGTACAGGAGAAGAGCAGCAGGAGCCGGGAAAAGTAATGGTTGGGCATGGAGTGAAAATTTAAAGATCAAAAATCAAATCTCAAAACTATAAAAAAGACACATTAAAACGGTAAACTGACCGAAATCAGACGGCGGATTAATATGTGAAGCCAAGTTTGGTCAACCCGGTGCTCACTTCGGGAGCCGACATGAACAGGTTCCACAGCAGTCCGCTCCGGTAGTTCTCGATCATGCAGATGATGGGACCTTCGTCGATGGCAAGTGATGAATCGGCATACCATCCTTCGGTGAGATCGAAGGCATCGTAAAAACCGTACTGGTTCCAGAGCCTGTTCCCGAGCTGGTAATAAAAGAGGTGTATGGCTTTCATCGATTGTTCGGGGGTGTATGGCAGCGCCGAAATGGCGGCGGTTGGCGTGATCACCCCCAGGTCGTTGTCGGGCGACTGGGCATTGTAGCCCCAGGGGTTGTCGCTGGCGGTCAGACCCCAGCAGGCAGTACTGTATTCAACCCAGTTCCTGGGATTCTGGGCGCAATAGGACCAGTTGATGAGCGACTGGTTGACATTCTGCTGCGAGTAGTTTGCATAAGTGTCCTGCAGCGTTTTCGGATTCAGCCCCAGGAACGAATAATGGGTGAAGAACAAGGGTCCGCCATAACCATTCCCGAGCGGAAGAACGTATCCGAAATAGGTGTTCCCGTTTTTGATCGCGCCATTTTGCGCATATCCCTGGTGATAAACCGCGGGGAGGATGGGGTGCGTGGTGGAGGTCGCTGCAACGACATAGGTAATCAGGGTTTCATTGTATCCCCGGATGGGCATGTTCATCGCCCAGCCGTAATCGGGCGACCAGTGCCAGTAGAGCACATTCTGGCCACGGGTGAACCAGTCGTATTCGACCCCGCCGAGCAGCACGTTGATGCGGTCGGCAAGTGTTTTTTCGGCCGGGACCATGGCATCGAGGTATTGTCGCATGGTGATCAGCCCCTGCACCATATAGGAGGTTTCAACGAGGTCGGCGCCATCGTCCTCGGTTGTGAAAGGCACTGTTTTCCCGGTGGCGCCGTTGATCCAGTGCGGCCAGGCGCCATGGTAGCGGTCGCAGGTCTCAAGGAAGTTGAGGATCTTCCCGAGCCTTGCCAGCCCATCGCCGCGGGTGATAAAGTTCCGGTTCATCCCGACGATCAGCGCCATGATGCCAAAACCGGAACCACCCGTTGTGACCACGTCGCCCGAACTGTTCCGTTCACGGGCCATCCCGCTCACAGGATGACCAAAGTCGTAGAAATAGCTGAAGGTTTTTTGCTGGATAAGGGTGAGCAGGGCGTCGTCGGAGATCACCGGGAATTTTGGAACGCTATCGAGGGCGGTGTAAAAGGAGTTCAGGAAACCGTCAAAAGAATAACCATCCTTTGACTTGAGGGTGTTGGTAATGTCAAAGGTATATTTCGTGACATCGGCGAGCTGTTTGGTATTCTGGAGGGTCACCGTTTTCTGGTCGGCCGAAACGGCATAAAGAAAAGGGATGCTTCCCGAAAGGACAAAGCAGGATTTGTAGCCGGCGGTGTCGACAGGCCTGGTGAACTTCACCTGGATGGTCAGTGATTTGAAACCGACCTTTTTCGGCAGGGCCGGGTTTTTGAAATCGACGCCGTTCAGTGTAACCTGGTCAATTTTCATCGACCCGGCAAGAGTGGTAAACCCATATTCTACTCCCGGGAAAGCATCGCCGGAGGAGCTCCTGATCCCCGAACCCAGTTGCAGCGTATATCCTGTCAGATAATCGAGTGGCTGGCCGAGTTTCATGACGGCCACATGACGATCGTTGCCCCACGCAAACCTGACGGCCTGGGTCAGTCCGGCTTTTTTCAGGGTGATCCCCGACTTCGCCGAATTGGTATCGAGTTGCCCGTTGAAAGAAAGGGTGATGGTGCTGTCAGCCGGAACATCTTTATTTTCACCCTGGAAAACGAGTGTTGTTGATCCCACTTTCGCCCATGCCAGCTGCAAAACCCCGGAACTGCCGGAATCTGTCTTTTTTGTGCAGGAGGTTCCCGCAACAAGGCAGACCAAAAAAAAGATCAATAAAAACCGGCCGGATTTCATGGGTGCAGGCATTCATAAAACAGAGAGGGCCCGGGAAACCCAAAACCCTCTCTGTTTTCAGTGTGATTGATTACGATCAGGGTTTTTCTGAATTATACATCAGATGGATTTCCTGTTCGGTAAGCGCTTTGTGGAAAATCCTGACGTCATCAAGCAACCCTTTGAAATGGTTGTTGGCCGGGTTGGAATAATCGGCCCATGGATCGCCGATGGTCGGGTTGTTCTTGTCCTGGATGAAGCCGAACACGAAGGTGTTGTTTCCAACCGCGCCGTTGTACTTCAGGCCGTTGAAGTGGGTTTTCGGGGTGTCATACAGGTGGTAATCCTGTTCCTTCATCTTTTCACCGTTGATGTACATGGTGGCCAGTTTGGTTGTTCCTGAGAAACGGCAGACGATGTGGGCCCATTTGTTGGCCAGCAGGTATTTCACGCCGCCCGACCCGGTAAGGTCCTTACAGAAGGTCCAACCTTTCCAGCCGCCGTTATCCTTGGTTTTCCCGTCGCCTGGGAACCACAGGTCTTCGGAGGTGGAGGCGGGGATGGTATCGGTGCTGTACTGGGCAGCCAGTTTGCACCAGGTATAGTCGCCGGCAACCTCGAACTGGAATCCGTACCAGCCGGCAAGGCCCATGACGAACTGGCCGTGCTTGGAGGAGTCGGCCTTCATCCAGAAAGCAAGGGTGAAGTCGGTGGTCGCTTCCATAACGTCGCCGTTGGGGATCTCAATCAGGGTGGTGGCGCCGTCAAACTTGGCGGCCATGCCGGCTGCCGTTGAATAGGAGGCTGCATATGCAATGCCGATCACGCCACCGGCCATCGGGTTGTAATGGTTGAGGACATCGGCTGTGGTCGATTCGAAACTGTAGTAGGCGATCATGCCATCGGGAACAAAACTTCCGGTGGTGGTGAAGGTACGGTCAACCTGCCCCAGGGCGGTTCCGTCGGTGGAGGTGATGCTGCTTTTAAAGCTCAGTTTGTAGAGGCTCCCGTTCCCGAGACCAACGGTCGGGGTGATGGTAATGGTCGTTCCGTTTACACTCAATCCCAGGGGCACAACGTAACCGTCGTAATCCCTTGTCATGGTAACCGAAGTGGCGGTAACGGTGGAGGCCTTTACATCGGTCGAAAACCCGGCGATGATGACCGGGTTGACCGGTACGGTCGTCGGGGAGGTTGCCCCGTTCAGGTCGATGGTCCCGGCTTTGAGCGAAGACATGGTAAACGAGGTTGAACTGCTTTTTTTACAAGCGGAAAAGCCAACCAGCAATGCCACTGCAATGAGCAAGACATTCAAAACTACAATTTGCTTTTTCATTTCGATTTGAATTTAAGGTTAACACTATTTGATTATCTACCAGTTAGGATTTTGAACCAGTGTCCCCTGTGAAATATCAATTTCACTCTGGGGAACCGGCAATAATTCATGTTTTCCTGCCACAAAGCCAAGCGGGCCTAAAACGGCAGGTGCCTTCCCGGTGCGCACCAGGTCCCAGAACCGCCATCCCTCCATCCCGAGTTCATGCCTGCGTTCGACCATAATGAGATCGCGCAGATCGGATTGAATCGTAGTTGTGATATCGGGCAGAATGGCATTGTTTCCCTGCCGCGCGCGTTCGCGAACCTGGTTCAGGTAGGGAAGCGCATCGGCCGGTTTGCTGTTTTCGTTCAGGGCCTCGGCCGCCATCAGCAGGACATCGGCATAGCGGATCAGCCTGCGGTGAAACCCAAACTGGGTGGCCACATTGTTTCCCGGAACCCACACCTTGCGGTTGTAGCATTCTATCTCGATGATGTTTCCCTGGGGGTCTTTCGTCACATCCGGGGTTGGTCCGTCGCCCACGATGGGCACACCGTCAATCGTATCGCCCAGGTTGATCACCGTGCCCTTATACCTGGGATCGCCGGTTTCGAACGAATTCCTGAGATCAACCGTCGGCCGGTTGAATCCCCAGCCGCGGTTCGGCGTACCCCTGACTCCCTGTACGTTGCCATACTGGGCGCCCCCGCCTTCGGTATTCTCGACCTGGATGGCGCCGACCTCCAGCACCGACTCTTTCCCGTTGTTCCCGTTCACACCGTTTGCATCGATGTAAACCGGTTCAAGACCGTACTGGTTTGAATGGATCACGTCCATCGCATATTTTTCAGCATTCACGTAGTCGTGCATAAAAAGGTATACCCGGGCTAATAACGACTGGGCGGCTCCTTTTGTTGCCCTGCCAAGGTCATTGGCCGCATATTCGCTGCGCAGGGGCAGGTTGTCGGCGGCAAACTGGAGATCCTCAAGGATCAGCGCGTAAACCTGGTCTTTGGTAGCCCTTGCCAGGTGCTGCGGCGGGTTGACATTGGTCACCAGCGGCACGCCACCCCAGGCGCGGACAAAATCGAAATAGAGCAGCCCGCGGATAAACTTCGCCTCGGCAACGTATCTTGTCCTCCGAGCAGGGTCCATGGTGATGGCCGGAACGAACTGGATCACGACATTGGCACGTTTTACTCCGACATAGAGGGTGTTCCACCAGCGGTCGAGACCATCCTGCGTGGGCGAGAAGGTGAAATTATCATACGGGCCCACGGTGCTGAGCTGGTCGTCGGGGTTGCTTCCCTTGCGGGCATCATCCGACATGATATCCAGGATCGGGTAACCTCCCGAATTGTAATACCAGTCCCTGAGAATCTCATAGGTGGCGTTGGTGGCCAGCAGGGCGTCGGCGGCAGTGGTCGGGAACGACTGCTGTGTGAGCTCATTCTGAAGATCTTTCTGCAGGAATTTGCTGCAACCCGAAAAAACGACCAGGGTCAGGATTGCCGGGATGATGAATATGAGTTTTATATTTACTTTCATCGCTTTAGAAATTTAAATTAACGCCAAATGAAAAGACTGCGGTGATCGGGTAAATTCCACCATCGATCCCGCTGCCAATAACGTCGCCGCTGGCAATTTCGGGAGAGTAGCCCGTATACCTGGTCAGGGTGTAGAGGTTGTCGGCCTTGACATAGAGGCGGATGGACTGCATGGTGATCTTCCTGCTCCAGTTTGCAGGCAGGGTATAGCCGACGATAATGTTCCGCAGCCTGATAAAGGAACCGTCCTGGATAAAATGATCAGAGGGCGTATAGTTGTAACCGCCGAACGAGGCCCTGGGTTCGGTGGTACTGGTGCCCGGACCGGTCCAGCGGTTGAGTACACTCGACTCAAAATTGTACGGGTCAGGCCTGACGGCCTGCTTGGCATTGAATATTTTATTGCCGGTTTGTCCCTGGATGTTGAAGGAGAAGTCGATCCCCTTGAATTCAAAGCCGACGTTGCAGCCGAAAATGAAAGTGGGGATGGGCGAACCGATGTAGGTCCGGTCGCGCCCGTCGATGATCCCGTCGCCGTTGACATCCACGAACCTCAGGTCGCCAACGCCCGCCTGCGACATGTGCGGGTAGGCGTTGAGTTCGGCCTGGGTCTGGAAAATGCCGTTGGTCTGGTACCCGTAGAATGCCCCGATGGGAAGCCCGACCTTGCTGCGGGTGACCGGGATGCCGTTGCCGAGGTAACCGCCGACAAGCACGGAGTCAACCCCCGATGCGCCGCCGATTTTCAGCACCTCGTTGTGAATGGTGGTACCGTTCACGCTCACGTTGTATTTCAATTTTCCTATCTTGTCGCGCCAGGTCAGGGTGAATTCAAATCCCCGGTTGAGGGCCGATGCGGCATTGTACCATACCTTCTGATCAGGCCCGTTACCATAATATCCGGGGGTGGAAAGCAGGATCAGGATGTCGTCGGTGGTTTTGTGATAATAGTCAAATTCACCGGTAAGCCGGTCGTTGAATAACCCTGCTTCAAGACCGATGTCAGTCTGGGTGGTCACCTCCCATTTCAGGTTGGGATTCCCGTTGATGCCGAAGGAGGCACCTGAATTGGGTGAGCCATTCCCGCCGAAGATGGTGATGATGTTCGACGCCACTTCGGCATACCGGCTGTTGTAGGGAATCTTGTCGTTGCCGAGTTTCCCCCAGCTTGCCCTTACCTTTAGTTTGTTGATGAATTTGAGGTTCTTCATGAAGTTTTCCTGCGACACGTTCCATGCGGCGGCAAAGGAGGGAAAACTGGCAAACCGGTTGTTCTCGCTGAACTTGGAGGATCCGTCACTTCTGAAGGTTGCTGTAAGGATATATCTTTTATTGAACACATAGTTGACCCTGAACAGGTATGAGATCATCGAGTAATTCATGCTGATGTTCACATTGTCATAAAAGCTGTTGATGTTGTTGACGTTGTTGTTGGGATCGTAAATGTTGTTCGGGTTGATGTACCAGAAATTGGCATTATCTCTCAGGATATTGGAGCCCAGGAGCCCCATGGCGGATGATGAGGTGTTCTGCATCGTATAGCCGGCAAGTGCATTGATCGAATGTTTCCCGAGCTCCTTCTGGAAGGTCAGGGTATTTTCCCACAGCCAGGTGAGGTCTTCGCTGGTTCCCTTAGACAGCGTGCTGAGCAGGTTCTGTTGCTGGGAGATCGTGCCGTCGGAATTGTAAACGGTAAAGGCCGGTGTGAAATTTTCCGATTTGTTATAGTCGGCATCAACGCCAAAACCCGATTTCAGGGCAAAGGCCTTGAGAAATGAAATCTCCGCGTACAGGTTGCCGACCGCCTTCAGGCCCTTGTTGAAGTTGTTGGAATAGGCCAGGTTGGCCAGCGGGTTTCCAACGCCGGGTACCGAGGCAAAGGATCCGTCGGAATAATAGGGTACCAGGGTTGGCTTTGCGCGGTAGGCTGCGTAGGTGACATCAGGGGCGATCTGCTGCGTATAAGGCGAGAAGGTCAGCGTGTTGCCGATCTTGACGAAGGGCGACACCTGGTAGGTATTGTTCATCTGGAGGGTGATGCGTTCATATTTTGATTTTTCAATGATTCCTTCCTGTTTGAAGTACCCGCCGCTGATATAAAATTGTGATTTTTTCGTAGCGCCGGAGGCCGACAGCTGGAAGTTATAAATAGGCGCCGTGCGGAAGATCAGCTTCTGCCAGTCGGTGCTGGGCACCGCATCAATGTTGTTGTAGGAGCCCGGGTTGATTTCATTCGAGATCATGGCAAAGTCGTGCCCGTTCAGGAGGTTGATCTTCTTGGCAAGGTTCTGCATGCCAACCTCCCCCGTGAAACTGTAGGCGGTCTTTTCCTGGCCCACCTTTCCCTGCTTGGTGGTGACCATGATCACCCCGTTGGCTCCCCTCGAGCCATACATGGCCGTTGACGAAGCATCCTTCAGCACCTCCATGGAGGTGATGTCGCCGCAGTTGAGATAAGCGATATTGTCCATGATGATCCCGTCGACCACATAGATCGGGTCGGACGAATTAAAGGTGCCGACCCCCCTGATTCTGACGATGGGCGATTCGCCGGGGGTGCCCGACGAACTGGTCACCTGCACCCCGGCCACGATCCCCTGGAGGCTCTGGACAGGATTGAGGGCCGTTATCTTCGTGATGTCTTCCGATTTAACGCTTCCGACAGAACCTGAAAGGTCGCTTTTACGAACGGTTCCGTAACCGATCACCACCACCTCGTCAAGGGTGGTCTTTTTCATCACAAGAACGACATCGACCACTGAATTTTTACCGATCTCCACCTCCTGAGGAGTATACCCGATGTAGGATATCACCAAAACTGCCTTCTCATTCGGGACTTTTATGGTATACCTGCCATCAATGTCGGTGACACTGCCAGTCGCTGTTCCCTTTACCAGGATAGTGGCGCCTGGCAGGCTCTCCTTCGTATCGGAGGCGGTCACCGTACCGGTGATGGTGCGCACCTGGGCATGGGAGGCAAGGATTGCGCCGAAAAACAGGAAAATCAAAACCGTTCTGATGAACCGGATGAATTTTCCGTGTACGTAACTTTGTTTCATAGTCTCAATTTTTGTGACATTGAAGAGTAAAAATACATAATATCCAAATACAATGCAAATGCTGGAATGAGATTCATTCAGGCATTTTTCAACAGTGGCCTCCGCTGGTCTATTTTACGGGCACATCCGCCTTCTGCCTGATGTCGGCTGATGAGCTGCCGGCCATCACGGTAAATGTGCCGGGCTCAACTTTCCATTTTTTCCCCTGGACATCATAATAGGCAAAGGAACGGGAATTCAGGTACATCGTAACCTCCTTTTCCTCCCCGGCCTTCAGCGGGACCCTCGAAAAAGCTTTCAGCTCCTTCACCGGCCGGGGTACGGTGCTGTGATTATCCGCAACATAGAGCTGGACGACCTCGGCACCTTCCATTTTCCCGGTATTTTTCACCTTAAGCCTTGCGATGTAACGGTCGTCGTTGACCTTCATCACCCTCAGGTCCGAATAGGCGAAGGTGGTGTACGACAGCCCGAATCCGAACGGGAAGGCCGGGACCAGGTTGTTTTTCTCAAGGAAGCGGTATCCTACAAAGATTCCTTCGGCATAAGGCGCTTCCAGCGATTTGTCCATATATCCCCTGTAGGCAGGCGACTGGTCGTAACCGCCGATGAAGGAGAAGGGCAGCTTCCCGGTCGCGTTGACCTTGCCGAAAAGAACATCCGCAATGGCGTTGCCACCCTCCTGCCCCGGGAAAAAGGCCTCGACCAGCGCGGGAACGCTGTTCAACCAGGCACCTGTGATGACCGGCGTGCCGGTATTGAGGACCACGATGGTTTTTTTGTTGACGGCAGCAACCGCTTTGATCAGTTCGTCCTGCTTTCCCGGCAGGTTCAGCCCGCCTATCCGGTCAAATCCCTCGCTCTCAAATGCATCGGAAGTCCCGGCAAAGATAATGGCGACATCGGCGCCTCGGGCCGCTTTCACAGCACCGGCGATCAGGAGGTCCTGTTCGGAACCCTGCGGCAGATCCCAGCCCAGCTGCATGACGGCGCTGCCCCCGTCTTCATAATACTCCACCTTGAAACTATATGATTTTCCTGCCACCAGGTCGATCTTCGCCGAATCGACCGTGGTGCCGTGGTTGGTCCAGTTGCTGATGACCGGTTTCCCGTCGATGAACAGGCGCACGCCGTCATCGCTGGCGGTGTAAAAGGTGTAGGTCCTGGTTTGGGGAGGCAGCAGGAACCCATTCCAGCGAACCGAGTAGTTGTCCTTTCCAATGCCGGGCGCGGGGGGGTCATCCTCCCAGGTGAAATCAACCACCGAATCGACCCGGGTGAGGGCCGGCTGACCCTCCAGCTTCATGTTCCGGAAAAACTCCGCCCTGAGGCCGGGACCGCCCAGTTCGGGCTGGCTCAGGTAACGGGTTGCAATGGTAAGCAAAGGCGATGATTTCAGCTGGTCGCCCTGGGCAAAAACCACCTCGGTCTTGTTGCCTGCCAGGTTTTTGATCCCCTGCAGGGGCGATACACTGTAATATGGGTTGATGCGTGAACTACCACCCCCTCCGGTACGGGCGACTGCCGCGTTTGGCCCGATCACCGCAATTTTTTTCAGTTTGCCGGCGTTAAGGGGCAGTGCGTTCTGCTCATTTTTAAGCACCACAATGCTCTCCCTGGCTATCTCAAGCGCCAGGGTTTTATTGACATTGAGCACCACCATCGATGTATCTTCCTGGAAATGCGTGGAGAACAAACCCGCCTGTTGTTTGACATAGAGGATCCGCTGTACCTTGTCGTTGATGGTTGCTTCGGTGACCGTCCCCTCCTGGAGGGCCTTCTTCAGGCTGGCCACCGAGAAGACATTGCCGATGGGCATTTCCACGTCGAGGCCATGGTTGGCAGCGCTGACGGTTGAATGGGTGGATCCCCAGTCGGACACCACGAGCCCTTTGAATCCCCACTCCTTTTTCAGGATGTCGTTGAGCAGCACCTGGTTTTCGCTGCACCACCATCCGTTCACCTTGTTATAGGCCGACATGACGGTATAGACGCCTCCCTCCTTCACGGCTGCTTCGAAGGCTGGCAGGTAGATCTCGCGCATGGCGCGCTCGTCCACCTTTACATCGATTTCGGTCCTCCGCCATTCCTGGTTGTTCAGCGCAAAGTGCTTTACGCTAGAAATCACGTGATTTGCCTGGAGTGCCCTGATATAACTCACCGCCATCCGGCCGGCCAGCCAGGGATCCTCCCCGTAGCTTTCAAAATTCCGTCCCCCGGCAGGAAAACGGTGGATGTTCACACACGGGCCGAGCAGGTAGTTACGCCCCCGTGCATGGACCTCCGCGGCGAGGGCGGCCCCGAATTTTGCCGCGATGGCCGTGTCCCAGGTGGCTGCCAGCGATACTCCCGAAGGGAATGCCGTTGTTTTGCCCCACCGCACGCCCAGCGGACCATCGGTCATCCTGAAGCCGGGAATGCCCAGCCGGGTGTTGTCGGGAGTATCAAATTCCGAACTCCCGGCCCCGGCAAGCTGCTCCAGTTTCTCTTCCATGGTCATCATGCCGATCAGCATCCCGCTGCGTTTGTCGGCATCGGCTCTCCCCTGGCCCTGCGACCTGGCGGTAACGGACATCAATATTAACAGGGTTAGCCCTGCTAAAATAATCATCGTTTTATTCATCATATCTACCTCCCTGTTTTGGATGGGTGATCCATAATAAAAATTATATTTCGTTAATTCATGTATTTATCCGGTAATGTTAACCAACAACTTCATTTTTTTTTTAACGCAGAGACGCTACTCCACGATTAGCGTCTGTATCGAATGGGGGAGGCTGATGATCTCCGCCGCCTGCCCGGTCATCCACAACCTGTATGGGATTTTTTCATCGCTCTGGTTCATAACCACAACGGCTATGGTTCCATCAGCATTCAGGAAGGCGGTGGTGAGAATCTGCCCCCGGCTGGAGCTGCTGATGATCCTCTTTGCGCCCGGCCGGATGAATTTGGAGAAATGGCCGATGTAGTAATAGGAGCTGACAAAATAGAGTTCGCCGGTATTTGTATTTGCATGGACCGGTGCAAAGCAGAGGTTCTGCACATGGTTGGGTCCCCCGGTTTCATCGAGCAGGATGTTCCAGTCGGTCCAGCCGGCCGTTCCGTTGTTGAAGTCGTTGATCATGTTGCGGCCATAGGTTTCGCCCCACTGCCAGTCGTTGATGGTATTGAAATTGAAACTTTCGGTGCATCCTTCGGTAAAGAGCAGGTGGGTGGCGGGATAGGCCTCTGCCACGCGCTTTACATTATCGAAGATTTTTCCGCCGCCGGTCCATGATTCATACCAGTGGAAGCCGATTCCCCACACATATTTCGCCGCTTCCGGGTCGTCGAGGATGGTGCTGGCGCGCTGGTAGATGAGGTCGCGGTTGTGATCCCATGCGATGAGTTTTGTGTCGGCCAGGCCCGCCTTCTGCAGGGTGGGGCCCAGGAAATATTTGATGAAATCACGCTCTTCGGCGGCCGTGAAAATGCACGATTCCCATTTTTGTTTCGCCATCGGTTCATTCTGTACCGTGATCCCCCAAACCGGGATGTCCTGGGCCTGGTAGGCTTTGATGAATTTCACGAAATAATCGGCCCAGGCCTGGTTGTACTCCCTGAGCAGTTTGCCCCCATGCAGCATGTCGTTGTTGTCCTTCATCCATGCCGGGGGGCTCCACGGGCTCGCAAAGAGGATCAGCTGACCGCCGGCGGCGGCAATGGCCTTTTTGATAAAGGGAATCCTGTATTTCAGGTCGTGGGCTATGCTGAAGCTTGCGAGGGTGGAATCCTTTCCGGCCACGTAGGTATAACTTTCGCTTGAAAAATCACAGCTGTGGATGCTGGTGCGGGCCATGGAGTAACCGATGCCGTTCTTCACATCAAAATATTTTTCCATCACCTCCTTTTGCCTGCTTCCCGGTAGTTTGGCATACGTTTCGGCCGATGCGTCGGTGAGGGCGCCGCCGATACCGATCATGGTCTGGAAGGTTTTTGTGGGATCCACAAAAACGCAGGGCTGGGTCTCCGGCGGCTGGCCGAAATCGCCAAAATGGAGGGTATCGGTGGCGGTTATCCTCAGCTTTGTATGGTCGGCGGTGGTGTAAACGGTAATTTTTTTCGAGAGATGGGCGGCAGGTTTACCGGGGTTCGTTCCGGCATGCATGGTGCTGCATGCAAGCAGTAAACAAAAACCGGTGAAAATTGCTGTTTTTTTCATACGTTGCTTCTTATTGTTTCATCATGAATTCCATTATCAGTCAATATTTTTATAACGAGGTCCGAGGTTACAACCTGCCGGACCCATTTTTCCTCATCCCCTTACCAGGAGAGATTTCCTGTCTTTCCTTCCGGAATTGAAAAGTTCAGGGCATTGTGTGAATCACCAGCTTTTTGATTTCAATACCATTTGCGTCGCGGATCCTGGTAAAATACAAACCGCTTTTCAGGAGGCTCACATCCAGGTCCATCCTGTTGCCATTCATAACGACCGGACCTAGCACAGGGTCTCCTCCCGCCGATAATATATCGATCACAGTTTCTCCCGCCAGGTTCCGGCCGGCAACAATCGTGACATGATCCGAAGCCGGGTCAGGGAAAATTGAAAATGAGGCATTCGCTGGCCCATGTACCGTAACAAAGGTTCCGCCATTGGTTGTTTTCAGGATGATCCCTCCTGCCCCGCTCACGTACCCGGTGCTGCCGCCGGGAAACGAAATGGAGCTCAGGACGGCATTGGTGCCGCTGGGAAGTGTTATCCAGCTGGCCCCGCTGTTGGTGGTTTTCAGGATGGTCCCCAGGGTCCCGGTGATGTAACCGGTGGAAGGGCTGGTAAACTTGCATGCGATGAGGGTGGCGGCGGTTCCGCTTTGCAGGGGAGTCCAGGTGCTTCCGCCGTCGGTGGTTTTAATGATCGTGCCCGAGGCCCCCACCACATACCCCGTGGCTGGGTCGGTGAAGAAGGCCGCGTTCAGATCCTGCGTGGTACCGCTGGCCAGGGTTGACCAGGTAGCCCCGCCGTCCGTAGTCTTGTACAACCTGCCGGCATCCCTGGTTCCATACCCGGTATTGTTGTCGGTAAAGAAGACCGATGAAAGCCATCCTAGTCCGTTCGGTGTCCAGGTATTGCCACCGTCGGTGGTTTTCAGCATGGCGCTGTTCACGCTGACTGCAAAACCGGTGCTGGCATCCGAAAAGAAAACATCCTGCAGCCCTTTGGCATTGGTCCCCTGTACCCTCGTGAACCAGTTGGCGCCCCCATCGACGGTTTTCAGCAAAATCCCCGAACCGTAATCACCCCCCACCGCATAACCCGTGCTGTCGTTGGTAAAACAAACGCCATAAAGGTTGAAATAGGTTGAACGCGCCAGCTTCGACCATGTGAGTCCGCCGTTGGTAGTTTTAATGATGATCCCCGAATCACTTACCCCGTAACCTGTGTTGACATCGGTAAAGGTCATGGTATAGAGGAACTTGCCCTCCGGGAGGGCGTTCTGGATAGTCCACTGGGAAAATGCCGCAATGGTGGTGGATGACATAATAAGCAATAACAAAAACAATCTCCGTGGCTTCATGGTATATTTATTTAGAGGTTGAATAGGACCTGTTAAGCTACAAATAATCCAGCTTCATTACTGAAAAAATGATCCGGTTGCCAAAGAGCCGGTACACCTGTTGCAGGGTTCACTGCACAACCAGTTTTGTGCGCCTCGTCATCCCTGAAATTTCCAGTTCAAGGATGTAAAACCCCTTTGGGAGGCGGCCCACCGATATTTCGTGCGATGCAGCATCCGCCTCCAGCTCCCGTTCCAGCACCCTGATGCCGTTCATCGATCGAATCGTAAGATGTTTCTTTTGTCCCGCACCCCATGGGATCCCGATGGTCAGCACATCGGTGACGGGGTTCGGGAATACCCTGATGTCGCTGAACCCCGTTTCGGGAACGCCCTGTCCCTTCTCGGTAAACCGGAACCAGTTGGTGTTGAATTCGGTTTTCAGGATTTTCACGCGCAGGCGCCCGGCACCTTCGGTCAGCTGGATCTCACCCAGTGCGGTGTTCCAGGTCTGCCATCCGCCGGTGACCGGGATGGCAACCGTGGCCGAGTTGAGGACCGTTCCGGCATCGTCGAGCTGCTGCACCTGGATGACCCCCGCACTTGAGAGACAGGCGGTCCTTGCCTCCAGTTTATAGGTTGCGGTTTTAGCTACCCTTACCAGGTATTCAAGGTAATCGCCCACATGGGTATAGCCGACATCGAGCCCCCCGCCGGCATCGGTACAGGGTTCGGTTTTCAGCCCCTGGATTATGGTAAAAGCCTCAGCCTCTATTTTCCCCGGGATGGCCAGGTGAAGCGGCAGGCTGTTCCTGACAGGGAAATTGTTGAAACTCCCCAAAAGGGTGCCATCGGTGGCGCGAACCTGGCCCCCGGCATTGTTCAGCAGGATGGTATCGATTTCACTGAACTGGTACCCGACGGTAAAGGTTGTTTGGACCTTGTTTGAAGCATTGAAACTGAATGCCGTGATGGTCACCGGGCTGCCATTGATGGTAACGGAAAACGCATCCACTTTGACGGTGGAGTCAACCAACATTTTGTTGAACGATGCAACAATTTTCGAACCGGTGCCTGTGGTCTCTGCAAAAACCGGGACAAGGGGAAGATCGGTAAGTTTTTTGCTGAATGAAAAACCAAGAAAACCCAGGTCAAGCCCCGCCTTTTCGAAATATACTTTTAACTTTTGGGTTCCCTTGTACAATATGACATCATTGACCATGTAACTGTTCCAGACCTGGAAACCGCCCGTCGAAGGCAGGGTAACCACCCCGCTGATGTCGACATCGTTGCATTTGAGCCGGATCTTTGAACCTGCCGCACCGGCCGAATACCTTACAAGCACATTGTAGGCCGCCGTGGAATCGACCACGGAGGTGTACTGCAGCCATTCCCTGTCGGCAATCCAACCCACGTCATAGCCGTTCGAAGCGGAATTGGCGTCGTTGTTTGCTTCAATGTCAACCGCATCATTCCTGTATTGATAACCACTGTTCCAGTCGGTATAACTTCCCGTGCTCACCTGGTAGTTCGCCGTATCGGTGTCATAATAGGCACGGGTGCATCGCCCCAGGTCATAGCCGGTGGCATGGATCACCCCGGGGATCATGTTTTTTTCAAAGGGTTTGGTGGTTGTATCATACACCTGCCTGAACATGGCGTCGATCACATCCATGCGGTAAATGCAGTTTTCATTCCTGGCATTGGAGGCCATCTGCATCAGGGTATAGGTTGCAAAGCCCGCGGTGGGCGTTGTTCCGCCGCTGGTCCAGTAGTCAAGCAGGGTCTGGTATGCCGGTGTTTTTTTGATGGTCAGCGGGTTGGTGACCGAATTGATCTTTTTCAGCGGCCACCAGGCCCAGCCGATCTTGTTTTTTTCAGCAAGCCCGATGGCGTCGGTGAACCACACATTCGAGTTCTCGCCCGATTCGCCCATCCACAGGGGTACGTTGTACTGGCTCCTGATGTTCAGCATGCCTTGTATCGAGCCCTGGTCGTTGTACGACCAGTATTTGTGGAAGCTCACCGCCATGTTGTCGTCCCAGGTGGGGAGCACGCCGCTGTAGCTGTTGCCCCAGCAGTTTCCCTCGATGATGAGCATGTGTTTCGTATCGACCTGCCGGATGGCGGTGGTGAGGTCGATGTAGATCTGGCGCAGGGGGGCGTTGACCGTTTCGGCGCAGCCGTTCTGGTTGGCCCCTGCCGTGAAATTCCAGTTGGGTTCATTCAACAGGTCATACCCGCCTACCCAGGGTTCGCCGGCATAGCGCTGGGCCAGTTTTGTCCATAATGCAATCGTTTTCTGTTTGTTGGCGTCGCTGTCCCAGAGGGATGGCTTGGAGGCATCGCCGTCGCAGATGGCATAATCGTGACCCTGGCCGCCGGGAGCGGCATGCAGGTCGAGGATCACGTACATGTGCCGGGCCGAACACCATTTGATGAGGCTGTCGGTCATTGCAAAGCCTTTGTCGAGCCAGGTACTGACGCCGGGCACCGGTTCCTGTTCGACGGGCAGCGTATAGAGGTTGTAATGCATGGGAAGCCGAACCGAATTGAATCCCCAGGCGGCCAGTGAATCGATGTCGCTCTTTGTACAGTGGTTGTCGTGCCAGGCATCATAGAAGGCCGAGGTGGCGGTCTCCCCGATCAGGGCCTGTATCTTGGCCCTGATCTGCCACTGGGTGGTGGCGAAAGCGCTCATTTCCATCATGTAGGGTTCCTGCAGCATCCAGCCTCCAAGCCCCATCCCGCGGAGGATCACCTCGGCCCCGTCCTGGTTCACGATTTTCTGCCCGCTCCTTTTCATCCACTGGGCGGAGGAGGTGAGCGTGAGCAGTCCGAAGACCAGCACCAGGAGATATTTTGTAAGAATTTTAATCATGTGTTCAGTTTTGGCAGTATTCCGGGTTGATCAGTGCTCTGGAAGAAATCATCCGAATCATTTCAAATTTTATTAAAAAACAGTTTTCGCAGAAGAAGCAGCATGCAGGGATCGTATGAACCCTGCATGCCGCAACAACTGCATCAATATTATTTATGCGAACCAAGGGTTGGCCATTGCCAGCCAATGTTTATTACACGGAGGACCCCAGAGTTTGATCTGTGATACCTGTAATTATTCGATTGCAGGCACTTAATAAATTGTTTTTCTATTCTCTTTGTATCTCTGTGTCTTCTCTGTGGACCTCTGTGTAATTCACTGTAATTCAGTTTAAAAATCTAAAGGTCAAATCGGAATTTAAGATATTTTTGACTCTTGATTCACATTATTCATTAAAATCAATACCCCGGGTTTTGTTTCAGCTTGGTATTGGAAAGTTCGGGGAGGGGGATCGGCAGGATTTCGTTCTTATTTGCTTTGAATCCTTTTGCTGCGAGAACAGTTGCAGCCTGGCCGGTACGCACCAGGTCGAACCACCGGTGACCTTCGGTGGCAAGTTCGAGGCGCCGTTCCTTGTAGATGTTATCGAGGGTGGCCGGGATGGATGGCAGCCCCACGCGTGCGCGCACCTGGTCGAGGTAGCCCTGCGCCTTGGCGGCGTTGCCGCCGGCGCGGACGAGCGCTTCAGCTTCCATCAGGTAGGTATCGGCCAGCCTGATCTCCATCACGTCGTTGGGGTAGTTGAGCACGGGGTCTCCGCCGATGGTATCCTTGAACTCCTTGAGCGGGGCGAATTTGGCGACAAAATACCCGGTATTCATGTAACTCTTTTCATAAACGCAGGCCCCTGCCGTTTTCATGCTGTCGATGTTGACGATGGTGTATTTGTACCGCGGGTCGTTTTTCATCACGGCCACCAGTTCGGGGGTGATGGGATTGAATCCATAGCCAGCCACATAGGTGGGGCCGGTATAGGCACGCGGACCGCACATCTGGGTGTAAACATTGCCCTCAAAATTGGGCCACGATCCCCACCCGGAAATTGCCTTTGACGTATGAACAATTTCGAAAATCGATTCACTGTTGAATTTGTTGTCGGGGCGGAAGATCTTGCCGAATTCGGCCAGCAGGTGGTAATTGGGCGAGCTGTTCACCTTTTCAAACAGGTCGGCGGCTTCCTGCATGCGGCTTTCATTGTTCTGGAACAGGATCACCTTTCCCAGCAACGCGTAGGCGGCCAGGCGGGTAACGCGGCCGTTTTCGGCCACCGAAACGGCCTCGGGCAGGTCGGCGAAGGATTCATTCAGGTCCTTTTCAATCTGGGCGTAAACCGCTTCGGGCGTGGCCTGCAGCACATTGAAGTAATCGGCCGGAGGAAGCGGGGTGGTGAACAGCGGCACGTTCCTGAAAAGACGCACCAGGTCGAAATAAAAATAGGCACGCAGGAATTTTGCCTCGGCGGTGTACCTAGCCTTCAGGGTTGCGTCCATCGAAATGTCAGGCAGTTTCGACAGGAGGGTGTTGGCACGGTATACGCCGGTAAAATTCCTGCTCCAGAAATCGCCCTGGATCCCGATGGAGGGATCAATCGTGTAATTGTTCCACACCTGCCAGGCGGGAACATCGGAGGAGCTGCCGCCCCCTGCGTAACAATCGTCGGAGGCTGCATTGAGCGGGCCGATCTTGTTCGAATAGGTCACCCCGCATTCGGTACCGAGGGGGTCGTAACACGAAACAAGTCCTTTGAAAGCATCGTCGGCCGTTTTATAAAAATTGGTCTCCAGTGTGAGCCCTTTGGGTTCCACCTCCAGGAAATTTTTCGAACAGCCGTTCAGCACCAGGATCCCCAGGATCAGTGCCCCCAGGTAAATATTGAGTTTTTTCATTTTCTTCATTTTTTAACTTGATTAAATGGTTACGTTTAATCCGAACATAAAGGAACGGGCCTGGGGATATACGCCCCGGTCGATTCCGTAACTGCTGCCGCCGATTTCGGGATCGTACCCGTTGTATTTCGTAGCGGTGAACAGGTTGTTGCCGCTGATGTAAAAACGGAGGTTCTCCATCCCGATCTTGTGGACAAAGTTTTTCGGGAGGGTATAACCGATCTGGATCGTTTTACACCTGAAATAGGCACCGTTCGTCAGGTAGAAATTGGAGGGGTTGCTGAAGTTCTTGTTCGGATCGCCGGTGACCAGCCTCGGGTAGGTGGTGGAAGTATTGATGCCGGTCCAGCGGCCCAGGGCGTCGGAGGTCCAGTTGGCGGTGGGGATGTCGAGGCGGCGCATGGCGTTGAACACGTCATTGCCGGCAACGCCCTGGCAGAATACGACGAGGTCGATCCCTTTCCAGGCGGCGTTGATGGTAAAACCATAGGTCCATGTCGGGGTCGGGTCGCCGATAAAGGTGCGGTCGTCGGCCGTGATCTTGCCGTCGCCGTTCAGGTCGGCCCATTTAAAATCGCCCGGTTTCGCGTTGGGCTGGATCATGTTGCCGTTTTTGTCAACGTAATGCTGCACCTGCGACATCGACTGGAAAATGCCCAGCGTCTGGAACCCGTAAAAGGAGCCGATGGCATGGCCTACCTGCATCCTGGTGATTTCGTAATTGCTCGACTGGAAAGTGGCGCCCGTAATGTAATTCACCGTTCCGAGGTTGGTGATCACATTTTTCAGGTATGATGCATTTCCGCTGAATTTAAGATCGAACTGGCCGATTTTTTTATGGTATCCAAGTTCCATTTCAACCCCTTTGTTCGTCATGGAGCCTACGTTTCCGGTCGGCGCACCTGCTGCACCAACATACCCGGGAAGGATGACAGGCTGTAACATACCCGTGGTTTGCTTGTTGTACCAGTCAAAAACAAGGGAAAGGTCCTGGAAAAAGGTGGCTTCAAGCCCGATATTAAGCTGGCTGGTCTGCTCCCATTTGAGATCGGGATTGGCAGGGGCATTCGGGCTGTACCCGATCATGTAGACGTCGTTGCCGAAGGTGTAATTCCGGCCTCCGCCGATGGTTGAAACGTACTGGAAGGGTGCGAAATTGTCGTTACCGTTAACGCCATAGGAGCCCCTGATCTTTACGAAGGTGACAACTTTGTTTTTCGGCCAGAATCCTTCCCTTGAAGTTACCCATCCAAGTGAAGCCGATGGGAAAATACCATACCGGTTGTTTGCTCCGAATTGCGAAGAGCCATCCCTGCGGATGATCCCGGTAAAGAGGTATTTTTCATTGTAATTATAGATGAGACGCGCAAAGATGGAGCTGATGCGGTGGTCGGCATTTTCCCAGCCATAGGCTGTTATATTGGCATTCACAACTTTGTAATTCATGGAGGCTTCGCTGAAGGTGTTTACAGGCAGGTTCATGTAGGTTACACCCACCCCCGAACTGTTATCGACAAAGGCACTGGTCCCGATCAGGACGGTGCCATTGTGTTTTCCAAAACTCCGGGTATAGGAGGCTGTGTTTTCCCAGTTCCAGGTCAGGGCCTGGTTGTTGGCGCGGTAAAAGGAGTTGATGGCGGTGGAGGTGGAGGAGTTCAGGTAGGCCACCGGAGCAAAGCTTTCGTCACCGTAAAATGCCAGCTTGGCCCCGATGTCCGTTTTTACCTTCAGCCCTTTGATGGGTTCAACTTCGCCATAAAAATTTCCGACGAGGTTGTCCGACCAGCCGTAATTCCCCAGGTGGGTCTGGATGTAGGCCAGCGGGTTGGTCATCTCCTGCATGACAATGTCCGAAATGCCATAAGGATTCCCGTGCGCGTCCCTGACAACCGGGTGGTTGTTGTAGGGAGCGGCATTGGCAACGGCGGGATCGGTAATCACCGAGGGAGTGATGGGATCGAGGTTGATGGCTGAAGACAAGGGTCCGCCAAACTCGCTGTTGGTATTGAGCGAACCCTGGCTCTTGATGTGCGAATAGCCAAGGTTGTTGCCAAAATGCAGCCAGTCCTTGACTTTATGGGTCGAATTGAAGCGCAGGTTGAGCCGCTTGTAGTTGGAGATGGCCGTTGCAACGATCCCCTCCTGGGTAAGATATCCCATGGAGGTGTAATAGGTCGATTTGTCATTGCCGCCGCTGATGCTCAGCTCGTAATTGGCAATACTGGCCGAATTGTTGAAAATGGTGCTCTGCCAGTCGGTGCCTGTCCCGTATGATTTCGGGTTGGCAAAAATGGCGCTGCCGCCCCCGTTGATCGAGGCTTCATTGCGCAGGGTGGCATAGTCGGTTGCATTGAGGAGGTCAAGTTTCTTGGCCGGCGACTGGGTGCCGTAATAGGCGTTGAAGTTTACCTGCAGGTTACTGCCGCCGACATTGATCCCGCCCGTACTCTTTTTGCCCTTCTTGGTCGTGATGATGATGACCCCGTTTGCTCCCCTTGTGCCGTAAATGGCGGTAGAGGCGGCATCCTTCAGCACTTCGAGGGATTCAATGTCATTTGAATTCAGGTAATCCAGTCCACCGGTGATGGGGACACCATCCACGACATACAGCGGGGCTGTTCCGCTTTCGATGCTGGTGATACCACGCACCCTTACAGTCGCGTCGGCCCCGGGCTGTCCCGAACTGGTGGCAATCGTTACCCCTGAACTTCTGCCCTGCAGCGCCTGCTCCAGCCGGGTCACGGGCATGTCTTCAAGTTCGGTGCTTTTTACCTTTGAAATTGAACCGGTCACCACGCTTTTTTTCTGGGTGCCGTAGCCGATCACCACCAATTCGGAGAGACCAACGGTAACGCTTTCAAGAACGACCTTAACCGGTACGCCGGCGGATGCCTGGACCTCCTGGGTCACGAAACCGACGAAGGACAACACGAGGGTTTCCTTTTGCTTTGCCGAGGTGATTTTGAAATTCCCCTGGATATCGGTGGCACCGCCGGTGGTGGTTCCTTTGATGACCACGCTGACACCGGGCAGGGTTTCGCCCTGTTTGTCAGCGACGGTACCGGTGTATTCAAACGTTTTCTGGGCGAAGACCTGGAAAGATCCCAGCAACAGAATCCCGGTTAAAAGCAAAATCCTTCTGACAAACAAACTGTTTTTCAAACAATCAGAGTACATTTTTTTCATACTGTTGGTTTTGGTTAATGAGTGATTTGTTTATAGATATGGAGTTATTGATTCATTTTTCCTTACCAGGTAACGGTGATGACGGATTTCCCAGGCACCGAACAGGTGAAATTCCGGGTTCCCTGTACCACATTGAATGATTTGTAAGCACTGCTGTTGTTGCACACCACCAGGACCTTCTCCCCGGAAGTATTCTGAAAAGCCGCGGCCGAAACCTCCGTGAGGGTTTGCGTAAAGGTCAGCGAGATCCTGGCGGCACCCGGCCGGATAAACTTCGAGAAATGACCGGCGGCATAGTATTCTTCATTCTGGGTGATCTGCCCCGACGCGGTATTCAGGGTGACCACCCCGCGGCAGTTGGTGCAGCCGTTGTTGGTCGGGCCGTGGTTCTGGTCTAGTACCAGGTTCCACAACAGGGCCGATTTTGACCAGTTCAGGGCGGTCCCGATAAAAATATTGTTCATGTACCAGAGCAGGTTCGATGCGAAATCAGTTGCCCAGGATCCTCCCGAGATCTCGGTAAACCAGAGTCCCTTTTCAGGATGTGCATCGTGTACGGTGCTCATGGCCGAAACGTCGCCTGCATAGGCATGGAAGGCTGAACCGGCGATGAAGGATGCTGCGGTTGCATCGTTGAGGATTGAATTGGCGTAACTGGTATTGTCCCAGTTGTGATCGTAAATGAGGATTTTCGTACGGATGCCGGCCGTCCGGAATTTCGGGCCGAGGCTGTTTTTGATAAAGGTGAGTTCGTCGGCGGCCTGCATGTCCATGCAGGGATAGCCTGCCGTTGAATACAGGGGTTCATTCTGCGGGGTGATGGCCGCGATGGTGATTCCCCGTGCCTGCATATCCTGGATATACTTTGCAAAATAGGCGGCATACACATCATAGCAATCGGTGCGGAGTTTCCCTCCCTTCATGCTGCCGCCGGTCTTCATCCAGGCCGGCGGGCTCCAGGGGGAACCTAAAAGGCTTATTTTCGGTGAAATCTGCAGGATCTCCTTCAGCATGGGAACCACATCGTTCGTATCCTTCCCAAGCGAAAAATGCTGAAGGGTAAAATCGGTCTGGCCCGGGGCAAGGTCGTCGTAGCTGAAGTCGGAAAGCGAAAAATCGGAGGCCCCGATGGTCAGCCGGAGGTATGAGATGCCGATGCCGTTAACTGTGTCAAACAGGGTTTTCAGGAGGTCCGCCCGCGAAGCGGCTCCCATTTTCTGGTGAAGCAGGTAGGCCGAGGAGCCGGTAAGGGCTGCGCCGAAGCCCTCCATGACCTGGAACCGGGCGGAGGTATCGATGGTGATGACCGGGAAACCGGTGGAGCCGGTGGCCGAAATGGGCAGGTCGGTCTCCCGGTTCAGGAGTTTTGACCGGTCGCCCATGGTAAGCCACACCCTTGCCTTCCCGGTTATATCCCCACCCGGGGCCGGGTCTATGATCGGGCTGGTTCCATGGCTTTTGCATCCAATCCATGACGAGAGCGTCCCGGCGACCAGGAACACCAGTAATAATGACCGCCAGGAATGAAACAAAGGAATTCGCATTTCAGGTTAAAACAGGTGATTTGTTGAAAACATAAAAAGGGCAGCAGCGGTAAAAACAGGGATAAGCATGCCCATCCCTGTTTTTGCCGGGCTTTGCTGTTAATATCCCGGGTTCTGCACCAGGTTTGCATTTTTATCCATCTCCGCAAGGGGGATCGGCCAAACCATCCGGTTCTGTGTGAGGTTGTAGCCGAGGGGAACACCTCCTGCGCCGGTGGCGCTGTTGATCACTTCGATCGCCCTCCCGTTGCGCTTTAGATCGTTCCAGCGGTAGCCTTCAAATGCAAGCTCCAGGCGGCGTTCCTTTTCGACGGCAAGGCGCATGTCGGCCTGGTTGGCGGCGGTGGTGTTGGCAAGTTTCGCACGCGTCCTGACCTGGTTGACCAGTGCCGCAGCCCCGGCCAGGTCGCCCGATTCGTTCAGGGCTTCAGCTTTCAGCAGCAAAATATCGGCAAGGCGGAAGAAGATATAGTTCTGGTCGCTTCCCTGCTGGAAATTGTGCCACTTGTTAAGGAACGGGTAATTCGTCTGCGGCCAATGGGTATCCGACCATTTGCCGGTCACATCGAGGAAAATGATCGATGCGGCCTTGCGAACGGTATCCTGTTCGGAATCAAAAACCTTGACCAGGTCGTTCGACGGGATGTTGAACTTTTTCCAGTCGGTTCCGCGGAACATCGAAGCTCCCCAGTTCCCGTCGGTGCTTCCGCCGGTATAGTTGATTTCAAAGATGGACTCCGATGAATTCTTATGCGCGTTGTCCCACAATTGGTGATAGTCGGGCAGCAGGGAGTACCCCCCGGCAATGACGGCATTGCAGTACTGGGTAACCTTTGCATAGTCGTGTGGCAGTTGGGTGGCATAAACGTGAGCAAGGAGGGTGTTTACCGCACCGGTTGTGACGAATCCCTTGTAGGGGGCTGTCGGTGCCACGTACAACAAGGCAGTATCCAGGTCGGCAATGATCTGGGTGTAAACCACGGACATGGGCTTGCGCGGCGGGTAGAGCAGCGGGTAGATCTCCGGCAGGATGCTGGCGCTGATCGTGGTAACCTCCTTGAGTTGCAGGGGAACATCTCCCCACAACTGGACCAGCTGGAAATACATGAAGGCCCTGATAAACGAGGCTTCTCCAAGGATCTGGTTTTTGCGTGTGATGGTCAGCGCGGGGTCGGGAATACCCCTCACGTTATTGATCACTGCATTTGCATTGCCGATGATGCCGTAAAGATATGCCCAGTCGCGGCTGACATTTGAATTGGTCGCATCGAGTTTGTAATCGTCGATCTGGAAGTTTGCGGGGTTGTCGGCGCCCGCATAGGCGTCGTCGCTCTGGGCATCGCCATTGACATAGTAGTCAAGCTCGAAATATTCGTTTTTAAAGCCCGAATAGACGCCCGAAAGGGCGGCTTCGATCTCGCTGGCCGTTTTAAAGTGGAGCGAATCGGTTCCCTTGATGGCAATGCCCTGTGAAACCGGGGTCTCCTCCAGGAATTTCTTGCAGGAGAACAGGGAGAAGACCAGGAAAAATATGGTTGAAAGCAGGATTAACTTTTTCATAGAACGATTTTTTAAAATTCAACATTTAAACCAAGGATGTAGGTTTTCGATTGCGGGTAGGTCCCGTAATCGATCCCCAGCTCCGTTGCACTGCTGCCATAGGCATTTACCTCGGGGTCAAACCCGCTGTAATGCGTCAGGGTGATCAGGTTCTGCGCGGTAGCATAAACCGTCAGTTTCTTGATGGCTTTCAGTTTGGGATTGTCGATGATTTTGTAAGAGAGGGTGACCGATTTTAACCGCACATAGGAGCCGTCTTCCACGAAACGTGTTGAATTTTTCACATTGTCCATGTTCCCCGCCTTGGGAATGTTGGTATTGGTGTTGGTGGGGGTCCAGCGGTTGAGCACGACCGTCGACTGGTTCTTGCTGTCGAACATTCCTTCGAGGTCGATGCGGGTGGCGTTGTAAATGTCGTTGCCGTAACTTCCCTGGACGAACAGGTTCAGGTCAAACCTCTTGTATTTGAAGGTATTGGTGATCCCGAAGATGTATTTGGGCTGGGCGTTTCCGATAACCGTGCGGTCGCCGCCGTCGAGGATGCCGTTGTGATTGAGGTCGGCATACTTGATATTGCCTGTTTTCGGATCAACTCCCTCGGAAACATAACCGTAGAAAGTACCCAGCGGGAGTCCTACCTTTACAATCGACACATCCTGGTTGTTGCTGTAAATCCTTCCGTAGGCAAAGGGTCCCGGGAACACCGATGTGCTGAGCACCTTGTTGCGGTTGAACGACATGTTGTAGCTGGTTTCCCACCTGAATTTCTTATTTAAATTGACAGAGTTGATGTTGAACTCGATCCCCCTGTTCTCAATGGTGCCAGCGTTTGTCTGGATGCTGGTGATGGGCATGGTGTTGGGGAGCTGGACATTCAGGAGCACATCGCTGGTTTTCTTGATATAGCCGTCGATATTGAAGGTCAGCCGGTTGTTGAACATGGTCAGGTCGATCCCGATGTTCGACTGTGTGGTTGTTTCCCACTTCACATCAGGGTTTCCGTAGGTAACCTGTACCGATCCCGGACCCGAAAGCGGGTTGGTGGGGGTCTGTCGTATATAGTTGATCAGTCCATACCGGGCATAATTGGGGAGCCCGTTCTGGTTGCCGGTCTTACCCCATCCGCCCCGCAGTTTCAGGTCATCGATCCAGGTAAGGCTCTTCATGAATTTCTCGGAAGAGATCCTCCATCCCGCCGAGAAGGAAGGCAGGAAGCCCCATTGATGTTCAAGTTTGGATGATCCGTCATAACGGGAAGATACAGTCAGGTAATACCTGCTGTTATAATCATAGGTTGCCCTTCCGAAGAAGGAAGCAAGCGACCATCCCTGTATGTCGGTGCTGCCGGTAACCGAATTGGCGGCATTGATGGTCGTGACCGATGTGTTTGAAGGAAAGTCATACCCCGAAAGAAAGGAATCGTACGTCTTGCTTTGCTGGATACTGGTGCCCCCGATGACATCGAGGTTGTGTTTGCCGAATTTCATGGTAAAATTGAGGGTGTTTTCCCACAGCCAGGTGAAGGTGTTTGACTTGTCCGACTGCCCGATGCCGTTCTGGGTGCGCCCGTAATTGGTCCTGAAGGGATCGAGGTAATAATCCCACTGGTGGCTCATGAAGTCAGCGCCGTAATTGGTTTTGAATTTCAGTCCATTGATGATGGTGGCCTCACCCGTTACATTGCCGATGATATGGTCGTCGATGGCCTGCTGCTGGGGCCCGTACATATAGGCGACGGGGTTCTCCCAGGAGGGCTGGAACGGGTTCGGATCAAACTGGTTTGGGTTCTTTTTACTGTAAACATTCAGGAACGGCGGGGTGTTGAGTGCGCTCATGATGACACCTCCCCTGCCGGAACTGGCATTGTCGGGGGTATCCTTGGTTTTCAGCCTGGTAACGTTGAAATTGGTCCCGATCTTCAGCCACGATTTCACCTCGTTGTCGAGGTTGACGCGGATGGAATAGCGGTCGAAGACAGCCGGCTTGACGATTCCCTGGTCGCTCAGATAACCGAACGATACGAAATACTGCGATTTTTTGGAGCCGCCGGCAAAGGAAAGCTGGTACGACTGGTTCATCCCGGTACTGAAGGTCTTGTCGCTCCAGTTGGTGTAACCGGTAGCCGCCGGGTCGAGCGCTATGTTCAGCTCCTTCATCAGGTCGCGGTACTGCTTGGTATCGAGCACATCGAGGGTTTTCCCGATCTGCGAAACGCCGAAATAGGTGTTGAATTTGACAACCGGCTCATTTTCCTTCCCGCGCTGGGTGGTGACGATGACGACGCCATTGGCAGCCTGGGCCCCGTAGATGGAAGAGGAGGAAGCATCTTTCAGAACGGTCATCGAGGCGATGTCGGCCGGATCAAGTCCGCGGATATCCATCGTGGGAACACCGTCGACCACATACAGGGGTTCATTTCCTGCGAGGATCGACGTCGAACCGCGGACACGAACGGAGAGACCGATCCCGGGTTTGCCCGAGGGCTGGGTGACCTGCACCCCGGCTGCTTTTCCCTGGAGGGCTTCAACCGCCGAGACAATGGGACGGTCCTTCATGGCTTTCTGGTCAACCACCGAAACGGCGGTGGTCAGGTCTTTTTTCATCTGGGTACCATAGCCGATCACCACCACTTCGTTGAGGGTGGTGGTCTCTTCCTGGAGCACGATGTTTACCGTGGCCTGGTCGGTAAGGACGAATGTCTGCGTCACATACCCGATGCAACTGAACTTCATGGTTTCGTTCTTGTTGACAGAGATATTAAAGGCGCCGTTGACGTCCGTGACGGTCCCGATGGTGGTGCCGACCAGCTGCACGGTGACCCCGGGCACTCCGGTTCCCCCGGCATCTTTGACCGTGCCGGTCACTGTTCTGTTCTGCGCAAAAAGTGTAAGGGAAAATACGGAGAATAATAGCAGAGTAAATAATTTTGCCATAAGTACACTGTTTAGTTGATTATTTAAGAATAAGCTTCTCTGTAAACATATCCCCGTCCGATTGCAGCCTGACGCAATAGAGTCCGCGGGGGTATGAGGAAAGGTCGATTTCCGTTACCGGTGAATCAGCCGTAAATTTCGTAATGCTTTGCCCGTTCCCGTTGAAAACGGCACCGGTTGCAAATACCCCGGCCGGGAGGGTGATCGTGAATTTCCCGTCGGTGGGGTTGGGAACCAGGTTGATCTTGTCTGATTTTCCCCTGGTACCGTTTCCCGGGGGGTCGCCGATGCCGTAGGGATAGGTCTTGGGTTGATAAACCCTGACATAATCCACCGTCATGGTGGCTGTGCTCAGGGTCGGGTCGATGCCGTTTTTCAACCCGTTGGTTTCATACTGCGGGTCGCTGCCCCAGTTCCCGCCCATGGCGATGTTCATAATGAGGAAACAGGCCTTGTCGAAAGGCCAGGTGGAGCTGTTCTTTACAGAGGGATTGTAAGTATAGAAAGCTACGCTGTCGATGCTGAACTCCATTTTTTCCGGCGTCCATTTGACCTGGTAGGTGTGAAATTCGGTGTTGAAGGTGCCTACATACTTTGTTTTGGTATTCACCGTGGCGCCATAGCTCGATGGGGTATGGATGGAGGAATGGATCACGGCGGGATCTTTCCCGACCATCTCCATCACATCCACTTCGCCGCAGGCGGGCCAGCCGGCAGTGCCGAGGTTGGCACCCAGCATCCAGAGGGCGGGCCAGGTGCCGATGCCCACGGGGAGTTTTGCACGGAAGATCACCGTGCCGTAAGTGAATGAAAATTTATACCGGGTAAGCAGCCGGGCGGAGGTCCAGGTACTGCCGTTTTTCACGGCATTGATGACCAGCATGCCTCCCTCCTGGCGGGAATTCTGGGTTGAGTTGGTATAATTCTGGATTTCGTTGTTCCCCCAGCCGCCGGCGCCAAGGTCGTATCCCCATTTGGCAGGATCCGGGGCCCCGGATCCGTTGAACTCATCGCTCCATACCAGTGAATCCTGCTGGGCAAGCGCAATCCGGGCCAATCCGGAGAACAAAATCAAAACCAGGTACTTTTTCATGTGTTTCAGTTTTAACCTTAAAAAAAATCAGGAGTGAGGCAGCGTTGCGCTCACTCCTGATTTTGTCAATTATTGTACGACAAAATGATTAGCGCTCTAAAATGGCCGACCATGCGGATGATCCGTCATGTGCTGCCGAAATGTCAACAGAAACAAACAAATATTCTTTTGTTCCGGTATTGGCATAACCAACAACCTGGTAAGTATTGGTTGCTGAACCGAAGTTCACGGGGTCTGTTCCGTTGTTTTCGCCGCCCTTCACGCCGCTGGCAGCACCGTTGTATCCTTTGTAGAATCCGAGGAATGCTGCATGAGCTGGGCCGTTGGTCAGGGTGATGATTGCATTGTTGGTACCGGTGGCAGGGGTGAGCACATAGGTATGGGTGGAACAGCTGCCCAGGCCTGAGCCGAGGGCGCTGGCTGCAATCTGTGCATCGGTGAAGCAACCGTTGGGGGTACCCATGTAACCATCGTTACGGGCGCTGCCCATGGTGTTGTATGAGAATCCGCCGCCGGTGCTGAATTTGAATTCGTCATCAGGCATGCACGACCAGTCATCAACACCGGTTGCGGTGCCGTTCAGGTTGGCTTTGGGACAGGACCACCAGTCGCTTTTGCCGATGCCTGATCCGACGAAGACCGTTTTTTCGCCGATGCTCACATGCCACGGATTACCCTGCAGGATTGCATCGGTAACGGCAGCAGTTGAAAGGAAGGCAACCATGGAGGTGGTTGTCGAGCCGTTGGTGTTGGTTGCGGTCAGGGTGATGGTGAACATGCCGCCGGTTGCATAGGTGTGGGTCGGGCTCTGGGCAGTCGAGGTCTGTCCATCGCCAAAATCCCATAAATAGGTGACACCATTGGTGGTGGTGTTGGTCAGGGTAACGGTCAGCGCGCTGATGGCCATGGTGAAGCCAACGCCGGGTTTGTTACCGGGGATGGGGGGTTCCTGGGTGGGGTCATCATAATGAACGAGGGTGAATCTCCAGTATCCGCCGTCGGTAGCATCATATTTGTACTGACCTTCAATTACCAGCGTGTCAACGGCACCGTCGGTGAGTTTGATGATGCTATAACGAACTGAATCGAGAGGAAGCTTTGTTTCGGAAAGGTTGCCCAGTTTGAAGAAGCCGATAAAGGCACCTTTGCCGAGGGCGGTGATCGTCGGTTTTGATCCGGAAACCATTTTGAAGGTGTGCGTTCCGTTGCCCCATGATGAAAGGTCTTCCCCGTTCGGGCCAACCATCGTGGTCGTTGAAGCACAAACATTGGCAGGATTGAAAATTCCGCCTTCAGCCCAGTAATCGCCCTTGGCGTCATATTTAAGGGAACCATCGCGGCCAAAGGTCCATTCGTCGTTCAGCATGCAGGGACGGTTTGCCATTTCATCGTTGTTATAGCCCATGGCCCACCAGATGGTGGAGTGATCCCACGGTCCGCACTGGAGCGGGTAACGTCCGGTGGTGGTGCTGCGGATCAGTTTCCAGGTTTTTGAAACATCACCGACAAGCATGGTAAGCATGGCGTTCGGATCGGTAATGGTGATCTGTTCCGAATAGGAATCGCTGGTTCCGGCTGATGAGGTCGCGGTAAGTTTTACCGTGTATGTTCCGACAGCTGCATAGGTGTGGGTAGGATTAACGTCTGAGGAGACACCGGCATCGCCAAAATCCCATGCCAATTTTGAATAGTTCTGTGATGCACTTGTAAAGACTACTTTTTTGAAATCGGAAGCATCAACCTTGTAGGTGAAGCTGGCAATGACATCGGGTGTGGTTGTTTTCTTCTTGCAGGACATGCTCAGGGCGGTGGCCAGTATTAAAAATACCACCCAGCTTAGTTTAAAAGTGTTTTTCATGTTTGATTGATTTTAAGTGTTTAAGTACTAGGTTATCTAAGGCAAATATAATGAAAACCATGCGAAAAGCGAAAAATTTAATAATATTTTAATCTCAAGGTCTTGTTTTTGTTAAAAGTGAATTTTATAACCGGTCAATGAAGGTAAAAACGACTTTTCCATGATTGAAGTGTTGTAAAAATAACAGGGTGCCTGAAAATCAATTTTTTTATAACGTATTATCATACAGCATTGTAAAAAATATAAAACAGTTGAAAATCGGCTTGAAACAGCTTGCCCGGACTGCCCGGAACGCTATAGTGTAAAAAGCACACTAAGTTATAAACATTACAATTTAATTTCCAAGTGGTTTTGAAAAAAAAGTGAAAATATTTTTCGATTCCAGTAAAATATTCTGTTAACAATTAATTATCAATTATTTAACATTAAAAATGCCGGTATAAATAAACAGCATCTGCAAGTGATTGAATTCTGAGATTTTCTCCTAATTTTGCCATCGCCCCATCCTTGAGGGTGTTTCAACGCTCTATACTCATGTTATGCCAGGTTCAAATGTGCCGGAAAACCTGAATTTACACGTTTCCGTCGACTGTGTGGTATTTGGTTTTGAGTTCGGAAAGCTCGACGTATTGCTGATCGAGCGTAATATGGAGTTTGAAGGGAAAGAATACAAGGACCTCAAGCTCCCGGGCGACCTTGTGCGCAAGGATGAGGACCTTGACAACGCGGCGTCGCGCGTCCTAGGTGAACTTACCGGTCTCGACAACATCTACCTCAAACAATACGCCGCCATAGGCTCCCCCAACCGGTTGCTCAGGGAGCCGCGCGACATGGTCTGGCTGAAAAGCATCGGCCACCCCGAAGAGATCGTGGTTACCGTTGCTTATTATTCGCTGATCAACATCGACCAGGACAAGGCCTCGAATTTCATCCTTCAGTCGAATGCGAAATGGTATACGGTATCGGAGGTGAAGGAACTGGCTTTCGACCATTTGTCGATCCTGCACCGGGCGCTGCAGGTCCTGCGTGCCGACCTGATGCTGAAGCCGATCGCCTACGAATTGCTGCCCCCCAAATTCACCCTCAGGCAGCTTCAGCAACTGTATGAGGTGATCCTGGGTACCACCCTCGATAAGCGCAACTTCCGGAAAAAAGTGTCGAACATGCCTTTCGTGACCCCCATCAACGAAAAGCAGGTGGATGTTTCGCACAAACCTGCCCGCTATTTCAGTTTCAACAGGAAGATCTACCAGAAAACCCACAAGGATTCCTTCTGAAACGGCTTATACTTTTAGGAAGATTTTCTGCCGGTAAAGGAAATAGAGGAACAGCCATTTCACTGCAATGATGCAGAACTGGAAAAAAACCGGCTGGAAACTTCCGAAGGAGCCTGCAAATCCATGAACAAATATTTCCACCACGATCCCGAAATCGAAAAGACCCTGGATGACATAGATGGTGATGGGGTTCAACCCGATCACGATAAAGGGAAATGCCCATTTGCGGTAGCCCTTCACATCGATGATCCAGAAGAAAAGACACAGTAGGAGGAATGCGATGCCGCTTGTTAACAAGACATATGAACCCGTCCATAAATATTTGTTGACCGGGAAGAGGAGGCTCCAGAGGAGCGCCCCCGCAATGAACGACCCACCTGTAACCAGCAGGTTCCTGATTTTTACCAGGTTTCCCGCTTCGCCCAGCAGCCAGCGCCCCGCCAGCACCCCGAACAGGACGCTTGAAATGGCCGGGAACATCGTGAGAATCCCTTCGTTATCGCCATAGGTGTAACAGCAGAATGAACCGGGGAGCATCATCCGGTCGACATACCCGCAAAGGTTTCCCTGCGGTGTAAGGTCGTATGCCCTGAAACCGGGGGCCGGGATCAGCAGGAGCACCAGCCAGTAAACTGCCAGGATCACCCCCGCCCATATCAGCTGACCCTTTGCCTTGAAATTCATCACGATCACCGATGCAAAAAAATAGGTCACCGCAAAACGCTGCAGCACGCCCGACCATCGCTGCAGGTGGAAATCGAAATTGAACAACCCGTTGTAGACCAGTCCCAGCAGGAACAGGAGCAGGGTGCGCTGCAGGATATGAAGATAAAGCGTTTTCCTGGAATCACCGCGTTCGAGCCGCCGCGTAATTGATAAAGGCATCACGCATCCCATAATGAACAGGAACAGGGGAAAAATCTCATCATAAAAGCGGAATCCTGTCCAGGCCGGATGATCAAGCTGCAACGCCAGCCTTCCGAAGAAAGGGGTGTTGAGAAAGGCAAAAAGTGCGACAAAGAAGGCATCTCCGCTTGATATCCAGAACATATCGAACCCGCGCAGGGCGTCGATGGAGATAATCCGTTTTGACCTGACTGGTATAGTTTGCTTGTTCATGATGCTGATTTTACTGACCGGCATCACACCCGTGATGAACACCGGGTTTCCATGCCGGGCCGGAGGATGAACAAAACTATTGATTTTTTTTAACATTCCGCAAGTGCCGATATCCGGATGGACCTTGCATCAAAAAAAATCAGATTCAGCCGGCAGCAGGGATAAAACACCTTACCTTTGACCTGTTAAAAACAACCATACCGGAACAGACATTCACCTTTAACACAAGCATCATGGAAGACCAGGTTAAATTACGGACCCTAGGGAAATCGGATCTGATGATCACTCCCATCGGGCTCGGTTGCTGGCAGTTCAGCAAACAGGGAAACCTTGCCGGGAAATTCTGGCCGACCCTCGAAGACAGCCTCATCACTGGGGTCGTCAGGGCCAGCCTGGAAGGGGGCATCAACTGGTTCGACACGGCAGAAATATACGGGCAGGGGGCTTCCGAAAAAGCCCTGGCAAAGGCACTGTCCGCTCTGGGGAAAAAACCCGGGGAGGTGATCATTGCCACCAAATGGTGGCCGATGTTCCGCACTGCTGCCAATATTGCAAAAACGATTGGCGACCGCATCACCTGCCTCGATCCATTCCCGATCGACCTGTACCAGGTTCACCAGCCCTGGGGATTCTCTTCGGAGGTGAGTGAAATGAAGGCCTTTGCCGAACTGGCCAGGTCGAAGAAGATCAGGTACGCAGGGGTGAGCAACTTTTCGGCCGCGAAAATGCGCAGTGCATGGAAAACCCTGCAAAACGAGGGGATGAACCTGGTTTCGAACCAGGTCCAGTACAGCCTGCTCAACCGGAAGATCGAATCGGATGGCACCCTCGAAACGGCCAGGGAACTGGGAATTACCATCATTGCATTCTCCCCGCTTGCCCAGGGACTGGTCACCGGTAAATTCCACGACAATCCCGGGTTACTGAAAAATATAGGATTCCGGAAATATTCTTCACGTTTCAAACCTGCCGGGCTTGAGAAAAGCCGCCCGGTGACCGAACTTGTGAAACAGCTGGCCGTAAAATACCAGGTGACCCCTTCGCAGGTGGCGCTTAACTGGCTGATCAATTTCCACGGCGAAACGGTGGTTGCCATCCCGGGTGCGACCAGGGTCAGCCACGCGGCTGAGAACACGGGCGCCATGAAATTCAGGCTTTCGGCCGATGACATGACGAAACTCGATGAGGTGAGCAGGGATTTTAAAGTCTGAACGGTTTCATGGCCAAGAAAGGAAACCTGATCGTTACGCAAAAAAACAACCTGACTGTCCTGGCCCTTCTTGCGGGGATTCTGGCATTCACAGGTTTGCTTTATTTCGAATCGCTCCAGGGCCGGTTTCTGAATTACGATGACACCGACAATGTGGTGAACAACCCCATGATCCGGCAATTTTCGGCAGGACAGGCCGGACACATTTTTTCCCATTCCTTCTTATATATGTATACGCCGCTTGCTTTTATAAGCTACGCGGCCGATTACGCTTTTTCAGGGGCAGAACCATTTTTCTTCAGGCTGACCAACCTGCTGCTGCACCTGCTGAATGTTGCGCTTGTATTCATGCTTGCAAACCGGCTGATCCGGAAAACGGCCCCGGCGGGACTTGTTGCCCTACTTTTCGCCCTTCACCCGATGAACCCCGATACGGTTTCGTGGATCTCGGCAAGGAGCAACCTCCTCTCAACCCTGTTTTTTCTCCTTTGCCTGCTGGCCTACCTCCGTTATCTCCGAAACCGGAAGATCGCCTTTTACCTCCTGGTCATCCCGCTGTTCCTCCTCTCCCTTTTATCCAAACCCTCGGGGCTGATGCTGCCCGTTGTCCTGCTCCTTGCCGATTACCTCGAAAAACGAAGGTTGACCCTGAAGGTGATCCTGGAAAAGGTGCCGCTCGTGGTCCTGAGTCTCCTTTTCGGCCTTGTTACCCTCTACTTCAGGAGTGACGCAGGAAGTCCGCAGGCAGTTGCCGGGTTCAACCCTGCCGACCGGGTTTTCATGATTGGTTATACCTCGGCAGGCTACCTGGTCCATGCCATTTTTCCTTGGAACCTTTCGGCTGTTTATGCCTATCCATTGAAACACGGGGTTTTCCTGCCCGTATGGTTTTACATGGCCCCGGTATTTCTTGCAGGGGTGGGTTCCCTCGTTTTCCGTGCCACATTTCTGAAACGCGAAATGATCTTCGGGCTGCTTTTCTTTTTTGTAAACATCCTGGTCACACAGGCGGCCCTTCTAGAAGACGGGTTCATGGCCAACCGCTACCAGTATCTTCCCGGCATCGGCCTGTTTTTCATCATCGGCGCGGTGGCCGGCAAGCTGATCTCCCGTTCAAAAGCGACCAGATACATCCTCCTCGCCGTGACCGGGATATACCTCCTGTACTTCTCCGTTTACACCCGGCAGCGTTCGCTGGTGTGGACCGATACACTGACGCTGTTTGATGATGCAGTAAAGCATGAGCCGGGTTCCGCCTTCGCGCTGAACAACAGGGGAATTGCACGTTACAGCCTGAACGACCAGGAAGGGGCCCTGGAAGATTACAGCCGGGCCATCGTCATTTATCCCGGGTACTCCGGGGCCTTTTACAACCGCGGGATCGTTTTTTACGACCTGAAGGATTTTGCCAGGGCGCGGCAGGATTATACTGCAGCCATCGGGCTGAATCCCCGGTTTGCCAGCAGCTATATGGCACGCGGGATCCTGGAGATGGATGTTTTACAGGATTCCCGGCTTGCCATGGAGGATTACAACCACGCCATCAGCCTGAACCCGGGGATGGCCAGGGCCTATTACAACCGTGGAATCCTCTGGCTGCGGATGAAGGAAACGGCCCGGGCCTGCGACGATTTCCACCAGGTCCGCAGGCTGGGTTACGACCGGGCCGACGACCTGATCAGCCGCTTCTGCGAATAACCCGGCAAGGCTAACTTTTATGAACCGGTGAAATTTATCTTTTGATTTTATCTTACCTTTATTGCATGAAAATTGCCCCCTGTTTACACTTTTTCGTTATCCTCCTCGCTGCATTTCTCCCGGGGTCTGAAGTCTGTTACGGCCAGGGAAGGAAGCCCGCCAACGTCACCGCCGATTTTTCAATCCCCGACACGGTATGCGTCAACAGCCTGGTTCCCATCGTCAACCTGTCGCAGGGGGCTACAACCTATCTTTGGAAGTTCTGTACCGGCGATCCCCTTACCAACATCCATGGCATCGACCTGGGAAATCCTTCCAACACCCTGGACGAGCCGCTGGCGGTCACCCTGGTGCAGGATGGCTCCACATTTTATTCCTTCAACACCAATTCCCTCAGCGGAACCGTCACCCGGACGACCTGGGCCAACGGGCTGATGAGTCAGCCGGCGGCCACCAACCTTGGCACTTTCGGAGGGTTCCTGGCACCCGGTATTTTCGGCATACAGGTTAAACACGAAAACGGAAACTGGTATGGGTTCGTAACGAGGGACACCTCGCTGATCCGGCTCGACCTTGGAACGTCGCTGTCGGCCGATGTTCAGTCCGCCAGGATCGTAGCGCATTCTGCGCAAATGAGCCACGCCAGGGGGCTGGTCATTGAACAAGACGGCGCGAAGTGGGTGGGATTCTGCACCAGTTCACCCAACACCTCGGTCACGCGTTTCGAATGGGCCAATACCCTGGTTGATACCATTACAGTTACAAACCTCGGCAACATCGGGGGGCTCACCGACCCGATGCAGCCTGCCCTGATCCGAGACAACAGCGGCTGGTACATGTACGTAGCCAACACCACCTCCCTTTCACAACTGTTTTTCGGAAATTCGCTCATGAATATTCCTACGGGCATCAATCTTGGAAACATGGGTTGGATGACCGACGACCGGGGAATGTCATTGTTTATCAATTGCAACAACCCATATGGCCTGATTACCAATCACAACCTGGTGACCAACCTGTTGCTTCAGCTGCATTTCACGGGGGGGCTGGCCGGAACGAAGAGCATCACCCCGCTGGGAAGCGTGGCCAACATGTACGAACCGCTTGCCCTGTCGGAAACGGTGAACATCGGGGATACCATCTTCACCATCTGTATGAATTCGACCCCCTCGATGACGACCCTCTATTTCCCGCCATGTTCCAATTCCCCCATTCCTCCTTCTACCGGCTACGTCCCGGCGCCATTCATCTTCTCCCAAGCCGGAACCTACACGGTCAACCTGACCGTTGACCAGGGAATGCCGACCGAACAAACCAAATGCCGTGTTTTCGTCGTTGACGCCCCGGTGGCCATGAACCTTGGCAGGGACACCACCATTTGCCAGGGCAAAACCCTGACCCTCGACCCGGGAAACAATTATAAACATTACCTGTGGAATACCGGCGACACCACCCGAACCATCAAGGTGAACCAGACGGGGACCTATTCGCTTAAGGTTTCCAACCGGCTGGGGTGCGAGGCAGGCGATTCGATCAGGGTCACGGTGGCGAACCAGGTCGCCATCACGGTCGATACGGCCATCTGTTACGGGAACAGGTATCTTGCCGGGGGGCAGCAGCAGACCACTTCGGGCACCTACGTCGATTCGCTGGTCATCCAGGGCGGGTGCTACAAGGTAATTACCACCCACCTGACCGTAAAACCTGAGATTAAGGTAAACATCGGGGCTGATACATGCCTGTCCATCTGGGATACGATATCACTTGCAGCCAGGGTGGCAGGTTCATCCGCAATCACCTGGCAGGACGGGTCGCACGATTCCTTATTCAGGGTCATAAGGCCAGGCAGATACTGGGTTACGGTCATCGTAAGCAAATGCACCGGATCCGATACCATCAGGATCACCGGTTGTTCGGGAATCAACCCCCTGTTCTTTCCAACAGCCTTCACGCCGAACGGCGACGGGCTGAACGACTACTTCAGGCCGAAGGGCGGCGAGGTAACCGATTTCCACATGATCATATACGACCGCTGGGGGCAAATCGTTTTTGAGAGCACCGACCCCGGTCTTGGCTGGGATGGGATGTCGAAAGGACAGTATTGTCCGCAGGGCGTATATACCTACATCGCCTCGTACGGCAATGTGTGGAACCCGGGCGATGTAACAAAGACCAGGGGGACTTTTACGTTGCTCAGGTAACCGGCATGCGGCAATTTCCAGGATGTTTAATACTAAAACGCACAGGATGAACGTAAGCATGGTTTCGGTGGCAGGGCTCTTCCTGCTGATGTTGTTCCCACGGGCATGGGGGCAGGAGGCAAATCTCAACCCATGGAACGGCAAGCCGATGGCAGTATCCCTCACCTATGACGATGGGCTGAACATCGACCTCGACAACGTTGTTCCAATCCTGGATTCGCTCGGGCTGAAGGCTACCTTTTACGTTCCCTGCAATTCAAAACCGCTTGGCAACCGCCTGGAGGAATGGAGAGCCATCGCCGCCCGCGGATACGAGCTGGGCAACCATTCCATTTTTCATCCCTGCATGGGAAAATCGAAGAAACGCACCTGGGTGCAGCCCGAATACGATCTCGACAACTATTCCCTCAGGAAGATGATCGACGAGATCAGGCTGGCCAATACCTTCCTGCGGGCCATCGATGGTAAAAGCGCACGTACCTTCGCATACACTTGCGGCGACATGGCCATCGGGGATTCATCATTTGTCGACTCCATCAGGAACGATTTTCCGGGTGCCAGGGGCACTATGGCCGGGATGAACCTGGCAGGTTCCACCGACCTTTTCGACATCCGGGCCTTTACCGTCGACGGCCAGAAAGCGGATGAACTGATTGACCTGGTGCACCGGGCCAGGAAAGAGCGTGCATTCGTGGTTTTCCTTTTCCACGGGGTCGGCGGAGAACACCCTATGAATGTAGCGCTTTCAGAACACAACAAGCTGGTTCGCTACCTGAAGGAGCACGAACATGAGATATGGATCTCCACCATGACGGAAATTTCGGCCTATATCAGGGAGCAGCAACAGGGCCGCCAGGGAAAATAAAGGCTCAAAGCGCGTCAGGGCAGTAAACTGACCGGGACCCAGTAATAATTGCAGTGGTTCAGCGGGTCGCTGCCCCGGTTGAACCGGAAGGCATTCTTATGCAGGATGGTCTTGAGTTTAGCGTTTTTCAACCCGATGTCGCGAATGTAGGCATCGGCGGTTTCAAGCACCTCCTGGCGGCACTCGCAAATGTCCCTCAGCGTGAACCGCTTGATCGGATCGTTGCAGTAATAGTCAAAACTTGAGCCGATCATCCGGCCGATTACCTGGCAGATCGTGAGGTCGAGATAAGCATTGTTGACCATCAGCTGCTGCCCGATGAACCGGCTCACAACGGTCTCCCATAAGCTGCAGATCTTCTGGCAGACACTGACCCCGGTTTGAGAATAGGAGAGCCCGTCAAGCTGGATGGTCAGGTCCTGCAACTCCCCTTCGGTCATGATCACCTCCCCCTGCCAGATATCAGGCCCGTTGTTCTCATACTTCATGGCAAGGTAACCGTGTTTCAGCACCCGCTGCCCCGAAATGGACATGGTACACCCTGAAACGATCTTCAGCAGTCCCTGCCTGAAACGACTTTCGCCGGGGGTCAGCACCAGGGTGTCGGGATTGCCGGAACATACCGCCTGGATCATCCTGCTCACCGTCGAGATAAGCGGATCGTATGCCGACCTGATGTCCCGGAGGATCTGCGGCCCCTTCAATTCACCCGTGTCGATCACACTTTGCATGGCAAGAAGGTAACTGGTTAAAAATTTCCGGTTACCCTCGCGATGCCAGTCAACAGGTATTTCGGGCAATTCATGACGTTCCCTGCAAAAACCCACTGCCCTGTCCATGATCGTATCAATGGCCGCGGCGAATGCCAGGCTGCCTGAGAAATCGAAGGTGGCAAGGTAGCAGTTTTTTTCAGCCATCTTCCGGGCGATGCCGTTCAGCAGGTTGTGCGGCGCCGGGTTACCTCGGCTGGTATTGACCAAGACGATCAGGTTGGTTTCCCGGTCGCTGAAGGGCTCCCTGTCGAGCACCTGGTTCAGCATGGAAAGGACATCTGCATGCCCGTGATGGCCGGTAAACTGGTGGCTGAGCAGGTTGTCGACGATACCCGCGTAGTTGTCGCCGTCCGCCTCCATGGTTCCAAAAGTTTTATAAACATTGGCCTGCTGGGGATAGAAACAGGCCTTGTATGCTTTCCTGAACGCGGGATACCGGGAGTTCATCTGGCTCAGGAAAAAGAGCGACAGGGCATTTGGCAGAGAGTCAGGAAGAATGAAGAAAACCTTCAGGTTGTATTTTTCCCTGCTCAGCGAATCGCAGCTGAAATTCCTGTTCCGGTTGTATAAACCGGGAACGGCTACCTGGATGATCTTTTTGGAACCGGGGCTAATCCCCAGGAATGGAAACCTGAAAAAGTCGGCATTCAGCGGGGCATTCGTAAAAACAGTTCCCGCCCCATTGCTGTTTTTACAGGTTGTTTTCCTCAGCTGCACCAGGCTGAAGGAGCCGTGATCTTCAAACAAGGCGGGATGCAGCAGGTAACTTTCACCGGGCTCCTCCCATACCGGCTCGATATTCAGTTTGGGGGAGGCCAGGAACACCTCCGCCTCGCGGGGTGACGCAAATACCCTGGCATTTCCGAAGAGGGTATCGCAGCGCCGGTTGCGCACGGCTGCAGCGAGCCAGTTGGGCTCGAAGCAAAGGCGCGTGTTGAAGTCGAACACCCGGTAACTGTCCACCCAGCCGATCACCTGTTCGCGGAAGGAACGGCCTGGCTCAAATTTATAATCCATTCCCAGGAGGTAACGGTTGTTCTCACGCTGGTATATGAAGTAGATGGAGTAAAACGGCAGGAACACGGGGAGGATGTTCCCCTGGGGATCGGCGGAATTCATCATGCCACGCGCATAGGGATCGGCATATACCGGGATGCGCGATTCGGAAACAAGTCCTTTGCAGATGCTGTCGATCAGTCCCTGGGAATTCAGGGCGATGCATTTCCGGTGGATCATGGCTTCGCCGGTAAAATCGGCCGAAAAATGGAAGAGGAATTCCGATTTTGGCCTGAAACCCTTGTCCCGGGGATGAAGGATCGTCAGCCCGTTCACGCCGGTACCCGAAACGATGTGAAACTGGGTGAGGTTTTCATCCACCACATAATAGGGCTGCCCCAGGTCGTCGCCCCTGTTTGAATAAACCACCCAGGGAACCATGCTGTTTTTCGAAGCCCTGCACTGGTCGTGAATTACCTGGTCGATCCTCACCATACTGGCGGCATCATGCAGGCAGGGGGGTTGTTTCAGCGCGCTTTTCTGGCAAAAAACCGTACCCGGGATGAAACAACACGCTAAAAATAATGATATGAAGGGTTTTCCTGACATATCGAAAAATTACCGGAATATCCTTTTACCGCTAACCGTTTTTTATATAAACAGGAAGGCAACTGATCCGCGAAGAGTAACCCCGGGATCAGGCCTCCTTCAGCGTGAACGCGCAAAACAGCAGGTATACCATCGCACCCAGCAGCACGGCAAGTCCGCCGGCCTGGCCGAGTGCATCGGAGACCACGCCCATGAGCGGCGGAATGACAGCCCCGCCGGCAACGCCCATGATCATCAGTCCTGAAATTTCGTTTGCCCGTTCGGGTTTCTTCTGAAGGGCAGCCGAAAAGATGATTGAAAACACGTTGGCAACGGCAAACCCTACGATGAACACGAACACCAGGATGGCCCACAGGCTATGCATGGCAAGCATCAGCAACATCCCGGCAATGGCAAGGATCATGCTGACCAGGAAAAACTTCCTCGGTGAAAATTTCACCAGCAGGATGGCGCCGATGAAGGTACCCGAGGTTCGGGCGATAAAATAGAGGCTTGTGCCGAGGCCGGCCTTGCCGAGGCCGAGGCCGCAGCGTTCCATGAGGAACTTGGGAACCGTGATGTTGAGTCCTACGTCGATGCCTACCACACAGATGATCCCGAGGAAGAACATCAGGATCGTAATGTCTTTCAGCAGGGCAAAGCACCCCCCGAAGGAGGAGGTTTTCCCCCTGACCGTCGATTCTTCGATCGGCGTGACCAGCAGCCAGAGGCTGGAAACCAGCGTGATGACGGCGAAGATCGGGAAGAGCATTTTCCAGTTGTGCAGGCTGGCGGCGGCAAAACCTGCAATGATGGGGCCCAGGAACGAGGCGATGGCCTTGATGAACTGCCCCCAGGTGAGACTGCTTGTGAGGCGTTCGCCCCTTACCACGTTGGCGAGGAGCGGGTTCAGCGAAACCTGTAAAATCGTGTTGCCGATCCCGAGCAGGGCAAAAGCGACCAGGACCACCTCAAATTGATAGGATATCAGGGGAACCAGCATGGCCACGAAGGTGACCGCCATGCTGAGGACCACCGTCTTTTTCCGACCGATTGAATTCATCAGCAGCCCGGTGGGGACTGAAAATACGGCAAACCAGAGGAACACCATCATCGGGAGGAGATTTGCCAGGGTGTCGCTCAGGTGGAAATCCTGTTTGACATAATTGGTGGAAATGCCGACCACATCGACAAATCCCATGATAAAAAACCCGAAGAGGACGGGGAAAAGTTTTGACAGGGAGTTTTCGTTTTTCATCTTTCGCGTTGCTGTTATTTTTTATTTAATATTGGTTGTAGCCCTTACCGGATGGGTTATTCCGGCAATCTCGTCCTGCTGGCAACGGCCGCCTCCTCAATGGGTGCGAGGCATGTCGTTTGAACTTGCAAATTCTGATTTTTCGGCGAATCCTCCAAATTATTTCCGAAAAGATTGCATATCCCGGGATATTGTCCCCGGTGCCATTCTGTTGTGGAGCATGCCCGTGGCCAAAGAGACCCGCACTGGTGCGCGTGCTTATACAAATATTGAATGACGGATATCGAATATCGAATGTCGAACGGAAGTGCGAAGAATACACGAAGATTACACGAAGATTACACGAAGATTACACGAAGATTACACGTAAGAAAATGAAAAGAAACATAGAGAAGACTTAGAGCGGTCTTAGAGAAAAGTTAGAGGAAACATAGATATTGAAGCGGTAAATTGAACGTGTTGGGGTGTGCCGGGGGATTTGAAAACACCCGCCTCCCGGGAGGGAGCAGAACCGTTTCTCAAAAATGGATGCCGGTGTCTTTATTTAAATCACACCCAAAGATATTAAAAATTGTCGGGATTGGTTACGATAAAGCCCAAATTTTTCTTTCCAATTACGATCACGACTATCTGGATAATGATTTATGCGAATCAAGGGTTGGCCATTGCCAGCCAATGTTTATTACACGGAGACCCACAGAGAAGTCACGGAGGATCACAGAGTTTGATCGGTGATACCTGTAATTATTCTATTGTAGTCACCTTATAGGTTGTTTTTCTATCCTCTTTGTATCTCTGTGTCTTCTCTGTGGGTCTCTGTGTAATTCACTGAAATTCAGTTCAAATATCGAATAGGTCAATTCGGAATTTAGATATTTTTGACGCTTGGTTCACATGATTTATCCTGTGATACCGGTAAATTTACCCTGGGTGTTTTGGGGGGAACCGTGAAATGGTTATTTCACATCATCGCACATTCATGGTACGATTGTGACCGATCAATTTTTTTTCATACCTATTTCGGTTCGGGAGGTGGTCTTGCTTATTTTTTGGAATATATATCGCAGGAATGAGACCCATGGCAATCCATAAAATAAATCAAAGAAAATCACAATTATTTAACGTATTATTACGTCATTTAAAAATATAACGTATATTTGCGCCATAATAACATCAGACAAGCAACCATGGCATACGCAAAGACCGATCTTTTTGACAATGACCTCAAGGCGGCCGCCATCCTGTTCAAAGCCCTTGCGCACCCTGCGCGGCTCGCGATCCTGCGTTACCTGGCCGAAGCCAAAGTGTGCATCACGGGTGATATTTCCGACGAGCTGCCCCTGAGCAGGACCACGGTAAACCAGCACCTTACCGAACTTAAAAATGCCGGGCTGATCCAGGGGACTGTTGATGGCGTGAAGGTGAATTATTGCCTGAACCCCGCTGAAATAAAAAAACTGGTAAAGGCCGCCAACTGTTTTTTTGCAGAAATCGACTCCGATACCGCGTATCATTGTGAATAACGAACGCCTTATGAAAATACTGATCCTTTGTACCGGCAATTCCTGCCGAAGCCAGATGGCCGAGGGATTCCTGGAGTCCTTCGATCCCCGTCTTGAAGTTTTCTCCGCAGGCACGAACCCGGCCCCCAGGGCAAACCCCATCGCAATTGAGGTGATGAAAGAGGCCGGGATCGACATTTCGCACAACCAGCCGAAAAACGTGGATCAATTCCTTGCTGACGCTTTCGATTATGTGATCACGGTTTGCGGAGGCGCCAGGGAAAACTGTCCCGCCTTTACCGGGAAGGTGAAAAACCGCCTTCACATTGGTTTTGACGATCCGGCGGAGGCAAGGGGAACGACGGAGGAGGTTTTGAAAGTATACAGGAGGGTGAGGGATGAGATCAGGGAAAAATTCGGGAAACTGTATGAAGAAAAAATCAGGTAGCGAGGTAGCGAGGTAGCGAAAAAAAATGGAACCCTTTACAAAATCAAAGAACCATGTCTGAAAACGAGGAAAAGGTGACGCCGGCCGAAGGTGCTGAGAACCAGTCCGATTGCGGATGCGAGGGCAACTGCTGCCCGCCGAAAAAGAACAAAACGGTCAAACGGGCCATTTTTGCCCTGGTCCTGCTGGCTGCGCTGGCGGTCATTACGGTTAAGATTTTAACCCCACATGTTGCGACCACGGCCAAAGAACCGGGCTGTAAGCCGGGCTCCGGCTGCTGCGACACGACCAGGGCCGGAACGGCGGGTGAAACGAAAGACACTTCATGCTGTTCAAAAACCAAGTGACATGCAAACATGGATTTCACAGGTTTTAAGCAGCGACCATGCAAGCATCATGGTATTGATCGCAGTCTTTGTCATGGGGATGATCAGCGTGGTGACCTGCGGGTGCAATTTTGCGATCATCGGCGTGGTTGCCGGGTATTCAGGTGCAAGTGCTGAAAAAAGGACTTCCGTTGTGATCTTCAGGGGGCTGGCCTTCCTGGCCGGGGGGGTCATCGCCATGGCTGCGATCGGAGCCATGTTCGGCTTCGCCGGCCACCTGATCAGCAACACCTTCGGCAACGGGTGGAAAATCGTGGCGGGGGTGATCTCCATCTTTTTCGGTCTCTACACCATGGACCTGTTGCCCTTTAAGATTCCCGGAATCACTATTAAACGCGGGGAATCGGGCCAGACCATTTACACCGCCATCCTGTTCGGTCTGACGGTAGGAGGTTTGTCGGCCGCGCTCAATTCGTGCTGCAACCCGCTGTTCCCGGTCATCCTGGCTGCCTCCTTCGTGAAAGGCAGCACGGTGTGGGGATTGCTGATGCTTTCCTTTTTTGCCACCGGCTACGGACTGCCGCTGGCTGCCATGATGGTGGGACTCAGTCTGGGGGTAGGAAAAATATCCCAGGCCCTCGCCCTCGTCGGCACCGTGGCAAAGTATGCCGGGGGCACTGCACTGATCGTGCTCGGATTTTATTTTCTTTTAACCATCTGACGGACATGAAACCGGGTTATATCACAGGTCATCTTGACACTCCTTCAGGGGCCATCCCCCTGGTGAGTACCACGTGGCGTGTAAAAGACATCATCGACACCATCAAAGTGCGCTGGTCGGTTGGCCGGATGAATTACCGGGTGCAACCCGGACTGTATGCCGTTGGATCGCCCCGCGATTCCTCCCCGGTTTTTGTCACTGCCAATTTCAAACTGACCTTCGACCATGTACGCCGCGCCCTTGGCGGTATCGACGGCTGGTTGCTGGTGCTCGATACCAGGGGAATCAATGTATGGTGCGCCGCCGGCAAAGGGACCTTTTCAACCAGCGAGCTGGCCCGGCAGATCGGTCTTGCCTCCCTTGAAAAGGTTGTCTCCCACCGGAAGGTGATTGTCCCGCAGCTCGGGGCCGTGGGGGTTTCTGCCCACGAGGTAAAGCAGCAGACCGGGTTTGCCGTCATATATGGCCCCGTTCTTGCCGCCGACATACCTGCATTCATTGATGCCGGGTACAAGGCTACGCGTGACATGCGCAAGGTGAAATTTCCCTTCAGCGAGCGGATGAAACTGGTGCCGGTTGAACTGGCCAACCCGGGGTATTACCTGCTGCTCGTCCCTGCATTGTTCCTGCTGCTGTCGGGACTGAACCGGCACGGATATTCCATCGACCTTGCGCTGAGCGGCGGACTGCGGTCGCTGATCAATCTGCTGGTCGCCTATGTGGCAGGATGTGCTGTAACTCCTGCACTCCTTCCCTGGATCCCTTTCCGCCGGTTTGCACTCAAAGGGCTCGCGGTCGGATGGTGTGCAGCCGTGCTCCTGTCCCTTTTTCACCTCCTTGGCAGCAACCCCCTGGAAGCTGTTTCCTGGTTCCTCATCATGGGAGGGTTGTCATCCTTTACCGCCATGACCTTCACCGGCACCTCCACCTTTACCTCCCTTTCGGGGGTTCAGAAGGAGATGAAAACCGCCCTCCCGGTCCAGATCGGGATGGCCGCGGCCGGGATCCTTTTCTGGCTCTTCTCAAAATTTATTATCCTATGAACGGATTGATATATCTCAGCAATGTGGTGACCCTGGATCTCGACCCGGAAAAATGTACCGGGTGCAGGATGTGCACCATCGTTTGCCCCCACGAAGTGTTTGTGGTTGAAAACCGGAAAGCCAGGATTGTTCAGAAAGACCGGTGCATGGAATGCGGCGCCTGTGAAAAGAACTGTCCCGACCAGGCCATCTCCGTGCGGTCGGGCGTAGGCTGCGCATCGGGGATCATCAACGGGCTGCTGCGCGGAACCGAACCGACGTGCGATTGCGGCTCGTCGGGGTGTTGTTGAAATTTGAGAATTTGAGAATTTGGGGATGTGAAGATTTGAAAATTTGAGGATTTGAGGATTTGAGGATGTGAAGATTTGGGAATTTGAAAATTTGAGGATTATGAGAACAGATAAGGAGAATTTGATTGTAAAATTGTCGTTTGAGTTTGCGTTGGAGATCATTGCATACTCTGAAGTGCTGGAGGAACAAAAGAAATTTATTGTTGCGAGGCAGTTATTGAAATCTGGAACGTCGATCGGGGCAAACATAAGGGAAGCACAGAATGCGGAGAGTAAAAATGATTTTGTTCACAAAATGAAAATCGCCGCCAAAGAAGCCGACGAAACCGAATACTGGCTAACCCTTTGCGAAATGTCAAAAAACTATCCTGCAAATCCCTCATTAAAAGAAAAACTCCAATCCATCCTCAACCTCATTTCCAAAATAATCATCACCTCCAAAACCAAATAACCATTTCCAAATCTCCACATCTTCAAATCCTCAAATCTCCACATCCCCAAATCCTCAAATTTTCAAATCATAAAAAAATGAAAACCCGCTTAAAATTTACCGACCGTTACCTGACCCTCTGGATCTTTCTCGCAATGGCCACCGGCATCATGTGGGGATGGCTTTTCCCCGGCATTGCCGGTTTCTGGAACGCTTTGTCGTCGGGAACCACCAACATCCCCATCGCCATCGGGCTCATCGTGATGATGTACCCGCCGCTGGCCAAAGTCAAATACGAAGAGCTCGGCGACGTGTTTAAAAACACGAAGATCCTTGGGTTGTCAATGGTCCAGAACTGGCTGATCGGCCCGGTGCTCATGTTTTTGCTGGCCATTCTCTTCCTCAGGTTCAATGTCGATTATATGTATGGGTTGATCCTGATCGGGCTGGCCCGCTGCATCGCCATGGTCATCGTGTGGAATGAACTGGCCAAAGGCGATTCGGAATACTGTGCCGGGCTCGTGGCTTTCAATTCCATCTTCCAGGTGCTGTTGTTCTCTGTCTATGCCTGGGTATTCATCGCAGTGCTGCCTGGATGGTTCGGGCTGAAGACCAACAGCGCGGTTGCCGCGATCACCATCCGGCAGATTGCCGAAAGCGTTTTCATCTACCTTGGCATTCCTTTCCTGGCAGGGTTCCTTACCCGCTACATCCTCATCCGTGTAAAGGACAAAACCTGGTACCACACGAAATTCGTGCCCCGGATCAGCCCGCTTACACTGTTTGCACTGCTGTTCACCATCCTGGTGATGTTCTCGCTCAAGGGCGAATACATCGTGAAGATTCCTTTCGATGTGATCCGCATCGCCATCCCGCTCTGCATCTACTTCCTGGTCATGTTCATGCTCTCTTTCCATATGAGCAGGAAGTCGGGGGCAACCTACGAACAGTCGGCCACATTGTCCTTCACCGCCGCAAGCAACAACTTCGAACTTGCCATCGCCGTAGCCATTGCGGTGTTCGGAATCAATTCGGGGGAGGCCTTCACCGCCGTGATCGGCCCGCTCGTTGAGGTTCCGGTGATGATTGCGCTGGTTAACCTTGCCTTATGGTTTAAAAAACGGTGGACCTTCGCGCCCCGGTAGACTTTCTCAGGGGGCTCCGTGTCGCCTCTGATTCTTTGTGTTAAAAAAATCTGACACAGAGCAGGCGGAGTAAAAACAGAGGACACGGAATTTAATAAATCTTCTTAATCCGGGTTCTGGAGATCCAGTGTATCGGGAGGGATCGAATCCCGTTGTTTCAGCATCAGCCGGGCCGGACCTTTCAGTTCGACATCAGGCACCAGTTGCCCGGCTTCCAGGGGGGTGATCCATCCCTTGTTCACCATTTTTTCGGAAACCAGCCTGAAAAAGCCAGCATTTGATTCACGGAGATGACCGTCGGGATTGAAAGAATATTTGAACCACCTGGGGCGGGGGATAACCGAAGCCATGAAGATCGCTTCGGCCAGCGTAAGCCGGGAGGCATCCTTGCCGAAGTAAAACCGCGCTCCTTCGTTGGCGCCATAAACAAGCGGCCCCCATTCGATGAGATTGAGATAAACTTCATACATCCTCTCCTTGGTGCTGAGCCCCTGGTTTTCAATGAGCCAGACGATGAGCGCCTCCTCAAGTTTGCGGCCAACGGTCTTGTTTCGGCTCAGGAATACGTTTTTGACCAGCTGCATGCTGATGGTGCTGCCCCCCCGGGCAAACCGGTGCTCCCTGATGTTTGTGGCAATCGATTCCCTGAAGGCATCGGGCAGGAAGCCACGGTGCTGGTAAAAACTGCCGTCTTCGGAGGTGAGCACGGCGTACTGCAGGTATGGCGAGATATGGTCGAGCGTGCGGAAATTGGGATTGCCCGGTCCGACCATGAAGGTACGCACTACCCTATCGTTGTCGTATGCTGTGTAGGAAAAGGTGTCGTTGATCTTCGTCAGATTGGCGTTGCCATAGGATAAAACGGCGAACTGGTGCCGGTCGAGAGAGGTTTCGAAACGCAGCGAATCCGGGGCGGTGAGATCGACGAAGAAATCCAGGTACCACGAAAGGTTTCCCTTTACGCGGATGCCGTCGAGGTTGATAAACAATCCCTTCGGAAAGGAGGAGAACAGGTCCTGCGCCGGGAACTGCGGCTTGCTGATCTTCAGGGTGACCTGCTTTCGCGGGAGCAGGCGCACCTTCATGTAGGGATGAAAATCAATCCTGTTGAAGTTCACCCGGGTGGTACTGTCGAGTTCCGCATAGTCCTTCCCGATGTTCAGCTGGTAGCTGATGGCTGCCTTGTCAAAACCAATCTCACCGGCAGCAATTTTCCGGTGGTCGATTCTTAACCCGCTCACCCGGACAAACCCGCTCAACTGCGACAACTCCTCCCCAACCCTGCGGCCGGCGATGCTGAAGGCAAGGGTGTCAAATCCCACCAGGGCGTTCCACCGGTAACGGAGATAAGGGATGACCAGTTTTGCCGTACCGGCCGGGTAGAGACGGAATTCAGCCAGGCGGTTGCCATTGTCTATTTTCCCGGCCATCACCCATTTCGCCTGTGCGGAATCCTCCGTAATTTCTGCCACCGACCTGAAATAGTGATCCAAAAGGGCAAACCGGTCAAGATGAAAAACAACCTTGTGCTCCCCGGCAATCCCGGTCAGGCTGAAATTCCGGATTTCGAGTGAAAGAGGTATCTTGTCGAAAACGAACCGCATAAATCGATCGGCAGCCTCTGCATAATTGACCGGGAGGAGGTCTGAACCGGCCGGTTTTTTACCGCCATGCAGCAGGAAACCGAAATTGCTGAGGCTATCGTGGCTTTCGGGGAAAAAGCCGGTATTGATCAACTGCATGTGATGCAGGGCAATCCGCCCGGCCAGCAACTTCAGGATGGAGAAGGTGGCATAGGCCGAATCAACCTTCAGGAGCGTGTCTCCATGTTCAGGCTTCAAGGTGATACCGGTAACGAGGATCGAGGCCAGCCCCTTCACCTTCACCCCGGCAACGGTAAGGCAGGCCTGGTTCTCCCTGTTGAACCTGTCGATTCGCCGGTGGAGGTACCAGGAGGTCACCGGGGTCCTGAAGAGAAACACCAGGAAAACAGCACCTGCGATAACCATCAGCAGATACCTGAGGATCAGCCGCAGCCGGGTGGTGTTACCCCATTTTATCAAGAGAAAGGTTCGCAAAATGTTTTTGGTAAAATTACAAAGAATTTCCGGCGCTAAAAGATATTGCCGATCCCCAGGTACAGTCCGTTGGTGCCGTCCTGTTTGTCGAGGGCAAACCCGTAGTCGGCCGAGATGATGAAGTTGTCGTTGATGGCAATGCGCAGCCCGAGCCCGGCCGACAGGTGAAGCCTGTCTGATGACTGGTTGAAGTAAAAAGCCTTCATATCTTCCGGGACGGTGTTGGGCGTTATTTTGTGATCCTGTACCACCATCCCGCCATCCATAAAGGCGGTCAGACCCAGGTAAAGGTTTTGTTTCATCACCACCGACTTGAAGAACTTCCACCTGAGTTCGGCATTGCCGAATGCAACACCGTCGCCGGTAATGCGGTCGCGGAGCACCCCCCTGATGGTCCTCGCCCCACCCAGCCCGTCGGGCTTTGTGCTCAGGCTGAAGGAGCTGTACATGTATGACATGATGTACCATGGGGTTGTCCCGCCGATGGTACCCTGGTAACCCACCTGGTAAGCGGCCACCAGTTTCTTCTTCACCAGCGGGAGATACTGGCGGTGTGTAACAGCAAGTTTCACAAAGGCATAGGGAGCGTTGCCAAGGAATGTCGGGGCGCTCAGCAGCATGATCTCCGACCAGATGCCCCTGTTGGGTGCGCCTTCATTGTCGCGGGTATCGTAAATCAGGCCGGTTTTAAGGTAGATGGTTGTCCCCCCGCTTTTCTCATCCGGGCGGATCAGTCCGTACTTTACATACTGGTCATAGAGCAGGGAGGTGTCGGGAAGCTTGTCGCCGGCCTTTTTACCCTTGTTGATGCGGCTGATGTCCACCGTACCCGTTTGAATGCCCAGGATGTTGATGCCGGCCAGCCAGCGCAGCTTCTGCCCGAGGATGGGTCCCTGGAAATCGGCCATAACCCTGTATAACCTGCGGTCAATTTTGTAAAAGACCCGCGACATGTAGTCGGCAGAATTCTGGTTGGTGAGGCTGGCCTGGTAATTGCTTTCGTACCCGTTGAACCCGTAAAAATCGAGGGCCCTTTCGGGGAGGTAGTCGAGGTCGGCGGTTATGCGTATACCACCGGGGATCAGGTATTTGGAATCATAGAAAAGCTGGTATACAGCGCTTCCCTTTGTAAACCAGGAACATTCGGCATAAATGGTATGTTTGTACTCGGGATAGGTGGTACCGTCGCCATAATAAAATACCTGTCCCAGGGCCCCGAGCTGCAACCCCATGTCGGCATCGTATGCCACCACGGGAAGGGCAGCCCAGGTCCAGCCCTTTTTCACCTTCTCCTTCACGCGCATCCCTGTCGAATCGGACTGCGCCATAACTTTCGCATGCAAAATGAGGACCAGGATGAATAAAAAGAGAATGGGTTTCCGCATGGTTAAACTTAACACCTTTTGACAAGGTTTCACAAAAATTTGTAAATGTATCGGCTCCGGCTACTTTTACCCGGCATCCCGTTTCGCTGGCTGCATCCTGTAAACGAGCCACAGGCATCCCGCCGTGAGCAGGATACTTGCCGTAATCAGGAGGAAACTGTCGGAGGAACCGAAATTTTCGTAATTGCCGCTGAGTACGCCGCGCTGGGTGAGGTAAGCCAAGATGACCACAGCGCCGTTGTTGATGAAATGACCCCACACAGGCACCCAGAGTGACCCGCTCCAGTAAAAAAGGTACCCGAACAAAACGCCCAGCATCATCCGTGGCAGGAAACCGTAAAATTGCATGTGCATCGCCGAGAACAAGAAGGCTGAGATGAAAATTGCCAGGTGAATGTTTTTCAGCCATTCCTTCAGCAACCGCTGCAGCAGCCCGCGGAAAAGAAATTCCTCCCCGATGGCCGGCAGCAGCGCGATCATCACCAGGTTGAACAGGAACCCGCCAAAGGTGGGCATCTTCATAAAGGCATCTGTGAGTTTCGCCGCCTCATTTTCAGCCGATTTCATCCAATGTTCCATCCCGCTGAGGAACGGCGGCATCTTCATCATCTCATTCACCGTCACCATCCAGTTGACGAAGGGCAGCGCCAGGAACATCAGCAGGAGGGTGACCAAAAAAACCTGCCAGCGGAAATAACGGTCCAGTTGCAGGTACCTGGTACTGCTTCGTTCAAAGAAATAACCTGCCAGCATGGGAGGAATGATGAAGAGCCCGAACGACTGCAACACCTGCAGGTATTGCAGCAGTCGCAGCGTTTTCGGATCGCTGTAGTCGCCAAGGGCCGTCATGATGTCGGCCACCTTGACCCCAAACAGCGGGCCGGCCAGGAGCAGCCCGGCAAAAAACAGGATGCCGAAACACGAAAGGATCAGCAGGACCGAGAAGAGGATCCGGGTGAAGGGGGTAAGGTTGTCGAGGATGGGAGGCTGACGGAGGGACACCTATTTTGGCTATTTTTGCCGCTAAATTAGTATAATTTGCCAAAGATCGGAAATATTGAACTCGGGAGTTTCCCGCTTTTCCTGGCCCCCATGGAAGATGTAACCGATTCGCCCTACCGGCAGATCTGCAAGGACTACGGCGCGGACGTGCTGGTGACCGAATTCATTGCGGCTGAGGGATTGATCCGCGATGCCGTAAAGAGCAGCAACAAGATGCGTTTCGAACCCGGCGAACGGCCCCTCGGCATCCAGATCTTCGGCGACAATGTCGACTCGATGATGAAGGCCGCCGCGGTGGCTGAAGCAGCTTGTCCCGATTTCATCGATATCAACTTCGGCTGCCCCGTGCGCAAGATCGTGATGAAGGGCGGCGGCGCGGCGCTGCTGCGCGACGTCCCGAAAATGATACGCATGACCGAAGCAGTCGTGAAATCAACCCGGCTGCCGGTCACGGTGAAAACCCGACTGGGATGGGACGACGCGCACCGCGACATTGTTGACATCGCCGAACGGCTGCAGGATGCCGGCATCAGCGGCATCGCCATCCATGGCCGGACCCGTGCCCAACTTTACGGCGGCGAAGCCGACTGGACGCTCATCGGGGAGGTGAAAAACAATCCCTTTATGAAGATCCCTGTTTTTGGCAACGGCGACATCGATTCGGGTCCGAAGGCCGAGGAGATGAAAAACAGGTATGGGATCGACGGCATCCTCATCGGCCGCGCCGCCACGGGAAATCCATGGATATTCAGGGAGATAAAGTCATGGCTGGCCGGTCACACCCTACCCCCGCCACCATCGGTCGCCGAACGGGTCGGGGTGGTACGCCGTCACCTGCTTACCTCCATTCCCTACAAGGGCGAACGTGCAACACTTTATGAGATCAGGAAACTCTACAGCGGCTATTTCAGGGGAATTCCCAATTTCAGGACCTGGCGAACCAGGATCGTCACCGCGGCTTCCACGGAGGAAGTTTTTCGGATCCTGGAAAACATTGAACAAAGTCACAATGCAGGCAATGAAGATAATGCAGGGAATGCAGGGAATGAGAACACTACAATAAATCCCGGTGAAATCTAGCTATGCACTAACTATTGCCTGTTGCCTAATGCCTGATGCCTACTTTTCCGGCGTTTCATCCGGCTCTTCCTTCACGCTTTTGATGCGGTCGAGCATCTCTTTCGGCAGTTCATCGGAATAATCGGATTCTTTGAGTTCATCCGAATCTTTGCCTTTACCATACTTGATCTTGATGTTCTCGGAGGTCCCGGTAACCTTCATCGGGATCCCGATGATGCCGAGGGGGCCCATGCCAAGCCTGATTTTCAGGTCCAGTTTGCTGTCTAAGGTGGTTGATCCGGATATCCTCACGCGGATTCCCTTTACCTTGAACTTGAACTGTTCCATGGTGATGGTGTTGTTTTTGATGGCGGACTTTACCTCCACCTTCGACAGGTCGGGATTTTTCAGTCCCTCCTTCTGCGTTCCCTTGCTGATGTCGTTGAACAACTTCAGGCCATAAAATTTTATTTTTTTGACTGATACCGTGCCTCCGCCCTCCAGGGATGGCAGGACCGGGAACATGGTCGCATCGAGGCGCCCTTTGAGGGCGTAATCCATGGAGACCAAACCCTCGGCCTTGCCGGCCGATGTGGCAAGTTCCCTGATCATTGCTATTTCGTTGTATCCCCGCTTAATGTCGAAATCCTCTGCCTTAACATGAAAATCAAAAAATGCCTTTTGCGGGGTAATGCTCCCGTAGGTCGCATCCATTTTAACCTTGCAGCCGATCAGGCTGAAATCCGATTCCTTCAGCACCAGGATTCCCTTGTTGAGCTCCATTTTTCCATGAAGATCCTGAATCTTCAATCCTTTGAACTCCGTGTTTTTTATGTCGGCACTGAACCCGATGTCAAGATCGGCAGGGATAATGACCACACCCGCCGCAGCGGTCGACACGGTGGTGGTGTCGGGGGCATAGGCCATGAATTCATCCACGCTGAGCAGGTCGGAGTTGAGTTCAAAGTCTCCCTTCAGGGTTCCTCCCTTCGCAAGGGTGTAATTCAGGATGTTGCTCAGCGATCCCTTCAGTTTGAAATCGGACCGGCCATAGCCAGCCATGAACCGGTCGAACCAAATCTTGTCCTGGTCGAATCTGAAATTCCCCGAACGGATGATGAAAGGTTTCGGGAAGAGATCCGACGCAAACGAGATGTTGCGCAAAGACAGGCTTCCCGAATTCTTCAGTCGCTCATCCCTTCCCGCGGTCGCATCGCTTTGGCGGCCCTTCAGGGCCAGTCCGGCTTCTACAAAACCATCGAGGGCCATTCCTTTCCTTGAAAACACCTTGTATATCCTGCCCAGGTCGATCACCCCATTTGCCTGGATATCATAATCAAGGTCGTCGAGGTTTTTGCAGTTCGCATTCAGGGTGAAGGTCTTTCCCTCGAAACCAAAAGTCAGTGGCTTTAGCAGGATGTTCACATCCTTCATGGTTCCGGTCTGGTTGGTAATGACAGCATGAACGCCGATCTTTTCGATGGGATGGGGGTAATATTTTGTCTGTACCTGGCCATTCTCCAGGTTGAGGGTGGCGGTGGTCAGCGGGAACATCCTTTTCCGCGGCGCATAATTCCCTTTCACCTTTACGTCGAAGTCAAGCATCCCCGAGAGGCTGAGGCTGTCGAGCGGAACGACCTGTTTCAGCTCAGCCAGGTTGAAGCTGCCCCGGAGGTCGGCGTCCACCGGCATATCGCGCAGGTTGCTGATATCGAGGGATCCGCTGATCCTGTTCTTCAGGAAGGCAAACTGCAGATCCTTCATGTGCAGGTTGATGTTCCTGTAGTCGTTGTCGGGACAGGCCACATTCAATACCATGTTCATGTTGGTGATGGCCTGCGGCAGGGCATGATATTTAAGATACCCTCCCGTGAGCTTTGTCATCAGGCTGAATTTCGGGATGCACAGGATGACGGTATCTTTCCGCATGCGGCTCGTATCAGGGCCGGTGAAGTAACTTCCCTCGGCGGTAAGGTTGAGCTCATAAAAGCCCTTGATGTCGATTGTTTTGACATCCAGCGCTTTTGCCCATTTTCCGAGGTCGACACTGGCATTGACCTTTGCGGAGATCCAGGGCACTTTGGTCTGCCTGACCTGGAATCTTGCACTGAGGAATTCCTTTTCAAGCACCGACAGGAAATTGAGGTTCACCTGGTAGCCATCTTTTTCAAAAAAGAATTTCCCGGTAAACTGGAGCGGGATATCTTTGATTTTGAGGTCGTTTTTTTCAAAATTGACCGAAAGGTCGCGGTTGTTGACCTTTGTCGCAAGCCTGGCAGTGACAGGTTTCCCGTCGAGGTATTTTACATGGTTGTACTCCACGTCGAGGGCATCGATGCTGACACGGGAAACCAGGTCGAAGAAATCGCTGGTGATTTTGCTTGTCCCGGAATAGTTGAGGCCGTGCGCAACCACCCTGACCGGCATGGAGGCATCGGCATAGATGACCTGGCAGTCGCTGAAAACAATATGCTCGATGTTCAGTTCCGCCCCGCCGGAGCGGGCAGTGTCCTTTTTTACGGCAGCTGCGGCTGTATCCGATGATTTATAGACATCGAAATTGGCGGCCCCGCGTTCGTTGTAAAGGATGTTGACCCTGGCCTTGCTGAAATAGATCCTGGTGATCCGGATGGTCTTCCCGAACAGGCTGTTCACATCGACACCGAAGGCGATCTCCCTGGCACTGACCAGGGTGTCACTGTTGAAGGGGGCGGACGATTTCAGGGAAAAACCGGTGAGGGTGAGGGTGAGGTTCGGGAAATGGCTGAAAAACGAGACATTCATGTCGGTAAAATTCACCTCGCTTTTCAGCTTGCTGTTTGCAAGATTTTTCACCTCCTGCTTGATTCTGTCCCGGAAAAGAAGAGGGGCCAGTAATAGCATCATGAAAAGGGCCAGAACGATGCCCCCGGAAATTATCAGGAATTTTTTCATTGCAGAATGTTATTTTTCCCACGACGTACCCTCCGCACTGCAGCGGGAGTTACCCCCTTCCCTTGTGGGAAAAGGAAAGGGGGATTGCAAACTACCGGTTATTCCTTTTCAAATCCGAATTTCCAGACAACAGCTGCGAGCAGGGCGCCAACGATGGGGGCCACGATGAAGAGCCAGAGCTGTGCGAGTGCCTTTCCGCCGGCGAAAATGGCCGGACCAATGCTCCGTGCCGGGTTGACCGATGTTCCCGTGACGGGGATGGTCACCAGGTGGATCAGCATGAGGGTTACACCGATGGCAAGACCTGCCATGGCGCTATTGCCGAATTTGGAGGTGGTTGCGAGGATGACGAACAGGAAGAGGAAGGTCATGACCATTTCGATGACAAAAGCGCTCAGGGTGTTGTACCCTCCGAGGTATCCTTCGCCCCAGCCGTTTGAGCCAAGTGCCCATTCACCCATGGTAAAGCCGGACTGACCGGAACGGATGAGATAAAGTACCGCTGCCCCGAGAATCGCTCCGAGAATCTGTGCCGCAATATATCCAAGGGCGTCCTTCACCTCCATTTTACCGGCAGCAAGCACGCCAATGGTGACGGCAGGATTGATATGGCAGCCCGAAATGCCGCCTATGGCGTAGGCCATGGCAACCACGGCAAAGCCGAAAGCGATTGAAATGCCGAGCAGGCCGATGCCGCTGGGACCGGTGCCGGATACCCCCGCAATGACTGCGGCGCCGCAACCGAAAAGCACGAGACTGAACGTGCCGATGCATTCTGCGATGTATTTTTTCATGGTTTTTGGTTTAATTTTTAGAAATAATCCGATCCTGGTTTGAATTGAACGGCAGGAAGATGAATCACCTTGATCTGCTGCAACAAATATAATAATTGTGGTGATTACAGCAAATGTTACGTTTTTTTTCGCAAAACAACCAGGCAGGGAGCATTCATCCTGCCGGAGGGTTAAAGGCTTTTCATCACTGCATGCCGGGTCACCGGGGAGGTCAGAACCGTCTTTCCACCAGCTCCTTTAACTTTTTAAAGGGAACGGATCCCGTATTCCAGAAGTTTTTCTTCCGCAGGAGATCAAGATAATCTGCCGCCTGTTCAAAGGTTGAAAAACCGTTCAGTGCATCGATGGTCTCGTTGTATTCACGAAGGTTTCCCTCGAAAAGCTCGTTGATGAACATGAACTTGTCGTTGATGCTGATGGCGGTCTTCAGGTTGTCGATCCTGACGGAGGGAATCCTCGGGCTGAAGGTTCGTTCGCGGGCCTCCTTCAGGCGGGTGTTCAGGGCGGGCTCCTCGCTTCCGAAAAGGGTGATCTCATCGGCAGCTGCCGGTTTCCTCGCATATCCTGCCGGTTCGGGCTTGTTTGCCGGAACGGCCGGGGGCCTTGACGGTGCGGCCGGCGGAGATGGACGCGGTGCGGTTTCGGCAGGCTTATGTAACTTCACATCGGGGGGAGGTGATTTCACCGTCGAGGAGGGTTCCCTCGCGGGGGTCTTTTTTTCATACGAAAAATGCGGATCATCAAGCCGCTTGAGCATGTGCAGGTTTTCATACATTTTCCGCAGGTTATCCATCAGGATGTCAAATTCAATCTGCGGAATCCTGTCCCCGTGAAGGCTGATGGTCCCGTATTGTTCATTGATGGCGTCGAGGAGCCATTTTATCTCGTCTTTGATGATCTCTCTATTCATCCGGACAATTTTTTCTATAAACAGGTCACCAGCAATGCCCTGCAATCCCCTGCATTTTGCCGGCGCGGATCATGGGGCATTTCATGGCATATTCTTTTCCCGGTCAACGGAAATTCCTATTTTTGTAAACCGGGAAGGCAGACAAGGAAGTCAGCAGGATCACTTATCCTGGTATAAAAATACAACAATATTAACCTCATCAAATGCAGATCGAAAAAAATAATCCGGTAAACCGCCTGGGGTGGATAGAGGTGATCTGCGGTTCCATGTTTTCGGGGAAGACCGAAGAGCTGATCAGGAGGTTAAAGCGGGCCAGGATCGCCCGGCAGAAGGTCGAGATCTTCAAGCCGGCGATCGACAAGCGCTATGATGATGTTAACGTGGTATCGCACGATGAGCATGCCATCCAGTCGACCCCCGTGCAGTCGGCATCGGAGATCCTCCTCCTTACCAATGATGTGAACGTTGTGGGCATCGACGAAGCTCAGTTTTTCGATGACGAACTGCCGGCTGTCTGCAACCAGCTTGCTAGCAGCGGCATCCGGGTCATCGTGGCCGGCCTCGACATGGACTACCTCGGCAAACCCTTCGGCCCCATGCCCGCCCTGATCGCCATCGCCGAGGATGTCACCAAGGTGCATGCCGTGTGCATGAACTGTGGCGACCTCGCCCAGTTTACCTACCGCAAAGTGAACGACAACCACCTGGTGATGCTGGGAGAAATGGACTCCTACGAACCCCTCTGCCGGCGTTGCTACCTGGAAAAAACAAAATTAATTTGAGGATGTGAAGATTTGAGGATGTGAAGATTTGAGGATGTGAAGATTTGAGGATGTGAAGATTTGAGGATGTGAAGATTCCCACATTCTTAAATTCCCAAATCTTCACATTTCCAAATTCCCAAATCTTCACATCCTCAAATTCCCAAATCTTCACATTTCCAAATTCCCAAATCTTCACATCCTCAAATTCCCAAATCTCCACATTCCCAAATTTTCAAATCTTTTTTTGTACTTTTGCCCCACTAAAATCAAAAAACCATGAAAAAAATCGCTTTGGCCATCCTGGCAACTGTTTTCCTGTTCAATCTTTCAGTAATGTCTCAAACCAAAACCCAACAAAAAGTGGTAAAATTCGTAATCCATACCGACTATGGCGATATGAAGGGGATCCTCTACAATGAAACCCCGCAGCATCGCGACAATTTCGTAAAATTATCAAAATCAGGTTTCTATGATGGAACACTGTTTCACCGTGTGATTCTCGGGTTCATGATCCAGGGCGGCGACCCCATGTCGAAGACCGCAAAGCCCGGCCAGCAGCTCGGCATGGGCGATCCCGGTTATACCATCCCCGCCGAATTCAACAAGGCTTTTACGCACAAAAGAGGCGCCCTTGCCGCTGCCCGTACCGAGAACCCCGCAAAGGCCTCTTCCGGATCGCAGTTTTACATCGTGGAACCTGAAAAAGGCGCCCATTTTCTCGATAACAACTATACCGTTTTCGGCGAGATCACCGAAGGATTTGATGTGATCACCAAGATCGCCTCCGTTCAGAAAGACCCCTCCGACCGCCCTGTGAAGGATGTGAAGATGACCGTTAAGATTGTTGAATAGTTTTAAATGACCAATAACAAATGACAAGTGACGAGTGACGAATGACGAATGAATGAAACCCGTCATTCATCACCTGTCACTCGTCATTTTTATGAAATTCTGACACCCCGGGACCATGAAAGACCGTATCGACCAGCTTTTCGCCGAGATAAACACCATCAGGGCGGCCAGCCTTGAAGAGGTGGAGCAACTGCGCCTGAAGTACCTCAGCAAAAAGGGGTTGGTTTCGGCTTTGTTCGACGATTTCAAGGGTGTCCCCGCAGAGAAGAAAAGGGAGGTCGGCCAGCTCCTGAACGAACTGAAAAACAAAACCCAGCAGGCCATTGATGACCTGAAATCACAATTCGACCTGCATGCTGATGCGGCTGTGGTGATGCAGGACCTCACCAGGCCTGCCGATCACATGGAACCCGGAACCCGCCACCCGCTTTCGATCGTTCGGAACCGCATCATCGAAATTTTCGGCCGCATCGGCTATACGGTTGCCGATGGTCCGGAAATTGAAGATGACTGGCACAATTTTTCAGCCCTGAACTTCACCCCCGATCACCCGGCACGGGATATGCAGGATACCTTTTTCATCGCACAGGATCCCGACATCCTCCTACGGACCCATACTTCGTCGGTGCAGATCCGCAAGATGGAAACGACACAACCCCCGATCAGGATGATCTTCCCCGGCCGGGTGTTCCGCAACGAAGCCATCTCGGCGCGGGCGCATTGCATTTTTCACCAGGTGGAAGGTCTGTATATCGACGAAAACGTTTCTTTCGCCGACCTGAAACAGACACTGATGTATTTTGCCAAGGAGATGTTCGGCGAAAAGACACAAATCAGGCTTCGCCCCTCCTATTTCCCCTTCACCGAACCCTCGGGCGAGATGGATGTAAGTTGCCTGATCTGCGGCGGGTCGGGTTGCAATATCTGCAAATATACCGGTTGGGTCGAGATCCTCGGCTGCGGCATGGTTGACCCGAACGTGCTGGATAATTGCGGGATAGACAGTAATAAATATACGGGATTCGCCTTCGGGATGGGCATCGAACGCATCACGATGCTGAAATACCAGATCAAAGACCTTCGCCTTTTCTTTGAGAATGACACCCGGTTCCTGAAACAGTTTACGGGGTCCTTTTAAAATTTGTTGCGGCGGAACAGTTTCACCAATAACCAGAACCCGAAAAGGCCCGCAAGGCAGAAAACGATCTCCCCGATCCACCGGGTCTGTTCCCATTGTGAAATGATGGAGGCACCCACGATCAGCGCGGCAAGAACGATGGCAATCGATACCCGCGAACTGGCCGAGTCAATATGTTCGACCAACGGCTCAAGACCCTTTACCTCGATCTGCGTCCTGAACTTTCCATCCTTGATCTTGTACAGTATGTCGTTCAGGTCGCCGGGAAGCTCCCTCACCAGTTTGTAATACTCCCTGATGGCCTCGAAAACCTCGAAGGCGATCTGTTTGGGGCTGAACTGCCTTGCGATGAGTTGCGTGGCATAGGGCTGCATCTCCCTGGCGAAATCGATCTCCGGATCAAGCTCCACGGCAACGCGCTCAATGGCCATCAGGGCCTTGACCAGGAGGTAGATGCTCGGGGGGATGCGAAGCCCGAACCTTACGAGGATGTCCACCGATTCATTCATTACCTTGCCAAAATCCATCTCATCGATGGTAAGATATTTATTATGGGCCAGCATCTCTCCCACCTGGAATTCAAGGTCCTTGTACCGTGCGATGTTCCTCTTTCCCGAAACCTGCAGCAGCGCCTCGGTCATGGCGTGAGCATCACGCGCGAGGTATCCGAGCACATATTTTCCGAGGAACTGGAGGTGTTCGGTCTGCAGCGAGCCCATCATGCCGAAATCGATGAAGGAGATCACGTTGTTCTCAAGCACGAACAGGTTCCCGGGATGCGGATCGGCGTGAAAATAACCATGGGTGAATATCTGGTCGAAAACTAGCCGCAGGGCATGCCTGGCGATGACCTTCGGATCGTTGCCCGTCTGCATAAGCAGTTCCATGTCGCTCACCTTGGTACCCCTGATGAACTCTTCGATGAGAATCCTCCGCGTGGTATACTGCCTGTAAACCTTCGGCACCCTGATATCGGGATCGCCGGCAAAACAATGGCCGAACCTGACAATACTGGCAGCTTCGTGGTGGAAATCGAGCTCCCGTTTGATCGTTTTCCCGAATTCCCGCACCACCCCGGTCAGGTTGATCGCCTCCATGTCGGGGTTGTTCCGCTGGATCCGGGCGGCATAAAAGTTCATCAGGTGCAGGTCAAGCTCGATCTTTTTTTCGATCTCCGGCCGCTGGATTTTCACGCACACCTCTTCGCCGTTAAGCAAAACGGCCCGGTAAGTCTGCGCCATGGAGGCGGAGCCCAGCCTGCCGGCATCGAATTCCCTGAACATTTCCCCTACCGGTCTGCCCAGCTCCTTTTCTATTTCCTGCCGTGCCATCTCGTCAGGCATGGGCTGCGCCTCATCCTGCAATTTCTTCAGCTCTGCGCGGAGCCCTTCGGGGACGATGTCGGGACGGTCGGCCAGGATCTGGCCGAACTTGATGAAGGTGGGTCCCAACTCTTCGACCGCCATGCGGATCCGCTCCCACTGGTTGAACCGTTCAATGCGGGCAAGCCGCTTCTTCGAAACAAACAGCTTCCCCAGTCCCGAAGTCGTCACCCACTCGCTCAGGCCATATTTGACGATAATGCCAATGATTTCGCGGGCGCGGCCGATTTCATGAACCGCCAGTCCGATCTTTGAAATTTTCACGTCGCTGAAGTATTTTCCGGGCTGTCCCGGCAAAAAAGGTGTTTAACCGGAGCCCCGGCCGGGTTATTTTTTTGCCTTGACCTTCGGACCTTTTGCCGCAACCGGCGCAGTTTTGGCCTTTGCAGGAGCCTTTTTCCCGGCTTCCAGATTTTTAATCCGGTCTTCCAGTTTTTTAATATCCTCCTGCGATGGGATGTTCATCTTTTTCATCGTAGCCTTAACCAGTACCTGGAGTTCGGCTTCCACTGACTTCCGGGCTTCATCCGACTTTGCCACGAGGTGATCATACAGTTTTTTGGCCTCCTCCTTGGTCAGCTTATTTTCCTTGGCCATGTCTTTGGCTGCCTGGGCGAGTTTTTCTGCATTCATGAATGCATAATCGAGACCCTTGTCGATTGATTTCTTCAGATCTTCAAACATAGCGAACCCTCCTAATGTTTAGTTGGTGAATATTTGGTTTTCAATTCCTTATGAATGTTCAGGAAATGCATTTCCAGGTCATTCAGCAGGGTATCAATGTTTTTTAAGATTTCAGGATTGATGTCGTAGGCCATCAGCACCTTGCTGATCTGCCTTATTTTTTTCAGCAGTTTCTCTTCGCGGACTTTGGTAAAAGGGCCCTCAACGAGCAGCAGGTAATCGGTCTGCTTCATTTCGGGGATTAGCAGCGAGTTCTCACCCCGGTTCCCCAGCAGGTAGTAGGTATTGAAGCAATTTTCGTCGCGGCAGAAATAGAGGGGGTACCCCTGGAGGTCCTCCTCCTTGGTAAAATCCAGTTCAAGTTTCTCATTAAGCAGGAAGGTGAGGTGGTAATCCCTGAGATGACATGAAATACCGGCCAGGGTAAACCTGACGGGTTCTGACCTTGTTTCGATCTGGAATTTCCTTGCCATGCCGGGCGCTTTGTACTTTTAAACAAAGTTAACCAATCTCGGGCTTCAGGTCAATGGTTTCTCCATTTATTTTTTGCCACGATTTCTCAGCGGCATTTTGTTCGGCGCCTTTGATCGAGTAATCCTGGCCGCGGGCGATCGCGCTGCCATCGAGGGAAAGTTCAACGATGTACTGCTTTTTATACCCGGAACCAACTTCGTCGCACACGCTGAACTGAACCTGTTTCCGTTCGCGCTGGGCCCATTCGATGATCTTGCTTTTAAAATTTACCTCCTGGGTTACCAGTTCATCCATGTTGAAATAGACCTTGATGATCCTTTCCACGATGATCTTCCTCGTGAATTTGTAACCCTTGTCAAGGTACATCGCGCCGATGAGCGCCTCGAACGCATCGCCCTTGAATGAACGGAAGGCCCCGGAGGATGCGCCGTCAAGCTGGATGAGCTGGTCGATGCCCATTTTCTGCGAAAGTTTGTTCAGGGTGACCCGGCTGACGATTTTCGACCGCATTTCGGTGAGGAATCCTTCATCTTTCGTCGGGAATGTTTTGAACAGGTAATCGGCCGTGATGGCGTCAAGGATGGCATCACCCAGGAACTCCAGCCGTTCGTTGTTGACCTTGATGCCGTTGTGGGTGAACTGGGCAACCGACCTGTGCAGGAAAGCAAGGTGGTATAAAAAAATATTCCCGGGGGTGTACCCAAGAATACTTTTTATGGCTTGTTTCAGGTGCTTGTCAGAAGAAAACTCAGCTCGGGCCGTTTTAAAGAAACTGAACCTCAAGGTGCTTTATGCCTTATATTTCGTGAAGATAACGGTGGCATTGTGACCGCCAAAACCAAAGGTGTTGCTCAGGGCATAATTCACTACCCTGTGCTGCGCCTTCCCGAAGGTAAAGTTCAGGGGAGCGATTTCAGGATCGTCGGTAAAATGATTGATGGTCGGCGGGATGAGGTCGTTCATTACGGCAAGGAGCGTTGCGATCGATTCAACGGCCCCGGCGGCACCCAGGAGGTGACCGGTCATCGACTTGGTTGAATTGATATTCACCTTATAGGCATGTTCGCCGAACAGGCTGACAATGGCCTTGGGTTCGGCAATATCGCCGGCAGGAGTAGAGGTTCCGTGGGTATTGATGTGATCGATGTCGGTAATCCCGATCCCGGCATCGGCCAGGGCGGTACGCATGGCAAGGATGGCTCCAAGCCCCTCGGGATGGGGAGCGGTCATGTGATAGGCATCCGCGGATAATCCCCCGCCGACGATTTCACCGTAAATCTTTGCTCCACGGGCAAGGGCATGGCCAAGTTCTTCGAAAATGAGCGCGCCTGCCCCTTCCCCCATGACGAAACCGTCGCGGTCCTTGTCAAACGGACGGGAAGCGGTAGCGGGATCCTCGTTGCGGGTCGACAGGGCATGAAGGCCATTGAACCCTCCGACACCAACGGTGGTAATGGCTGCTTCGGATCCGCCGGCGACGAAAACGTCGGCTTTACCGAGACGGATATAATTGAAGGCGTCCACCAGCGCGTTGGCCGAGGAGGCACAGGCTGAAACCGTGGCAAAATTGGGTCCGTGGAAGCCGTATTTCATCGAAATATGACCCGCCGTGATGTCGGAGATCATCTTGGGGATGAAAAAGGGGTTGAAACGCGGGGTCCCGTCGCCCAGTGCAAAAGCCGTAACTTCAGCAGCAAAGGTCTCCAGTCCGCCAATGCCCGAAGCCCAGATGACCCCAACCCGGTCAAGGTCGAGCACAGCCATGTCGAACCCGGCATCGAGAACAGCCTGGTCGGCACATACAACCCCGAACTGGGAACAACGGTCAAATTTCCTGGCCTCCTTGCGATCGAAGTAATCTTCAGGATTGAAGTTCTTCAGTTCACAGGCAAACTGGGTTTTGAACTTGGAAGCATCGAAGCGGGTGATTGGTCCTGCGCCACTTACGCCGTCAACCAGATTATTCCAATACTCTGATACGGAATTTCCAATTGGTGTAAGTGCGCCAAGACCAGTTACTACAACTCGTCTTAATTCCACTTTTTACAATTTTAGGTTCATTCGTTAATGGATAACCCCGCTGAGTGCGGGGTTAAATTTTATCAAGATCAATCAGGGAAAAACACCCAAAACAGGCTTCGCCATTGGAAAAGCGAAACTATTTGGTGTTATTCTCAATGTAAGCTATGGCTTCACCTACGGTGCTGATTTTTTCGGCCTGATCATCGGGAATCGCGATATCGAATTCCTTTTCGAATTCCATGATCAATTCTACCGTGTCAAGAGAGTCAGCACCAAGATCATTGGTAAAGCTAGCTTCAATGGTAACTTCACTTTCATCAACACCAAGCTTATCAACGATGATAGCTTTTACTTTTGTTGCAATGTCAGACATGTTAATTTCTTTTTTGGTTAAACGACTGCAAAGAAAAGAATATTCTTTCTACCCTCCAATATATTTTATGATTTTTTAACAGTTTAAAAAAATATGATTCTGATATTG
>Ga0118677_10000288_pt1 | contig 110088 bp, 104 predicted proteins | sample AliMusrvi5mmetaG_FD_86154 | JGI IMG/M metagenome (GOLD analysis project Ga0118677, IMG submission 86154)
TCCTTATCATGACCCATGCTCGCGACAAGTTGGTTGAGGGAAGCCCTGCCGGTCGAAACCGCCTCAAGCTGCGAGAGAAGGAAAGCTTCCGGACTAAATTGCTTGCTGATGCGCTGAACCAGCTCGGACTCCTTGGCAAAAGAGTTGAGCTTGGCGGCGAGTGATGCCCATAGACCGACGGATTTGTTGGAATGAAGTGTCTCTAACATTCCGATTTTGGCCGCGCCATTGGCACGTCAAGGAAAAAACCGAAAATATTTTTTCAGAAGTCGCTCGTTTTTAGTGCCTTACGCCTTAGGTTGATGCGAAAGGGCAACCAGTATAACTTTTTACGCACGGACTTTTGGCAAACGCTCTATGGGAAGGATGCTCTGCGAAAAGTCCAGCGGCCTTTCAACAAGCTCTTTTGGTGAGCAGTGGTCAAAACCCCAAGGTTCAGCGCACGCAGGAGTCTTGTATCGTCCGCGTCAACCAACGGAAGCTCTCCTTGGGTGTTCTTTTCTGCGTCTTGTAGTCCACGTGGATCAGCCCAAAGCGGCGGGTGTAGCCGTATGCCCACTCGAAGTTGTCCATCAAGCTCCAATGGAAGTAACCTATCAGAGGGTAACCCTCGGCCAAGGCCCGCTGGGCATTGTGCAGGTAGGAGCGCATGTAGAGGATGCGCCCAAGATCCAGCACCTCGCCCGTGGGGGTGATTTCATCATCGGTGGCACAACCATTTTCCGTGATGCAGATAGGCAGATCCTTTTTACCGAGCGCCTCGCTGACCAGACGCACGCCCCAGTAAAGGGATTCCGGCACAAAGTTCAGCCACGGCATGTGCATTTGCGGATAGCCTATTGGTAGCGGTAGCAGTTCATACCCGCGGGCATTGTCGGCGGCCCGGACATAGGTGCCAGTGTAGATGTTGTAGCCTAGCACGTCGAGTGGCTGGGCGATGGTTGCCATATCACCGTCGGCGATGTGTGGTGCATCCCCACCGAGTTTCTCGATGGCTAAGGGATTGTATTGTCCCGTCAGGGCTGGCACGAGCACGGTGCCGTTGTGCTCTTCGGAGACAAACGCTTTTTTGGCGGCTTCGATATTTTCCGGCGTTTCGATGACCGGGATGTAGGATTCATAATTGACGACCAGGGCCACCTGACAGGGCTTGGGTGAGGCAGCGCGTATAGCCTGGCAACCCAGGCCGTGGGCGAGCAAGGCATGATGCACCGTCTGCAATACTTCCTGGCGCGTCTTGACGATGGTGCCGGGAGCGTGGGGTGGAACAACGTTCACGCCGTAACCCATATAAGTGAAACAGAAAATCTCGTTGATCGTCATCCAGTGGGTGATCCGGTCGCCAAGACGTTGCACGGTGGCTGTGCAGTAATCCGCGAAGTCCTTGGCCATCTCCCGGCTCCGCCACGAACCGTAACGATCTTCCAGCGCTTGCGGGCTATCCCAGTGCAGCAGGGTGGCATGCGGCGTGATGCCATGGTGCAAGAGGCTGTCCGTTAGGCGTCGATAGAAATCGACCCCCTTTTCGTTCACGGCCCCCCGTCCATCGGGCAGGATGCGCGTCCATGAAATGCCGAAGCGGTAGTGCTTGACGCCCAGCTCTGCCATGAGCTTCACGTCCTCCTCAAAGCGATGGTAATGGTCGCACGCCACATCGCCGGTATCGCCGTTTTTCGTGCGACCCGCCGTGTGGCTGAAAGTATCCCAGACGCTGGGCTTGCGTCCATCCTCATTGGCCGCGCCCTCAAGTTGATAGGCCGCAGTAGCCACACCCCACCGGAAATCAGCAGGAAATTCCGCCGCACCCCGGATTTGGGGCAATGATTGGGGCCTAGCCACGGGTGCAGTATCACCCTTGGCACGGGTGGCAGTCAAGGCGGCTGTGGCCCCTACGGTGGTGGCTAGAAAGGCACGCCGGTTCAACGCCGGAGCGTTCTGGGGAGGGTTGGTTTTACGTTGCATAGGATGATTGCCCGAAAAGTTATTGCCGAAACTGATCTGTGACAAGGATTTGAACGCGTCGCGAGCATTAGCTAGCTTTGAGGAAACAGTCGCAGCCCTGATTGCATAGCCGGGGGCAATTGGAAGATGAAAAGGGAAGAGAACCGCGGATGAACAGGATTTTCAAGAATGGGCAGGACGGGGCTGATGGGAAGGATGTGGATTCCGGTTCTGGGGTTGGCTTCGGTCGTGGTTGCTCTGTTGTGTGTGTGTACTTTATACTCCGTATATCTGTATATCTGTATGGTTAGTCGTTCCTTGTCCGTTCCTTGCCCGTTGTTGGGTCGTTGCAGTGCCCGTTCCTGATTCGGCAGCGAGGCTGAAAATCCTTGAAGCTGCAAGGGTTGGGGCACGCCCCTCGCTCGTTCCTTTGCACGTTGCAAATTGGCTCTCTAACATTATTTTTTGGAGGTGTGTGATCCGCTCCATCACACCTTGGACCCGGCGCCCAAACTGCCCTACGGAAGTGGCACGAGACGAAATGCCTGAGCCCGCCAATTGGGAAAAAACCAATGGGTAGCCTGAGCTACCCATTGAAACTACCCATTGCTCCCCCGTTGCAATGCGTCAATGGGTAGGTATGCCCATATATTTAAATATGGGCTACCCTACCCATTGGCAGCAACCTGCCACATCGAGGAGGAAGAGCATGAGGCCATCAGTCAAATGTCATGGTCGAAATGACGGGATGCGGTTAGCCAGGTTCATGGGGTGGCTAGGGGCGGAGGTGTTTCAAGCGGTTGTTGTTCCTAAATCTCAACGGGTCAGGTAATTCTGTTGGTAAAAATAATCCACTTTGATCATTTTTCTTGATGGAGGAAATAATTTCTACCTGAATTCGGACATGAGCAATCAGAACTCCACAAGCATAGCACCCACCCACTCGCTCTCACGGCTAGGCCCATTGCATCCGCCATTAGTGGGGACGATCCGTGCCACCACCCGCGCCGGGCATACGGTGGCTATTGGAAGTTACCTCAGTGGGCCGGGTCTGGGATTTACGCGACCAGAGCGCGGCGTCTGCCTGCGTAACTGCGCCAAGCAAGAAGCCCAAGTGTGCTGTGACGTGGGCTGGTAGCGATGGAAAAGGCAAGGGGGGGATGAGGCGGTAAAGTAAAAAGCAGCTTGCTAGATCCGACTCCATGTCCTATTACCTTCTCATTCCTTTCAATTTGGCAGGGGACTAAAAAGCACAAGGAAGTGAATAGCGTGAAATTCGCCGCAAATGACACGGCAGTATCAGAAATGAAAAGTTTTTGGGCAAAAACACTCCCCAACGGAAGCCCCGGTCTTTCCGTCCGGGATCACTGCCTTAACGTAGGGTTTGTGGCTGAATGTTTGTTGCAGCGTGCCGGGGGGTCTATGCGGGATCTGCTCCCTGAAGGGGCTGTAACTCTGGCGGCTCTCCATGATGTGGGTAAGATCAGCACGGGATTCCAGTCAAAGTGTCCTGAATGGCTGGTTCAGGCTGGTTTGGCGGATGCGGCTCAGCGTGAGCGATGGAGGGAAAACTCCGAATCTGACCACGCCAAGATCACCCAGTTTTTTCTCCAGCAGGTAATTAGGGAACCTAAAACACGCCTTTGGGCAGTTGCGGCTGGCGTTCATCATGGCCGCATTTTTGGGAGACGGATATCTGATTCTGAATGCGAGCGGATCGCCGGGCGGGAAGAATGGGAGAATGAGGAGCGGGAGAAACTACTCGCTGATATTGTCAGCATCTTTGGTTCCTTACCCTTGCAGCCACCCCAAGAAAACCTCGCAGATCTTTGGTGTGTGGCTGGATTGATCTCGGTCGCTGACTGGATCGGCTCGAACGAGAGCTTCTTTCCGTGTGATCGTGGGCTGACACTAGAAGAGAGCCGCGAGGCGGCGGCAAATGCTCTGGACCAGATACACTGGCATGGCGGAGCTGTCTGCACGCGCACTTTTGGCGAGTTATTTAGCGGCTATGCGTCGATGCCTTTGCAAAGTGCCTTGCACGGCCAGTGCCACTCACCAGGATTGTTTATAGTCGAAGGCCCGATGGGCTGCGGCAAGACGGAAGCGGCCTTGTGGGCTGCCCATAGGCTCATTTGCTCAGGTTTTAATGACGGGATGTATTTTGCATTGCCCACGCAGGTGACCAGCAACCGCATTCACCAACGCGTTGCCCCCTTCCTACAAGCAGCCCTTGCAGATGCGGCCAATCTCCGGTTAGCTCATGCTGCTTCCTGGCTGGAGGTTAATCAGACGTGGCGACTGCACCCAACTGATTCCAACGACATCGAGGCGGCTGCACATGTGCGGGAGGGACGTTCATGGTTTGCGTCGTCAAAGCACGCAATGCTGGCACGCTTTGGAGTGGGCACAGTGGATCAGGCATTGCAGGGCGTCGTGGCGGTGAAGCATTTCTTTGTGCGGCGGTATGGATTGGCCGGAAAAGTAGTGATTTTGGACGAAATCCACAGCTACGATGTCTATACCGGCACGCTCATTTGCCAACTCATCCAAGAATTATTAGCACTGCGTTGCTCGGTGATCGTTCTCTCTGCCACTCTGACCAAAACAAGGCGGCAGGAACTTGTCACGGCGGCAGGTGGCCAGGCGTCCACTGTTGACTCACTTGCCTATCCGCTCATTACGGTTGTTAGGTCAAATGCGCCAACCGTTGAGATTCCCGTTGAGTCTCCGGCAACCCGCGAGTTGCAGTTGAAAACCACTGCGCTCTCTCAGGAGGAAATTCTCTTGGAGTGCATCCAACGGGCGGAGGAAGGACAACACGTCCTCTACCTGCGCAATACCGTGGCAGAGGCACAGGAAGCCTGCTGCAAGGCAAAGGGAGGCGTGCGCGATACTCATGTGGAAGTTGCCACGTTGCATAGTCGCTTTCCTTTTTTCCGCAGGCATGAACTCGAAGAATATTGGCTGGAGCGACTGGGAAAACGACGAGCCATAGATGGCAAGGGCTCGCTGCTCATCGCCACACAGGTAGTGGAGCAGAGTGTGGACATTGATCTCGATTTCATCGTTTCCGACATCGCGCCCACGGACATGCTGCTTCAGCGCATGGGTCGTCTCTGGAGGCATGAGCGCAAGGACCGGCAGGCAAGCCAGCCTGAATTTTGGATCAATGCACCACAGTTTGACCGTGAAGCGACAGCCCAATGCTTGAGCAGAGCTTTTGGCAAATCCGGCCTCGTATATGCGCCTTATGTGCTGCTACGTACTGCGGAAGTTTTTGAAGGACGTGAGTCACTGGTTTTGCCGGATCAGATTAGGGAAGTGTTGGAAGCAACTTATGCCGAACGCATGGAAGGCGATGAGCCCGCAGGCTGGAGCGAACTGCGTGCTGAAGTCGAAGCTGAGCGGGAGAAACTCGCCCAGGAAGCGGAAGCCGCCACGCGGGTGCTCGGAAGACAATCCCAAGATGATACAAAGGAGCATCTCACCCGCCGCAAAGGCGCTCCCACCCGGGACGTTGTGCTCGTCCTTTCTTGCGAGATGATAGCACGTGACCAATGGCAGCTAACCATGCTGAGTGGAGAATCCCTCATCATTTCCGGTTTCGAGTGGAATATTATTGCCGCTAGAGCCATACATCGCAATATGGTGCGCGCACCTCTGCACACCGTCCCCTACCAGCTTATGCCACCTTGGCTGAAACTGCACACACACGGCCCCACCTTCTGGGCATTGGTGGGAAATAACGGCTCTATGGATTTTCCCGAAGCTGAAGGCCCAACAGCCCTTTCCTATGACTCCATGCTGGGTCTGCACACGCGGCCCGCCAAAACCCAACCCCGCTACACCGAAGACGACGATGAATTTGACTATTGATCCCTGGATACCCGTCATTGGAGCTGATGACCGTAAGCGCTTGATCTCCCTCAACAATCTCTTTGCCGAAGCGAACGAAATTCGTGATTTTTCAGTAAAGCCACACGAAAAGGTTGCGTTACTGCGCCTGCTCATCTGCATCACTCAAGCCGCTTTGGATGGTCCCGCTGATTTCGATGCATGGGAAATATGCCGCCCTATTATTCAATCCGCTGTAAAAGGCTATCTTGAAAAATGGCAGGCTTCATTTGAATTGTTTGGTGATGGACCTCGCTTCTTGCAGGTGCCGGGATTGAAGACCTCTAAGGAGGACGGAGAGGGAAACCCGGCAACGAAGCTCGATCTCACACTTGCCACTGGGAATAATGCCTCGTTGTTTGACAATGCAGCCGGTAACGCTCGCGCCGTGGGCACAGGACGTCTCGCTTTAACGTTGCTGGCTTTCCAATGCTTCTCACCTTGCGGGCGAATCGGTGTGGCAAAGTGGAACGGTACAGACACACCCGGCAAAGGATCTTCTAACCATGCCCCATGCACGCCATCCAGCATGTTGCACACGTATTTGCAAGGTAGCACGCTGCTGGAGACAATCCACCTCAACCTTCTGAATAAGGATGAAGCCAGTGACTTTGGGACTAAATTCTGGGGGTGCCCAACATGGGAATTACCCGTGCTCAGTATTGACAATAATCAGGCTATTACGAACGCCACTAGGAGTTATCTTGGGCGACTAGTGCCATTGAGTCGTGCTATCAGGTTGGATGCAGAGGGAAAGCAAATGATTCTGGCAAATGGCCTCGATTATCCTCTTGCACCTTTGTTCCGTGAGCCTGCGGCAACTTTGGTGCAGCGAGACGAAGACTCAGTCGTGCTAGGCGCAACTCTTGGCCGCAGCATCTGGCGGCAACTATCCTCAATCACGGTGAAACGACGCTCAAACAAGGATACAATTTCTGGGCCTCTTGCTTTGAAAAACTGTGATGGAACACAAGCCTACTCCTTATGGACGGGAGCACTTGTTGCTGCTGGTAATGGCAAGATCGAGGATGTGGTGGAAGCTTGCTATGATGTCCCTGCTGGGATGTTCCGCGATGAAGGCCGCAAGGTCTATGAAGAAGGCGTGGCACTTGCCAACCTATGGCAGTACGCCGCGTCCAAGAGTGTGAAAGCCTACTCCGAAACGATGAAGCTTGAACCGGTGCCCTACGAGCGTGCGCGGAACCACTTCTGGACTGCCATAGAGCAATATGTCCCCATTTTACTCAGAATAGCCGATAAGCCCGGGGAACTGGGCGATATCAAAGTATCCGAGTGGGGTAAGCAGGTGAAGGAAGCAGCCCTCGCAGCTTATGACTTCGCCTGTCCGCGCCAAACTCCGCGCCAGATCCAAGCCTATGCCATCGGGCTCCAACAATTGTTTCTGCAAAAGCCCAAAGATCCAAACTCACCTACCAAGAAGAAAGCCACGGCTAAGAAAAAATCATGAGCACGACAAACGAAACCCCCGACCGCGCAGAACGTTTCATCGGACGATTGCGTAAGATCAGCAATGACCGAGGTAAAATGGCTGCACTACGCCGTGCAGCTAGTCCAGGCACGGAGCGGCAGGCTTGGCCTGTCATTCACAGTCTTGGCGAGGACATTTCTAATCTAGCTGCCTGCACCATCGCTGCGCTTTATGCTCAGCACCCAGAGGAGGATTCTAAGTCATTCGGTTTCGGCACGACTTGCCGCCGCATTGCCACGGATAACGGCAAGGACTTCGAGATTCCTGATAGCTTCGACCGTCGCTTCCGGCGTCTGCTTGCATGCGATTCAGCGGAGGATTTGGCTGGGCAGTTGAAGGCATGGATTCGCTTTGCCTCCGCTAAAGGCGTGGGAGTTAACTATGGGAGACTGTTCTGGGATCTTCTGTCTTGGAAAAACCATGCTGATGACATCAAACTGCGATGGGCGCGCGGCTTTTGGCCTATGCGCAAGGAGGCGAGTGAAGAACCCCCAACTGTGGAGGCGGCACCATGATCTATCTCACACAGATTCTCGTGCCATATGAACTAGCTGTCCGGCACTTGAAAATCCGTGACAGCTACGACTGGCACCAACGTGTATGGCAGGCTTTTAAGGGCCACGATGGGGAGAAACGTGATTTCCTCAGCCGCGTGGATGAAATCGATGATGCCTACCGCCTGCTTGTTGTCTCGACCGCCGCGCCGATGAAGCCTGATTGGTGTCCTACCGACTGCTATAAGACCAAGGAGATTCCTGCGGACTTCTTCGCTACCTCTCATTTCCGATTCAGCCTGCTGGTAAATCCCACCAAAAAATTGGTGGTGCGCAATGAAGCGGGTGAGCGCAAGAAAAACGGCAGCAGGATTCCGCTAACGAAGCGCGAGGACCTCCTGCTCTGGATACAGCGCAAGGCCGAGACCGGAGGATTCAAAATCGAAGATCCCGACAACCTGCGCACCGTCCCGAAGCCCCGCAGCTACTTTCAGAAGGGTGCCATGCAGGGCGTTCATTACGCAGTTGAGTTTCAAGGCATGTTATCCATCACTGATACTGCTCTTTTCCGCTCCACATTCACCACTGGCATCGGTAGCGCCAAGGCATTCGGCTTTGGTCTGCTGGCTCTGGCTCCTCTCTCCTAATATCTAGCATTAAATCCAACCATCAATTAAATTTTATGAAACTGATTGAACTCCACATCTTGCAATCCTTCCCCGTCTCCTGCCTCAACCGCGACGACGTGGGTGCCCCTAAATCCGCCACTTTCGGCGGTGTGCCGCGCGCCCGGCTTTCCAGCCAGTGCCTCAAACGCGCCATCCGAGAGTACGCCCAAGACAATCTCCCGGGGTCACGTTTCGGCGGGGAACGCACGAAACTTATCGTGCAGCCGTTAGCTGCTGCCTTGGAAAAGCACGGACTCGACCAGAAGATGGCGCTTACACACGCCTCGAACATCGCAGACAAACTTGCGAAACTGGATGCCAAATCCGTGAAAGAAGGCGAGGTGCCTCAAGTTGGGACTCTGACCTTCATGGCTCCTAGTGAACTTGAAGGCATTGCGGCCAAGGTTGCCGAATTGGTTCTTTCCAATCCCACGTCCAAAGAGTATGAAAAAAAGTTAGATCATTTTGCCAAGAGTGCCGGTCTTATGGATGGTGCTGACATAGCGTTGTTTGGACGCATGGCGGCTTCCATGCCATCGCTCACCCTCGAAGGTGCCGCAATGTTCAGTCACGCGCTGTCCACGCACAAGACCGAGAACGATCTAGATTTCTTCTCGGCAGTGGATGATCGCAAGCCAAAAGGCGATGACGCGGGGGCTGGCATGATAGGAACCTTGGAGTTTAACTCCGCAGTGTATTATCGCTATGCGGCGGTCAACCTGGACCTACTATTTGATGACGATCACCTTGTAAAACTGACCGTTGACGAACGCAAGAAAGTCATCGCCGCCTTCATAGAGGCCACCGCCATGGCCGTGCCCGGTGCCCGCAAAAACTCGATGAATGCCAGCGTCCCGCCGTCCTACGTGCTGGGCATCTACAAGGAGGCTGGGCAACCCATACAACTGATCAACGCCTTTGAGGCTCCGGTTCGTGGCACCGGCTTGGTGGAAGCATCCCGCAAGGCGCTTGAGGAACATCACGCCTCGCTCAAAGCCACTTGGGGCATCACGACCACCAAGGAAGTTGCAGTGCCTCAGGAATCCCTCGCCATCCTGATTGAAAAACTCACCAGCTATGTCCAATAAAGCCTGCCTCGCCCTATTGCTAGACGGTCCTATGCAGAGCTGGGGCTTCACCTCCCGCTTCACCCGCCGCACGACCGCGCTGCATCCCACCAAAAGCGGGGTGATCGGATTGCTCGCTGCGGCTCTTGGTATTGATAAACATGGACCGGATGAAAGTGCGCAGATCGCACGCCTCGCTGCACTGGGATGCACAACTGTCACGTTACCGAAACTACGTGCTGACCGTGAGTTGCCTATGCTGCGTCTGCTTGATTACCACACCATCGGGGGTGGATATGATGATGACGAATGGATGAAACGGCCTCGCGCCGCCAGCGGAGCCAAGTTGAACACAGTGCTTAGCGACCGGCACTATCTGCTCGATGCACGCTTCGGCGTCCTGCTGGAAGGAACGTCGGAATGCCTTGATGAAATCGCCACCAAACTCCGAAATCCTACTTGGGGCCTTTGGTTAGGTCGTAAATGCTGCATTCCTGCCACGCCACTGCTTGTTGGGGTTGGTCGCGACCGGGATTCCGCATGGACGCTGCTACTCAAGGCAGTCGGTCTGGATGAAGGTCGCTTTCTAACTGAGTTTGATCATGTGATTGAAGGCGATGCGGCGGAGGGGTTGGATGCCGAATGGCTGAACGATGCCCCGGTGGCCTTTGGCGCGCCCTTGGGCCAACGCCATGGTCCGCGACGCATCCGGCAGGTGAGACGAAAATGATATGGCTCTTTTTGAACGACCTCCCATCGAAACGCTAGCTCCCGCCAAAGATCGGTGGACTCCAGTATACTTGGAGCACGGGCGCATGGAGGTGGATGACTCCTCGGTAAAGTGGATCAGTTCCACAGGCACGCTCTGCCGGATCCCAGTGGCCACAGTCTCCGCTCTACTCATCGGACCGGGCGTGACGGTCACCAGTGCCGCAATGAAGGCCTGTGCGGAAAGTAACACGCCGGTGTGTTGGACCGGTGAGGATTGCCTGCGGTTTTATGCCTTTGGGTTGGCACCAAACCACACTAACGATATGCCGCGACTGCATGCCACAGCATGGGCGGACAAGAAACAGCGCAAACTTATCGCACAACGCATGTTCCTCATGCGCTTTCCTGGTGAAGATGTGGCCGACAAGACGATAAAGGAGCTGCGCGGCATGGAAGGTTTGCGCATCCGTTCGCTTTACGCCCGTCTTGGCATAGAACATGGCGTAACATGGAAGGGTCGAAACTATGACCGCAGCAACTGGGACACGTCGGACGGCATCAATAAGGCCCTCTCGACGGCCAATGCCAGCCTATATGCCATGTGTTCTGCTGTAGTGTGCAGCCTTGGCTACCTGCCCAGCCTAGGTTTTGTGCATGACGGCGGCACCCTCCCGTTCGTATACGACGTGGCAGACTTGTATAAGCATCTGACGAGTATCCCAGCGGCTTTCACGGCAATTCGTCAGAATGCGCAAGACGATGGAGAACTGGTCCGTAGATTGCTTAAAGAATTGGTAGAGAAGGAAAAAATCCTGCAACGCTTGCCCAAAGATCTTGCAGATCTTTTTGGTGCTGACGTGGCGAACCCGCTAGACGCCACAAACCGCCCACCATCGGCCCTTTGACGCGTATAGCTCCTGTTTCCAGCTATGACTGTTCTCATCGCCCAAGACACGCCACCAGCCATTCGTGGCATGTTGAAACGCTGGTTCATTGAACCGAAACCGAATGTTTTTGTCGGCACCGTGAACCGGCGGACGCGGGACAAGGTGTTGGACTATGTGCGGCGTAATGCAGTCGGTATGAGCCTACTCATCGTCACGAGCGAACCAAACTGTCAGGGCTTCAAAATCCAACGATGGGGGGAACCTGACCGCCGTGACATTACTCTCAGCGGTCTCCAACTCGTCGCCGAGACTTGGATTGAAACCGAAAACATGCCGTTTTAAGGACTCGAAAACGGCGAATTTCCATGTTTTATTGGTGCTGGAACCTTGTGAAATCCAGGGTTCTCCCCACACGCGTGGGGATGGTCCGCCATGGTCGCCGCCGCCGTCGCCGATGGCCGCGTTCTCCCCACACGCGTGGGGATGGTCCGGTGCAATATTGGAAAACGGGGCAAAAACGCTCGTTCTCCCCACACGCGTGGGGATGGTCCGCACAGATTCCTCGGGGAGGTGCCACTCTACAAGTTCTCCCCACACGCGTGGGGATGGTCCGCCATTCGCGATTGTGCCGATGGTGGCGAGCATGTTCTCCCCACACGCGTGGGGATGGTCCGTTTTGATTGCTTTCCGGTAAACTCACCAACTTGTTCTCCCCACACGCGTGGGGATGGTCCGGGCCGGTGAGCGCGTTACCAACAGTCGAGTCGGTTCTCCCCACACGCGTGGGGATGGTCCGAAAACCAACCCGCCGGTGACCACGGAAAGTGAGTTCTCCCCACACGCGTGGGGATGGTCCGTTTGCTCACCTCCGCCACGAGATGCACTTTGTGTTCTCCCCACACGCGTGGGGATGGTCCGATAGGCAGGGTGGAAAAGAAGGATGATTTGATGTTCTCCCCACACGCGTGGGGATGGTCCGGTTCTTGGATTGACCCCACATGGTCATATGGAGTTCTCCCCACACGCGTGGGGATGGTCCGGAGGCGGCGTATTATGCTCGCCTACTGCTACTGTTCTCCCCACACGCGTGGGGATGGTCCGGCTATGCGCCCTTGCTACGGAACTAGACAGTGGTTCTCCCCACACGCGTGGGGATGGTCCGCAGGCGCGGGATAATATCTCGGCAGCGAAAATGTTCTCCCCACACGCGTGGGGATGGTCCAGCTCCCGCAGTTTCTGTTCCACGGTAATTAGCGTTCTCCCCACACGCGTGGGGATGGTCCGCTCGATCCTCATACCCTCATGGCTGAGGTGCTGTTCTCCCCACACGCGTGGGGATGGTCCGTAATGGATGGACTTCAAAAGACATTGGATGGGGTTCTCCCCACACGCGTGGGGATGGTCCGATCCCATCTCGCCTGATGGTCAACGCCGGATAGTTCTCCCCACACGCGTGGGGATGGTCCGCATTTCGGTGAATACGTTGCCGACATCGCGATGTTCTCCCCACACGCGTGGGGATGGTCCGAGGTGGCCATGTGGACACTGACCGATGCGGGCGTTCTCCCCACACGCGTGGGGATGGTCCGATAGGCGTTTCCATCGCTCCGAGCGTTGAGGAGTTCTCCCCACACGCGTGGGGATGGTCCGGGATGACATGTGAGCAGGTCAACCACTACGGCGTTCTCCCCACACGCGTGGGGATGGTCCGGCACCAAGACGTTCGCCACGCCAACTGATATCGTTCTCCCCACACGCGTGGGGATGGTCCGCGCATGCAGGGTTTTACGGACATCTTCGGTCGGTTCTCCCCACACGCGTGGGGATGGTCCGCTATCGGATACCTTGAGCTAAATCTTGATGGTGTTCTCCCCACACGCGTGGGGATGGTCCGGCCCTTGAAAACGCCGGAATGGGAGCAGAGGAGTTCTCCCCACACGCGTGGGGATGGTCCGGAATTGAGAGAAAAAATAAAATCAGTATTATGGTTCTCCCCACACGCGTGGGGATGGTCCGTCCCAGGTTTCCGAGTTTCCATCTCCGTCGGTGTTCTCCCCACACGCGTGGGGATGGTCCGATAATCGCGCCGATTGTCCAAGCTGAAATTGAGTTCTCCCCACACGCGTGGGGATGGTCCGCGCGTAGGTCGGCTTCGCCTGATGCTTGTTGAGTTCTCCCCACACGCGTGGGGATGGTCCGGACTTTGTTCCGACACCTGCTATGCAATGGGGGTTCTCCCCACACGCGTGGGGATGGTCCGACCAGCGCGGAACTGATCGTCAACCTTAGAAAGTTCTCCCCACACGCGTGGGGATGGTCCGACATCGCCTTAAATTCTGAGCTCTTTTGGAACGTTCTCCCCACACGCGTGGGGATGGTCCGGTTCCAAGCATGTCAGGAGGGCAGTCTTGGGGGTTCTCCCCACACGCGTGGGGATGGTCCGCACCGTGGATAGCTCCTTATAATTCCGGGGGGGTTCTCCCCACACGCGTGGGGATGGTCCGTTAATATGGGTTTACGCTTGCGGACAAGTCAAGTTCTCCCCACACGCGTGGGGATGGTCCGTGTCCGATTCCATGCAATACGTGGCGCGGTTGGTTCTCCCCACACGCGTGGGGATGGTCCGAACTATTTTCATTTATTTTTCACGGCCCGCAAGTTCTCCCCACACGCGTGGGGATGGTCCGCCCGAATACAAGGCTCTGCTGAGCACCGGCGGGTTCTCCCCACACGCGTGGGGATGGTCCGGATCGAAATCCCTTGCTAACAGCTTCCCTTGCGTTCTCCCCACACGCGTGGGGATGGTCCGCCCCATGCCATCACCCCACAAGCCACACAAGCGTTCTCCCCACACGCGTGGGGATGGTCCGGTCGAGCCGGCCAGCATAGCCCATGTCATGGAGTTCTCCCCACACGCGTGGGGATGGTCCGACGTATCAGGGGTATTACAAAAATCCTTGGATGTTCTCCCCACACGCGTGGGGATGGTCCGCGATATTGCTGTTATCGTTGACGATGATCTTGGTTCTCCCCACACGCGTGGGGATGGTCCGAAATCACTGATAACGCCTATCGCAGCATGTAGTTCTCCCCACACGCGTGGGGATGGTCCGCATCTTGTCACCGTCACTACGGTCTCATCAACGTTCTCCCCACACGCGTGGGGATGGTCCGATCGTTCCGCCCGCCTCGCAAGTGGCGATCAAGTTCTCCCCACACGCGTGGGGATGGTCCGCGGCAAACATCCATTCCTTCCGGCGGTCAAGAGTTCTCCCCACACGCGTGGGGATGGTCCGACTCTGCCGCAGGCCAAGAACGGCGCCATGATGTTCTCCCCACACGCGTGGGGATGGTCCGGCATGAAGGGGATGATATCATTTGCTGTCATCGTTCTCCCCACACGCATGAGCACTCCCAAACTCAAATCCACATACACGAGAATGAGCACCCCCGCACGTTCTCCCGCAGCTAGGCTCATTGCATCCGCCACCAGTGAGGACGATCCGAGCCACCACCTGCGCCGGAAGGTCAGCGGATACTGGTCCCGGAAAGGTGATTATTTGGGTAAAAAAATCCACTTTTATTCATTTTTACTGTTAGTAGAAATTCTTTCCACCGCAAGATTGCGAGCAGCAAGCAGCAAACGGCGGGCAGAAAACAGCAACAAGAACATCAGCAGCGAGAGCGGCGGCAACGCGACAGCAACAGCAGACGCAAAGAGCAGGATACGCCGGGAGTTACCCCGCGAGTCACCGGACAAGTCGCCGGACAAGTCGCCGGGCAGGTCAGCGGGCAAGTCAGCGGGCAAGTCAGCGGGCAAGTCAGCGGGCAAGTCAGAGGGCAGGCCACCGGGCAGGCCACCGGGCAGGCCACCGGGCAGGCCACCGGGCAGGCCACCGGGCAAGCCACCGGGCAAGCCACCGGGCAAGTCACCGGGCAAGTCACCCCCTGAGAAATGCGCCTTAAGGTGGACCGCAATTAGACCCGTTGCATCCGCTGCCAAGGGGGACGATCCTTGCCACCGCCTGCGCCGGGAGGCCGGTGGTTAAACAACGGATAATCCTTACGTTGGTGGCACCTTACCGAGAGAAATGGCTACTTTTCTTTGAGACGCGGAGAGAGCGGGCCAAATGTAATGAAACATGGTCGGTTTCATGATTTTCAGGTGTTCTTTGTGGTCCGACCGCTTGAGGGTGACTTTGAAGAATGTAGGAGAGTGGTCGATGTGCCGTTCATTTAGACGCCAAAGAACCACGGCAGCGTACTTAGGAGTCAGGAACTTGTTCTTGCGATAGTAGTCCAGGGCATTCTGGAGCATGCCCTCGCCTCCTCCATCTTTCTTCGCCAACTCCTCGAGCGATTTGAGACAAGATTCGAGCCTCATCTTTTGAGTTAGTCGATCAAGCTTGCGAGCAGACTCTTTGGGTGTGAGGCGTCGACCGTCCTCAAACACGGAGAGGTTGAACTGCAGTATACACTGAGAACCGACAAGCAAGGTACCTGCTTTACCCGAGCCAGAACGGCCCGAATGAGATCATACCGGGGGTGGTTCGCTTCACGTTCTCCGATGAAGACAGGACTGAAATAACTGGCGTGGATTGGTCCACAGACGGCATCAGTTTCTCGCCCGCTGAATATCTACTAAGGCCAGTGGTCCCCCCTGCAAGGACCCCTTACACTCCTCCGACCAAGACGGCGGGAAAAACTGAAAAGTTGGTCCGCGAGCGCCCAGGACAGGTAAAATTCCGCAGGGAACTCAGGTTGGTTTACGGGCATTGCTGCTGTCTCACCAGATGCTCTGTGACCGAAACACTAGAAGGGGCGCATATCGATCCGTATCAGAGTCCGGTATCCGACCACATCCAAAACGGTTTGTTACTGAGAAGTGATATCCACAAGCTTTTTGACAGCCACCTGATCGGCATCGATCCTACAAACCACACTGTTTATTTGGTCAAGCGGTTACGCAAAACTACAGACTACCAATCCCTGCATGGGGCCAAGATCAATCTTCCAGCAGATCCCTCCCACCACCCGGATTGTGCCGCGCTTGAGCGACATTGGAAGAAAATCGCCAAATCCTAACAATAAATTGCGCCACGCTGAAAATAACATATGAAGACACCCGCACTATCAATCCGGCAACCATGGGCATGGTTGATTCTCCATGCGGGCAAAGACATCGAGAATCGTAGTTGGAAACGAGAATACACCGGACGGATTCTAATTCACGCGGGCACGACAATGACGCGAGGTGACTACGAAGAATCCAAGAGTTTTGCAAAACAGCGAGGAGTGACCAATCTGCCATCCTTCGAAGAACTCAAAAAGACGCAATGCGGTGGCATCGTGGGAGAGGTAACGCTTGATGGGTATGTCACGAAATCCAAGTCGAAGTGGTATTCCCCGAAAAATGATGGCCATGTGGGTTTTGTGCTCAGTGACCCCAAACCGTGCAAGATCAAGCCCTGCAAGGGGAAGCGCCAGTTTTTCGAACCGGAGTTTGATTATACTGATTGCCAAAAGTTCTTGCGGAAATGGGGTATTGGTAAGGGGTAATATTTGGATTGGAATTGTGCCGCTTGCGCGGGATTCGGGTTCCGATTCCGGCCCGGAAGCCCCGGTTCCGGCGTTGTTCCTCAGTCGTGGATGTCTATCCACTCCATCGTCACGCCTTGGACCCGGCGCTTCCAAGCGCGGCATTCCGGCAATCTCTTTTGGCAACCAGTATAGTGACGCATCCGTGCCCGGCCTTTCGGTAATCTTTTGGCGGGCGGTAAATGATTCCGGTTGAAAATCCGGGTAACTGGACGAATGGGAAAGATTCCGCAGATTACGCCCGTAATGGCGGGGAGTCCTAAAATCCCCAGAAACTTCCAATATGAAACGCCGTCGATTTCTTCAATATGGCATGACCGCTGCGGCGGGTGCCGCAGTACTGAGCAAGCCGTTGTTCGCAGCCACACCATCCAAGCCGGGAGTGCTGAACCTCAGCGCCCAAGAGACTCTGATTCCCGGAGCCAGTCTCAAGGAAAAGGCGGCCAATCTTGAAAAATGGGGTGCGGCGGGATTGGAAATCGTTGGTGACCCAAGGGGCCGCGTAGCGGATGCGAAGGCGGCGATCAATGGGACCAGCCTGCGGATATCGGCTGTGTGCTGGGGTTCGTGCAATGGCGACTTGGTATCGCCCGACAAGGCGGTGCGCAAGGCGGGCATCGACAAACTGAAGGAAGTGCTCAATGCGGCGGGGGAACTGGAATCCACCGGAGTGATCTTCGTGCCGTGTTTCAACAAACAAAGCGAACTGAAACCGGAGGAGTTGGACAAGATCCTGTGGGACATCCTGCCGGAGATAGGCGATCACGCGCACAATGCGGGTACCCGGATTGTGATAGAGCCGCTAAACAAGGGCGAGACGTTCTATATCAACCGCATTGAGCAGGCCGCAGCGATCTGCCGCAAGGTCAACAACCCAGGCATCTGCCTGATGGGGGATTTCTATCACATGGCTAAGGAGGAGAAATCCGACTCTTCCGGGTTCAAGGCGGGTGCACAATGGGTACACCATGTGCACCTGGCAAGTCGAGTAAGGTGGCTGCCGGGGCAGGATAAGCTCAAGGAGCCGGAAAAGCCGGAGCGCTCGTTTGTGGACGGTTTCCGGGCGCTCTATCAAATCGGCTATCAGGATTTCTGTAGCTTGGAATGTGACGTGAAGAAAGGGAAAGATCCGCTGCTGGCTATTCCCGAGGCCTTTGATTACCTGCGCGGCCAGTGGCAGGAAGCGATCAAGAGTTAGGCCGAATGCCAATAGTCATTATCGGAATGAGGTCGTGATTAGGGTTTAAATTTGGGTTTAGATTTGTGCCGCTACGCGGGATATTCCGATTAGGAAGAATGTCTCGCGCAAAGGCGCAAAGACGCGAAGGAGGCGGGATAGGGTGTTGCAGCGATTCCGCCGCTTTTCTGGGCTTGGGGGAAATTATGTTAGGTGGAAGAGAACGCGGAGCGAGCATTAGTGAGCTAGGGAAGAAATGGGCGCAGCCCTTACTGGCATAGCCGGAGGCAATTGGGACCGCGTGAACGCGGAACTCCGAACGGGAAGACCGCGTGAACGCGGAGGAAGAGTGAAGAGGGACGCAACCCCGTTGGGGTTGAAATATATTCTATCATGTTATTCCCGGGGTAGGCACTTCGTGCCAACCCTGGGCTATGTTACGTATCCCCGTTGGGGAATGAGAGAAGAGGAAGAGTGTCTCGCGCAAAGGCGCAAAGGAACGATGTGCTTTTAGCCGCTCTAATCCCTTGTCTATTCAGATAATCTGGAAGTTTTTGCATAATTCGCATGATGCCTATCTGAAAAAACTTTGCGTCTTCGCGGCTTTGCGAGAGACTATCTTTATCTAATATATTCTAGCTTTCACTCATCACTCCATCAGCCAGCGGTCGATAGCGCGGGCGCTGTGTTTGCCGTCGCCCATGGCGAGGATGACGGTGGCGGCGCCGCGGACGATGTCTCCCCCGGCGAAGATGCCGGGGATGCTGGTCATGCCGTTTTCATCGACTTCGATATTGCCCCAGCGATTGAGCTTGAGGTTTGGGCAGGTGGCCGTGAGCAGGGGATTTGCGCGGGTGCCGATGGCCACGACCACGACATCACAATCCAGCACGAACTCGGAGCCTGGAATGGGTCTGGGGCTGCGGCGTCCGGATGCATCGGGCTCGCCGAGTTCCATGCGCTGGCATTTCATGCCGGACACCCATTTTTTATCGTTGCCGATGACTTCAAGCGGGGCGACGAGATTTTCAAACTCCACGCCTTCCGCCTGAGCATGGTGGACTTCTTCCACACGTGCCGGCATTTCTACCAAGGTGCGGCGGTAAACGATCATGGCGTGTTCCGCGCCCAAGCGCTTGGCGGTGCGCACAGCATCCATGGCCACATTGCCGCCGCCCACCACAGCCACGCGTTTGGCACGCAGCACCGGGGTATCCGCATTTTCCGCGTAGGCTTCCATCAAGTTCACCCTGGTTAGATATTCATTGGCGGAATAGACGCCCTTGAAGTTTTCACCCGGCACGTTCATGAACACCGGCAGGCCTGCGCCATTGGCGATGAACACCGCATCAAAAGTTTCCCTCAACTCCGGAAGGGTATAGGTGCGGCCCACGACCACGTTGTTTTCGATCTTCACACCGGCCTGAATCAGGCGCTCCACCTCTTCCTCCACGATGAGTTTTGGCAGGCGGAACTCCGGGATGCCATAGACCAGCACGCCGCCGGGTTTGTGCAGAGCTTCGTAAATGGTCACGTCATGGCCAAGTTTGGCCAGTTCCCCCGCAGCGGTCAGGCCGGCAGGTCCGCCGCCCACGATGGCCACCTTTTTCCCGGTGGAGGCACGTGGTGCAATGTTCACCAGGCCTCTGTTCGCCCGTGCCCAATCCGCGACAAAACGTTCCAGATAGCCGATGGCCACGGGCTTGCCCTTGACGCCGCGCACGCACTGCACCTCGCACTGCATTTCCTGTGGGCACACCCGGCCTGTGATGGCTGGCAGCGCATTATCCCCAAACAAACTGCGCGCTGCCTCTGGCAGGTTCCCCTCGACAATGAAATCGAGAAAGCGAGGGATATTGACCATCACGGGGCAGCCGTTAACGCACTTGGGCTCCTTGCACTGGATGCAGCGCTGGGCTTCTAACAATGCCATCTTCTCGGTGAAGCCGAGGTTCACCTCCCCGAAGTTGCCACTGCGTTGGACGGCTTCCTGTTCCGGCATGGACTGCCGGTCTATTTTCATGCGGTCTTTGAGTGGTATCCTGGGTTCGTTCACGGTGTGGGGGATGATTTAATGTTAGAATGTTCCAGTCCGATGCGGCATGAGCCAGCATCGCAGGCCTTGGTGGCCTCTTCTTCAAATTCGCGGTAGGTGCCAAGGCGGTCTGCCAGTAGGTCGAAATCCACCAAATGGCCATCGAACTCCGGTCCATCGACACAGGCGAATAGGGTATTGCCACCGACGTCCACACGGCACCCGCCGCACATGCCGGTGCCGTCAACCATCACGGGGTTGAGGGAAACGATGGTGTGCACGCCGTAGGGGCGCGTTAGATTAGCCACCGCGCGCATCATGGGCACGGGGCCCACGGCATAGACGATGTCCACGCCGCCGGTATCGAGAATCTCACGGGAGGCGTCGGTGACGAAGCCCTTGCGTCCATAGCTACCGTCATCCGTGCAAACGACGACCTTGCCGAGTTTACTCAATTCCTGCTCAAAGATGACCCATTCACGGGAGCGTCCACCGATGACGCTGATGACCTCCACGCCAGCCTTGGACAGGCCTTGCGCGATGGGGTGAACCACTGCGGTGCCCACGCCACCGCCGACACAGAGCGCGCGGCCGGAGGAAATCATTTCGGTGGGGTGGCCTAGCGGGCCGGAAATGTCCTTGATGGCATCTCCCACTTCCAGCGCGACAAGCTCGCGGGTGGATTTCCCGACCGCCTGAATGACCAGTGCGATGGTCCCCTTGACGGGGTCAGCATCGGCTATTGTTAGAGGGATGCGTTCTGCGCCGTCTTTTAGGCGGACGATGACGAATTGCCCCGGGTGGCGGATTTGTGAGATGCGAGGGGCTTCAACGTCGAGCCGGGTGACGTTCGGGCTTAGCTGGCTCCTGGAGATGATGGTGTGCATGGGGGCTGGTGAGGTGGGCCTGTAGCCGACGCGGAGGGTTTCTATTTAGGGCATTCAGGTCAAGCCCGCTTGGTATTCCCATGACGGGTGTCACAGACGGGCCGGAGGGGTGGTGGAACTATACCACGAATTTCAGGGATACGCAGAATAGGACGAGTGGAAAGAATGGTAAATTGTGTGTAGGGATAGGAAGAGAATGATAAATGATGATTGATGAATGATGATTTTTGAAGTGAGGAGGAAGAGGGATGGACGAGGGGGAGGGAGCAATCGACGTGCCATGCGGCTTTTCTCCTTTTCACAAGAGGCATAGCGCTATTGTTTGGTGGCGCTAAGATGCGTTGTTTTTACTCGGAAAGCTTGGATCTTGATTTGCCGTCGGGCCACCCGTTTCCGACGGGAAAGTTTCGTGTTTCCAAGGATATGCTGCTGCAGGGAGGAATCCTCCGGCCTGAGGAGATCATTGAGGTCAGCACGGCGGATGTTCATCTGCTGCAACGTGTCCATGAGCCAGACTACATCCGGAAAATAGAGTCCGGCAGGCTCGGGCTCAAGGAGCACATTGTGTTAGGTCTGCCGCCTGACCCGCAGCTTTACACCCGCAGCGCCACAGAGGTAGAGGCAACCCGGCTCGCCTGCCACGCGGCGCTAGTGGAGGGAGTGGGGGTCTGCCTTGCGGGAGGCACCCATGATGCCTTCCGCGAGCACGGTGAAAGTTTCTGTGTGTTCAACGATGTGGCTGTGGCCATCCGCGATCTGCAGAACCGCCAGCCTAACATCCGAATCATGGTGGTGGACACAGACGCCCGCCAGGGCAAGGGCACAGCCTCATTGCTGGCCAACGACCCGCGGGTGTTCACCTACTCGATCCATGTCGGTGGCAATGATCCTATGAAACATGTGGCCGGGACGCTGGACGTGGAAACCGTGCGTTATGTCGAGGGTGACATGTATCTGAACCAGTTGTTCACCAGTCTGGCCAATGCGCTGGACTCGTTCTCGCCGGATCTGGTCATCTGGATTTCAGGGGCAGACAACCATCGCAACGACCTGCTCGGGCGGATGCAGCTATCCATCAAAGACATCCAGCGCCGTGACGAGGTATTGTTAGGTGCGTTCATACGCAACCGCATCCCGGTGGCCGTGCTTTATGGTGGCGGCTATAACCGCCAACCGGAGTTCACTGCAAAGCTGCACCGCAATACCATAGCCACCGTAAAGAAAATCGCCGCCGAACACCGCGGGTTGTGAGAGAATTTAGAATGGTGAATGGGAAGAGGAAGAGGGTTTTCAACGCGGAGGCGCAGAGAGCGCGGAGGAAATAGGTTTATTGGTGGAAGAGAAGAATGGGACCTATGGGGCAGATGGTAGGGTGGAACTGATGGGGAGAATATGAAGAATGTCTCGCGCGCTTCGCGCAGGCTCAACGGCCTTCGGCAAAGGTAGCAGAGACGCAAAGGAAGATAGTCGTTATTTTTTGTTGGTTTGCGGCTCGGGCTGAGGGGTGGGGCCTGGCTTGGGAGTTGGTTCAGGTGTGGGAGGTTTTGGTCTGCCCAATAAACCATCCAGCAGATTGTTCACTCCACCCAGGTCATCAACGATCTTGGTGCCTTTCTCAATGAGTTTGGTGCCTTTTTCAATGGTCTTTGAGGGATTGTCTCCGAGGATGGAACGGGTGAACTTGATGACTTTCTCCCCGGTTTCCGGGATGACCTCGAACATTCTCGCACCTGCTGCTGAGACGAGTCGGTCTGTCAGATCCTCATGGGGATCATCCAATGTGCCGGTGATGCGCAACGGTGCCCACAGCAGACCCTTCTTACCGGGAGCAAATACGTCGGTTTCCGCGCCGGGGATGGAGGCGAGAGTGCCGGGAGCAAGTCCAAGCCGGAATGTGCCGTCGAGTTCCTTGCCGCGGATAATCAGGCGGCCCTCAAGTCTAACCAATCCCTCGCTGGCGAGAACCAGATTGGAGAAGAGAATTTCGCCTTTTTTCCAACTCCAGTCCGTGCTGGCCTCGCTGAGTGCTATCAGACGGAAGCGGCGGGTGTCGGCATAGGCGGCTAAGGAGTCCAATATCGGCAGCGCTGTGACAGAGCCATTGTGGATGGACAGGTGTCCCTTGGCCGTGGAGATTCCAGTTAGGTTTTCCAGAGTAAAATCCGAACTGACATCTCCCTTGAAGCGTTTGGCCCAATCTTGGTTGAGGATATCCCCGCATTTCACCCCAGAAACATCTCCCTGTAGCGTGTATTCTCCCGTCTGTGCGTTCCACTCTCCGGATGTCTGTAGCCGCCCGTCCTTCCACCCGGTGGCTGTGGCGCTAGTTAGATAAATCTGGTTATCCTGATAGCGGATGCTGGCGCGGCCCAGCCGGATTTCCGGCAGCAGGGGGAATGGAAGGCGGATGGAACCGTTGGAAGCTTCCGCCCGCCAGGAGTGGTTGCTTCTGTCGGATTCAGCGCGCACCCGCAGGCCGCTGGCGGATGCTTCACCTTGCGGCAGCAGTGCTCTGACCAAGAGGTCACCAATATCCACGCCCTGGACCTCCACTTGTTCCGGCAGCCAACCGGCTTTCTTATCAACGGGTTGGAGATTTATGGCATGCGGAGGGGGAGGGACTGGAATAACGGAGGGTTTCGTAGCATCCAAGGAAATTTCCAGCCGCTGAGCGCGAGATCCGAGGATTTCCCACACGCCGCGCCGCAAGCCACCCAAGCCTACTTCCGTGTGCAAGCCCTCCACCCGCAGATTCCGTATGACGTCGTTTCCCGTAGCTTCGAACCGTGAGGTGTCCACGGCCAGACCTTCCCAGCGGAACGGGGTGAACTCCCCTGTCATATTTGCCGCTTGGCTAGCCTTCGCGGACAAGAGCCGCCGGAAATCCTCGCTGTGCAGATAGCTGCGGACCATCGAATACATCACTCCGGCCACTAACAGTCCGGCCACGATCAGGGTAACTGCGGCTTTTCCCAGCCAGCCCGCGCCGCCAGAGGTGCTACGTCTTCTTCTCGATCTGCGGCTCATATTCAATGGCAACTCTAGCCCCTTCCCACTTCCCTGCAATCCCGGATTACCGGGAACATTCTTTGCGCTTTTCTCCCGGAGATCCGGGGTCTAGGGTCGCGGGGTGTTGCAGATAGTATTCAATGAAATCAGTGCCGCCGAGCTTTCGAGCCTCGATACGCTTGAGCAGCTTGACCTGATCGAGGAGTTTCGGGTTGGCAAGGAAGATCTGGAGTGCCTCGACGGTGATCGGTTTGGCAAAATCGAGCGTGATGGGCGGGTCTTGTATCGTTTCCGAGCGAAGGATTACCGGTTTTATTTCGAGGTCAAGGAGGGGGCTGTGATCGTGCACCGGGTCCTGCACAAGGGCACTTTTTCGGATTTCCTATTTCGTGCGAAGATGCCATTGGCCGAGGATGAGGCCTTGGCTGGCTCCAAGCACTTCTGGAAATTGATCGACGAGGGGCGGAACGCCCGCAAGCTGTGATAATGCCGAGTTATTTGCTTCGATGAGTAAAATCCTGCAACTTGACCATTTTTCGGGGGTTTAACCCAAAATGGAACGTGTTTTATGAAAACCACCAGGATTATTCCCGCGCATCCACTCCCTCATCACTCAATTTATCCACTGCGTGGAGACTTTTTGCTTCCGGTTAGTCAGAAATCTTGATAGGATATTCCCATGAAATGGCTGATGTATCTCTTGTTGGCTGCGCTTCTGGGTGGAACTTGGATGATGTATTTAAAGACCGGTGCGGCAATCAAAGAGAATAATGTGCGGGTGGTGCTGCTTCAGGAAAAGGGAGACCCCGATGGTCAACTACCCAAACTGGAGGAAAAGATGCAGGGCCTGGAGGGAACCAGAACATTGAACGGCGTGTTGTTGGTGTTTCTGAGCGCAGGTTTGGTTGGAATATTTTTTGTGCTGCAAGTCCTTCCGTCCTTGGCTCAACGAGTCACTCATGCGGTTTATGACAGCGCGGAGATGATGGAGCATGATGTGATGCATGATGCCCGCTCCCTGAAGGCGCAGGGTGACTATGATGGGTCTATTGCTGCCTTCAAACAGGCTGCTGCCAATGATCCATTGAACCGCCTGCCGTGGGTGGAAATTGCCAAGATTCAGAAGGAAAACCTGAAGGATGCGCCGGCTGCGATCCAGACGATCCGTCTTGCGCTGGAAAGTCAGGCGTGGGAGGTGAACGATGCCGCTTACTTCCTGTTCCGTCTGGCGGAGTTGTATGATGAAGTGGAGGGTGACCGGGCATCCGCCAGGGCGATCCTGCAACAGGTGATCGATCAGTTCCCCCAGACGCGCCACGCCGCAAATGCCAGCCACAAACTTCACGATTGGGACGTGGAAGATGAGGCGCGAGAGGAGAAGGAGTTCATGGAGGGGATGGGCACTGCAGAGGGATCCGCAGACCTGCATCAACAAGGCCCTATCGTCTACGATCTGCCGCTATCGGAGAATGAACATGGGCGTTAGAGCCCTGGCGTGATTACCGTCCACCCCTCATGGCCATGTGGAATCCCGGAGCCGGCCTGCGTGCTTGGTTGCCGCGATGTATCGGACGCCACCCTATGTTTGCTGCGGCGCTGGTGGCGGTGGCGTGTGTGATAGCGGAGAATTTTCATTCCTATGGGGGCTGGGTAGCGGGCGCGGTGATTGCATGCACGGGCGGACAGATTTTGGGTTGGAGGCTGGGACTTGCATGGCTCTTGTGCGGGTGGCTTTCGGTAGCGGGATTTGTCTGGCGGGAAGCTGACAGGCTGGGGGTAGTGAAAATATTGCTAGAAAATCATGGAAACGGGTTGAAGGGGAGGGTGATAAAGGACGCACAGGGGACCAAACACTCATGGTCGGCACCAGTTGTTCTAATAGACGGGGAGTGTCCCGGTGCGCGGGTTGTCTGGCAAGGCAAGGGGGAGCCACCGGTTGCTGGTGCGGTGGTGTCTGGTAGGGGGAATTTTGGGCCTATTCCAGAAATCCGGAACCCGGGTGAGTTTGACCGGGCCAACTGGCTGAAGCGGCAGGGGGTGGCGGCAGTGTTTATGTCTGAGGGACTGGACGAGGTGGAAACCGGGCGGCTTGCGTTGTTAGGCTCACGGATCCGCCAAGGGTTCCGTGAGCGGGTGACCACGGGACTGCCAGATGATTCGCAGGAGGCCAATGTCATCCGCGCGGTGGTAATCGGTGAGACCCCGCCGGATGCCGACTCTCTGGTAAGGGCCTTCCGCAACAGCGGGACGCTGCATGCGTTTTCGGTGAGCGGGCTGCATGTTGCCATGGTAGGAAGCATAGGTTGGTTTTTATTGAGCTGGGCCGGTGTGCCGCGGCGATGGGCAGTGCTGTTCCTGATCCCCTTGGTGTTCGGTTATTCGTGGATTACGGGCAACAGCCCTCCGGCAGTGCGTTCCGCATGGATGGCGACGGTGTTTCTGGGGGCGTTTGTGTTCCGGTTACGGCCCGACCTGTTGAATGTGCTGGGGATTGTTCTGTTGGGCACAATGCTGTGGGACGGACGGATGCTGTTCCAACCCGGGGTGCAACTTTCCTATGGTGTGGTGGCGGCCATCGCCGTAGGGACTGCCTGGACAAGCAGCCTCTTTCGGTGGATGGCTGTGCCGGAGCCATACCTGCCAAGGCGCCGGATGAGCTGGTTGCAGGTGGGTTGGCTGAGGTTGCGCAAAAACACCAGCCAATCCCTAGGGGTCTCGGTGGCGGCGGCCGCAGGCTCCGCGCCACTAACGGCATACCATTTCGGCATGGTCACGCCGGTTTCTATTCTGGCAAGCTTGGTGCTGGTGCCGCAGGTGTTCGTGCTACTGGTGGGCGGACTGGTATGTGTGGCCGTATCACCCCTGCCACTGCTTGCCCGCCCGGTGAGCCGGATCAACAGTTGGTTTGCCAACACCACTGTCTTCTCGGCGGAGGCTTTTTCCTCCATTCCGGGCGGTCATTTTCATGTCTGCCGTGACGAGAGTCCGAAGTTGCTAGTATATGATCTCGAGCGAGGCGATGGCGCCGCCTGTTTTTCTGGAGGTGGAGACAGATCTGTTCTGATGGATTGTGGAGGTCGGCAGAGTTTCAGACACAGCCTGATGCCCTCACTGCGTCAGCTGGGAATAGAGCCGGATTCGGTGGTGATCAGTCACCCAGACAGTGGTCATCTTGGTGGGGGGACGGCAGTATGGACCGCATTTCCTATCCGCCAGGCGCTGGTCCCTGTGTTTGTTTCGCGCAGCCCCGTCTATAAGGCATGGATCAGGGATGCACCCAAGGCAGGAATTCAAATTTCACTAGCAGATGAATCGCGTCTGATAGGTTTTCCGGACGGGGCATCCCTCGAAACCCTGCATGCGCCAGACGCCTATAAGAAGAATGTGGTGGCTGATGAGCAGGTGGCTGTGTTCCGCCTCCATTGGCACGGGTGGAAAATGCTTTTTACGAGTGACGCCGGGATGCGCACAGAAATGAAAATGCTGGATTCTGGGAAAGATCTATCAGCAGATATTATTATTGCGGGTCACCACCGCACGGATTTGTCGTTGTGCGAGCCATTTCTGAATGCCGTTCATCCGCAGGTGATTATCGCCACGAACTCGCAATTTCCCGTGGAGGAACGGCGTGACCCCGGGACCATGGACTACTGGAGATCCCGTGGAATCAAGGTAATAGACCTATCGAAATCTGGTGGGGTGACCTTGCGTGTGGACAAGGTGGGAAATCTGAGGATAGAAGGTTTTCTGAATTCTTCTCCAATAGTTTTGGAGAAGAGGGAGAATCAGTGAATGCTATCACATTTCTTTACGGCAACGCAGGCGCCACATTGGTTTTCCCTCGCTTTCCCACAGTTGTTGGAAATCGGTCTTAGGATAGAAAAACGAATCTTCCTCCCAGGTAAGGAGTTCGAACTTGCTGAAGAGTTCTGCTTTTGCCACCGCCCATTGGAAGTATTCCTCATGATCGGTCATGAAGAGAAATTCGCCACCTGGAACAAGCGCCGTGTGCACTGCATCCAGAAACTCCATCTGCACTAGGCGCCGCCGATGGTGCCGCACCTTTGGCCACGGGTCGGGGCATAGCAAGTGTAGCCGCCAGACTGACGCCTCTGGAAGCAGCCACTCAACCACATAACGGCTGTCCAGGCGCAGTGCCCGCGCGTTGTCCAAGTGCCCGCGTGTTATTTTGCGACAGACTTTGCGCGCTCTGCCTAGCAGGCGTTCCACACCGAGAAAATCCCGTTCCGGATGGTGTCGTGCCATTTCCATGAGAAACGATCCGTCTCCACAGCCAAGATCCACTTCTAACGGACGATCCGCGCGGAGGAGTTCTGCACGCTCCAGTCTGCGGAAATAATCTGGCGGCACAAACTCCCCGGTCATCGCAGGACGTGGCAACACATTGAGCGCTTGTTTCGACATTCCGGGGTGTTTCTACCGTGTTCAATCCATAGCGCAACCGCGAAAGCGGCGGGGGTCTAGCTCCGGATATTCCGAGCCTCCAAGTGCGGCAAGGCTCTGATCAGGACCCATGCAAGAACCACGAAAAACGCGTCCGACCAGATCCAGTAATCCAGGCTGATCCAGTAGCCGCCGATCACTTCCTTTCTCCAAGGGAAGAGCCATGCGATCCCCCCGGATATAGCATCAGCCGCAAGGTGCAGCATAGTGGAGGTCCAGCAGACCAGTGTGATTGCTATTCGACGGCCTTTGGCAAAAAAGCTTCCGGCCATTGCAGCCACAGGGATTATTGCGCCTAGGAACCATACCGAGTGCGCGAAACTGGTATGACGGTCCTCCAGCATGATATGGGGTGAACAGACATCGGGCAGAATTCCGAAGGCAGCCACTGCCCATAAGGATTTGGGCGGGAACAAACGGTCCCGTCCCAAGACTACAGAAATGGAATCCGCCACCAAACATCCGCAGACGGGCAGCAGCGCGTGGGTTCCGATGAGCATGATGTTATTAGTTATTCTCCTTGGCGAACGCCTTCAAGGCCGAGGTGTCCCCGATCCACGCGCCGAAATACGGCCACTCGGCGTCCTTGCGCCAGAGGAAGACGAAGAATGGGCGGTCGTAGGTGAAATGGCGGGTGGCGGTCGGTGATCGTGCGGACGCAGCGGCTTCGCCGCTGGCCTCAACCCTGACAGTGGCACCTTTTTCGTGGAGTTCAAAGCGGGTGATTTGTTCGGCGCGATTGATTTTCCAAGGATTCTCGTTTTCCGTATAGAAGCGTACGCTCTCCAGAAGGGCCGGGAAATCAGCCTTGGATTTCAACGAGACATAAGGGATTTGAATTTCGTCATCGGCATGGAGCTGGGGATCGTTCCATTCGTCGACGTGGCCCTGCACGCTTGCTAAAGCGGCGCGCCAGGTGCGGAGCCACAGGCAGGCCGTAGCGAAGTCCTGGTTTTTCGGTGGATGATAGAGAATGACCGTGTCGTCTTCCTGCTTGCATCGGATTTGAATTGCGTGCGAGCCATCCACCGGCCGCCATGCTAGGACGCTCACGGCTCCTGCCATCGCGCCACTCAAGTCACCCCGAACCCCGAAGAATTGCACCGGCTGTTCTCCGGCGCTTGTCTTGAACTTCATCGGTGCTTTGGTGGAGCGGAAAAATTCCTTCAGGAACTCCACCTTATGGTCCAACAGGCCGAAGAAAGCGAGATTTTTGGGGTTGTATTCTAACAATTCGAAAGGACCTTTGGGCTCCCGGGTGATGACTGCGGCTTCCTCGTTCACCTGTTTAAGGAAGTCCTGGCTGGCGGGGCCGCACCACGCCTTCCATGCTCCCACAGGCATCACTTCCCGGGCGTCCCAGCGGAAGGAATCGAGTCTGGCCATCAATTCGTTAGGAGGTTCCACACGGACCGGCAGGCCGCCGCATTTCAGATTGAGCTGGTCCCATGCCGCTTGAAACGTGGGTGACCAAACGACGGTCTGGTCCGGCGACAGGGAGTCGCCCGGATGGGCCAGCGTGATGACTTCACCGTGTGCTGCGGCAAATATCAAATCTAGCAAAAATAATGATAGGGAGGTTTTCATTTCGCGTGGAGGATATCACATTTCACGAAGACCATCACCTTGCGGCTCATGTCAACATCTCCCTTGGAATCCTTGGGCGACAGGACACCTAGCAGGTTGTATTGGTGGTTGACGCAGGTGATTTGGGTATTGATCCGCAAGGTGTAGATGTCCGGCATGGTGATTTTGGAGGTGTTGCCAGCCGCATCCTTGACATCTTGCCAGCAAGTATCTCCTGTGTGCCAACTCAGTTCCGGGATGAGGCGGAGGTCGGTGAGTCCATCAGTCTCACCGATCGTTGGTTCGATTTCAAGATTGCTGCCGAGGTTGCGGGTCTGAAATGCAGTGGCCAGGGGGATGCTCTTTTCCTGTTTGGCTTCCTTATCCCCTCCGGGAACCGGGAGACCGGGTGCTTCGTATTCGGTCGGATAGATGAATTCATGGATGGACTCGCTTGTGGATTTTTGTCCACTGCGGGCAACGACGATTTGGGTTTCAAGCACTTTGGCTTCTTTTTTTTCGGCCATTTCCTGGACTTGCTTGCGCAAGTTAGCGGCGTCCGAAATATTGGGTCCGGCAAGGAAATACAGCTTGGTGAGTGCCTCATGGGACAGTTCGATGAATTCCACCTGCACTTGGACCCTTTTCGGCCCGTGGGCATCATACTCGAAGGGGTCTGGTTTGGACGCATCATGATCGGAGGGATCCGACTCGCGGGCATCAGGCGCATAGGGGTCTTGCGCGTTCGCCTTATCGGCAGCTTTTTCGAATGCCGGAGGAACCTTTTCTTCCGAATAGGACGGCATGAGCCAGCCCCATGCCGCAAGTGACAGACCGATGACAAGGTAGATTCTTTTCATAAGCGTGGCTGGCCTATAACAGCCCACGCATCGGGCGGCAAGCTGGAAAGGGGCTGGAGCGCACGACCTCCTGCCTTCATCCTTCCCATTCCCCCCGGCCTTTGCCAAACTTCCCCTGCGTGCTGCTTTACCTCCACATACCCTTCTGCCACCGGGTCTGCCCATACTGCTCTTTTTACAAGCATACGCCGGGCGGCACGCCGATCGGAGAGTTCGTTGATGCGCTAACAGAAGAGGCGCGGCGGCGGATCGGGGGGGCGGGAGCTGTCCCGCGCACACTTTATATGGGTGGTGGCACGCCAAGCATGCTTTCGCCGCGCCATCTTACGCGCTTGTTTTCTGCCTTGCATGAAATACTGGATTTCTCACGTCTCGATGAGGTCACGCTGGAAGCCAATCCTGCTACCTTCGATCTAGAAAAAGCCCGCTTGTTCCGCGAACTAGGAGTGACACGTGTCTCCTTAGGTATCCAGTCGTTCACGCCTAAGATTCTGGAAACCCTGGGCCGCGAACACAGCATGATGCAGGCCGTGGAGTCTGTGGCTATTCTGCGCGAGGCGGGAATTCCCGAAATCAACATTGATTTGATATTTTCCGTGCCCGGCCAGTCTGAGGACGATTGGTTATCCACCCTCCGGCAGGCTGTTTCGTTAGACCCAGATCATCTGTCCGCTTACAATCTCACCTATGAGGAGGACACCGCATTTTTCAAATCCCTGCAGCGCGGCGAAGTTTCCATCCACGAAGATATCGATGCCACGTTCTTCAACCTAGCAGACGAATATCTGATATCCGAAGGATTCGACCATTACGAAACCTCCAATTATGCTAAACCCGGCCACAGGTCCTCCCACAATCATGGTTACTGGCGTGGGGAAGACTACCTAGGGTTGGGCCCGTCCGCAGTTTCCACTCTTGCGGGTGTCAGGACGAAAAATATTGCTGACACTGCAGAATACATCACCCTGATCAAGACGCTCGGACTTGCCACAGCTGAAGCGGAACTCCTCGATGCCGAAGCGATCCGCCTCGAACGCATTGCGCTAGGCCTGCGTTCCTCCGATGGAATCACGCTGGACCTGCTCACTCCTGAAGGGCAGCAGCGCGCCATGACACTTGCGGATGAGGGCCTCGCCCGAATCGAGCAGGACCGAATCGTCCTCATTGGCCGTGGTAGGGCGCTTGTGGATCCGATAGCAGCGGAGCTGATCTAGCGGGACTTTGCGGGGTGAGGGGGTGGATTGATGCTGGCCTGCTGGCCGATGTAGTTGCCATAGCTCAGCGAAATCATCCCGGCTGAGAGGAGGGCGAGCGCGCCAGCAAGTATGGACCTGGTCTTTAGGCTGCAGCCCTTCCATTCCTTGAAAAGAACCCCCGCCAGTGTGCCTAGCAGAATGAGCATAATCATGTGGATAGCCCAGCACACTTGCTCGAAGCCCTTGACCTTCATGATGAAGAAGTGACCAAATCCATAGAAGAAAAACTGACCGTACCATAGGCAGCCTGTAAGGATGGCCATAGACCAATTCAACTTGAGATTGGGTTTCTCGGTGCCTTCCGGCAGGCAGACTACCTCCCCGAGGGACTTGTGGCGCCAATGCAGGTAGAGGCAGTAAAGCGCTGTTGTTAAAAATGCGCCGGCATTGGAAAACGGATAGATTGCGTTGCTCCTGAAGGTAGGGCCGTCGATGCCGAGAATCGTGTGCCCCGTGGCGTGCGCCTCGGCAACCTTGGCGATAGGCTCGCCTTCGGTCAGGGCCATGCCATAGACGGCGGACAGCATGCCAGCCACGATGCAAAGCATCAGACCGATGAGCATCTTGCTGTTTTCAGAGGCTTGGGATTTCGGGGTGGCTTGATCACGTTCCTTGCCCTTTCCCGCAATTCCGCAGAACACGATGCCGACAATGCCGATAGCGATGCCCCCAAGCACCCAAGCGGAGCCGGTCTTGGCGAGAAACTCCTGAACGTGGAGGGCGGTGTCCGAGATGCTGGTGTCTCCCTTCGCGATGGCATATGCGGTGCCCATTACGGTGGAAATGCCGATGGCTAGAGCATAAGTGATAGAGAAGCCAACGTAACGGATGGCCATCCCGAACGCGGTGCCGCCAACTCCGTAGCCCATTCCCAACAGAAATGCGCGGAGCATCGCCCCATGCGGTGCCTCGCGCACCACGGACAGGTAGTCCGGAACGGATAGGAAGGCACCGATCACCGGCAGCAGCAGCCAGCAGAAGGACGCCTGGACGAGCCAGTACGATTGCCAAGACCAGCCGCGGACCTTCTTCTGAGGGGTATAACAGAACGCGGCAGAGGCCGCGCCGATGGCATGGAAGAGAATGCTGGCGGCAAGAGGGTTCATTTTTGTCAGTTTGCTCAGACTGAGGGCATGTGCAGGGCCTCGAAGAACGCCTCGATATTGGCGGGATCGATGTCGGGCAGTATGGCCTCATGACTCGGAGAAATGACCAAACCGGTGGGGAATAGGGCCGCCAGTTCGCGCACGCGGCGTGCGACTTCTTCCGGCTTGCCGCGCACTAGCAGGTCCTGGGCATCCACGCCGCCGCAGAAAGCGACTTGACCGGCGAATTTCTCGTGTAGCTCCTCGGCTGACATTCCATGCGCCAGAGCCTGGATGGGGTGGATCACATCCACGCCGAGTTCCATTAGATCCGGGATCAGCTCCTGGATGGCGCCGCATGAGTGATGGATGACCTTGAGCCCGTAGGACTTCGCCTGTTGCACGAGGCGGCGTGTTCCTGGCCAGACAAATTCCCGGATCAAGTCGCGCGAAAGCATCAGGCATTGCTGGCTGCCGAAGTCGTTTCCAATGAGCACGGCATCAAGCTTGCCGCGCGTAGCCTCGTAAAAAATGCCATTCGCCTGCAGATAGAATTCAGTGATGCGGTCGATGACAGCACGGAAGATTTCGGGTTCCGCCATCATGTTCATCAGGGCGTTTTCCATTCCAAAGGCTGCGCAGGTATCTTGGAAATGGGCGGACCATACCACGCCGAGGATGGCGTGATCTTGTGGTGCTGCCTCCACTACTGCGCGGCATTCTTCCGGGGAGATGTATTTCGAAGGGTCAGGCCAGTCGAAATTATCCACTTCCGCGACATCGGTCACATCTTCAAAACAACCGGGTGTGTTCAAGGTGCGTTCCTCATCCACCAAGTGACCTGCCTTGGCGAAATCAAACGCCATGTAGATGGCATCAGAAAACGGGGAATGATAGGGCAACTCCACCGGATAGACATCGTCATCGAGCTTTACTCTCAGTGCATCCAGATTGGGAACGCCGAAGTGTCCTAGCAAGCGGGGGACCGCAGAGGTGGCTGGAATTCCAAGCCAGGACGCGGGGCGGTTGACCGGTCGACGCTCGACCGTCGCATGGAATCGTTCTTTGTGGGTCATATTTGTAGGCAGGTTTTGCACGGCTGGCGCATCGGGATACCAGCCCGTTCCATTATGAATATGATGAAACGTCCTCCCGTGGGAACGGAAGGACGCTTGAAGACAGGAGGAACCTTTTCCGGTGGTGCTGCGGGAAATTACTTCTCGCGATGCACCTCATGATAGACCGGTTCGGCCGGTGCCTGAGCCTGTTGGATTTCCCTGAACTTGGGAAGCTTGCGCAGACCGGGCGGTTTGGCCTCGCCAGTGCAGCAGCAGGATACGGTCAACAGGGCGAATACGGAGGCAACGAGTGCTGATAGAATACGAATCATGGTGTCAGGATGCAGTAGGTTTTGTTGAGGGAGAGGTTTAGGCCGTTATCATGGGATTCCGCCCGGCGCTGCGGGAGCATCTCACTGTGGATAGGCTCATTTGGAGGGAGTCACGTATGCCGGTTTAGGCAGGGCCGGGGTGCTTGGGCTGCAGGATGCCGCGAGAACGGCAGTCGCTACGGCGATGAACACGAATTTCATGGGGTTGAATGAATCTGTTTTTCTGGTGAATGCCGTGACTGTGGCGGCGTGATCACGGCCAGACTAGTCATGAGACCTTCCCATGCAAGGCAAAATACAAGGCAAAATGATCAATACGCTGGCATGGGGTTTGGGTTCGCGTTAGCAGTGGGAATGCAAATCCTGCCGAGCTTGATATTGGCCACCCGCAACGCACATAAGACAGCGGAAATCCGGGCCATGCTTGGTGGAAAATTCGAGGTGCTGGACATGGGAGCGTTCCCAGAATGCCCGGAAATCGAGGAAACTGGCACAACGTTTTTGGAAAATGCGCGTCTTAAGGCGGAGGGGGTGAGCCGTAGAGTTGAGGGTTGGGTTCTATCCGATGATTCTGGCTTGGAGGTGGATGCGCTGGGTGGGTCTCCTGGCGTGTGGTCCTCAAGTTATGGGGGGCAGGAGGGCGACCATGTGCGCAACAACGCACGCTTGTTGCGGGAAATGCAGGGCATCTGCGAACGGAGCGCCAGGTTTTGTTGCACGATGGTGCTGGCGCGGGGAGGCCGGGAGCGTGCGCATTACAGTGGCACAGTGGAAGGCCGGATCATCGAGACTCTCCGCGGCGAGCAAGGATTCGGCTATGATCCCTTGTTCGTGCCGGATGGGTATGAAAAGACCTTTGGCGAATTGGGTGAAGATATCAAAAATCGCCTCAGCCACCGCGCACGGGCACTCGCCAAGGTTGTTGCTTTTCTGACAGGGCTACTAGATTTCCCTGATCAGGAGTAAACGAAAACAAAAAAACCAGCCCGTGATTAAGGGGCTGGTGGTTTTGGAAAAGCTATCTGGCCGCACTCAGGGCAGCAGGTTCACGGCGCGCGATTGTTTGATCGCGTTGGTGATCTTGCGGTGCAGTTTAGCGGAGACCCCAGTCACTCGGCGCGGCAGGATTTTGCCGGTTTCTGAGGTGAACTTGGTGAGGAGTTCTGGGTTAGTGGCGACCACCTGCTTTGCAGGAATGTCATGCCGACGGCGCGGCATTTGCCGGTTCGCCTTGCGGAAATTGATACGACGTTGAACAGTTTTGGGCTCGGACATGGGAAAATCAGCGGAGTTCGCGGTGAAGGGTGCGGCGCTTGAGGAAAGGATTGAACTTCACTTTCTCCAATCGGCCGGGTGTGCGGAGGCTCTTCTTATTGCGCGTGGTAACGTAACGAGAGGTCGGTTTGCCCTGAGCTTTCGCTTCGGTGCATTCAAGAATGATGATATCGCGTGGCATGGAAGGAAACTTTGGGGGGCGGATGTTGCTTTAATCTTCCTCTTCGTCAAGAGAAACTGTGTCAGAATCTTCATCTTCGATGTAATTTCCTCCACTGAAGCCCACTTCATTGGAGGGACGGAACCGGCGTTTGCCGTATTCTTTCTCCCATTGGGCTTGGCATTCCACGGTCAAGCGGGCGAAAGGAATGGCCTCCAGACGGGCTTGGGGGATCTTACGGAAGGAAATTTCACAGACCCCATAGTTCCCTGACTGAATCCGGCGCAGAGCTTGCTCGATTTCGTAGAGGGCGTCTTGTTCTTTCGCTAGCACGGAGAGGGCGAAATCACGGTCATAGGCGTCACTGCCGGCATCGCCTTGGTGTTGGCCGCTACCAGAGGCCTCAGAGCCTTCCGGTGCATTGCGGATAGTATCGCGGGTCATTCCTGACATGGCATCAACCAATTCGTCACGCAGGTCCAACAGGCGCTGGCGCTGTTTTTGAATGAATGCGGCACCATGGGTGCCATTGGCATGACCATCTGCAAGTGGCTCAAGCGGGGTGGCTTCCGGCTTAGGCTTAGGCGGTACAAACGGAGGTTTCACCGGAGCGGGCGGCACTGGAAAATCGCCAAGTGACGAACGTTTGGGCGCTGTTGTTTTGACAGGAGCTTCGCTTTTTGCAGGCTTCTGAGGCTTAGTTTCTGCAACCGCTACCTTGGTGGGGCTAGGAGGCGGGTTTTCGGCAACCGTTGTTTTTGCGGGCTCGGGTTTATTTTCCGGAGCGGGCTTTTCCGCAGGGGCCGGTTGCTTGGCAGGGGCCGGTTGCTTGGCAGGGGCCGGTTGCTTGGCAGGAACTGGTTGCTTGGCAGGAACTGGTTGCTTGGCAGGAACTGGTTGCTTGGCAGGAACTGGTTGCTTGGCAGGAACTGGTTGCTTGGCAGGAACTGGTTGCTTGGCAGGGGCCGGTTTCTTTTCTGGGGTCTGCTTTTTCGCAGGAGCTGGCTTCTTAGCCGTGGCAGGTTGCTTGGTAGGAGCTATCTTCTTAGCAGAAGCTGGCTTCTTTTCCGGGGCAGATTTCTTCGCGGTAACGGGCTTTTTCGTAGGAATGGCTTTCTTTGTTAGATTTTTCTTTTTGGCAGTTTTTGCCGGAGATTTGGCCTTCGAATGGGAGGGCTTCGAGGGTTTGACGGCAGATTTCGCTTTCCCTTTTTGGGGGGCTGGTTTTGCTGTTTTTTTCGTCAAGGCCATGGCTCGTAATTCGGAATGCGGATAATAGCACGTTTCTCCTGACCCGGAAAATTTATTTCCTGCGGGTGCGATGGGCGCGGTGGGTTAGCCCGTTATTCCGACCCCATCAAGGCGAAATTTGAGGAATGGTAAAATAAGCTCTTTGGCGGGAATCCCGCACGAAGCTTGAAATGTCCAGTCTCTTGTCTAAGGTGCGGCTCCGCCATGCAGCTCAACGCCATCGTCGAAGCCCTTCTCCTCGCCTCACAGAACCCCCTTGCTTCGGAGGAAATCGCCCGGATGGTCCGTGCCCGCGTGGCTGAGGCGGAAGACCTGAGGCTTCGGGAGGTGGAAGACGGAAAGGAAGCGCAGCCCTTGCCTGAGTGGATGTTGGCCCTCGCCGCGACCAATTCAGAACAAGTCACTGAGGCCGTGCGGCTATTGAATGAGACCTATCAGGAAAGTCAGCGGGCGTTCACCGTGGTAGAGCGTCCTAAAGGTTGGAAGCTTTACACCCGGATCGAATATGCCGAGTTCGTCCGTCAGCTTTTCCCCGGGCGCAAGCCGGAACGTATGAGCGGACCAGCCATGGAAACCCTGGCCATCATCGCCTACCGCCAACCGATCACCAAAGCCGCCATCGAAGCTGTGCGTGGTGTGGCATGCGACGGAATGCTCCAGAAACTCCTCGACCGCGACTTGATCCGTATCGGCGGGCGGGCCGAGCTTCCAGGGCGCCCCTTGCTATATGAAACCACCGATTTGTTTTTCGAACATTTCGGCATCCGGACCATCGACGATTTGCCAAATGCCACGGAACTCCGTAAGATAAAACTTCCCGATGCGGAGGAGGCCAAGACGGTTCCCGATCCCGAGCAGCAACTCGCTCTCAGCGCCATCGGAAGTCCCGCTGCCGGAACCTGTGCGGATTAAACCTCGATCGAAGCCTGAAACTCTAACAAGTAATGAATCTCGACGATCTTCGTATTCAAATCGACTCTATCGATCAAAAATTGTTAGACTTGCTCAATCGCCGGGCCGATCTAGTCCACGGAGTGGGGGTTATCAAGAAGCGCGATGGCTTGCAAATTTATGCGCCGGAGCGTGAAGAAGCACTGTTGCGCCGTCTTGTTGAAATGAATGAGGGCCGCCTCCCTGAGAAATCCGTGCGCGCCATTTACCGGGAAATCATGTCCGCCGCGCTTGCGTTGGAAGATGACCTGAAGATCGCCTATCTCGGCCCGGAAGGAACGTGGACCCATCAGGCGGCGATCAAAAAATTCGGCCATTCGGTCAACTATTCGTCACAACCGAATTTTTCCGATGTCTTCGATCAGGTGGCCCGGCGTGCAGCGGATTATGGCGTGGTTCCTATCGAAAACTCCACCGAAGGCGCTGTTTCCCACACACTGGATTTATTTGTGGATTCGCCGCTGCACATTTGCTCACAGATCCTACTGCGCATCGAAAACGGTTTGATGGCGGCCATTCCGCGCAATGAAATCAAGATCCTTTATTCACACCCGCAGGTTTTTGGCCAATGCCGGGCATGGATTCTCAAGAATTACCCGGATGCTGAACTCGTGGAGGTTTCCTCCACCACCAAGGCAGCGCAGATCGCCCGTGATCAGGCTGGTCAAGGAGCGGCAGCCCTCGGTGGCGAGCTTGCCGCTGAAATGTACGGACTCACGTTGCTCGAGAAATGTATTCAGGACCGCGCTACCAACACCACCCGCTTCCTGGTCATTGGGGAGAAAACCTGCCCGCCCACCACCCGCGACCGAACTTCCATCCTGTTTGCCATCCATGACCGCCCGGGTTCCTTGGTTAAGGCGCTTCAGGCCTTCGACCAATGCCACATCAATCTATCAAAAATTGAATCCCGCCCATCGAAGCGCCGGGATTGGGAATACATCTTCTACGTCGACCTAGCTGGGCATTGCGAGGATTCAAAAGTAGCCGAAGCCTTGGAGGAACTCACCCGCCATTGCTCGATGGTCAAGCTCCTAGGTTCCTACCCCGATTCCGAGGAGTGAGGGGGAATCCGGTTTCTCGGAAAAAATTGTAATGAATACTGGTGCTGCTCCGCAGAATCTGCTTCGTTGCGTCGCGTATGAATCGAACTGTGGAACTGATTATTGATGGTAAGCCTCTGAAACTCCCAACCGTTACTGGCTCCGAAGGAGAAGTTGGGATCGACATTGCAGAACTCCGTAACAAGACAGGCTGCATCACTCTGGACCCCGGATACGGCAACACTGGAGCCTGTGAGAGCGCCGTTACATTCATCGACGGGGAACTCGGCATCCTGAGATACCGTGGCTACGATATCGCTGAACTCGCAGAAAAAAGCACGTTTATTGAAACCGCTTACCTCCTGATCTACGGCGAACTGCCCACCCGCCCTCAGCTTGCAGAGTTTTCAGAACAGCTCACGGAAAACCAAATGCTCCATGAGGGCATGCGCTTCCACTTCGAAGGATTCCCGTCCACCGCCCACCCGATGGCCATCCTCTCAGCGATGATCAACGCCGCCTCGTCCTACAACCCGAATCTCATCGCCGGGACCAAACGCGAGGAACGTTTTCCTCATCACGCTGCCCGCCTCATTTCCCAGGTCCGCACCATCGCCGCTTTCTCCTACCGCAAGGCCCACGGCCTGCCCGCTATCTACCCGAAATCCAACCTCAAATACACTGCGAACTTCCTGCACATGATGTTCTCGTTGCCCAATGAGGATTGCGAACTCAAGCCGGAAATCGTCAAGGCCCTAGACCTCATCTTCCTGCTCCACGCTGACCACGAGCAGAACTGTTCCACCTCCACCGTGCGCATGGTGGCTTCAAGCAAGGCAAACCTCTTCGCCTCCGCTTCTGCCGGTGTTTGCGCGCTTTGGGGTCCACTCCATGGCGGAGCCAACCAAGCAGTGCTCGAAATGTTGGAGGAAATCCACAGTGATGGAGACGACGGCACGAGATTCCTCAACGAAGTCAAAAATAAGACCGGCAATCGCCGCCTCATGGGTTTCGGTCACCGCGTTTACAAGAACTTCGACCCCCGCGCTGTCATTATCAAACAACAGTGCGACAAGGTGCTCGCTCAACTGCACAAGTCCGATCCGCTTCTCGACATCGCCAAGAAACTCGAGGAAGTGGCCCTCCACGACGAATATTTCATCTCCCGCAAGCTCTATCCGAATGTGGACTTCTACAGTGGTATCATCATGCGCGCCATCGGCATACCACTCGACATGTTCACGGTGATGTTCGCCATTGGCCGTATGCCCGGCTGGATAGCGAACTACAAGGAGGTCATGGAAGATAAGGACAGCCGCATCGCCCGTCCGCGCCAGATCTATACCGGCCCCCAGCTGCGCTCATACACCCCGCTCGAATCGCGGGCTTGAGTTAGTTTGTATCGTGGCCGCCGCCGCGAGTTACTTCTTGGAGATAGGTGTGCCGGCCTGCCCGGCGACCATCATAACGATTTTAACAGGAACCTTACCGGTGTTGTAGCCGCAGTGCTTCAGATTGACCAGTTCGGCGAAGGAATCTCCTGCGGCAAAGCTTCGCTTGACGCCTCTTGCGTCCTCCACGGTGATTTGTCCTTGCAGGATATACTCCACTGAAGGGTTCGGATGGGAGTGCCAGCCGGTATTCTGTCCCACGGGGATTTCCACCAGCACGCTGGTCAGCTCCGGAGTTCCGCTCGTGGGATAGCGGACTGGCCTGCCGGAAACATCTGAGGATGTTTTCAGGAGGGTGCGCACGGAAACAGCCTTGGTGTATGCTTCCTGCGCAGGACACAGCACTGAAGATGTTAGGGTGAGAATGAAGAGGATAACCGGGTATTTCATCAATCGAAAGTGTCACTGGTGCAACATTACGCAAGTGGGATTTCCGGCTCATAACGGATGTGCCCGTTCTTTTCCGGCTTGAATACATCCCAGTCCGGCGGTTGATTCGGGCATGAAGCCCGCGCCTCCGCAATCCCTGTATGATTTCGGATTTGCGGGGCTAACAGAAGTTCTGGCTGCAGAGGGGGTGATCCAGCACCACTCCAGAACCCTGTGGAAGGCGCTGCATCGGGAAGACGCACGGAGTTTATCTGATATAAATTTTCTGCCGCCGCTCAAACGCTGGATCGACGCGTCAGTGGGCGAGGGGAAGGCCTTTTTCCTCGACGTGCCAGATGTGGTCGACGAAATCTGCAGTGGTGACGGCCTGACACGCAAGTTTCTGCTGCGTCTGCGCGACGGACGCACTATCGAGACTGTTCTGATGGGATACAATGGCCGCCACACGGTTTGTGTGAGCACGCAGGTTGGTTGCGCGATGGGTTGCGTGTTTTGCGCCACTGGCCAGATGGGTTTCGTGCGCCACTTGCGCCCCGGAGAAATTGTTGCCCAGGTCTTGCACGCGAGGCGTGTTCTCGCGCAGGTTTCTCCTAACAGGAGGCTGCGCAACGTGGTTATGATGGGTATGGGTGAGCCGCTCCACAACCTGGATGCCGTGCTGCACGCGCTGGACATCATCTCGGACACGCGCGGCATCGGCATAGGTCCGTCCCGAATCGCCATCAGCACTGTGGGCGTGGTGCCGGGCATCCGGCGCCTAGCGGAGGAAAACAGCCCCTACAGGCTCGCCGTCAGTCTACACGGATCAAATGATGAAGAACGCGCAGCGTTGGTTCCCGTTAGTAATCGTTGGCCGCTAGGTGCCCTCATCGAGGCTTGCCGCGACTACGGTGCCTGTACTGGAAAACGGATCTTTTTTGAGTGGACCCTGATCGAGGGCAGAAACGACTCGCCTGAGACAGCTGCGCGGCTGGCTGGTTTGTTAGGTGGCATCGATGCCCACATCAACTTAATCCCACTCAACCCGACCAAGGGTTTTGACGGGGCCGCCAGCCATACGGGTCATGGTTTCCAGAAAATCCTGCGTGCTGCCGGCTTTCCCTGCACCTTCCGCCAGCGCCGAGGAATCGACGTCGCCGCAGGTTGTGGCATGCTAAAAGAGGACAGGCAGCGGGATGAGGCTTGAGGGTCCTCACTGAATAATTTCGCGGAGGGGGCCAGAGGGTTCTAACGAATTCTGCCGTGACGCATCAATTTCATATCACCACCGGATCGCGGCAGCTGCCCATGTGAGTCCGGCGCCGAAGGCGACCAGCACGATATGATCACCGCGCTTGAAGGCACCCGTGCGATTGGCTTCATCGAGCGCGATAGCAATGGACGCCGCCGAGGTGTTGCCGTATTTGTGAAGATTGATAAAGACACGCTCGTTAGGCACAGCGAGACGGTCTGCAATGGCGTCAATGATGCGCCGATTCGCCTGATGGGGGATCACGCAGGCGATATCTTCAGGTTTCCACCCGGCGCGGGTGATGACTTTTTCCGCTGCTTCCTTCATGCGGTTCACTGCAATTTTGAAAACCTCCTTGCCCTGCATATTGAGGGTGTGAAGATGGTTGTTAACGTTGGCGCTGGTGATCGGGCAGGCAGAGCCGCCGCCAGGGATTTCCAACAGATGGGTCAGACGGCCGTCGGTATTCCATTCAGTGGCGACTATCGAGCCCTCACCGGGTTCGGCGCGCCGCAGGACAGCGGCGCCAGCACCATCTCCGAAGAGCACGCAGGTCGAGCGATCCTCCCAATTGGTCACGGAGGATAGTTTTTCCGCACCAATGATGAGGGCGTTTTTGAATGCTCCATCCGAGATCAGGCGCTTGGCTATCTTCATGGCGAAGAGGAAACCAGAGCATGCTGCGGAAATATCGAAGGCCACTGCATTGTATGCGCCCAACTGTTGTTGCACATGGCAGGCTGTGGCTGGAGTCGGTGTATCCGGGGTGATGGTGGCGATAATGATTAATTCAATTTCTTCCGGGGTGATTCCTGCTTGTTCGAGCGCGCGCTGTGCCGCCTTGGACGCCATGTGAGAAGTGAATTCGTTTTCCGCAGCTATCCGACGCTCCTTAATGCCGGTGCGCGTGATAATCCACTCGTCACTAGTATCCACCCGGGTTGCTAATTCATCGTTGGTGAGGATGTAATCTGGGACGTAACTGCCAGTACCTGCCACGCAGACGTCGATGACGGATCTCGTTTCACTCATGCTGGCGCGAGATTGGGGGCGGACCCCCCCGGTCACAAGCGTGAAGTTCTAGTCAGGGCAGAGAATAAATGAATGTGGAAATTCTCAATCTCCAAAGCGTTTCCGGTATTCCCGAGGTCCCACGCCCACCCATTTTTTAAATCTCAGCGTGAAATAAAATGGATTTTCAAAGCCAACCTCCAGTGCGACTTCGGAAATGGGTTGCCGGGATCGGCATAGTAGTTCCCGCGCCCTCAAAATTCTCTGGTTTTCGTGGTAATTCCGCGGCGACTGGCTCACTTGGTCGGTGAATAGGTGCGACAACCGCGAACTAGAAATCCCGCAATGCCGGGCCAGCAGTTCTGCCTGAAAGGGCTCTGCGCTCTGATCACACAAATATTCCATCGCTGTTTTCACCCGTTCATCCATCCGGAACGCCTGCCGCTTGGGGTTCACGCGCTGTGCTTCCAGTAGCACGCGTTCCAGACGGTTTGTTCCGAGGGCTTCGCGGAATTCATCCGCCCCCCGGTTTAGGCGGTACATTTCCAATAGTTCGCGTTCCACTGACTGCCGACTTTTCCCTTGCGGAAAAAACAACCTTCTGACGCCGGGAATCACTTCCGGCCAATCCAACCATGCGAGAGCTTCCTTGCGCGGGGAGAAGTGTGCCCAAAGAATCTCCCAGTGTCCGCTCTCTGGATCTGTCGAGTAGTCGTGAACCACTCCCGGTTTCAGCAGGATCATGTCGCCTTTTTTTGCATTAAATTTCCCCTCAGTCGTAGCAAAAACCCCGCTTCCCTGTACCGTGTGGATCAACAGCCAGTCCCGTGTGCCATTGCGTCGGTAACTCTGATAGGATAAACCCTTGCGGAAATGCCCTGTGGTCAGCACGGAAGGAGGTGGCTGCATGGTTTCCTTTTTCATGACAGAATATTATAGGTTTTCAGCTGCGGAATCCATTCCTTTTTTCTTCGTGCGGTGATAGCCTGACTCAAATGGAAAACACCCAATCTTTGCAAACCACCGGACTAGAAGCGTCATGGAAAGAACAATTCGACAGGGATGGTTTTCTCCATATCCATGGTCTCTTCAGCCCGGCGGAAGTCGAGGAGATCAAGGAAACCTACGAGCAAATCCACGCCAAGGGAGTCCCCGGATTTTACGAGCCGATGACCGCAGAAGATGCCGGAAATGACCCCCTGAACCAATATCCGCGGGTGATGGAGTCCCATCGCTACAACTCCACGGCCCGCAGAGCGATGCTGCACCCCGGTGTGCGTGAGATTCTGCAGGATATTTTTGGGATGGATCCGCTGGCGGCCCAATGCATGTATTATTTCAAGCCACCCGGAGCACGTGGGCAGGCGATGCATCAGGATAATTTCTATCTGATGGCAAGTCCCGGCACTTGTGTGGCAGCTTGGACGGCCATTGATGATGTGGATGCGGAGAACGGGGGTATGTTCGTGGTTCCCAAGACGCATGACATGGACATCGTCTGTCCCGACAAGGCAGATGAAAACGAATCATTCACCACCCATCTCGTCCACATCCCCCGGGGAATGAAAGCCCAACTCGTGCCCATGAAGGCCGGGGATACCTTGTTCTTTAATGGCAGCCTGATTCACGGTTCAGGCCCTAACCGCAGCAAGGATCGCTTCCGGAGGTCGTTCATTAGTCACTACGTCTCGCAGGCTACGGAGAAAATCTTCAAAATGTACAACCCTCTGGTCACCATGGACGGTGAGGATTTGTTTGTGGAGGAAAACCATTCAGGCGGGCCATGCGGCGCCTTGTGGAATGGGGCACTGCACTAATAAAACTCCCCCTTACGGGGCATCTCCAGCCGGTAAGCTGATCGAAGCCAGAGCCTGCTCGATACGCGCGTTCACCCGGTTCTCTACGGTTTCCATGCCGACGCGGATGGCGTTTCTTACCGCCAGTGCAGTGGATGAACCATGGGCGATGATCACCACACCGTTCACACCTAATAAAGGACTGCCGCCATAGGTTTCGTAGCTGCTTTTTTCCTTGAGAGCCTTGAATGCGCCTTGGGCAAGAACTGCGCCGCAGAGGCGCAGCGGGTTGCCCTTGATCTCGGCCTTCAACCACTTGGAAACTGCCTTGGCCGTGGCTTCCACTGTCTTGAGCATGATATTGCCGACGAATCCATCGCACAGCACCACGTCCAGATCTGTTTCAAAGAGATCTCGGCCTTCGACGTTGCCTAAAAAATGAATGCCGGGTGTTTGTTTGAGGAGTTTGAAGGTTTCCTTGGTGAAAGCGGTGCCTTTTTCCTCTTCCTCGCCATTGGACATCAATCCGACTTTCGGATTTTTGATTCCTAGCACATTACGCGAGAACGCCGTGCCCATGATTGCGTAGGCCACGAGATGTTCGGGTTTGGCGTCCGGGTTTGCGCCTGCGTCCAGTATGTGGCACAGCCCGTGTTCGTTAGGGATGGCTGTGGCGATGCCGGCGCGGTCCACTCCAGGCAAGGTGCGCAGTTTCAAAGTGGCCGATGCCACGGCACCTCCGGTATTGCCAGCCGAGACAAAAGCCTCTGCGCGACCGTCCTTGACCATGTCCATCGCCACGTTGATGGACGAGAGCTTCTTGCGCCGTACCGATTTGGCACCTGGTTCGCCCATGCCGATGACTTCCGGTGCATGGACGATGCTCACCCGCGGGTCGCTCAGGTCGAGCCCTTGCTTTGCGCATTCCGCCATCAGAACCGCCTGATCCCCCACCAAATACAGGTGTTTGAGTTTCGGGTAATAACGGAGAGCGTCGATGGCTCCTCCGATATTGACGGCGGGGGCTTGATCCCCGCCCATGGCGTCTAGGGCGACTTTCATGCGGGTGTGAAAAACAGATTCGCGGATATTAGTGCGGAAACGGATACAAATCACCGCCATTCCGGGATAAACCCGGGCGGCCGTTCGCCAGACATGACAAAGGCAGGATCAACTGACCTCGACGTCGAGCACTTGACGGTCGCGGTAGTTGCCACAGGAGGGACACGCGATGTGAGACGGCACCTTGCTGCCGCACTCAGGGCAACTCTTGAAGATAGGTGCACGCCAACGCTTGGCGCCACGGCGCATTTTCTGACGGCTTTTGGATTGGCGGCGCTTTGGAACGGCCATGGTCTTGGGGTGGTTTAAGGTTGATCCTTGAGGTTCTTGAGATTGTCGAGGGCAGACCAACGGTCATCTCCCCCGGCGCGGGGGGGAGTGGGTAGCGTATCTTCCCCCGGCTTGTCTACTGATAAATATAGGGGATCGATTTTACATTCCTGAGGCACGTCACCCTCCTCGCAACGGGGGTCCACCGGGAAGTTGATCAAGATCTCCTCCCGAAGGGCATCCGTGGCGTCAATTTCGCCTTCTCGGCCGATTTCTATGGGTATTGCCACACTCTCCAAGCGGATCGTCTGGATGAACGGGTGCAAGGTCCTGACGCAGGTGAATTCGAAGGGTGCGGACAGGGTGCCAGTCAGCAGCAACTCGGGGCTGAAGTGCTGCGCCAGCACCTCATATTCCAAGGGACCTACCGGCCGGGCATCACCAGGCGGTAGGTCGAAAATTTCTTTTGGCAACTCTCCTGAAAACCATTTCCCCTCCTCGGGCAGTCCTGCCAAATCGATCACCAATCGTCCTTTCATGCCCGGAATGTATCGCTGGTCGGCCCATCGCCAAGCTGGAATTCGGTGGATTTTCCATCTCGTCAGCCAGCCGGTGGTTCACTAGCCTTGCGCCATGCCAATTGACCTTGCCCTCCTAGCCCGCATCTGTGAAGCCCCCGGCGCCCCGGGATATGAAAAGAAAATCCGCGAACTCGTGCTTGCCGAGCTGCATGGCCTCGCAGACGAAGTCCGCACCGATAATATGGGTAATGTGGTTGCCCTGAAAAAAGGACGATCCTCAGCCAAGAAGACCATGGCCGCCGCCCACATGGACGAGATCGGCTTCATCGTCACCCATATTGATGACCACGGCTTCGTGCGCTTCAACACTGTCGGCGGATTCGATCCCAAGACGCTGACCTCGCAGCGCGTGATCATTCATGGCCGCAAGGATGTCATTGGTGTGATGGGCTCAAAGCCGGTCCACATCATGTCTCAGGAGGAAAGGAACAAGGTCACTCAGATCAAAGATTACTTCATCGATACCGGCCTGAAGAAAAAGGATCTCGAAAAGCTGGTGGAGGTCGGAGATTTTGTTACCCGCTACTCACCTCTGATGGAGCTGGGTGATTGCGTGAACGTCAAGTCCCTCGACAACCGCGCCTCCGTCTTTGTTTTGTTAGAAACTCTGCGCGCCCTGAAAAAAAACAAGACCAAGCCCGCATACGATTTTTACGCCGTGTTCACCGTGCAGGAGGAGGTCGGCCTGCGTGGTGCCCAGACCTCTGCTCTCCAGATCCAGCCGGACTTCAGCTTCGGGCTGGACACCACCATTGCCTATGATGTTCCTGGCTCCACCCCGCAGGAACGCTGCACCGGCCTTGGCAATGGTGCCGCCATCAAGCTGATGGATTCTTCCGTGATCTGTGATTACCGCATGATCGCGTTCATGAAGGCCACTGCCAAACGCCACAAAATCAAATGGCAGCCGGAAATTCTAGCAGCAGGTGGCACGGACACCGCCAGTCTCCAGCGCATGGTCGCCGGCGGATCCATCGCAGGTGCTGTCTCTATTCCTACCCGCCACATCCATCAGACCATCGAAACTTGCCACAAGGAGGACATCGCCGCATGCATCACCCTCCTTGCCGCCTGCGTTTGCGACCTCGACGGGCATGAGTGGAAATTCTAACGATTTCCACTTGTGGCTGTGGCGTCCCGCCTCCAATCTTCCATCTACACCATTCGGATGACCATCGGCCAGTGTTGCTTGGAAGTGGAAGCGATGACGAATGTTGAAGTGAGCTTGCAATTGAGCCGCTGCTCCCTCAATCGCACATCAACAATCGGAATTGCCTATGGCTATGCTATTCAGGGGTTGATGCTCGCCGCTGCTCGCACCCTCCGGGTGGCTTAGGCCATATATCTCGCTCCGCTCGGTTCGTCGGTTTTTTCCAAGCTCGCTAATGCTCGCTCCGCATTCAACAATCATCATTCATCAATCTTTTCATCCGCGTTCACGCGGCCTTCTCCCGTTCATGATAGGCGGATAGATTGAATGAGGAAGGCAGGAAAGCAGGAAAAGGTTTGGAAGCTCAGGCGATGCGGGCTTCATTCTTGCAGGCCAGTTTCCTTGGAGGTTCTTGGCTTCTGAAACTTTTCGGGCTTGGGAAAAACGTCATCGCTGGCTCCATGCTTCTCAAGCAGCTTCCGAAGTTCGGGAGTCTGCATCTGCAAAAGAAGTGTTTCGCCGCGAAGGAACTGCCGCAAACTCGCATCGCGCTGGAGCAAGGCACCAAGCTGGTTGCGCTGAGGCACTGAGAAGCCGACTCCGGCATCGGTGAAATCTACGCGAGCGACGAGATGAAGTGGCTGATAGACGAGCCCATGCAGAATCTCTGTCGAGCCGGGCGGCGTGCCGCCGATTTGGTAGAAGCTGGAGTCGCTGGATGGGTATAAATCGAGGAAAGTCTTGTCACCGACCTTGAAGAGCGTGCCGATGAAGGTAATCCAGTATTGGCCGTGCTCGCCCTCGTTGGATCGTACCATGTAGCGGCCTTGGTGGTCCATGTCGCGCCGAATCATGAATCCCTCCTGAGTCTTGGGGTCGCGATAGTCGCCGAGCAAGCGGTCGTCGTGGGTAATATCTGCTTCCGTGTAAAATGGATTCGGCGAAGTAAGGCAGCCAGAAAGAAGAAATGCGGCTGCAAGGAGCAGTAGGATTGATGTGCTTTTCATGGTGCGAGTAGCGACGTCTAACGTTAAAAGCGCTGGAAACGGCCAGCAATTGAAAAGAGAATGATCATGAAATTGAGGTGCTTATGGCCGGTTCCCAGCCGCGAATTGTTCGCCGGGTTGGTTTCGTCTGTGCGGAAATCATTCAGTCGTGAAACCTACTTCTCCCGATCTAAATTCTACAGTGATGTTCCTTGGTATCGGCACGTTCGTCTCGGCAGCAATACTCTGGGCAAATTCGACAAGCAATTCGTGAAGCGCTCCGGAAGACAGTCCGCTAGTATCCGCGCGATCAATAGCATCAATAAATGCACTAGGGATCCCAGAAGCCGTTCCATCAATGCTGCATCTAAGATTCGCTACCTCCGAATCCTCGACAACGAGGGCAGTAATTCGTCGGATGTCAGTTTTTATTTGCGAGGAGGAGCGCATTTTTTATTCTTGGCGAACAGTGTTATTGAACCACAGGTTGTATTTGCTGTGCAAAAGCAAGCGGTTGTATAATCACTGCAAATGCAACCCGGAAGGATACTTCTCTGCGGAATCCATTCATGGGAGGCTTTTAGTCTACCAAGGAGGACTTGCCAAGTTCAAAAGTTGGTAGAGGGGGGGATGATTGAGGTGTCTGTTGGGCTTCGACAGTTTGGAATTTCGAACTCAGTCGATGTGGGGCGTTCGAAGTTCCAGCGATCTTTAACGATCCAGATTCTGCCGCTGAGAACTGCGTGAATGCGGTAATCTGAATTAGCTTCCGCCCAAGGACGTCAAGGTATGGCACGCGCCTTTGTAGGCGCGGTTGAGGGGTGAGAGGGCAGTTCATGGGCGTTGCTGCCATTGCCTTGTTCTGCCGGTTTCTTCATGTGCTTCTCGCGGATAATGAACTTCCACCCATCGTCCCAATCGCTGATCTCAATAGTCAGTGGATATGACCCGGTCGTTCCTTTGATCTTACAATCAAACTCATAGGGAGTAACCCGGTCGCCCACGCCTGCCCGCCCTTCGATCACGTCGATGCTACGAGGTCCAAGACGTAACGCTCCTCCGCCGGAACTCACGTCGAAACATTGATTGATGACCAGGAGTAACTTCGGACAGTCTTTTTCTAGCCGTTGACTTACTTCGACCCAGCTGATGCTTCCACCAGCTGGGGCAAGCGGGGCTAGGTACAATGACGCTAGGATTGCGAGGTAGATTCTCATATATATTTTGCAGAACGTTAGAGCGCATCTGCGGCGGGATGCAAGGTCGAATTCATTTTGGAGGCTTCTCGCCGTCGGATGGCGCGGCTTGTTCGGCATCAGTGGAATGGCTTCGATTCGACAATTTCTGGGTGATACGTGTGGAGATCCAATTGAAGATAGTTCTCCGCAATAATATTATCGCGACAACCATGTTTTGGGCCAAAGAGTCGATCAATTTGATCTGCCATGGAGAACGCCAATTCTCCATTTTAGGGTAATAATTTTCCAGAATAAACAATCGGAAATTGTTCCTCGCTTCAGAGAAACTCCACAATGAGTCAAGCTGTATGATCGTAGTGATCATTATCACCATGCCAATCGCAGTACAGGTTGCGGGCAGATCACTAACCAAGTCATTCCAGTTACGGTAGGCCCAATATGGAAACCAGATGAACAGCGACATCACAAAGGCGAAGGCTCCCAAGGGTGGTATTCTTGGCATCTGAATGACTGCGACAAGAAAACTGATCCACAGCAAATAAACAAGTACAAGGAGCCAAACGCTCGGTCGCCGGATAGTCGGCCTAGCAATGTGCTCGGGGTGAGCTCCCCCGGCCACAGGATTTCGGAAAGTGATGTTTGGGCGGGGATTCATTTGATCTTGCCGAACGTTCAAGGTCAGGGCGCTGCGCGACGCTTTATCGCGCAGCGTCCCCTGCACCGCAGGGTTAGCCGTCGAGGCGTTCACAGATGAGGTCCCACCTTTCACGGTAGGGCTCAATTGTCCAGAGATGTGCATAGGCGTTTGGCGGAACATTGACGGTGCGAACGGAACTGTCTTGGTGATCTTGCCCCTTCTTCCCAGGCGCGGCGAGCCACTTTTCATGAAACGCGCCGACATTGCTCGCCATGGCGGCGGAGGGAATGATGAAGTATTCAAACGGCGCGTCGGAGTTCGGTTGCGGAATGCCGGCGAGCACCCAAAAGAATGCTGGGCCAAAGTTCTTCTCGGCTTTGAGGCCGACGCTGCATGTCTTTGTGCCGGGAACGAACGTCTTGACTTGAATGTGAACAAACCTCGTTCCTTCGCGATTGCTGCAAAGAACGTCGGTGTTCGGCGTGTTGCCTAGGGTCACGACCGCGGCATAGCCCCGGCGGCACAATTCCCCGGCAACGAAGAACTGACTTGAGTTTCCGCGGGCGGACTTGTCTCGGTGCATATGTATCGACGGCTAACAGTTCTATTGAACGACAGGTCGGGTTTGGGGGGTGTTAACCGACCGGTCGGTGATCAGGGTAAAAAGCGACCCGGAAGTACGGATTTTGGCGATCTCGTTCACGACGAGTTTTATAACAGCATCGTGCTGGCGAGCCAAGCTGGAAATTCGGGTATGGAGGATTTTTCGGTTTAGAGATTGTCCAATGGGCTGGGCGCACCAGCTCCCGGTCGTTTCATGACATGCAGGTAAATCATGGTGGTGGAGACATCGGCATGACCAAGAAGGCTTTGAACGGTGCGGATGTCGGTGCCGGATTCGAGTAGGTGGGTGGCAAATGAATGGCGCAACGCATCATCACACTGCTCATCAACTCGGTCTGGCGCGGGTCGCCTACCGGTTTCACCCACTTTTTGGCTATGAAGTGCAGGTGATTCGCAGGGTCCGGCCAGGCGTTGATTCGCCGGTTATCGTGCAGGGGGAGGAGGAATTGCGGATCATGATGCCGGGTTGGATGCTCGACGAAGGATATTGCCAGATGCTGGTCGTTGCAGACCAACCGCAGATCTCGGTGGAAGCGCTTGTGCGGTTGCGTGCCGTGGTCGATGCACAAGACCTGCAGGCTGGCGGGGTAAATGACGAATATGCTTGGCTTGTGGAGAATGAAAACAGCCAAGAATCACCCACCACCGGACGGAAGACAGTCGCTGACGCAGTGCCAGGGAACGCTTGATCTGAATGGGTCAGGGCGCTGGCGGGAGTTGCCAGGTTCCGCTCGGGAGGACTGCCTTCTGGTGCTCTCCCAATTGCTCTATCAGATCATTACACAACAAACCGAGGAAAACGAAAATGAACGAGAAGATACAACCCCAGGATCGTGATCGAGACGCGTATATTTACGTGCGCCAAGCCGCATCTCATTCACTCCGCGCTCCCTCTGCGATCTCTGCGGCTCTGCGTTTCGATCTATTACAGGGGAAAGACCGAGTGAACGCGGAACTCCGAACGATTTCAGGGCAACACCACATCCTTGCGGCGGGATTCGGGAGTGACCTTCAGGTCCTCCAGTTTACCGCCGCGATAAACTCCCTCGACGGTGGTATTACCGGGTGCGTGGAGTTTGAAGCTTACGTTCCACTCAGCGGGCCAGGCGGGCAGGACGTAGATCTTGTCGCCGCCGCTCTGTAGGACCATGTTTTGCAGAGTGAGCATGATGTTGCTGCCATGGTCCTGATCTGGGAGCCAGTCGTAGTTTGGTCCCCACATGGCAGGAAAACGGAATGCGACATTTGAGTTGAGGATCTTACCTAGTAGAATATCTCTTGCCTCTGCACCGAGTCCCAGAATGGCCGCGCTTTGGCCGTCATATTGCCAACCGTTTGATGCTTTTTCAATACGTTTGTGGAAGGTTTCCACGCCGGTTGCTAGATCAGGACGGCCTAGACCATAGAGGCGGAATGGCCACAAGGCGTAGAGCTCCGGATTCTCGCAGTTGTGGCGCGATGGGTCGAACTTTTCAGCCGGTTGGATGCGGCCATCCTTGATGGGTATCGCGGGAGTGGCGTCCTGCATTTTTTTCCAGAATGCCAGATCAGTTTCGGAGGCAGGCAGCTTGAGCAGGCGCGGGCAAACGTCGGCCAATCCCGCCACGCTCGGTATATCATTGGTCACGCCATACCAATAGGTCTCGATAGCCTGGGTGGGGTTGATGATGAGTTTGCCCTTGGGGTCGCGTTGGAAGCGGGTGTCATAGTAACGCAGGACCGAGTTGGCCATGGGGATCAGCTCGGATGTTAGGAACTTTTTGTCTCCGGTGTGTTCATAGTAGTCAAGCATGAGCGCCGTGAGTTCCAGCCCCTGTTGCCATGCATATTGCCAATACGGGCATTGAACTTCGTTCGCTTTGTGACCGGTACGGTCCCATCCGTAATCGCGGTTGGCATAGCTGCCGAAGATGGTCATTGTTTCCGGGAAATATGCGCCACTCACACCGTGATAGAGTTTTGCGCGGGCCTCGCACAGGGCCAGCACATCGCGGTACATGTGAAAGAGGGGTTTGAGTTCATCAAAATCACCGCGTGCAATCATTGGGAAGTAAGGCAGGCGGGTGTTCTGCCACCAGTAACAATCACCCCACCTGCGCCAGTCAGCACTGAAGTCGGGTCCGCCGCTGAGCTTGGAATCCACGTTGAAAATCGAACCATTGAACTTGATGGGATAATTGCCTCGTCCGGCGCAGGCGGTGATCCAGCGCTGGAGCACATATGCCTGAGTGGCATGAGATGGGGGCAGGCTGTCGTTGCCCTCAGCCTTCAAGACAATGCCTTTGGAATCGGAGCGTTGCTTGTCAGGTGATGACGGGTCTCCTTCGATAAAGATCCAACTCCGGTTCCAGAACGCGTTCCACCACGCCACTGTGCGTTGGGCTGCAGTTTTGGTCATCACCGGCTGGGCTATCTGCTGCTCCCACTCGTCTAGGGTGGAGGTTTGCGCGGAATGGGTGGCTACAGTCAGATCGAACTCTGTCACATCCCTGCGCGTTTTGATGGAGTTAGGGCCGCAGGCTACCATGCCGAGACCAGACATGCGTGCGCCGAATGTGCGGTTAATCAGCGGGTCATTGGCCAGGGGGGCTAGCGACTCGATCCCTTGTTGCTTGAGGGTGGTGGAAACGATGGAACCTGCATTGTGGTGATAGGCCAGCACGGCGTTGGCTGGTGAGTTTTTTACCACATCCCCGCTTTCCCAGACTTCGATGTTGGAAGGGGCGTCCTGCATGGTCCAGCTAGACTGGAGTTCGGCTCCTTTTAGGATGTGCCTTTCTTTGCGCCAAGTTTCGTAGGTGGCGGTAAGTGTGCGCGGCGTCTTGCTCTGGCCATCTATGAATACAACGGGGGCCTCGGCATCCACAAACAAGCGCAGAGTGGTATCACCTGCGGTGATCATGATCATTCCATCGCGAAGTTTCAACTCCTGCCGGAATGGCTGGCCTGCAACGAACGGATTTGGCGAGAGATTTACACGTACCCGGCCAAGTTTCATGAGACGGTTGCTTTCGCTCCACGCGTCTGTGCGGGCGATATAGAATAATAGATCGCCGCTGGGTTCCACCCAGACGTTAAGCCCCACTTCACCATTGCCGATAGGCATCGAGCCGGCGGCATCCTTGCTGGGCGATTCCCAAACAATGTTGTAGCGCGCCAGTTCAGTATCGGGCCCGGCAGCGGACAACATAGCGGTAAGGCTAGCGGCGATTATGGCTAAGGTGACTGGAATTGCGTTCATGACAGGAGTTTTGAGGTATTCAATATCCCCTGTGTGTCCGGCTGACACCGGGCTTGGGAACATTAGCTAAGACCCCCATACGCACGCAGAGTGTGCGGCTTTTCAGAAAATATCCTACGGTTCTTCGTGTGGGATTTATCTTTGGCAGCGCGGGCACCAGTACGTCATGCGCTGATTGATCACGGCCGCGCGGATGGCGGTGCCACACACACGGCAGGGTTCTTCCTTGCGGCCGTATACGAAAAGTTGCCGTTTAAAATAACCGGGCTCGTTGTCCGAGTGGAGGAAATCCCGGAGCGTGGTGCCACCTTGACGGATTGATTCCGCCAGAACATCCCGGATGGCCGTTACAAGTTTTTCCAGTTTGGCTTTTGACACCCGTTTGGCAGGCGTCTGAGGGAGGACACCAGCACGGAATAAGGCTTCAGAGGCGTAGATGTTGCCGACGCCGACGACTACCTTGGCATCCATGATTACGGATTTGATGGCGGCAGTTCGTTTCGCACACGATTCATACAGGCAAAGGGCAGTGAATTCCTCTTCCAATGGCTCAGGGCCGAGGTTCCGCAATAACACGTGCCGCGCTGGGTCGCCTGTGATGCGCAGGAACAGTCCGAAGCGTCGGGGATCGTGGAAACGCGGTTGTTTGCTGTTGGCCAAGGTGATGGCTAGGTGGTCATGGGTTCGCCATGCATCGGCATGAGAAACCACTCGCAGGCTGCCTGACATTCCTAGGTGGGCGAGCAGCGTGCTGCCATCGCTAACCTCCAGCAGGAGGTATTTCGCGCGACGCCGTACATGGGTGATGGTGCATCCCCTGATGGTGGAAATGGATTTGGATACCGGCTGCCTCAGATCGCGTCTGCGCACGATGATCTCCGTGATGGCTACTCCCCGCACATGCAGTTCTATTCCGCGGCGAGTGGTTTCGACTTCCGGCAATTCGGGCATGGGTTATCTTGTTCTCATAATGCCCATTGCTTTAACCATTCCGAGAGTGGAGGCTCATCGCTTTGGAGGTGACGCAACAATTCGGCTACAGTCAGGGCGTAGCCGGGCAGGAGGAGATCCGCGCGGATGTCTGCCAGTGGTTGCAGGACGAAACGGCGTTCTCCGATGCGCGGGTGCGGTAGTGTCAGGGCGTTATCATCGATATATTCGTCTCCCAGATAGAGCAGGTCGATGTCAATAACGCGCGGGGCATTGCGTTCGGATGTGGGAACACGGCCGAGCTTTTGTTCCATGGTCCGGGTAGCCTCCAATAAGTCCAGTGGGCCACCGTCAAAGCCAATTTCGATGACTGTATTAAGAAAATCCGGAGATCCTGGCGGACAGGAGCGAGGGGCTGTCTGATAGACCGGAGCTGTAAGCACAGGTGCACAGGGAGTGGCGAGGCAGCGCAGAAAGGAGTGGGCGGCGCGCAGATGGGCGAGACGATCTCCCAAGTTTGATCCCAGTGCGATGCCAGCGCGGGGCATGGTTATTCGGTGAAGTTCTCCAACTCGGCGATGTCGCAACTTTCGGCAACGCGTTTATTCGCTTCCTTCACACCGGCAGAGGGCATGATGATGGGGCGATCGGCACCGTACAACTCGATGACGTGGAACTCCGGGGCCTCTTTCGGGTGCAGGAGTTCGTAGGCCTGTTTGAGATCAGTCACCTCCACCCCGTTGATTTTGTTCACGGCAAAGCCCTCGAAATCGCTAAGTTGACTGGTGAGAGGGTCGCTTTCGACTTGGGACAGAACTACAATATCGTGGTGCTTTTGGAACAGGCCCTTTGGCACGTAGTCATTATAGAGGCGACGCACCGTCAGATCATTGAATTTTGCAGAAGCAAATAAGTTGGTGTCCAAGGGTTGGAAAACCAGACCCGCGAATACCATGTAACGTGGCTTTTTCTCATACTGGATAGAATACATCCGTGCCCACTGTACCGGCTTCAATGTGATCTCCACATTTTTTTCAACACGATTCCTGATGATATTCACGGTTACCTTGTCACCCTTGAACTTGCGTTCTACGATTTCGTTGAGATTTAGGTTTTCTCCGTCGATATTGACCATGCCAGCGCTGTCCACCGCGTAGCCGTCGATGGAGGTGATGACATCGCGGGGTTCTAAAAGGCCGTCACTGGCGCTGGTGGCGACAACGTTGGTAATGAGCACGCCCTTACCGTTGTCTGGCAGGCCAAGCGCTTTGCGCATGGCTGGATTATGCAGAGGGAACTCGCTGATGCCTAGATCAACGTATTGGTTGTAAACCCCGTTCTCAATGTCCTTGAGAAAATGCCGGATGACGGGTGTGGGGATGATATAGCCCGTATTGTCCGCTTGGCGCAGTCCTTGGAAAGCTACCCCGATGACCTTGTCGCCCTGGAGACAAGGTCCACCTGAGTTGCCGGGATTGATGGCAGCATCGATCTGCACGGCCAGGTGGGAGTCCGCGCGAGTGTGCGAGTAGGGTTGGAAGTCGATGCGTGAGACCACCCCGCGAGTGACAGACAGGCGCTCACCACCAACCGGATAACCGATCACTCGTACCTGGGATTCCAGATGCGGAACATCGCCCAGCTCGAAGGTGGGAAAGGATTCCAAATCCTTGAAATTCTCTACTGATAGAAGGGCCAGATCGCAATCGTGGGCGATGAAATCTACTTTTGCCGGATATTTAACCGAACTGCCATAGACTGTGATGAGGATGCGTCGCCCGTTAGAAACGACATGGGCATTTGTGAGAATCTTGTTTTTCCCGATGATGAAACCGGTGCCGATACCTCCGCTGAAGCGTCCGGAATTCCACGGGGTTTCATAGTCAGGGACTTGAGTTGCGACTTCGACGCGCAGCACCGAGCGGTAGACATCGGAAGGCACAGGTTCAGCGATGAGCACTGTGGCACCAGCAAAGAGCAGGGATAAGATGAGCGGATGCATTGGAGTCGGTGGAAACCCTAGGCAAAGAACAGGCGGCGGCAAACGAAATCTCATTTTCCACCAGATGGATTTCGCTCCGGTTCCGGCATCCAAGATTGACAGATTCCCTCCCATGGTGCCGTTTGGGGCGCCGTCGAGGGGATGTGACGAACATTCCGACGTGCTGGTTCCATAAATGACGTCTGGCCATGACTTCCGGAGATTTCCAACACAGGAACCAGAAACGCTGGGAGGAATACCAGCGTCTTGCAGGAGCGCTGGAAAAGGGCGTGCCGGATCCCAGTGCCGGGGAGATGCCCCGCCGGTTCCGTGAACTCTGCCTTGACCTTTCTCTGGCGGAGGCGCGGATGTACGGCGCGCAAGTCACCGAGCGCCTGAATTCCATGGTAATCCGCGGCTACGAGCTGATCTATCGGAAGCGTGGCAGTGGGTGGCGAAACGTGGGTGCTTTTCTGTCTCGAGGTTTCCCGCAGGCGGTGCGGGGTGAATGGCGTTTGTTCTGGCTGTGCAATCTTGTGTTTTGGCTCCCAATGCTGGTGATGATGTATTGGTCAGGCCACGACATCCGTTGGCCACAGGCGGTGCTCGGTGCTCATGGTATCGCCTCCATGGAGCAAATGTATGGAGGACAGGCGGACCAAATTGCTCATTTGCGCTCGGAATACGGGTCCAACTTCAGGATGTTCTGTTTTTATATTTATAACAATGTGTCGATCGACTTCCGGATCTTCGCAGGAGGAATGACGGCAACGCTGGGCACCCTGTTTTTCCTATTATTCAACGGGCTGCACGCTGGCGCGGCGGCAGGTTATGTGAATTATGCCTGTAATCCGGAATCGTTCTGGACGTTTGTTAGCGGACACTCGCCCTATGAGGTGATGGGCATGATCGTTTCCGGCATGGCGGGCATGAGGCTGGGGTTGGCAATCCTTTGTCCTGGCCGCTTGCCTCGCGTGCGTGCGCTGCTCGAGGCGTCAAGACGCGCGCTGCCACTGATTTACGGAGCGGCGGTCCTAACAACCATGGCGGCAGTGATCGAGGGTTTTTGGTCTGCGCAGGAGATTCCTGCGGGGACGAAGTACGCGTTCGGAGCCGTTGGGTGGGTGCTGATTGCTGTCTATTTTCTATTTGCCGGAAGGGGGTCTGCTGATGAGGCTTGAGGCAGTTACGGCGGAGATCCGACCGCGCAGCGATTGGGAGGCTGTGGATCTCGGGCTGGCATTGGTGCGACGGAATTTCTGGCGGTGTTTCACCGTTTGGTGGCTGGCCTTGGCGCTGCCAACTATCGCAACTAGTTGGGTTTTCTGGGATTCTCCTTTTCTGTGGTTGCTGTTGTTTTGGTGGTGTAGGCCGATGGGTTCTCGCATGGTATTATTCGAGCTGAGCCGACGCTTGTTTGGCGAGTGTCCAGCGTGGCGGACTAGCTTGCGTGAGATCCCGCGGGTGTGGACACGGCGGTTTTTTCATCGTTTTGTGGCCAATCGGCTTTCGCCGTGGTCGCTAGTGACAATGGCAGTGGAGGATCTGGAGGGGTTACGAGGAGTGCTCTATAGGCAACGTTGTGCTCAGGTGACTCGCCGCGGTGGGGGGCCGGTGATGTGGTTCTTTTTCACTTCCATTCCTGTTGCTTGCTGGTTTGGGTTCGCAATTTTCGGTCTACTATTGATTTTCGTCCCGGAAGGGCAGGACGGTGCTTGGCGCACTGCGTTTGAAAGTTGGGATCCTGCCCAACCTTTTGAGGTGCCTGTGTTGATAATGCGGACGATGGTTTCCTGCGTCATGCTTGCGGTATCTCTGACAGACACTTTCGTCATGGGTGCTGGCTTTGGTATCTATCTCAATAATAGGACATGGATCGAAGGATGGGATGTGGAGTTGTCGCTAAGACGTCTTACTAGCCGGCTAACTAAGGTGGCGCTGGTAGCGTTGTTGGCTCTGACGTTATTCGCTCCTGCACATGCAAGTGCGGAGGGAGAGTCCAAGGCAGCGCAGGTGATTAGGGAGGTGAAGGCCGCTCCGGAATTCAAGGTGCAAACAGTCAAGGAAAGGATACGTAAACCCTCGGAGAAGAATCCCTTATTTAATCTGAACCTTGACTGGCTGCATTTTGACGGGGCATGGCTGGAGTTCCTAGGCAGGGCTATGGTCGTTTTTGCGTTTGTTATTCTGATAGGTCTGGTGTCATGGTTGTTATACGCCAATCGCCATGTGCTGTTTCGGATAGGGGGTGGAGGGAAAGCCATTGCACGATCTAGAGCGAGGGTGGTCATGGGTATGGAGGTTTCCCCGGAAAGCCTGCCTGCGGATCTGCCAGTTGTGGCCTTGAATCTTTGGAGTCAGGGCAAGCACCAGGAGGCGCTGGGATTACTTTATCGTGGTGCGATCTCGCGGGTGATGGATGCGGGACGTGTGGAAATTCAGGAATCCGACACAGAGGGCGATTGCGTGCGGCGGGTCGATCACGCCGGTTTGGCGGCCTATCCGGAATATTTCCGTGGAATCACAGGTGTGTGGATGCGTTTGGCATACGCAGGTAACTGTCCGGACGACGATGAAATCGAGTTGTTATGCAGTCAGTGGCCTTTTTCGGAAAGGAAAGGGGCGTGATGCGCTGGATTTTTCTGATCGCAGTGGTGTGTTCTCTAACTGCATGTGACTATACAGAGGTAGAGCGGGAAATTGGATACAAGGGCAAGGCCAGATCCCAGCCGTGGCTGGCGGCAGAGCATTTTGTGGAAGGTATGGGCGGATCCGTGCGCTCGGTGGCCTTATGGACACCTCCCTCCCGCTCGGATGCGGTATGGATACTTCCTGCTGAGACGCTGAACAACGAGAACTGTGCTCGCAGGATGGAACGATGGGTGACGAAAGGAGGGCATCTCATTCTGCTAGTAGAACACGCGGAGTCAGAGACCAGTGACTGGTCTGACTATTCCCTGAAACCGGACCTGCTCCCGGCGCTATACTCAATGCTGGAGCGAGCGGGAATTCAACTCGACAAAAAGGCGGGGACTGGAGGTGAAACCACGAGAGAGGAAATTAAGTTCGCCGGAAGATTTTTCAAGGTGAAGGTGAAATCGAATTTAACTGTCCGCAAAACTGGAAAAAAACCGGGAGTGTTCGTTTCCAAGGTCAAGGGCGATGGTCGCATAACCGTGCTGACAGACGGGAGGGTTTTCCGTAACCGATGGATAGGCGATAATGAGCACGCAGACTTATTGGTGGCCTTGATCGAAGCAACTGGAAACAGGGGCAATGTCGGCTTTATGCGTGGATACCCTGTTTCGTTCTGGGCCATGCTGAAGGAATACCTTGGGCCTGTTTTGATAGGTCTGTCCGTCTGGGTGTTGCTCTGGCTATGGAAAAACCTGAGGCGTTTCGGCCCACTAGAGGCAGAAATCACACCGCCGGAATTGCGGGGTTATGATCATCATCTGGAGGCGTTAGGTGATTTTCAATGGCGACTTGATCGTGGGGTCTCGCTCTTGGCCCCACTACGCACAAAAATTACCGAACTAGGTCAGAGGGCTGCCATTCGTGCGCGCCTCGGCGACGGGGATTTCTTTCAATATTTGGCGGATCGCTCGGAGTTGTCCCGTGAGCGGGTCCAGCAGGCACTAGCGGATGTTCCTCCTGTTGGCTCCGCACAACTCACCCTTACCGCTTCTGATCTACAGAAATTGCACAAAGCCCTTCACAACACCCCACGCCCATGACACCAGACACTCAAGAACCCGACACCCTGAATACGCCAACCCCGGAAGAACCGCTCTCCCGCAGTTTTGCCGGATTGATCCAGCAACTGCGTGACGAAATCCGCAGTGTCATCCTTGGCCAGGAAACCGCGATCGACCAGGTGCTGGCTGCGCTGCTGGCCGGTGGCCATATATTATTAGAGGGGAAGCCGGGTCTTGGCAAAACCCTGCTGGTGAATACCCTCGCCAAGACCTTTGGCGGATCGTCTGGCCGCATCCAGTTCACTCCGGACCTGATGCCCTCCGATGTCACTGGCTTCCGCCTGTTCGATATGAAAAGTCAGACTTTCCAACTCCGGCGTGGTCCAGTATTCACTAATCTTTTGTTAGCCGACGAAATCAACCGTGCACCTGCCAAGACCCAGGCAGCATTGTTGGAAGTGATGCAGGAACACCAAGTGACCATAGACGGTGAGACACTCAAACTTTCGCAGCCGTTCATGACGCTGGCCACGCAGAACCCGGTTGAGCACGAGGGAACCTACCCGCTGCCGGAAGCGCAACTTGACCGTTTTATCATGAAGGTGCTTATCGGATACCCCGAGCGCGATGCGGAGTGTGAAATCGTCACCCGCGCCTCCGCAGAAAATCCTGCAGGATCTAGTGACGGAGTGGCTCTGGTATGCGGACCAGAGGAAATTGTGGCAGCACAGGAAGCCACCGCGGCGGTGCGGGTGGTGCCGGAGGTGGTGGCCTATGCCGTGGCGCTGGCTCAGGCAACGCGCGACTCGCGGGCCATCTCTCTGGGTGCAGGAACCCGCGGTGCGATCAGTCTAGTTAGAGTTGGCAAGGCATACGCCGCGTTGGATGGCAGGGATTATGTTACGCCGGATGATATCAAGCGCGCTTCTCTCCCGGTGCTCCGCCATCGCGTGCAACTCACCCCGGAGGTGGCGATCGGGGGCCAGGAGGTGGACGAGGTGCTACAGTCGATAGTTGAGAGTGTTCCCGCCCCACGAGGATGAGTCCCACTTACCGCTTTTTGGTGATAGCCATAGTGTGGCTGCTTTTGGCTGTGGTGGCCGTAGCATTACCGTCGTTACTGACTGCGTGGAGTTGGTTGGGCATCGGTGTGGCTCAGGTCATGGTGGTGGATGCGATCTGGGTATGCAGCTTAAAGCGTCTGGAGATCAGACGGCGCTTGCCAGGGCGTTTTGCGTTGGGGGAGCCGGGCGAAGTAGTCCTAACTATCTGCAACGAGGGGAGGCGCCTTGCACGGATTGAGTTGTTCGACGGCATTCCGCAACACTCATCCGCAGAGGGACTGCCATGGTCGGGTGTGGTGCCCGCTCTACGGGAGGTTAGGGTGATATACCCGGTGAAACTGTTGCAACGTGGTACGGCTGTGTTCAGTCCGGTCCATCTGCGGCGGTCTACACCGCTGGGCCTATGGACGCGAGAGACCACCTGTCTTGCCGAGGAGACTGTGAAAGTTTATCCGAACTACGAGCCAGTGGTGCGTTTCGCGCTGCTGGCCATGCAACACCGCGAGAGTCCGATGGGTATCGTCCGCCGCCCACGCGCAGGCTCCAGCCGGGATTTCCACCAACTGCGAGATTACCGTGATGGCGATCCTTTGTCGCAGATCGACTGGAAGGCTACATCTCGCAGGCAGATGCTTATTAGCCGTGACTATCAGGAACAGCGCAATCAGTCAGTGGTCTTTATGCTAGATACCGGCCGCAGGATGAGGGCGCTGGACGATGGTGTGCCGCAGTTCGACCACGTTCTCAACGCTGTTCTGTTAGTCGCCCATGTGGCCTTGCGGCAGGGCGACCAAGTATCCGTGAAATCCTTCGGAGGCACAGACCGCTGGCTGCCACCGATGAAGGGCAGCCATGCAATGCCGGTTTTGCTGAACCACCTCTACGATTATCAAACCACGCCCGCGCCTAGTGATTTCTCAGGAGCAGTGGAGAAACTGATGATGCGCCAGAGGCGGCGCTCGCTCGTGATTCTGCTCACCAATTTGCGAGGCGAAGATGGGAAGGAATTGTTGCCAGCGATGCAAGTGCTGGCCTCCCGCCATCTTGTATTACTAGCGAGCATGCAGGAATGTGTGGTGCAAGATGCGGTTTCTAAGCCGGTGGATTCATTTCCCTCCGCGCTGCGTTATCTGGCGGCGGACCGCTATATGAATGAGCGCAGGGAAATCCTTGCCAGTCTCAGCGCCTCAGGCGTTCTGACGCTTGACTCAACTGCCAAGGATTTTCCCATAGCCCTTGCCAACCGATATTTCGATATCAAGGCTGCGGGCAGGCTTTGAAGTGGGTGAGTTTGATTGTTGAATCAGACCTAAAAGACCGGGAGGTCAGTGAATTCAGTGGTTCATTCTCCCTGCGACACTGGATTTCGGATTGAAAGATTCCCCATGCCCTGCAAACTCCGCTTGTGATTCCCAACGTCCTTGCTGAACGCTACGCCTCTCCCGCACTTCAAGCAGTCTGGTCCGCAGAGGGGCGCATCGTCCTAGAGCGCGAGTTTTGGATCGCGGTGATGAAGGCTCAGCGTGATCTCGGGCTGGATATTCCCGACGAGGCGATCACCGCATACGAGCGCGCCAAGGATCAAGTGGACACCGCCTCGATCATGGTCCGGGAAAAAATCACCCGCCACGATGTGAAGGCGCGCATCGAAGAGTTCAATGATCTGGCGGGGCACGAACATGTCCACAAAGGTATGACCTCGCGTGACTTAACTGAAAACGTTGAGCAACTCCAGGTCTTTCGCTCGCTGCTGCTTATACGCGATAAAGCGGTCTGCGCCCTGCGCCACCTGCGTGAACGTGCGGAACAGTGGAGCGATTTGGTGTTGACTGCACGCACCCACAATGTGGCTGCCCAGCCGACGACCCTAGGCAAGCGAGTGGCTATGTTTGGCGAGGAGTTGTCCGGCGCGCTGGTCATGCTGGAGGCTGTGATTGCAGGTTATGCCGCGCGGGGTCTAAAAGGGGCTGTGGGGACGCAAATGGACCAACTCTCCCTTTTCCAAGGTGACGCTAAAAAGGTAGCAGATCTTGAAAAACGCATTGTGGCCCACCTTGAAATGCCCGCCGTGTGGACCAATGTCGGTCAAGTCTATCCGAGATCACTGGATTTGCGCGTGGTTTCCATTCTAACTGAATTATGTTCGGCTCCATCATCGTTCTGCAAAACCCTGCGCTTGATGGCTGGCTATGAGACCGCCAGTGAGGGATTTGCTCCTGGCCAGACAGGTTCCAGCGCGATGCCGCACAAGATGAACTCGCGTTCGTGCGAACGTGTAAACGGCTTCCACGTCATCTTAAAAGGGTATCTTGCCATGGCCGCCGGCCTTGCCGGTGACCAGTGGAATGAGGGCGATGTTTCTTGTTCGGTGGTGCGACGCGTCATGCTTCCGGACGCATTCTTCGCCGCCGACGGCATGTTCGAAACTTTTCTTACAATCCTTAGCCAAATGGACGCTTACGAGGCGGTAATAGCTGCCGAAACCACGCACTATCTGCCGTTCCTAATGACAACCACCATCCTGATGGAGGCGGTGAAGGCCGGAGTCGGCCGGGAGACAGCGCACAAGGCGATCAAGGAACACGCATTGGCCACTGTCAATGACCTGCGCACGGGAAAGATCGATCGCAATGATCTGATAGGCCGCCTTGCGCAGGACGGTCGTCTGGGCCTGACGAGCGAAACGCTGCACTCCATCCTCGCCCGCGGCGACTCCGAAGCAGGCGCGGCCAGGGCTCAAGTGGCAGCTTTCGCGGAGAGTGTCAGGAAACTCGAGAATGCACATCCTGCCGCTGCTGCATACACACCAGGGGCTATTTTGTGAGGGGCCGCATAGCAATAACACTATCGCGAGACATCCACTTTCCCCCCGATATCTTCCACTCGCGCTCCTCAACCGCCCTTGGCATCCAACCAGATGGCGGCCTGCTTGGCGAAGTAGGTGAGGATCATGGAGGCTCCGGCGCGTTTGATGGAGAGCAGGGATTCAAGGACGACTGCGCGTTCGTCCAGCCAGCCATCCGCAGCGGAACTCTTGAGCATTAGGTATTCACCACTTACCTGATAAGCGGCAACTGGTAGGGTGGTGGTTTCCCGAACTTTGGCGATGACGTCTAGGTAGAGACCGGCGGGTTTGACCATGAGCATGTCGGCACCCTCCGCCTCGTCAAGCAACGTTTCACGGACGGCCTCGCGGATATTGGCGGGATCCATCTGATAGGTTTTCTTGTCACCGTCCTTGGGTGCGGAGTCAAGTGCTCCGCGGAATGGTCCATAAAGTGCGGATGCATATTTGGCTGTGTAACTAAGGATAGAGACATTGGTGAAATCCTCGTCGTCGAGCGCCTCGCGGATGGCTGCTACCCGCCCGTCCATCATGTCTGACGGGGCGACGATATCAGCCCCCGCGCGGGCGTGGCTGACTGCTTGTTGGCTGAGTATGGCGACGGTTTCGTCGTTGAGGATAGTGAGTTCTCCGTGGGCTTCGCGTCGGACGATGCCATCGTGGCCGTCGGAGTTGTAGGGATCTAGAGCGACATCAGTGATGACGCAGAGTGTGGGGTGGGCAGCCTTGAGCGCACGGATGGCTCGCGGTATGAGTCCTTCGTCGTTGTAGGATTCCTCAGCTTCGGGAGATTTGAGGGATTCCTCGATTTTTGGGAATAAGACCACAGCAGGGATGCCAAGCGCGTGGACCTCGCCAGCCTCGCGCACCAAGCTTTCCAATGACCAGCGTGTGAGTCCAGGCATTGAAGTGATTGGGGTGTCATGCAGATCTTCGTGCAGGAACATCGGCAGGATGAAATCGGCGGGACTGAGCGTGGTTTCACAAATCATCGAGCGGATGGCAGGCGTGCGGCGGTTGCGGCGAGGACGGAGCATGGGACCAGGGCAGTTAGGTTTTGAGATTGAAATATGAAGGGATGGTCAGAGTATAACTGTTGATTTGCGAGTAATCATGTAAGGGGCTGATGAAATTTTGCGAGGGGAGTGGTGTCTATTGGAGAACCTTATTTGTATGAAAACGAGTTATTTCATGCCAGAGCCACGGCGTTTGCAGCAGCGTAGTTTTGGGCATGGGTGAGGCTGATGTGGATTTCTGTGATGCCGTGCTGCTTGGAGAAAGCGTCTGCGGCTCCGCTGAGGCGGAGTTTGGGTGCTCCGGACGGATCACGGGTGACTTCCAAGTCGTGAAGTCCGGCGTTGGCTCCAAAACCTGTGCCGAGGGCCTTGGCCACGGCCTCTTTGGCTGCGAAGCGCGCGGCGTAGTGCAGGGCAGGTATTTTCATAGACTCACAGTACTCCCGTTCGGCAGGAGTGAAGATCTTTATTAGGAATGGCTCGCCATGGCGCTGGATGGCAGTTGCTATCCGGTCAACTTCCACTACGTCGATGCCAATACCGAAAATGCGCATGATCAGGCGGGGTAACAGGCCATGAGATTTTTCATTTCCCTGACAGCAGTGGTTATGCCGGTGCGCAGGGCACGGGAAACGATGCTGTGGCCAATGTTGAGTTCCGCGAGATGGGGAACTGTGAGCACGCGTGTGATATTAGAGTAATTGATGCCGTGTCCGGCGTTCACCTGGAGGGAGGAGGCGTGGCCTGCTCTTGCGGCGGTAGTAAGGCGGGCGAGTTCCTGATCCGCGGCATCGCCGGTGGCGTTGGAGAAACATCCGGTGTGGAGTTCGATCATTTCTGCGCCGGTTTTGACAGCCGCTTCGATTTGTTTGATGTCGGGGTCCACAAACAGGCTGACCTTGATCCCGGCATCCTGCAGGCGCCTCACGACTACGCGAATCTTGTCAAAACCTCCAAGCACATCGAGTCCCCCTTCTGTGGTGAGTTCCATGCGTAGCTCAGGCACAAGGCAGGCATAGACCGGTTTGAGTTTCAGGGCAATGGCTACAAGTTCCTCGGTCACGCCCATTTCCAAATTCAGGGGCAGCGGCACTTCGGCTTGGATACGGAAGGCATCCGATTCCTGCATGTGACGACGGTCTCCGCGGACATGCAGAGTGAGGGAATCCGCACCGCCCGCGAGCGCATCATATCCGGACTCCAGAGGGCTGGGTTCGGCATTCTGGCTGTCCAAGGATCTTGCGTAACGGGCCTGGCGCAGGGTTGCGACATGATCAATATTAACTCCAAGCAGCAGCGGCATGGGGGATTCTACTGGCAAGGCGACACTGGGGCAAGACTCCATTCCGCAGGCACAGCTACGGTGGTGCGAGCAGTGAAAACTGCCACGCAGGGATGTTACGCAGAACCCAGAAGACCAGAATGACAATCAGGATGACACTTGCCCCATAGCGGCCAAGGCGCAAGGATAAGGGCAGGGGTTTTCCCCGAACCCAGCCGACAAGTTCTAGACTGATTCCTATCAATGCTACTGGAAACAACACCATGCCCAAGGGATTGAGCCGGAATGCTCCTTTGATGTGCCCATGCAGTGCCGCATGCGTTGCGCGCGTCATGCCACACCCTGGGCACCAGAGACCTGTTAGCTTGTGGAACATGCATTCCGGAAGCCACGGGGCCGAAATGTTGCTCTGATAAAAAATGAAAACCGCTGCGGCGGTAACCGCTAGCAAAATCATTAACAAAAGTGCCCGTTTAGCACGCATAGGCATTAGTGTCTGGTAGTCAACCCCGCCACTTTAATCGCGACCAATACGGCACACGAGAACAGCGAGATTATGCACCATTTTTTTGCATTTGCGGAAGCCTCCAAGGCACCTGCGATGTTTCCACTTGCTTTCAAGTTATCAACTTTTGCAGCGTAAACAATTGCCGGAATGCCCAATGGTAAGCAGCAAAGAATGGTCACCACGATTGATTGCCATAGGTAGTTGGGGATGTTGGCAACCTGAGTTGCGTAGCCTGTGGCTATTGATGGAGGGGAGTAAGGTGTATTCAGTATGCCTCCCCCTGTTTGGCCGGGCGATGCCATATGGGGTGGGGGAGGAGGTGTGACCATGGAAAGTTCCGGGACATTGCCAGCCATGCTCCAGTCCGGCATCCCCTCGCGCCATACCATATCTGTTTTCAAGATCTCACCCGACGTGGTTTTTTCCCGCATTTCCTGATCCGAAATCGGACCGAGTTGGGTGGAATTCTTGGAATAATACCATTGCATGGCGGATAATGTGGGTTTGTTGAGGAACGACATTTCAGCCGTGGGACTCACCTGTAAACCCCAAAGTCCCTCATTTTAATCATTCTGCGCGCAAATCAGGGTTGCCAGATTTAAATCTGCCATTAGCTTGCGCGCCACCATGGTAGTAATCCCCAAAATTCGCGGTTTCATCTGCACTACGGCCCATCCGGACGGCTGTGCCAGACATGTGGCGGAACAAATCGCTGTTATCAGAAACCATGGCCCCATCGCCAACGGACCAAAGCGCGTCCTTGTGATCGGGGCTTCCACCGGATACGGATTGGCATCGCGGATTGCTGCCGCCTTCGGTTCAGGTGCGGCCACTATGGGCGTGTTTTTCGAGAAATCCGGTGATGCAGACCGCACTGGTACTGCAGGATGGTATAATACCGTGGCATTCGAAAAAGAAGCGACCGCTGCGGGGTTGTATGCCCGGTCGTTCAACGGCGATGCGTTTTCCGACGAGGTCAAGGCGGATGTCATGGCAGCGATCAAGGCTGACCTAGGCCAGGTCGATTGCGTTATTTACAGCCTCGCATCACCCCGCCGCACCCAGCCGAAAACCGGTGAGATTTTCTACTCGGTGCTCAAGCCCATCGGCCAGGGTTTTACTAACAAAAATCTCAATACCTCCACCGCGACTGTCGAGGAGATCACTATTTTACCCGCGGAAGGCGATGATGTGGCCCAAACTATCGCGGTGATGGGCGGCGAGGACTGGGAGATGTGGATCAATGCGCTGTTGAGCAACAACCTCATTGCCCCCGGTGCGAAGACCGTTGCTTATTCCTATATCGGGCCGGAGCTCACATGGCCTATTTATAAGAACGGCACCATCGGCAAAGCCAAGGAGGATCTTGAACGTGCACAGCGTTCATTAGATATAAAGCTTGCGCCGCTAGGGGGTAAGGCCTGGGTTTCCGTGAACAAGGCGCTCGTTACGCAGGCAAGTTCTGCGATTCCCATTGTGCCACTTTATATTTCGCTGCTCTATCGGGTGATGAAGGACGCGGGAACTCATGAAGACTGTATCGAGCAGGTGGACCGATTGTTCCGCGAGCGACTCTATAGCGACGCTGACCCTCAGCCTGACGATGCCGGGCGCATCCGTGTAGACGATTGGGAAATGGACCCGGTAGTGCAGGCGCAGGTGATGGAACGTTGGGATCGGGTAACCACGGAAAACTTCAGTGAACTCGGAGATTGGGATGGATATCAGGCCGGGTTCCTACGATTGTTCGGATTCGGGCTGGAGGGAGTCGATTATGAGGCAGACACAGACACTGCCATTCAAGTGCCGTCTATTGGGTGAACATTAATGGTGTATACGCCCTGTTTGACTTAGAAACTCGTGCATTTGCCGGTTCGCTCAACGACGAGTTGTCGTGGCATTTTAAGGAAAAATAGGCCGTTCGAGAACCTCGGGCTTCAAAAACTCGTAGAGGACCAACGACAGCTCTTCTGAGGTGCAGAGAGAGTATTGGTGACCCTGTTGGTGCCCCATTGATCGCCTTATTCGGGCCCAGCCTGAAAGTTCCCAGATAATTTCAAGACTCCTGCCATAGTCTTGCGCCGGAAATTGGCTGATTCAGACAGGAAGTAGTGCTGGAATCAGGGGGAGAAGGCAGGGACTCCACTCTGTGAACTGACCTGAAATGTGGGGCGGGGCGGGCATCCGTCCTTTCATGCAATCTAACGATCATTCAGGGGCCTCTTGTCGGGCGTTTTCCCTTGCACGACGGGCTTGCCACTATTCAGACTCCCCCGGCCAAGCCCAAACCCAATGACCACCATGCCCGCCACTGAAACTCCTGCGACACTCCAGACCCTCCCCTCCGACCAACTCCGGGCTCTCCAATGGCGTTTTGCCGATCGTTTCGAACTGACTATGCTCATTCAGTCAGTGCGTCCAGTAGCCCGCGGTCCAGTGGCCCGCCTTGTGGCCAATGGCGGACGCAACACCCACGACTGGACGGCGGAAAAGAACTCTCTGCTCTCCATTTATGACGAATCCGGCATCACTGCCGCCTTCCTTGATCCCGAGCACGGCGGTTTTATCGAAGGTCCGAAAAATCTGGCACTTGCGCTGGTTGCCTTCGAGCTATCGTGGGTTGATGCTGGCGCAGCCACATGCAGTCTTGCCAGCAATCTCGGCATAGCCCCAATCCACGAACGCGGCACTGCTGAGCAGGTTGCCCATTACCTGCCGCTCGTTTGCCCGCCGGCTCCTGGTGACTCACGGAAGGCCACTCGCGTCGCATTTGCTCTGACTGAACCTATTCCTTTTGTGGGTGTTGAAACCGGATTGTTAGGCGGCAAGATGCGCGTCTCCTCGTGGGAGGACGGGCAGGAACCAATGCTTCACATTGACAAACGCGGACGTTTTATCACCAACATGGATTTCGCCAATGTGGTTACAGCCGCTGTGGATTCCGCTGATCCGCGTATTAAGGGCAGCTGCATTGTGATTTTGGAACAAACTGACCCGGGCTTGTGGGATTCTGGCGTGCCAACCCGCAAGATGGTTCACCAGCTTTCCTCCACATGTGATCCGGTCTTCAACCAAACTGTGCCAGCCAACCGCATTGTGGGTGGATACACGATCAAGGATGGCGTGATCATCCCCAACTTCAGCCACAGCGAAGTCATTGAGGCGGTTTTTCGTCGCACCCGCGTGACTGTCGGTCTGATGACTTCCGCCAAACTTCTGTCTGCCATTGAGCCGGTGATCCGCTACCAACGCAGCCGTTTTCGCGGCGGAGAAACGGGCGCGCCAGGATCCCCACGTTTCGATCTCGGACTGCAAACCAAACAGGATGTTCTCCACCGCCTCATTGATGTCTGGGCTACCGGAGAGGCCGGTGCATCGCTTGGCTTCGAAACCGCCCGCCTTTTTGACCGACTCGATCCGATGGATCGGGAAAAGGACCGTATTTTCGCCGAACGGGGACTCAGCGGCCGCAGCGCCTTAAAGGCAATGACGAAAGTCCAACAGGAATCCGCCGAGTGCATCAGCCTGCGCCGCCAACCGTCCGCCAGCCGCAACAACGTCCGGCTTGAGTCGTTAGAAGCAGATCCGCTAGTGCAATACGCCATTCTCGATGCGCAGGCCAACGTCCTCTGTCCGGCTTGCAAACTTTGGAACACCGGTCATGGTTCCACCGTGATGCGTGAGGCGATCAGCCTGATGGGAGGCTACGGAATTACCGAGGACTGCCCCGGATTCCTCCCGCACAAATGGATGGATGCCCAGTTGGAGGCTACCTACGAAGGTCCGGAGGCTGTGCAGCGCCGCCAGCTTTCGGTCACTATGACCAACAGCCTTTTTGTGACTCAGTTTGAGGGCTGGATTCAGGACCTAGAGGCCCTTGCTTCCGAATCCCGTGGCATCGGGGCACTTGCCGTGGCCAACGCCATGGAACTTTGGCTGTGGACAGTCCGCCACTTGCAGGATGCCGCAGACGACAACGGAGCCAAACTCTTCAACTCCAACCGCCACGGCATCACATTCCCGCTCGCTGATTCGCTTTGCTGGCTCCTCGCCTCCCGCCAGCAAATCCTCGATGTTCTCGATCTTGAGAAATCCGGGGCCAATGACCCGTCGGTAGCGGAGGAACTACCGGGTGCACTAGCGTTCTTCACAGACCTGTGCCTCGTGCAAGCCACCCGTGCCGCAGGAGAAACGGCCCGCATCTGTAGCGAACTGCTTTTTGGCTTTGTCCAGCGGCCCGAGAGCACGTTCGGACCGGACCTCGAATCCTTCCACAGTATGCGCGCCAAGCTCGATGCCAGTCTGCACGGATACGGACTGGCCAAGGACCGTGCCGCCAATGCACTCACCACAGTCATGATCCCGGAAGCGCTAGATTATCCCGCGTAATGGAATACCAAAGACCTTGAAACGGAAGTCATGTCATTTGTTTCCGGTTCTAGGTGGTATCCCGAATATCTGATAGCAATATAACTTGTAGCATCCTCTCCATCATGTCTGATCGCCCGCAAATGGAAGCAGATATTGTCTGCGTCGGCTTCGGCCCGGCCTCGGGCGGGTTTCTAACGAAGATCGCGTCCGCCGCTTTCCACCCTGACGGTAGTCCGGCCTTGGAAAGCCCGTCGATGCCAGGCATGCCGTTGCAGGTGATGTGTTACGAAAGGGCGGACGATATAGGGTTAGGAGTCTCGGGTGTTGTCACCAATGCCAGGGCGCTGCGAGAGGCGTTCCCTGATTTTGATCCTGCGCAGGTTCCCATGGCCTCCCCGGTCACGGACGAGAAAATTCTATATCTGCTGGACCCGGTGGGAGCAAGTCGCCGTCCATTGCTCATGCGCGCTGCTGACAAGGTGCTGCGCGCAGCAGGTGGAATGCTAGGCGTCAAACACGATGCCATAGAACTCCCGTGGACGCCCGCTTTTCTACACAAACACGGTGGCTTGGTGCTCTCCATGGGCCAGTTTACCCAGTGGGTTGGTTCCCAGGTCATGGCTACGGGTGCCGTGCAAATCTGGCCTGGCAGCCCGGTGGCAGAGGCCCTAGTTGAAAACCAAAGTGTCACCGGGGTCCGCTTGATGGATCAAGGTGTGGGCAAAGACGGGACACCCGCCGAGGGCTTTATGCCCGGTATGGATGTGCGTGCTGCCCTTACCGTCGTTGCAGACGGACCAGTGGGTGCCATCGGCCAGCAGTTGGACAAAGAGTTCGGCGTGCCTGATGGCCACCACTTACACGACTGGGCACTCGGTATGAAATTCGTGGTTGACCTGCCAGAAACATGCGATCTCAAACCCGGTACCGTGCTCCACACCCTTGGTTATCCTGAACCTGAGATCTTCGGTTTCCTCTACGTCCATCCAGACAACGTCGCGTCGCTCGGCATTTTCGTTCCATCGTGGTTCGATAATCCCGCCCGCACCGCATACCGCTATCTACAGCATTGGATGATGCACCCGTATCTTTGGCGCCATCTTGAAGGCGGCAGGCTCAGATCTTGGGGTGCCAAGTCCCTTCTGGAATCCGGGCGACGCGGGGAACCGCACCTCACGGGCGATGGCTTCGCCCGCATCGGCGAAGGCAGCGGATCCACAAATGTTCTAACCAATTCCGGTGTGGATGAAGCCTGGTCCACTGGCACGTTACTCGCCGAGGCCGTCATCGAACTGCTGAAGGCCGGGAAGCCGTTCACCAAGGAAAATCTCGACGCAACTTATGTCAAACGTCGGCGTGAAAGTTGGGTGGAGACTGAGGGACGCATTGCCGAACAAGCTCGCGATGGATTCCAGCGCGGAGTGATCCCAGGTCTCATAGGCACATTTCTAACGGGAGTCACAAAGGGTGCTATGAACATGCCTGGTCGCCCTGGTCCACCCCATTCCCGCGTAGGAACCCTGGAAAGTTATTACACCGGGCGCATACCTCCCGACGAAATTGCCCGAATTCGCAAGGAGTGCGACACCAAGGGTATTTCAGCAAGCGGTATTCTGATGACCCGCTCCGGTTGGCCGGAAATCCCTTATGACGGTGGGTTGTTGGTTTCTCACCAGGATGCCCTCCTTATGGGCGGCAAAGTGCAGGCGCCGCACGGTTATGCCGATCACGTTTCCTTCCTTTATCCGGAAGACTGCGAGTCCTGCTCCAGCAAGATCTGTGTGGAAATGTGTTCCGGACAGGCCATTACTCCCACGGAAAACGGCCGACCCGTTTTCGACCGTGAAAAATGCATTCACTGTGGCGCGTGCCTTTGGAACTGCGCCAAGGCCCATCCGCACAACCCTGAACTCACCATTGTTTCCTTCCAAGCAGGCGCGGGTGGTTTGCACTCCGGGGAAAACTGATTTCATAATGTGTTGTTTGTTATTTCTCCAAACATGCCTCCGATTTTCCGCACCCAATAACATTTAACAATTACCCAATAACATGTACACCATCATCGTCTGCGGCTCTCTAGTGCCGGATCCCCTGCAAACTCTCGAACCTGTGACCGGTCCGAATGGTCCGGCGTTGAAAAACGAAATGATGCTTCCCTCATGGCTTGATCCGTGGGCCGGACACGCGCTTTACGAAGCCGCAAACCTTGCGTCCAAGCATCCCGGTAGCAAGGTCTATTTAGTTAGCCTCGGTCCCAAGGCCAAGCTCCAACAAGTCATGATGACGGTTGCCCAAAAAGTGCCGTTCGAACTCATCGTCCTCGATGGCCCAGCTGGAGGCTTCACCGATGCGGCGGAAACCGCCGCGGCTCTTGCCGATGCAATCACCGCCATTCCCGGCCTCGATCTGTCAAAGACACTGATCTTCGGTGGTTGGGAATCCGCATCCCGTGGCGCAGGCGCAACAATGCAAATTGTGGGCGAGCGTCTCGGCATCACCGATCAGTTCCAGGGTGTTGACTCACTAACAATCGAAGCCTCAGGCAGTCTGCGTGTCATGGAACGGGTGGAAGGGGGTAAGCATCAGATATCCGTTTGTGCCGCCCCCCCCGCCGTATTGGGGTGGGCGACTGGCAATCTGCCCGAACCACGCAACAACCCTCAGGTGGGTATGGCCAATATGCGTGGCATCATGCCCTCCCTGCAAAAAGCCAAACCCGTCCCAGTGGGCACCGGCGATATCACATTCAACTCGGTTTCCCTGCCCAGCCAGACCCGTACCACCCAGATCATCAAGGATGTGCCACCAGAACAGGTTGCCGAGGAACTGGTGGCATGGATCAAGGGATAATGACACAAGAAAATAATGTCCCTCCACACGAACCCATGAGCAGGCAAGCGTCCCGGCACATCCAATCCAGTGTTTTCCTGAAAACTGAATCCTAATTACTAACAAAATATTTTCATGCACCTTTTCCTCGCCCACGCCGAATCTGACGGCAAGCTTTCCAGAGTTTCGCTTGAAGCTCTGACAGTCACTCAACAAATCGCTGCTTCACTCGGCGTGCCCTTTGCCGCCGGTATCATTGGTGAAAATTCCGGTCCTGCCGCAGATAGTATCGCAACATGTGGCGCTGTGAAATTTCCGACCGTATCCGGACAGGATTTCGCCCAGGCTGTTTATGCCTCCGATGCTGCCGCTGCCGAGGCCATTTGCCGCGCAGTGGGTGCCACCTTTGTCACTGTGCCTGCTACCTCCCGCTGGAACCGCGTGCTTCCGGGTGTGGCCCACCGCCTCGGAGGAAGAGCAGACACGCATATTACCGGCCTAACGAATTCCAATGGGCAGCCACTAGCCTCTCGCTGGTTTTACCGCCAGAGGATGGAAGCTGTATTCTCCCGGAGCACACGTCCGTGGCTGCTCGCCTTGGAAAGCGGCATTGCCCAAGCATGGAGCGGGACACCCGGCACCGCAAATGCGGAGGCAGTCGTCCCGTCGCTACCTGCACCGCGCACCCACGTTTTCGGTTACGAAGCGCCCGCCTCTGACCAACAGACGATCCGACCGGATGCCGAATTGCTATTTGTTACTGGTGCCGGATGGACCAAGAAGCAGTCCGACGGACAGGTTAAGGTTGAGGAGGCTAGCTCCATCATCCTTGATTTCCTGCGACTTACCCGGTCCTCGTTGGGTAGCACAAAGTCGCTGGTGGATCTGGGCGGAGAAGGAGTTAGTATTCTGCCATTCCTTAGCCATATGAATCAGGTTGGCCAGACTGGCTCCACCCCGCGCCACGCCAAGGGTCTCTCCACTTGCTGCCACGGTGAGGAACCCCACACAGTCGGCTGGCGGTTTGTGGGTGAACGCCGCGCGATTTCGCTGGATGCAAATTGCGGATGGGCTCGCGGCAAGACGGACATCCTTTACGTTGCCGACGCTTTTGCCGTGATGAACAAGGTAAATGAGTTGCTGGCCAACCCTTAGACTACGGGGTATTTACTGTTGATACGGGGATTTTTTGTAAAGTTGGAGGTGAAACCGCAATCGATGTCCGCTTGACCACTGCGAGTATTGGAATCCATGCTTGGCCTATGCGAATCCTCACCGGTCTCCAACCCAGCGGAAAACTCCACGTAGGCAATTATTTTGGCGCGATGGAACCTGCCGTGCGTCTTCAGGACAAGGGTGAGGCCTTTTATTTCATCGCTGATTACCACGCGATGACTTCATCGCAGGATCCAGTGGCCTTACGCGAGAATGTGCGTGAACTGGCGGTGGATTTTCTCGCCTGTGGGCTGGATCCAGCGCGGGCGGTATTTTTCCGTCAGAGTGCGGTGCCGGATGTCAACGAACTTGCATGGATACTATCAACGGTTTGCCCGATGAGTCTACTCGCGAAGTGCCATTCCTACAAAGACAAGACCGCTCAAGGCATTGCCCCAAACCACGCCTTATTTGCCTATCCGGTACTGATGGCTGCGGATATCCTGTTGTATGATTCCAACCAAGTCCCGGTGGGCAAGGATCAAAAACAACACCTCGAAGTCACCCGCGATATCGCAGTGAAACTCAACGAAACTTTCGGCGAAAATACTGTGGTTATACCAGAACCTATCATCCGAGAAGACACCGCCGTGGTTGTGGGTCTGGACGGACGCAAGATGAGCAAGAGTTATGGCAATACTCTGCCGATTTTCGGTGAGGAAAAAAAACTCAAAAAGCTCATCATGAAAATCCCCACCGACTCGACCCCAGTGGATGCCCCAAAGTCGACGGAAAACTCAACGATTCTTGCTCTTTACAAGCTATTTGCCAGCGCTGAGGACTACCAAACGATGGTTGCGGATCACGAACGTGGAGGCATAGGCTACGGTGATTTTAAAAAGCGACTGGCGGAAGCCTATTGGGATTTTTTCGCCCAGATGCGTGCGCGCCGGGTGGAAATTCTGGCTGATCCAGGATTTGTGGACCGTGTGCTGACCGACGGCGCAGCCCGTGCCCGCAACGAGTCAGCGAAAGTCCTCAACCGGGTACGCTTGGCAGTTGGGTTGAAATGATAAAAACCAAATCATCATGAAAAAACGGGTTGTGTGCCTTTTAGTTGATGGTTTTGAAGAAATCGAAACCGTCACTCCTATTGATATCCTACGCCGCGCGGACGTCGAAGTGGTGATTGCCTCACTGAGGGGAAGTACCGTGACTGGTCGCTGTGGTATCCGCGTGGTGGCGGATGTTAATCTATCTGATTTAAATCCGTCATCCTTCGATCTTTTGTTCATTCCAGGAGGCCCCGGGGTAGCCGAGTTGCGGGCAGATGGCAGGGCTGCCGCTATAGCCCGGGATTTTGCTGCTGCTGGAAAACCCGTAGCTGCGATTTGCGCTGCGCCACTTGTTCTGATGGATGCCGGGCTGCTAAATGGACGGCGTTTCACAGCCTATCATTCCGTGAGGGCGGAACTCGGAGGCGGACTTGGCGAGCGAGTGGTAATTGATCGAAACATCATCACATCCCGGGGTGCCGGAACTGCCCTGGATTTTGCGTTGGCGCTTGTTGCCTTCCTCCTGGATCAGGCAGCTGCCGATCTAGTGGCGGTTGAGATCATGGCATAGCGTTTGTCTCATTGAACGCTTGCGTTTGGCCGCTCCCTCGGGGATGTTCCGCGCGTCGTGCCTGTCGTGCAGCGTAAACCGTTCTGGCTCCTACCCAATCTGCTGAGCCTTGATGCTCCGTTGGTCGCAATGGCATGGCTCTATGTTTTTGCCAGAACTTGGCGCCTCTACCTCCCATGGGAAGCATACGCCTCACTGGGTCTTGCGGTGTGGATGATTTATGTGGCGGATCGATTGCTTGATGTTTCCATGTATGAAGGCTCATCCATGGTTCTTGAGCCCCGGCACGAGTTCCATCGGGACCACCGGGGGCTATTCCGGGGCGGGTTGGGGGTGGCACTCCTTCTCGTACTCTTGCTTGTTTTCACCCGCATGCCCATAAATCTCTTCAAATACTTGGCATTTGGCGTCCTGCTTGTCGCCGGTTTTTTTGGATTGTCGCTGATTTCAAGCCACGAGAGGCATGAGGTTTCCTACACGAAAAATATATTTGCTGGTATTACCTTCGCTTTTGGTACCGCAATGATTGCACATCTGTATCGTTACGAACTTGGGGTAGAGGATTTGATAGCTTCCGGTGAGTTCAAATGCTTTGCCGTGCTTTGCGTCCTCAATATCTGTGCAATCGATTTATGGGAACATGCGGACCACTCTCCTGATCCTGAGATTAAGGCCCATGACGAACTGGCGCTAACTCTCCCTGTCACATTGCTTGGGGCAGCCACCATTGCCTATGCTGTGTTTGTCGACCAACTCGCCAGTCGCCCATTTTTCTACGCTATACTAACTGGATCCGCGCTTCTATATGTGCTAAACCGCTGCCGTCAGCGGTTCTCGACTGATGCCATGAGGGCGCTGGCGGACGTTGCTCTGCTGATTCCTGTCTTGGTTTTTTTCGCCGCTTCCCGGGGGTGATTCCTCCTTGCAACCCCGATGAATGCTACGTAGGCTCCACCCCTTATCATGAACACACAATCCTCCCGCAAGACAAATCCTGCTTTCATCATCCTAGGTCCGCCAGGATCGGGGAAAGGAACCCAAGGCAAGATCCTTGGAACTATACCCCGCTTCGTCCATTTCGCTTGTGGCGATTTATTCAGGTCGCTCGATACCCGCACGGCGCTGGGCAAACAGTTCGTGTCTTACTCGAGTCGCGGTGAACTTGTTCCAGATGAACTTACCATCGGTCTTTGGAAGGCGCAGATAGACAATCTGGCGGGGACCCACCTTTACAAACCGGACATCGACTTTCTTATTCTTGACGGCATTCCCCGCAATGTTGAGCAGGCGAAACTTATAGACCAGTATGTGGAAGTGCATCAGGTGTTCCATTTGTCCTGTCCTAACCGTGACGAACTCGCGCGCCGTATGCGCAAGCGTGCGCTCAAGGAAAACCGCTTGGATGACGCGAACGATGCGGTGATTAATCAGCGCATCGCCACCTATGAGGCGGAAACCAAACCGATTTTAGAATATTATCCGGCGGACCATGTGACGGTTATCGACGCCACCCAACCGCCTGTGAAAGTGCTTTCAGAAGTGATTCAGCGCATCATTCAGCTTCCTGTTTACCAAAGCACAAGCAGTCAGATTGTATAACATGGAATCAGGTCTTAGACTCGTTTTCATCGCCACTGGAGACATTGCCCTCCCTTCGTTCCGGCATCTGCTGGAACACGGACCAAGGCCACTGGTTCTCGTCACACAACCAGATAAACCCGCGGGCCGCCATATGACATCCGCGCCTTCTGCGATCAAGATTGCCGCCATCGAGGCTGGGCTCCCCGTGTTGCAACCGGAAAGAATTGGGGATGTCATGGTACAGATCGGTGCGCTCAATCCAGACATCCTTGTGGTCATGGCCTACGGTCAGATTCTGAGAGACAACATACTCACACTTCCTCGCAGGTCGATCATCAATCTCCATGCCTCGCTTCTGCCGAAATACCGTGGAGCGGCCTGCATTCAGGCTGCCATTGATGCTGGCGACGCTGAGACAGGCGTTACCTCCATGCATGTCGTTCGTGAACTTGATGCCGGTGACATAATCCTAGAAAAATCAGTCCCCATTGCCCTAGATGACACCGGTGGCAGCCTGTACGAAAGGTTGTCCATCCTTGCCACAGAGGTTCTAGTTGAGACGCTGGGAAGACTAGCAGATGGCAGCGCACCGCGCATTCCGCAGGACGAGAAGCTTGCCAGCTATGTGCCCAAACTCAGTCGTGACGACGGACGGATCGATTGGAATTTAACATCATTGGCGCTCGAGCGCCGCATTCGTGCTTATGCGCCATGGCCAAGCACCTACACCACCGTCATTGGAGGGGAGGGGGCTAAACGTCTCAAGATCTATCCGCCAACTGTGCCGATGGACAAGGAACTCGCGCCCGGTATAATCTCATGCGACGGCGGCAGGTTGATCGTCGGTTGCGGCAAAGGCTCACTGGAGCTCATTTCGGTTCAGCCAGAGGGTGGGAAGCGCATGAGTGCTGCTGACTACCTGCGCGGGAGAAACCCAGTGGCAGGTGGGTCAGCTCATACGGAAGACTATCCGCGCTTTTGTTAAATCATACGGAGACATCTCCATCTTGACCTTGTCACCCACCACTAGACGGATGAAACGCTTGCGCATCTTGCCGGAAATGTGCGCCAGCACTTCATGGCCGCTCTCCAGCTTGACGCGAAACATTGTTCCCGCAAGCACCGACGAGATCTCGCCATCCACCTCCACTGCCTTTTCCTCTTCGTCCTTGGAGGGGCGTTTGGGCTGACCATATCTGCTGTTCCTGCTGTTTCTGCTGTTGGGACGTCGTCCTTTGTTCTGTGATGGGCGCGAAGGCATGATGGCTTGGGATGATACTTGCGGTGGAGGGGAAAATATACCGCTCGCACTTTGGTAGCGCATTCCCCCCCATGCCAGCAACACCAAAAAAAACCAGATTTTGAACTCGCTCAACGCGTTCGTAATCTCCGGTACTTGCCAAGTGGCCATTCTACCCTCAAATTCCCCTGTGTCGCCGCCGTGATGGTGTGCCGAAAATCCATCCCAGTTTTACCGCCATGTCCGAGATTACCGAAAAAGAACTTCAGCCGACCCTCAAACCACTTTGGCTCAAGGCGATTACCGCAGTCCAAGCCAACAATCTCGAATATGCAGTATCTCTGCTTCAGGGGGTGCTAAAGGAGAGTCCGGGTTTCCTAGATGGCCGTAAATTGCTCCGTAGGTGCGAACTGCAGCTCGCGGGAGGGGTCAAAAAAAAGGGAGGTTTGTTTGGTATTCAAACAGGTGGCATGGGAATTATGAAACTTCAGCGGCAGGCGGAAAAAGATCCGCAGGGCACTCTTCCGCTTATCGAAAAAGAACTCGAAAAGGATCCGCTCAATGATCAGGCTAATGATCTCCTATTCGATACCTGTCTCAAGCTTGAGCTTTTCGAAAGCGCCGCCTTCGCTTTGGAAACAATTCGGAGCGGCAAACCGGAAAACGCAAAGCTCCTACATAAGCTTGCTGAATTCTACATCCGTAGGGAGAAACCTGACTCCGCCTCTGAGGTATACAACGACATCATCAAACATCATCCCACTGACGGCTCTGCCATTAAGGGTTCCAAGGACGCTTCGGCTCGCGCCTCCATGCTCAAACAGAAGTGGGATGAAAACACCGATATGCGCACTCTTATGCATAATGCTGCGCAATCTGAAGAACTCGAAAAGGCTTCGCGTACCGGTCTCACGATGGAGCAGCTCATTGAACGCCGCGACAATGTGATTGAAAAGTACAATGCGGATCCCAACCACCTAGCCACCGTCAAAGATCTTGCCGGAATTTACGAACAACTCGAAGACTGGCACAACGCGCAGACTTTCTACTCATGGGCTCACTCGCTGAGTGCCGGGGACGTGGCCCTTGCCACAAAGGCTTCGATCATGAATGATAGGGCCATAGAAACGGATTTGAAAAACCTTGAGGCTGCCGTGGCCGCAGACCCCGAGAATGCGGATCTCAGTGCTGCACTTGCAGCGCGCCGTGCTGATCGGATAGCCGAGCAGGTTCAGGAAGCTCGGAAGCGCGTTGATCAAAACCCCACTGACCCTCAACTCCGCTTTGAACTCGGTAATGCCCTCTATCAATCTGGGGATCTAAGTGCCGCGATTCCCCACCTCCAGCAGGCCACGCGCAATCCACATATCAGAACTAAAGTGCTACTTTTGTTAGGTCGCACATTTAAGGCCAAGGGAATGTATGACTTGTCCATCAAGCAACTGTCCGATGCGCTCTCCGATCTTCACGTAATGGACGGCACCAAGAAGGAGGTTCTTTACGAAAAAGGGCTCATTCACGGGGAGATGGGAGACAAAGCCTCCGCCCTAGATTGCTTCAAACAGATCTATGAGGTGGACTACGGATATCGTGATGTTGCGCAGCGCGTGGAATCTTCGTATACTGCCGGTTGAGCTTGAACCAAATTGTTTAACCTTCAGAACTTTTCGTCGAATGGTTTGCTCGGGGTTACCCATTCCCGTGAAAGAACCCGGGTGATTTCAAATTGCCTGGGGCCGCCTCCCTCCACCCTCTGGATCTTCACTATCACACGGTTTATCTGAGCGCCTTCAGAGAATATCCTTGCCATAGCCTTGGCCTGCGGCGATTCAGCTTTGCAGTAACCGTGCAGGAGTGACTCGTCTTCCGGTAGCAGCTTTTTAAGGTCCGGGGAGAGCATTGCAAAACAAACCCAACTGGAGTCCTTAAGGAAGGGTCCATTGTAATAAGAGTCCGGCGTGACGACGATTCTAACTTCAGCCTCGTTCACACGACCAGCCAGGAGTTCATTCCACGACGGCTTGCAGATTCTTGCAAAGCTGCCAAAATCCATTTTCCAAATGCCCATGTCATCCGGGATCAACATGGCAAGTCGTTCGCTGTGCTCCTTGTTTTTCGTATAATATACCAGCACACCATCTATCAGAATTCCATCTATGTCCATACTCCTGAGCCACTCGAGGTCGTCAATCCGACCGTCCCTGTCTTCCGTGGTTTTCAGAAAATCCACTACCTCTTCCGGGGTTTGTGTCCCGGGGTGAATGCAATCCCCAACCTTACCCGGATCGCGGGTTGCCAGTGCCCGTTTGACTAGATTAAGTGCCTCAGTTTCGCTCGGTGATATAAATTTAGAGACTACTTTAGGAGTGTCTTGGGGCAGGAGCGGGGTTTGTACTGCGGAATGAGCCATTTGGCCTTTGAGCCAGATGAGCATGAACCCACCGATCACCAGTAAAGTCAGGATCACAAGGCTCATAGAAGGGGTCAGCGTGGGCAGGTTTAGGATCGCCGGATAGTTCCTCCCATCGACTTTTGGTAGCGTGCTACGCCAATCAGCCCGCTGGTGGGCCGGAAGGATGTCCTGATCTCGCAACCGTGATATTTTGCCCAGACCCGGATCGGAGCCCATTGGTTTGGCCTTGGGACCTTGGATTTGAATGTGGCGTCTGGGTTGTTCAGGCTTCATAAAGTAGGGGGGGGGCTACATCACCGGGCGACCATCGTGATTCGAAGTCGGTCGTAATGGTCATCAGGTCGGAATAACCAACCCGGATGGCGGTCAACTATTTCATAACCCGTCAGCATAAACTCCTGCAGGAACTGGTTACTGTTAGGCTCGTATACTTCCTTTCCGGTGTAGTGACCACGGATGCGGTATTCATAATTATTGTCGAACGCGTAAGCTTGCCCCGGAGGACCGTCTTCCGGTAGGCGATCAGGCGCGTGTATCTTGTCCTCACTGAATATCACCAGTTTCGCCTTATTCCACGGCTGTCTGGGTTCACGCAAGAACCCCCAGAACCGAGTTTTCTCCACGAAATACCGCCTTCCGTAATAAAAATTCCCCGTGGGTTCGTTCATAATTCTTTCATTCCGCTCCTCAATAGTTGGTCCGCCCATATTCCCGGTTGCCAGCGGTGTTGTTCCGCATTGGCTCAGCACAAGACAGATCATTGGCAATATCAGAACTTTATAACTCATTTTCAACATGGTGGGAGGACTATAAAAGCTGATCATCATACGGCAAGCTCAGAGGGCCCATTCAGTCCTTAAACTGTTCGTCATATGGTATGGAGGACACGATCCAATCTTCGGCCAAGACTCTTGTGATCTCAAATTGGCGGGCATCTGAATTCCCCACCCGCCGAAGTTCCAGAACCACGCGCGCCGCCTCCGATTTTGGATGGTCTCCCTGGTCGTTTGCAAGAATCCTCTTGATGGCCTTGTGCTGCTGGGAGTTTCTTTTGCAGTAGCATAAAAGTGGCACGTCGGTGTCAGGAGATGTAGCTTGGTAGCAAGACCAGACCGAGTCATCACCGAAGGCCTGCTTGTAATAGCTGTTGCTACTGATATACACCCTCACCTCTCCACCTGAAGAGCTTGGGTCCAGTAAATTGTTCCATGATGGTTTGACTGTCCGAGCAAAGGCGTCAAAATCGATCTTCCACTTCCCTTTGTCATCCGGAGTGATCAGAGCCAGACGCTCCTTTTGAGTTTTCCCATCCGTGGTCCGGATTGAAACCGCTTCAGCCGGGTGCCCGTTGTGGTCCAGACTAGATAGCCATTCGATGCCAATGACCGGCCCGTCAGTTTTCGCCATGCCCTCCAAAAAGGCGATCACTGAGGCCGGATTGGTGGACCCTGTACGGAAATAATCCCCAACCTTTCCCGCATCGCGTATCAGCAGCGCCTGTCTGACTTTGTTGAGGGAATTTTCCTTGGAGGGCGAGTCGAACTGGGAAATGACTCGTTCTCTGGGTTGAGACGTTTCGGGAATCTGCAGGGCATCGCCCCCGGATGGATTTTTTTCCGAGAGTAGTGAGAAGCAGAATAGCCCAAGAACGATTATAGAAGTGGTTATTCCTAACACAAGCAACCCAATGCGGGTCCGGTGCCTGCGTCTGCTTCTCCCGTCCTCTCCATCGTAATTCCCCCGATGTTTCCAGTGCCGCTTGGTCCTTGAATTACTCTTGCGCGGCATGCGGGATACATGCCCGAGAAGCGGTGCGTCTCCGACCGACCTTTCAAATTTAAGGACACGCTTCGAGCGTTGGACATTGCTGCTTTTCAAATCGGCCAAATTGCTAGCCCTTGTGATGGGGCAACGCAAGCACTGAGGGAAATTTTTCCCGGATTATTCCTCGCTTGGCACAGAGCGTCCTCTGGATGATGCTGCAGCCATGCGCCGCATCATCATCACCTTGGGAGACCCAGCTGGAATTGGTCCAGAGGTTGTGGACCGTGCCCTGGCCTCCGGGGAATTGCCTAGTGGTTTTGATTTTCGGGTTCTCGGAGACCGTGGCGGCAGCCTTTTAGGCAGACCCGACGCTGGATCCGCCAGGGCCGCCATGGACGCCCTCGACCAAGCCGTCGTTGAAATCCAGCGGGGGCGAGCTGAGGCTATTGTCACGGGACCTGTTAGTAAGGAGTCACTGCAAGCTATTGGCTTCCCGTATCCTGGTCAGACGGAGTTTTTTGCACAGGCCTTTGGAGTCCGGGATTTTTGCATGCTTCTTGCGGGATCTTCTCTGACTGTCGGTTTGGTCACGATTCATGAGGCTTTGGCTGATGTTCCTCGACTTTTGACAATTGATGGGATTGTCCACACTGGACTGCTCACCGCTAGGTTTCTCAAGCGTCGCGGCATTGCTTCACCACGTATTGCAGTGGCCGCACTCAATCCCCATGCTGGTGAGAATGGCGCATTTGGTGATGAGGAAAGCCGTATCATTTTTCCCGCCATCTGTAGGTTGAACGATTCGGGTGAGGCCTATTACACTGGGCCGCACGTCCCGGATGTGGTCTTTCGCGAGGCGGCTGACGGACAAGTGGACGCTGTGCTGGCTATGTACCATGACCAAGGATTAATCCCGTTAAAGCTGCTCGATTTCAACAATGCGGTCAACACCACCCTCGGCCTGCCCGTTCCGCGTACCAGCCCCGATCATGGCACGGCCTTTGCTCTTGCTGGGAAAAACATGGCGGATCCGTCGTCGATGATTGCTGCTATCCGGCTCGCGTGTGAATTGGCATGATCACATTGTAGTAAGGCTTCCCACAATGTAGGTCTTGGGAAGGAATCACGCCAGCCCCTCGGATCTACCTCCTTCCCAAAAGAATATCTCTCGGTAGGAACTCGTGCACATTTATTACTCCAGCGGCAGCACCAGCGTGGCCACAGTGCCCTGGCCATCGGTGGCGGACTCGAGGGTGATGGTTCCGCCATGGAGTTCCGTGGCCTCGCGCACGAGTGTTAGTCCAAGACCTGTGCCCTTGCGTCCGGAACCAGGGTGGCGTAAAGAATAGAAGCGTTCGAAGATTTTGGTGCGGGCATAATCTGGTACACCCGCGCCGTGATCGCGGATGGTAAGCCTCAGTTTCCCGGTTCCTAAAACCAAATGGATTTCGATAGGCTCCCAGCGTGGCGAGAAATCAATGGCATTTTCTAATAGACTCAATACTGCAGCGCGCAGGATGAAAGCATCGCCCCGCAGTATGATTGGACACAAGCCCGTCTCCATCCGTAACTCCACGTTGGCGATTTCAGCGAGCGGTCTGGCCTGTTCGATGGCACGGGCGAGGATGTCCCGGAAGTCGAGTGCTTCGGCCTTCTCCAGGTGGGAGCGGCTTTCGATGGCGGAGAGTTCCAAAAGTCGGTCGATCAACCGCTCACTGCGGGCTGTTTCCGCTCGGATGTTGCAGAGGAACCGTTTGCGAGTATCGGTGGGCATGTCTTCGTCTAAAAGCTCGGCTGCCCCGTGGATGGCCGCCAGCGGGCTTTTCATCTCATGGGTGAGTGTCTGGATATAGCGTTCGACATACTTACGATCCTCCAGTGCGTCACGCATTGAGTCCAGGGCTCGTGCCAAAGTATTGACCTCCCGGCCGATTCCTATTCGGGGTTTCGCGGGCCGCTCGCCGCGTTCAATGGCGAGTGCGTATTTGGTAATCTTCCCGATAGGACGGAACAGCCAGAGAAAAACTGCAGCAATAAGAAAGAGGATGCCGCTGCCGATCATTCCGCAGGCAGTGTAAATAATATTTCGCCGCTTCTGGACCAGCGGCATCATGTCGAGTTTGGATTTGCAAACTGTAAGCACACCAGCGGGATGTTTCGGGTCACCGATGGGAGCTGCGACATACATGACCGTAACCGAGGGATCCTCCGTATCTTCCCGACTGCTACGCGCCCCGTATTGTCCGGACAGCGTGCGCGCGACATCCAGCTTGGACGAGTAATTCATACCTTCGCGTCGGCCACCGTCCGAGTCGAAGAGAACGATGCCATTGGTGTCCGTGAGGTAGGCCTGGATACCGACCTTTTGTTTTAGGTGGTCGAAAATCTTGGCTTCGAACCTGCGTGCATGGGCACCATCGAAAGCCTTGCGCAGGTTCCCGGTTTCAAACCCGTCCGCGCGCATGTCTGCCGTCACCACCTCCGCCAGCAGGTTTGCGGTGTCCACCATCATCTCCTCGGTGGCCTGAAAGGTTTGCGGCTCAACTTCCGCAAGAAAATTGCGTGCAAGTTGATAGAATCCGAACGTGATGATGAAGGCGATAAAAAAGAGAGTGACGCGGGTGAAGCGCATAGGGAAGATATGGCGGAATGGTTGGAATTATGAATCCGCGCAAAGCGAGTAGCCGAGTCCGCGGCGCGTTTCTATCATATTTTCCGTCCCGGTGCGGGCGGAACGCAATTTGGCGCGAATGGACTTGATGTGGGCATCCACAGTGCGATCCGTAACGGCACCGGGGTCCGGCCACGCGTGATCGAGCAACTGGTCGCGGGAGAAGACGCGTCCAGGGGCTTCCATCAGAACTAGCAGAAGTTTGTATTCATGAGCTGTCAGATCGAGTGCTACCCCATCCAGGCGGATGCGCATAGTCGTGCTGTCGTGGGAGAGTCCGGCGACGGGTGACGCAGTGGTTACGGTCACCGTCCCTCCGTGTCCGGCGCGGCGCAAGATGGCACGGACCCTGGCGACGATCTCGCGCGGTGAGAAGGGCTTAGTCACGTAGTCGTCGCCGCCGAGTTCAAGACCGAGGATGCGGTCCATTTCACCTGCGCGCGCCGTTAGGAAAAGAATGGGAACGGTGGATTTCTCCCGCAACTGGCGGCAGACATCCATGCCGGTCATGTCTGGCAGTCCGATGTCGAGGATGACCAGGTCATAGGGCTCCTCGGAGTGGGCTTTGAGCGCGTCCCTGCCTGTGGACTCATGCGAGACAGTGAAACATTCGGTATCGAGCGCGTAGACCAGAGTGTCGGCGATTGCCGGTTCATCTTCCACCAAAAGGATGCGTGACATGGGGGGATTGTTGCTTTTTCTACGCGGATTGCCAATGAAGAACCCTGTTTCCATTTGCTGAAATACCGCCGCTTGCGGTTTCGTAGCCGTTATTTCCCTGAACTTTTCCAATCTCACTATGAAACACGTCCTCCTTGCCCAACTTGCGTTGATGACTTCCCTGACTGCGGCTGAAATCATCCGCCAGCCAACGGAAGCGCGTTTTTGGCTCAGAGTTCCCTCCTCCCAACCATTGCTCAAGGATCTCCGGGTGTCTAACGGAAATGTGAATTTAGCGGTTTGGGAGAAAGATGCCGCGGTTCGGGAGCGCCTCACCGACATCACGTTCCCCATCCACTGGTGGACATGGAGTGAAACGACAGTCTGTTTCACTCCAGCATACGACGGTATGCTGGACTTGGTTCTCAATGGCCCATGGGCAGCGGATCAAAACGGCGCGGTCTTCCGGCAGGAGGTCCTGTGGGATGAGATAACAGCCGAAGGCACCAATCTCAAAAACGGGGGCTTTGAAACCATAACGGATGGACATCCTGATGCGTGGGAATCCCCATGGGCGGCTTGTCCGGGCACCAAAGCCTGGCCGTTGAAAGAGACCTCAGCGCTCAAGGGGAAGGCAGTGGCCGCATCTTGGAATAACCGCCCGCTTTCCCAAGCGATTCATGTTAGGTTAGGCCGTCCTGTCACGCTCGTGCTCCATGCCAGAGCCGCCACTCCGCCGGATTTTATACCACCCCGCAGGCTTGGGGCTGACACTCCGGCACACCGCGCGGCAACCCTTCTCAAACGCGGTGTGAATCTCGGAAACGGATGGGAATCTCCTCCAAATGCGGCGTGGAGGATCCATTTCACCCCGGAGGACATTGATCACATAGCTGACGAGGGCTTTGATCACGTCCGAGTTCCCGTAGCCTTCCAATTTTATCTAAAACAAGGGACCAATGGACTGGAAATATCCCCCGACTTGTTGGCGGAACTCGAACCTGTTTTGCATCGTGCTCTTGATAGAAAACTCCGTGTGCTGCTGGATTGGCACAATTTCAATGAATTTACCACAGCTCCTGCGGAGCAGCTTGCGCGCTTCACTGGTGGTTGGCAATCTGTCGCCCGCCATTTCCGGTCATGGCCATCTGGGATTTTTCTTGAACTGCTAAACGAACCAAACAACGCGCTCACCACCGAGGCGCTCACGCCTATCTACCAGAATGCTATCAGTGCCATCCGGGCGATCGATCCCACCCGAATTATCGTCGTGAGTCCAGGTTCTTGGGGAAGTATACGGGAACTCGACGGTCTCCGACTCCCGGATTCCGATGACCATATCATCGTTACGGTCCATTGTCACGAACCCTTCCCATTCACTCATCAGGGGGCTGGCTGGGTGGGTTATCAGGATTTGAAGGGAATTCGCTATCCGGGACCGCCTGAAAAAACCTGCCAACTTCCGGCTTCGCTCTCGGAAAACGCCGGATTGCGCGCATTTATCGCGGCATACAACACGCAGCCTACAGAGATAAATCCATCCTCCTCCCGACCTGTTCGCGAAATGCTAGATGTCGCCCTTGCTTGGTCAAATTATTTCGGCAGGCCCATACACCTCGGTGAATTTGGAAGCCACAACGTGGGCGACCTGGCCAGCCGCGCCCGCTACCTTCGCGATGTGCGTATTCTCTCGGAGCAACGCCACATCCCGTGGACGATGTGGGAATGGAAGTCCGGCTTCGGCTATTGGGATCCACAAGCCAACAAACCACGCTTTCGAGCAAGCCTGTTCGAATGACCCTCAACCAAGGACTTGTCGACAAACGGCGAAGGCGGACTTGCTTCAGCTATGATCCATCACCCAGCGGTATTCCCCGGCGATTTGTTCCTCGACTGGCCGTTGCAGTTCTTTTGGTAGCACACCCCATGTGTAGGTTTCGATTTCGTAGTGGTTGCAGACATCGGGGTGATCGCGGTGCCAGGCGAGGATTTCCTTGGCATGATCGCGCGTTGCCAGCAGTGGAGGCTCGGGTTCGGCATCCAGTGGGATATGAAAATGCACACGGGCTTCCACAAAATCCGTGGGTTGCCGGAGATCAGACAAAAAATCCGGCAGGTCAGGATAACGGCTGATTTCTCCTGCTGCTGTGCGTGATAGAACCTGATGAAAATAGGTCGGCTCATTAAATGCGCGGATGGCAGACACGGCTGATGGATCGCGGGGATCGAAAGCCAATGCGCTGGATAGATGGATTTTTGAAATGCGGATGCCCGAGTCTGCCAAGGAATTGAGCGATGCGCGAGGTGCGTCATATTCGAGCGCGAAGTGGCAGGTGTCGTAGTTCACACCCATGCGCCGCTGAATAATGTCAGGGTTGGAAGCCTTCTCACGCAAGCGCTGAAAAAACGCGATGGTTTCCACGGTGTTTTCAAAGTGACCGAGCGGTTCTGGTTCAAGACCGAGGTGGAAATCATGGCCTGTCTTGTCCGATAGAACTTCGAGCCATTCCGCGAGTTCGATCAAATGCAAACAGATCCGGGATTCATCGGCATTGAAAGTCTTGTGCGAACCCGGAAGGGTGGAAACCGACGCCCCGGTTCCTGGCCGGGCGATGGCGGCGAGGATGCGGAACAAATCCTTTGTGTAGTCTAACCTCGCCAGGTCGCTCCAGTCCGGTAGGAATACTTGCTCCTTCACCCGCGTGCCGTGGAAGCTGCCATAGGGAAAACCGTTGATGGCGAAGACATAGGTGTTGGTTTCCGCAAGCCAGTCACGGAATTTGGCAAGATGATCAGGATCTAATAATTCCCGTGCGGACAGGGCGGAGAGGCGCAGTCCTATGGCGAATGGCTCGCCGGGAGAAAGAACTGGAATATTACTTTCGCTTCCACGTCGGAGAATGTCCCTCACGGCCAATACGTGAGTCCGCAGCACGTAATCTGTTTCCGCCCACGTTTCTGCGGGGTGGATGTTGGTACAATAAGCGAGATGGGACCGACGGAACTTCACGAACGAATGGGTAGCAGACCGTGCGATGGCGGGCAAATGCCGAAATGGATTTTGGACGACAGGCGAGGAGTTGGTGGCAGGAAGGGTGGGTTAAGCTTTTCCGACTAGACTCCTTCCTATTTTCACCCTTTCTTCTTGGCGAACTCCGGTTGCGGGACATCTTCCTGAAATGTTTCGTAATCGGTGTTGGTTTCCCACAGGTCGTGGTTGGCCTCGCCAATGATGTTCTCGGCCGCCAGAATGCCCATGAGGATGCTGTGGTCCTGATTGTTGTATTTGAAAGAACCATAGCGGCCGATGGCTGTGAGGTTGGGATGATTCGCTTTCAAGTGTCGGACGATCGCATCAAGCCATGTACGGTACCCCTTGCGATAAACCGGGTAACACCGGGGGACCCGAACAACGGTGGCGGCTGTGATGTCCGCTCCATGCAGCAACCCGATTTTGCCGATTTCCGCGCTTCCCAGTTGGATGAGGCTTTCATCTGGGGAGTTCCAGAGGTCGCCGCCTTCGTCATCCCAATACTCAAGCGCGAGGATCGAATTTCCATCGTCGTTGGTCTGGCCATTCGGCCAGTTGCGGAAGTTGGTGACGCGGCCAAGCCTTACCTCGGGTGACTGCACATACAGCCACTGGTCTGGAAACAGATCAGCACGGTTCACGTTCAGATAGATCAGGATAGTATTGCGGTAAACCAGTTGGTCGAGTGCATGGAGGAGATCAGGTGTTAAACCCGGTAGCGAGCGGCACAGCAACGTGAGCGGCATGGTCGATACCACATGATCGAAGGCCCGCGTTGTGCCATTGGGGAGGCTCAGGCTCATGCCGTCGCCTCCAAGGCCAGCAATCGGGCTGTCGAGGTGGATTGTGCCGCCCCATTTGCGGATGCGTTCTGCCATGTGTTCATAGACGACGCCAGTTCCTTGGAGTGGGTGGGGGAAGCGGTGAACAAGGGTCTTGTGAACCACTTTCTCCATGCCGAGAGCGGACCAGCAGGCGCGAGCCAGCGAGAACCGCTGGATGCGCTGCGCGGCGAAGTCGACGTCCAGTTCATCGCAGGGAATTCCCCAGAGTTTCTCGCTGTATGCTTTGAAGAACACTTCGAAGAGCCTCCGACCGAAGGATGCCACAACCCAATCCTCAAATGACGCCGGAGTGGCCGACTTGAATTTGCTAGATATCAACTGTTGTCCATAGCTCAGCATGCAGCGGGCGGCCTCCACTCCTCCCAGCCGGGCCAACACGTTCACGGGGCGCAGCGGGTAGTCGAAGAATCCACCGCGGTAGAAGATACGGGTCATACGATCCACCATGCGGAAGTCCTGCCCCACGAGTTCATACCACAGGGAGTTAACGCGCGAGTCGGCGCTAAAGAAGCGGTGGGGACCCAAGTCCACACTCGTTCCCCAGAGGTTGAAACTGCGAGCCATGCCGCCAACTTGGCTCGACGCCTCGAACACCTCTACCTGATGACCCTTGCGGGCCAGTTGGTGAGCTGCTGTCAGGCCGGCCGGGCCGGCTCCTATTACCGCGACCTTCATCATGTTTGCTGCAGCTTGGAAGCTATGCTTCCTGCCCTAGCCGATTGTTGCAGCGCCAGCACGGCAATGGCCGCCATGACTAGGGTGGGTAAGTAGATCCACCAGCGCTCAGACGGGTGGATGTTGGCGGTCAAGATTCCAAGCAGAGTGGCCAGCAGAGTCATCCATTGGAAGGTTCTGCCCATGCGGTAAATAAGAGGAAACAAAGCGAAGGTGTTGAGGATCATCACATCGTCATATGGATAACGATAGGCGGGCAAAAAAGCATCGGCCAAAAAAGACCAAGCAGCCAAACCTAACAGGATTCCTGCGTCACAAGCTCCGCGACTCATCCAAAGCCACAGGCTAAACCCGAGGCAAAGCAAGGCCAACGCGACTCCTGCTGGCACGGCTTTCCAACCCCAGGAATAAAACAGGCGGAAGACCGAGGTGTCTGCAAACTGATTCACTTTATAGCTGGCGAGATGATCGACGGGCATACCCTCAATTTCCGGTGGAAACGCGCGTTGCCCGGGTCGTGGTTCGCTATGGGTAAGGTAAACGGTGGACCAGGTATTCATCGCCCTTGCGTAATCCCCCCATACTGTGGGTTTCATCAGAACGGGGGCACCCAACCCTAACAACAATCCGGTGACCGCTCCTAGCCACTGATTGCGTCGTCGTAGGAAAATGAACGGGGCGATCACGAGCAGCAGCGGCGGACGCAGGCATACCAACAGCCCGCCCAGTAATCCCGGGAGCCAGCCATTTGCCTTTGTGGGTTTCGCTAGTCCCAGCCGCATCCACACGGAAAGCAGCAGAGCCCACAGCAGATAACCCTGCCCACGGTCCACATGATGCCGCCATGCGAGGGTGTAAGTGAATCCAACAACCAGCAACGACCACCAGCATCGGGAACGAGGTGTGTGGCCGGGCCACCAGAACCAGAGATACCACAAACCCACCAGCATGCCCCATTGTGCTATCAACCAAAGGACCTGTAATTTCGGATAGAGCATGTTTGCCCACGGCAGGCTAGTCACGAGCATTGCCGGAGTCACGGTGGTTTTGGTAATTTGCAGTTTTGGATTATCGTATGGGTCGCAGAGACGTCCGGGGTCGCCTGGAATCCACTTGGTATGGTAAGGGTCCTGTCCGGACACCAGTAATCTAACCCCTGTAATGCGGTTTCGGTAGTCTATGGAACCGCTTTCCGAAACCAGAGTCCAGTCCAGCACGAAACTGCACATAGCGAGGACCAGCAGCGCAAGTGCTCCCCAGAACGCCGCCGGGTGAGTGGTCAACTCACGGATTCCAGTCCCGTATACGCTGGGACGCTTGTCACTGGCTTTCAAGGGCGATTTATAGCGGTCACTTCCGCAATTCGGGCAGATCGAGGTGGTGAAACACACCCTCTCGTGGCATGTCGGGCAGCGTTCGATCATGGGCGGGTAGCCTTGGGGAGGGTAGGGTGGCTGTCAACCCGAAACAGGGTTTGATGCGGTCTCGAAAATTGAGCCAAAGGCTAGGCTATGATAGTGGGTGGTTGCCGTGATGTGCCTTACAGGTCATAGATCCGCGCGGCGTTGTGGTGGAGAATGGCATCCGCCTCGTCGGGTGTCAGGGTTGCGACGAAGCGTCGGGCCATGTCCGCCCATGCCTGATAAGAATCGAGGCGCAGCAGGCAAACCGGCCAGTCGCTACCGAAGAGCAAACGATGTGGGCCAAACAATTCCAGAGTTTCCTCGAAATAGGCGCACAGGGTGGTCTCATCGATTGCAGACTCCACCACTTCGGTGACCAATCCGGAAATTTTCACCCCGAGGACATTGTCGCGTTTGGCGAGTTCAGCCATGCCAGCCTGCCATGCGGGATCTATGGTCCCTTTTCTGATCACGGGCTTTGCGAGGTGATTGACGATGATGGCCAGGTCCGGTTGGCGATCCACCAACTCAATGGCGACTGGCAGTTGCCTTTGGAATATCAACAGATCGTAGCGCAGGTCGAGGTTGGGCAGCAATGCAAGTCCGCGGTGAAAATCGTCGCGCAGGAAATATTCGTCAGGCTCGCTCTGCAACACATGCCTGACGCCCTTGAATTTTTCATGTGCCGCAAGGCGGCCGAGGTGAGTGCCCACGTCCGGCTCTATCAAAGGCACCCAGCCCACAACGCCAGCGATAGTTCCGGATTGGGCGGTTAAATCTAACAGCCATCCTGATTCCTCCACCGTCTGCCGCGCTTGCACGGCCACGGTAGCGACTACCCCTGCGGCTGCGGTGGCGGTCTGTAGGTGGGCTAGGAGTTGGTCCTGAGCCATCGGCGTGCCGGGCGGAATCCAGTCGTATTCCGCCGCGGAGTAATTCCAGAGGTGGTGATGGGAATCTATCACAGAAAGAGCGCTGTCATGTGGCGGTCCAGCAGATTGCCGGTGACGTTTTTCGCGACGACTTCCGAGTTGTCTTTGAGCGACTGAATGTAGGTGTCGCCGAGTTGGGCGGCAATCTTGAAGCCCACATGGAGCAACTGGCGGAGGTCAGGATTGTAGCCGGGGTTAGTCTGATCGTGGCGCAGCGCGTCGGTGAATTGTTTGCTGGTCCAGCCGTTGACTTCCGCAGCGGTCGGCAGATTCTCGTCGTGAATGTCGATGACGGTGGCATACGGTTCGCAGAGCGCGACCTTTTTTTCCAGCGCCTTGGCATAGATCGTTTTGGCCAGCGCAAGCCCCTCACCGTCAGCCTCCGCCAGTCCGATGATTTCCTCCAGCCAGTTGGTGCCGGCGGTTTTGATGTGCAGACCTGCACCAGTACTCCGGATGGCGCGCCTGATGTATGGATAAATCGAGAACTTGTCCGAACCCGAGTGGACCGAGAGTTTCAAAGTCGCAGGCAGGCCGTATGTTTTAACGGCGTGGGCAATGACTGCCAGATCGTCGTTGAACTCAGTTTCGAACTGCTGTGGATCACCGACATAATCGACGCCCTTGTTGAAGCGCCCGGTGAACTTCGGCGCGATCGTCTGAATGGGAATGCCCTGGTCCGCGATGGCCACCAGTATGATCAACAATACTGGCGGAGTCTGCGGACTGTCGGTTTCATCCATCGACACCTCGGTGACGAAGTTGTCCACACCGCCTTTGGCCGCGACGATATGTTGATAAATAGCGCCCGCCTTCTGAGTGGCCTTGAGATACTGGTTCGCCGCCAGTTCGACATCCGCTCGGGTGATTATGAACGGCTGCGCGATGCCGGCGATGGCCACTGTGCCTGTCAGCTCGGGATGGCGGCCGATGAATGCCGCCACGTCGGCTGGATCTGCGGTCTGGCCGATGTCATCTGCCACATCGATGGTGAAGAAATCGCAGGGTCCCACAAACCGGTCCACGGTTGATAGATTGATGTGGTCGGCATCCAGCAGATATTCGCCTGTCCAACCGAGATCCGCCACCGCTTGGTCTGCGGCCTGGCGGGCCTGGCTTGGCTCGGAGCCGATGATGTTGTGTTCGCGGTTGGATTTGTTCCAAACCGGAGTGATGTCGATGCCGAGTTTTTTGGCTGCGATGAAGGCGGCGAGTTGGGCGTGGGCGCCATTGGCGAACCGGTCGCCGACGCCGAAGGTGAATTTCGGGCAGGTTTTCATGATGGATTAGTTGACTTCGATGATGACTTTGATCGCGCCCAGCGCGGGATCGGTGAATTTCGCGAATTCCGCTGGCACCTCATTGAACCGGATCCGATGGGTGATCCAGAGATCGGTGTTGATTTTACCCTCGCGGATCAGTGTGATGATTTTTCCGAAATCCTCAGGCAGGGCGTTGCGCGATGCCAGAAGCGTGAGCTCGCGGCGGTGGAACACTGCGGCATGTGGGAATGTTAGTTCTGCAGCGGTGATGCCCACATAGACAACGCGTCCGCCGAAGGCTGCATAGCTGAAACAGGTGGACATTGACTTCGGGCTGCCTGTTGCGTCGATGACGACATCTGCAAGTTGGCTGCAGGTGATTTTCTCAAGCGCGGCGAGATGCGAGCCATCCGCTTGGAAGGCAATCGCGTGGTGGACGCCGAGGTTTTTCCGACAGAAATCAAGCCGACTCTGCACCATGTCCATGACGATGATTTGTGCATCCATTAGCTTGAGAAACTCCAAACATGCGAGGCCTATCGGGCCAGCCCCAATGACTAGAACGGTTGCTCCGGGTTGGGGATTGCCACGTTGCACGGCGTGGTAGCCTATGGCGAGCGTCTCAACGAGGGCGAGTTGGTCGTATGACAGTTCATTGCCAGAGTGTAGCTTGCGTGCGGGGACTGCAAATAGGCCCTGACGCAGTCCACCATCGCTGTGGACACCGATGACTTGCACAGCGGGGCAGCAGTTAGGAAACCCATTTTGCGAGGTGCGCGTTGCGGGGTCGTTGACGTAAGGCTCTAGCGAGCACCTGTCGCCGGGTTGCACGTTCATCACGTCGGTGGCCACGGCCACCACCTCCAAACCCAGTTCATGGCCCGGAATGCGTGGATAGGCGAAGTAGGCGAATTTTCCGAGATAACTCGACAAATCGGTCCCGCAAATGCCCATTCGGCGGGTGCGGACGAGTGCCTCGCCGGGGCTGGGCGCAGTCGACTCATGTAGATCGACAAATGCGATTTCCTTGGGTGCTGTGAATTGGATGGCCTGCATGAACAAGAATGAGAATGAGTGTCAGGTGGTCATTGTCCAACCAATACATCGCAGTTCTGTGGTAGGCCGCGGGTGAAGTTGTGGTTATGCACTGGAGCCAGGATTTCCATGACTTCTGCCAGAAGCGCTTCATCCATCGGCTCGTTGGCATAAGCGATGTTGGCGGCGATATTGTGCGGATTGGCGGTGCCGACGAGGGTGGTGGCGATGTCCGGATTTGCACAACAAAACTGCACCGCGAGTTTGACGATGTCCACGCCCCTAGCTTGGCAATGTTGCACAACCTTGCGGCAGCCATCCCGGATCACCTGTGACGCTGGGTGCCATGAGGGTGCCCCCCGCGAGGTGAGCAGCCCCATGCCGGTGGGGGAGGCGTTGATCACGCCGATGCCTCGCTCTAGCAGGTATGGTATGAGATCCGCCAGAGAGGTGTCATTGAGTTCATAATGGCAGAACGACAGGATGGTTTCCACAGTGCCAGGCGGAACTCTGTCGATGATGGAGGGGAACACCTTGAGAGGCAGGCCGGTGATGCCCACGTGACGGACCAGTCCCTGCTCCTTGAGCCGCTGTAGTGCCGGCAGTGTCTCATTGGCGATCTGGTTGTGGTCGGCGAACTCGATGTCATGGCACTGAATCAGATCGATATAATCCACTCCCAAACGGACAAGACTGTGCTCGATGCTGCGCTCGGTGCTGGCCCGCGAGTAATCGTAATCGCTTCGAGTCTCGTTGTAGCTTCCGATCTTGGTGGCTAATAAAAAGCGGCCGCGTGGAACGCCCGATAATGCTCGACCGAGATTCAACTCTGCAAGGGTGCCGCCATACGCTGGAGAGACATCGATGAAATTAATGCCTCCGTCCAGGGCGGCATGCACCGTGGAAATGCAGTCATCCACGTCTACCGCGTGGAACACTGCGCCCAGTGATGACGCACCGAAACTCAGGCATGAGACAGACAGTCCGGTGTTTCCTAGTGGACGGTATTGCATTGCTGTGGCTATTTGCGGAGGGGCGTTCAGATTTTGGTGGCAGGTCTGGTATTACTTACTCAGGGCTGCAGAGGCTTCTATGATGGAAACATCTGAAACTTCTGTCAACTCCTTGGACCTAAGATATTCTTTGACATATAGGGAATCACCCTGTGATTCCTCTTGCGCTCATTCGGGTGATTGCCTTGGAGCGGGTGAGAGGAACATCACAGGCGCAAGGTTAGGATGTTATAGTCTGTCTGTGGTTCCCAGTTGGATCCGTTAGTGAGTATTTCAGTGCCGTGCAAGTTGCGCGGTATCCCAGCCGCCACCGAGCGCCTTGATCAACAGCACGGTGGCGTTCATCTGGTTAAGACGGAGGTTGGCGGCAGTCCGGCGGTTATTCAAGAAGATGGCCTGCGCGGTGACGACATTCAGATAGCTGTCGAGGCCAAGTTTATACCGGCTGACGGCGATGGTGAGGTAGCGTTGGGATGACTCCACGGCTGCGTCCTGCTGCTGCAATTCCCGGGCCAGAATCCGCAGGGCTGAGAGGTTGTCCTCAACCTCCTGGAATGATGTTAGAACGGTCTGTCGATAACTGGCCACGCTGCCCTGATAGGACGCCCACGCCTGATCGGTCACGCCCTGGCGTTTGCCGGCGTCGTAGAGGGTTTCCGCAGCAGTAGCCCCAACCGACCACAGCAGGCTCGGGCCAGTGAACAGTTTGGAAAGTGCAATGCTTTCATAACCGACAGATGCGCCTAGCGTCACGGTGGGGTAAAAGGCGGCGCACGCAACGCCGATGCGTGCGTTGGCCTCAGCGACCCGGCGTTCGGCGGCGGCGATGTCAGGCCTACGTTCCAGAAGTGCGGAGGGAACACCAGCGGGCACGGCCACCGGTTTGGTTTTCAGAGGGGAATGCGCGACGGTAAACACCGGGGCCGGTTGGCCGGCTAGCACGGCCAGTGCGTGTTCGAACTGCGCGCGTTGGACGCCGATGTCGGTAGCCTGCGCCGCCGCCGTGTTGAGCTGGGTTTCGGCCTGGGCCACGGCCTGGTCCGAGTCGATTCCAGTTTCGTAACGGGCTTGCGTCAGTTTGAGTGATTCACGATACTCTCTAACGGTCGAGTTGAGTATTTCCTCCTGCTCGTCGAGCGAGCGGATTTGGAAATAATCCGCCGCGGCCTCCGCGTGCACACTGAGCCGCGCGTTTTCCAAATCCGCCTGCACCGCCTGAGCCTCAAACTTACTGGCCTTGACGGAATTGCGCAGGCCTCCCCAAAAATCGGGTTCCCATGACGCATCGACCGGCAACGAAAAATGCGTTAATCTGGCAGTGCCTCCGGTTGTGGTCGAAACTTGTGAGCGGGTGACCGCCGGGCTGGTTCCGACGGTCGGGAAAAGTTGGGATTGCGTTTGTTTGACCACGGCCCGCGCCGCACGGTAATTCGCCGCTGCCAAGGCCACTGTTTGGTTGGAAGCGCTTACCTGATTCTCTATCTTGTTCAGCTCAGGGTCGTTAAACGTTCGCCACCACTTCCCGCGCAGGATAGCGTCCCCAGGCTGCGCGGTTTTCCAACCGGCGGATTGTTTGTAACCCTTCGGCATGTCCAGGGTAGGACGCGCGTAAGGCGGGCTTAAATCACATCCGCCGACCAGAAGGAATACTAACAGTAAAACGGGTTTTCGAAGTATGGTTTTCATCGAAGGTAACGGGGTTCATCCTAAGGCTGGCCGCTCGACAGAGGTCGTTAGCGAGCGCCATAGCTTATCTAGTATACGCTTAAAGCGATCCATGTAGAGGTAAACAACCGGGGTGGTGTATAGGGTGAGCATCTGACTCATGATCAATCCGCCGACAATGGTGATTCCAAGCGGCCGACGCAGTTCCGAACCGGTGCCCATGCTCAAGACCAGCGGCATCGCGCCGAGCATCGCCGCCATGGTGGTCATCAAAATAGGTCTGAAGCGCAGCATGCATGCCTCGAAAATAGCCTCTTTCGAGCCCTTGCCTTCGTTGCGCTCCGCCGCCAGTGCAAAGTCAATCATCATGATGGCGTTCTTTTTGACGATCCCAATAAGCAGCAGCATGCCGATGAGTGCGATCACGTTCAGATCGGTGTGAAAGCGATTGGGCAGCATGTTAGTCACCATCAGCGCAAGCACCGCGCCCACGCCAGCCGAGGGAAGAGTGGAAATAATCGTGATCGGGTGAATGTAACTTTCATACAAAATGCCCAGCACGATGTACACCGCCAGCAACGCGGTCAGGATTAACCATGGCTGGGTTGCAAGCGATGACTGGAAGGCTTGCAGAGTGCCGGAGAAGCTGCCGTGAATCCGACCCGGCATGCCGATGGTTTGCTCCAGTTTTCCAATTATGGCTACCGCGTCGCTGAGCGACACGCCCGGGGCCAGGTTAAAGGAGATCGTGACCGAGGGAAACTGCCCCTGGTGATTCACTGCAATGGGGGCGGTGGTCGGAGCAAAGTGCGCGACTGCGTCGAGTGGCACCATTGTGTTATTGGATCCGCGCAGATAAATGCTGCTCAGGCCTTCCGGGCTTTGCCACAGGCGCGGCGAGACTTCCATCACCACGTGGTATTGGTTGCGTGTGGTAAACATGGTCGAAACCTGGCGCTGCCCAAACGCGTCGTAGAGCGTGTTGTCGAGCAGCAACGGAGAAATCCCCAACCGCGACGCAGTGGCGCGGTCATAGACCAGCGAGGTTTGCAGTCCGTTGTTCTGCTGGTCGCTGTTGACGTCAGTGAGTTGCGGCAGCTTGCGCATTTGCTGCAGCAATACCGGTCCCCATTGCACCAGATCGTTCAGATTGTCGCTCTGGATCGTATATTGATAGAGAGCGCTGCTCATGCGCCCGCCGATGCGCAGGTCCTGCCCAGGTTGGGCGAAGACCGATGCGCCAGGCACACCGGCCAGCTTGGGCCGCAAGCGGGCGACGACTTCGCTGGCGCTGACCCCGCGCTGCTCAAGCGGCTTGAGGCCGATATACAGGAATCCGCTGTTAGCTGCGCCGCCGCCGCCAGTGAAGGCCATCACGTTGGCCACGGCGGGATCCTCCTTGACCAGAGCCACCAATCGCCGCGCCGCCTGTTGCATTGCCGGGAACGAAGCGTCTTGCGAGCCTTGGATGCCGCCGGTGATGGTCCCGTTGTCTTGGACTGGAAAAAATCCCGTGGGCACGATGCACAGCAGATAAACATTGAGTGCGATGGTGGCCAGAAGCACGCACAGGACGAGGAATGAATGGCGCAGCACCATCCCTAGGCTACGCTCGTAAATCCGCAGCAGCCATGCAAAAACACGTTCGCTCGCCCTGTAAATCCGCCCGTGTTGTTCCAATGGTTGATGCCGCAATAGGTAGGCGCACATCATTGGTGTGGTGGTGAGTGACACGGCCAGCGAGACCAAAATGGCCGCCGACAGCGTGACGGCGAACTCATGGAACAAGCGACCAACGATGCCGCCCATCAGCAGAATCGGGAGGAACACCGCAACCAGAGAAATGCTGATAGAAAACACGGTGAACCCGACCTCTTGCGCGCCCTTCAAAGCTGCGGCCATTGGCGACATACCCTTTTCGAGGTATCGTGAAACGTTTTCTATGACGACAATGGCATCGTCCACCACGAAGCCGGTTGAGATGGTTAGAGCCATCAGCGACAGGTTGTCGATGCAGTAGTGGCATAGATACATCACGCCAAAGGTGCCGATCAGGGAAACCGGCACCGCCACACTCGGAATCAGCGTGGCGCGCCAGTTGCGCAGGAACAGAAACACCACCAGGATTACCAGGATCACCGAGATCACGAGCGTGGTTTCCACATCGCGGACCGAGGCGCGAATCGTGGTCGTGCGGTCGAGCACCACGTTCAGATCCATCGCGGTGGGAATGCACGCCTTCAAGGAGGGCAGCGCCTGTTTGATGCGATCCACGGTTTCAATGATATTGGCACCGGGCTGGCGGGAAATGATTAACAGCACGCTTGGTTGATTGTTGACAAATCCGGCCGCGCGGATGTTTTCGACCGAATCTTGCACATCGGCAATGTCGCTGAGCCGCACCGCCGCGCCATTATGATACGTGACCACCAACGGCCGGTAATCTTTGGCTTTCATCAACTGGTCGTTGGATAGAAGATCTGAGGTGGTGGCACCATTGGCCAATTGGCCCTTCGGCAGATTGGCATTTTGCTGGCTCAACACTGCCCTGAGATCTTCAAGTCCGATGCCGAAGCTGTTCAATGGCTGGGGATTGACATCCACGCGCACCCCGGGCAGCGAACTGCCGCCGACACTCACCTGGCCGACCCCTTCGACCTGCGACAAACTCTGCTGAATGACAGTGGAGGCAGCGTCATAAAGCTGACCGCGGTCATAAATGCCCGAGGTGAGCGCGAGGATCATGATAGGCGCGTCGGCGGGATTGACTTTCTTATAACTTGGATTGCTAGGCAGGTCGGACGGAAGAAACGCGCGGGCCGCATTGATAGCCGCCTGCACGTCGCGAGCGGCGCCGTTGATGTCGCGGTTCAAATCAAATTGCAAGGTGACCGAGGTGGTGCCGAAATAACTTGCCGACGTCATTTCCGTCACGCCGGCAATATGCCCGAGTTGGCGTTCCAGCGGGGCAGCGACCGCCGCCGCCATGATTTCCGGACTTGCACCCGGCAGCGACGCGGCCACCGATATGGTTGGGAAATCGACCTGCGGCAGCGGCGATACCGGCAGCACCATGTAGGAGACCATGCCTGCGAGCACAATTCCAATGGTCAGCAAGGTGGTTGCGACCGGGCGGCGAATGAATGGAGCGGAGATGTTCATGCCGCTGTCGGTGAATCTTCCGTTTGAACCACGACCTTTGAGCGGGACAATTTCTGTCCCAAGCGGTCAAAGAATATATAAATCACCGGTGTGGTGTATAGCGTTAGAAACTGGCTGACGAGCAAGCCGCCGACAATGGTGATGCCGAGCGGTTGGCGCAGTTCTGATCCCACGCCCGAACCAAAGGCCAGCGGCAAGGCACCGAAGAGCGCGGCAAAGGTGGTCATCATGATAGGACGAAACCGCAGCAGGCACGCCTCGTAGATCGCCACCTCGGCGCTCTTGCCTTCCTTGCGCTCCGCATCCAGCGCGAAGTCAATCATCATGATGGCGTTCTTCTTGACGATGCCGATGAGCAGAATAATGCCGATCAACGCCACCACGCCCAGTTCAGTCCGGAAGATCATTAAAGCGAGAATGGCGCCCACGCCTGCGGACGGCAGCGTGGAAATGATGGTAACCGGGTGAATATAACTTTCGTAAAGCACGCCGAGTACGATGTACACCGTAATAATCGCCGCCAGAATGAGCAGCACTTCGTTACTCAGAGATGCCTTGAACGACTGCGCCGTTCCTTGGAAGGAAGCCTGCACACTCAACGGCATGCCAATATCACGCTGCACCTGTTCGATCGCAGTGGTGGCTTCGCCCAGCGCCGCACCCGGAGCAAGGTTAAAGGAAATCGTGACTGCTGGGAATTGCCCCTGATGGTTGATGGCCAGTGGCTCGGCACCCGTTTCGAAATGCGCGAAGGTGCTTAATGGCACAGCCCCACCGCCGGTGGCGTTGACGTAGATGTCGTTCAACTTGGCGGGATTTTTCTGGAACTCCGGCAGGGTTTCCAGAATGACATGATATTGGTTCAACTGTGTGAAAAGCGTGGAAATCTGCCGCTGGCCGAACGCATCGTAGAGCACATTATCGATTGTCTGGGGCGTGATTCCGAGCCGAGAGGCTGTGGCACGGTCGATGATGAGCGTCACCTGCGATCCCCGGGTCTGCTGGTCGGTGGCGAGATCGCGTAATTGAGGCAGCGTTTGCAGTTTAGCCATCAGTTTGGCAGTCCATGTGTTCAGTTCCTCGGCGCTGGCATCCTCCAGTGTGTATTGGAACTGGGTCCGGCTGACGCGGTCTTCTACCGTTAGATCTTGCACCGGTTGCATGTAAAGGGTGATGCCTTCCACTTTCGCCAATTCCGGTTGCAGGCGGCGCATCACCTCGGAAGCATTGATACCACGCTGTCCGAGCGGCTTGAGGTTGATGAGGATGCGGCCGCTGTTGAGCGTCGTGTTGATGCCGTCCACGCCGATGAAAGATGACAGGCTCTCCACTGCCGGATCCTTCAAAATCACCCGTGTCAGTGCCTGCTGCTTTTCCGCCATGGCGCTGAATGATATATTTTGCTCCGCCTCCGAGATCCCCTGGATCACACCTGTGTCCTGAACAGGAAAAAACCCTTTCGGCACGATGATGTAGAGCCAGACCGTCAGCACCAGCATGGAAACAGCCACAAGCAGTGTCATGCGCTGGTGTTTCATTACCCACTGCAAGGTGCGCCCGTAAAATTGAATCACGCGGTCAAAAACGCGCTCGGACGCCAGATAGAACCGTCCCGCTTCGGCGGCGGATTTATGATGCAGCAGTAGCGAGCACATCATCGGCGTGAGTGTGAGTGAGACAACGGCGGAGACGAGAATCGTGACGCTCAGCGTCACTGCAAATTCGCGGAACAAGCGCCCGACGATATCACCCATGAACAACAGTGGAATCAGCACCGCGATGAGCGAAATCGTCAGCGACACGATGGTGAAGCCGATTTGCTCCGCTCCTTTCAGCGCGGCCTGCATCGGCTTTTCCCCCGCCTCAATATAACGGACGATATTCTCGATCATCACGATGGCGTCATCCACCACAAAGCCGGTTGAAATAGTCAGCGCCATAAGTGTGAGATTGTTCAGGCTGTAGCCTAACAAATGCATCACGCCCAGCGTGCCGACCATTGAGAGCGGCACCGCCACGCTCGGAATAACGGTTGCCCAGCCCTTGCGCAGAAATACGAAAATCACCAGCACCACCAGTGCGATGGTCAACAGCAGGGAATACTGCACCTCCTGCACCGAAGCGCGAATGGTCACCGTCCTATCGGTGAGAATTGAGATATCCACATCGGCCGGCAGGGTGGCCTTGAGCTGTGGTAGCAACTTTTGGATACTATCTACGACCTGAATGATGTTGGCGCCGGGTTGTCGCTGGATATTCACGATCACCGCTGGCTGGTCGTTCATCCACGCGGCGAGCTTGGTGTTTTCCACATCGTCGAGCACGGTCGCCACATCGGATAGTACGACCGGTGCTCCGTTGCGGTATGCCACCACCACTGGGCGGTAATCCTTGCTGGTGACGATCTGGTCGTTGGCGTTGATTTGATATGCCTGCTTCGGTCCGTCGAAATTCCCTTTGGCCTGGTTGATGCTGGTTTGCTGGAGGGCGGTGCGGACATCTTCTAGGCTCAGGTGGTATGACGATAGTGCAGTGGGGTTCACTTGGATGCGCACCGCCGGTTTTTGGCCTCCGCTGATTGTCACCAAGCCGACGCCGGGAAGTTGTGAAATCTTCTGCGCCAGCCGCGTGTCCGCGTAATCCTCCACTTTAGCCAGAGGGATCGATTTAGAGGTCAGCGCCAAGGTCAGGATCGGAGTGTCGGCCGGGTTGGACTTGCTGTAAATTGGCGGCGAGGGGAGCCCGCTGGGCAGATAGCTTTGCGAGGCGTTGATCGCCGCCTGCACTTCCTGCTCGGCCACATCAATGTTCAGATCCAGTGAAAACTGCAGCGTGATGATAGAGCTGCCACCTGAACTGATCGATGTCATCTGGTTCAGGCCCGGCAGTTGCCCGAACTGGCGCTCCAGCGGCGCGGTCACTGCCGACGCACAGACATCCGGACTGGCACCCGGATAAAAGGTGACAATCTGGATGGTTGGGTAATCCACTTGCGGCAGCGCGGAAACCGGCAGTTGCCAGTATGCCACAATGCCGGCCAGCAAGATTGCCGCCATCAACAGCGATGTCGCCACAGGGCGCAGGATAAACGGGCGAGACGGACTCACTGTGAATGATTTGGTTTCTGGTGGCTCTTCTTCTCGCCCGTCGGTCCACCGTGCTCAGAACGAACGGTGACCTTGGCTCCATCCGTCAGGCGACTGAAATTGTCTGAGGCAATGACATCCGACGGTTCCACACCCACCACTTCCGACTCATTTCCGTCCGTTGTGTCAATCGTGATGGTTTGCATCACTGCGGTTTGGTCGGGCTTGATCACATAGACAAATGCCCCCTGCGCGTTGCGTTGGATAGCCATGTTAGGAAGTAACACCACGTCACGTTTGGTGTCTACGAGGAGCTTCGCGTTCACGAACTGGTTGGCAAAGAGCGTGCTGTCGTCGTTAGAGAAGGCCGCCTTGAGTTTGATCGTGCCTGTGGTGGTGTCTATTTGGTTATCAATCGTCAGCAAGGTGCCTGTAGCGAGTTTGGCGTGCTGGGCGCGGTCGAAAGCTTCGACGGGAAGAGGCTTTCCCTTTTGCAACGGGGCTTGGATTTGCGGAAGATTATCCTCAGCCACGCTGAATACGACAGTGATCGGCTTGAGTTGGGTGATGACGACCAGCGCGTTGGAGTCGCTGGCATGGACGATATTTCCAGGGTCCACCAACCGCAGCCCGACACGCCCGGAAATAGGTGCCGTGATGTGGCAGTAAGCCAGTTGCACCTTTGCATTATCCACCTGCCCCTGATCCAGTTGAACTGCACCCTCATATTGGTGAACTGTTGCAACCTGGGTGTCGAGTTGCTGTTTGGGAATGGCATTGCGGGCCAACGCCTCCTGATAACGTCGGAGATCCAATTGTGCGTTCTCTAATAAAGCGGTGTCTCTTGCCGCCTGGCCTTCGGCCTGAGTTAGCGCTGCCCGATAGGGTCCGGAATCGATTTCCACCAGGGGATCGCCTTGTTTAACTTCCTCTCCCTCCTTGTAGTGAACCGAGACGAGTTGTCCATCTACGCGGCTTTTAATGGCGACAGTGCTGACTGGAGTAACCACGCCAAGCGCAGACACATAAACCCCGATGTCGCCCATCCGCGCGCTGACGGTGCTGACGATAACAGGAGACGGACCGGATTTTTTGTCTCCGCCCACTGATGAATCCGCCTGTTTGCAGGCTGTGGCCGTGAGTGCCATTCCCAGCGCGGCCAGCACACGCATTACCCTGCGGCAGGCATTCCGCGGATGTTGCTGTTCATATCGCGAATTGGACGATGGCTGTTCAGTAATACCTGACATATTATTATATTATGTTTGTTAAGGGTTCTGGCTTTGTGCTATGCTGGTGCATCAAGGTGGTTGTGAATGTAGCGGCTTGTTCTTATCATTTAAATATATCCTGCAATTTTAACATCACGGATGTAATTTGCTCACACTCTGTGGCAGTCAGCAGGACAAACATTTCCGCTAGGCATTCACTAGCCATCCGCCGAGTGCGTTGCAGTTGTGTCTGCCCGGGAGAAGTTAGCGCCAGGCAGATGCACCGCCGGTCTATGTGGCTGATCTGCCGGTCCATCAGGCCGGACTCGACCAGACCGTCGACTATTTTCGAGGCGGCGGGAGGTCTGAGGCCTAGGTGACCCGCAAGCTCTGATAGCGTGGTGCCTCGGTTCATTCCAGCGAACGCCAACGCCCGAAACTGCGGTACTGACAGTGCAGAGTCCCGGTGGCTCCGCATCTCCTTGCGGATCGAGCGCATGATCAGAGGGATAGCTTCCAAAACCGCATCGGCGCATTGTTGGGAATGGGCTCTCATATTTCGATTAACGAATGGTTCGACAAGGAAACTAAATTTATTATTGGGTGCTGTCAAAGGAATTGTCATAATGCATCGATTATTGGTATCGCATTGTACGTTTGGTGCAGACGGCATGAAGGGTGAGGGTTGGAGTATCTGCCGCTCGGACCTTGGAGTGGCAGAAGTTATTGAATTTACCTGATGTTCAGCGTAGCCTGAAGGGTTTTAGACTGTCGTCAGAATGCTTGTTCCGCGTAAGGGTGCTTGGAACAGTCTGTGGGTTTTGCTAAATCCCGAGAACCTGAGAACGATATCCCAAAATACCCCAAAACTTTCTTGGGATTGTGGAGTTTCTTCACTGGGTGCGGACCGATTTGTGACCACCGCTAGCATCTAATACCAAAAATATCATGAAAACCACCATTTCGATCCTCGGCATCATGGTTGCTGCAACTTCGCTTTCGTTTGCACAAGACCCAGCGACCAAATCACCCGCAGGACCACACAACCGCCCAAGTCCTGCGGAGCTTTTCAAGAAACTGGATACCAACTCAGACGGGTTTCTTAGTCTTGACGAATTCAAAGCTTCACCATTAGGCAAGCACGATCCAGCAAAGGCCGAGGAAATCTACAAGAAGATGGATGTGAATTCCGACGGCAAAGTGACACTTGATGAATTCAAGGCATTCCGTCAGAGGGGAACTCCTGAGGAAATCTTCAAGAAACTCGATACAAATGGCGATGGTGTTCTTAGCTTGGAAGAGTTTAAAGCCAGCCCAATGGGTCAAAAGAATCCCGCCAAGGCCGAGGAAATTTACAAGAAGATGGATGTGAATTCCGATGGCAAAGTGACGCTTGAGGAATTCAAGGCATTTCATCACAAATGGAATCCTGAGGTGATCTTCAAGAAACTGGATACGAATGGCGATGGTTTTCTCAGCCTCGAGGAGTTCAAAGCCAGTCCAGTGGCGCAAAAGAATCCCGCCAAAGCCGAGGAGATCTATAAAAAGATGGACGTGAATTCAGACGGCAAAGTGACGCTTGAGGAATTCAAGGCATACCGCCCACACCGTGAAGCCCCAAGAGGCAATGGCACTACCCCCACGGCATCAGATGCCCCGGATAAGTGATCATGACTCATCTGAGGGGGAATCACTTTCTGCCGCAAAGCGAACCAGACACCCCTCTTGGAATGCTACGGGCGGATGGCCTACATCTCAGGTAGTAACGGCAAGATTGCTGTTGCAGGCATGTCCATTCTGACCTTAGAATCCTTGCATCAAGCACCCCATACACCCATGAGAACTACTGAATTACTCGGAATGATCGGCACGCAAGACATGATCCTGTTTTTTCTTGTCGTGCTGCTGCTCTTCGGAGCTAAGAAGCTGCCGGAACTGGCACGCGGGCTTGGCAAAACCATGGGTGAATTCAAAAAAGCTCGTGAAGAGTTTGATCATGAAATCACGCAAGTCGTAGCCCAAGGCGAGACCGAAGCCAGAGCAAAAGATCCCGTCGCCAAATAGCAGCGTTTGGGTCAAGGACTCGCTCTAATCCACGTGAGTCACGGTGGTTTCTTTTCTGCCAACACTGGTGGAAAATTCCATTCGTAATTTACCGATTATCGAACTGTTCGCTGAGCCCACTATTTTTACCCATATCCAGACTTGGGCATATGACTGGGACAGCCTACTGACTAGTCTTTAGCATAGACTACACTAGCCGCGCTAAAAAATGAGCGTACCAACTTTGGTTTTGCTTTGATGGCTGCCATATCACTTTTCACACGTTCCTTGAGTGATTCGT
>Ga0118677_10000289_pt1 | contig 110063 bp, 102 predicted proteins | sample AliMusrvi5mmetaG_FD_86154 | JGI IMG/M metagenome (GOLD analysis project Ga0118677, IMG submission 86154)
TTGGTATTCTTGTGCATGTAGAAGGTGCGTTAATGATTAATGGTCTGAACACCAAAATCTTACCGCGCCTTTTACATTTAATTCAAAGAACAAGTGTTACTAACCCGATGATATCGTACAGAGGTATTGACTTTTTATTACAACTATGATAAGCTTGTTTCATACGGTTCCTCATTCCGACTACAAAGAAAGATACTGATGAATACAAAATGTAGTCGGTTTGGCAAAATAATGGATCGAATCGGACCAGTTGTGTCTACGATGTATTACAGCCTTTGGGCCGTGGTCATCTTTGGCATAATTCGGGCAGGTGTCGTATTTTCCGGCCAAAATCTGACGCATCATTGGTATGACGCGCCAGCCTGCTGGTTCTTGCGACAATTCCTCGACTGATCCTAGTTGGTCCACGATTGAAAGCTGCAGCTTAAAACCCTGCAGCTTTTCTATTTGCGGGATTTGGTCGAATGCATTAGCATAGGGGACACGGGCACGTGGCGGAACTGGTATACGCGTACGGTTCAGAACCGTATCCCTTTCAGGGTTGGAGGTTCGAGTCCTCTCGTGCCCACAGATGAGCTTTGTTATATACTATGCCAATGAACCCATTCGAAGAAATGTTGAGAGCAGTAGACCATCCTGAGGAATATCCCGAAGTGATCGAAGACGCGCCAAAAGTGAAGATTGTCGGATCGGCGGTAGTGTCTGCGGAAAAGGGCAAGCCCGATGTCGAGCCGAAGGGTCCACGAACTGGATCTGCGGCCATGCACGAATGGCAGCTCAAGAAAGAAGAAGAGGAGGATGGAAGGGAACAAATAGCCGCCTAAAACATTGCCGGGTATTTATTATTGTCTCTCAGCCGATACTTATTCTATTTATACCCAAAGCGAATGCGCCTATACCGATATCGTTGCCGATCCTAAAAGCCAGGGATCTCATATATGTGCCGCTAGTACAATGAACCCTGATTTTTATTCGGGGGAAGTTGAGATTTTCTTTGCTTTCTAGGATCTCGCGCCAACATTGTTTGATTTCATCTTGTCTAAAATCGCCATTAACAAGATCTATTGAAGCAATAATTCTTTTTAATAACTCCTCTGAATCAATAGTTGAAAGGGGTTCAATGGTCTTTATGGAATATATAGAAACTTCTTTCTCGGGAATTTCAATTGGTGAGATATTCTTTCTCGACAGACTGTGCAAATGCTCACCGTCGACAGTTTTCGACGAGTAAGGCGGATATTGTTGCTTAAACGTCTTAGCATATTTGGAAAAATCAGGGAGGTCAAAATTGTGGAAATCATCACAAATCAGAGAGGGGATACCGAGCGCGTCATACGTATCCGTGGTTACGCCAAATACGATTGTCACCTCATAGACTTTATTTAAAGTGAGATATTTTTCTTTATTCTTGCATTCTTCACCTATGAGAATGATGAGCTGGCCAGAAGCCATGGGGTCGAGGCGGCCGGCGTAGGTCATGGGAATGTTCTGCCAGATTTCTGCATTGACTTGGTCTCCTTTGACCATATCATTTCTGACACGTTCCAGGGCTCCCAGGGGTGTTTCGCCGATCTTCTTGTCTATAGTTAAGTATTTTGGCATATAATAATACCCTAGCAATTATTCCATTTTTTTGGTAGATTTGCTTGGCAATCTACACGTTGCAGGTTGCGTGTATAATTGAAATTGTGAACTTGCGCGCATAGCTCAGTTGGTAGAGCACACCACTGATACTGGTGGGGTCCTAGGTTCGAATCCTAGTGCGCGCACAATTGATCTGTACCCCATAAAGTGGACACTTTGTGGAGGTACCAATGTTTTCTTTTGTTAGAATTAGTCATTAACAAAAGAACAAACATGAGAACAACATTTTCAAGTGAAGAAATAGCGGAACTCAAAAAGAATCCGTGTGTTTTCAATTGCACCGCAAAATCGGTGCATTACACGTATGAGTTCAAGAAACATGCCATTGACCTGTATGCGCAAGGAGTTGGTCCGAAGGAAATCTGGAGACGTGCCGGCTTTAACGTCTCCAAATGGGGTAAAAATTACTTCGTTCTAACTCTTCGAGACTGGAAGCGCATCGTTCTACGAGATGGAGAAGAAGGTTTGAACAAGCTCGGAGGGCTCCAGTACGACAGAGGTCCAAAGAATACCGACAAGGACAAACTGAAACGTCTGGAACTACAGGTTAGATATCTTCAAGCTGAAAACGATTTTTTAGCAAAACTCCGGGCCAAAAGAGCGGAGAGAAACTCAGGCCGCACCAAAAATACAGGCTTGTACGAGATCTAGGAGGCGACGTCAACGTCCTTTGTGGACTAGCCGACGTCTCAAGAGGCGGATATTACAAATGGTTAAAACATGCAAACGAGCCGGACAAGGATTATGACGACTACCTAAAAGTGAAGAAGGTCTTCGATGAAGGCAAGGGTAAATTGGGCTGGAGAAGCATTAAAATGGAGCTTAAAGCCATGAATCACAAGAAGATACAGCGAATCATGAAGAAGTACGACCTCATCGCCAAGGTTAGAAGAAAGAACCCATACAAGGCCATCATGAAGAAAAGACTGGAGCACAGAATATTTCCGAACAAGCTCCAAAGAGAATTCGTCCAGTTCGTTCCATACAAAGTATTTTGCACCGATATCACCTACATACCGTTCCAGAATGAGTTCGTTTTCCTCTCGGTTGTTAAGGATATCGCGAGCGGAGAGGTGGTGGCATGGAATGTTTCCCCTGGCCTAGAAATATCCTTGGTGAGAGACACGATCAAAAAGATTCCACCAGAGTTGTGTGAAAGCGCCATGATTCATTCAGACCAAGGATTTCACTACACGCATCCGGGTTACATTGAGCTTGTGAAAGAGTTGAAGATGGTTCAGTCGATGTCAGGCAAAGGCAGCTGCATCGACAACGCACCGATCGAATCGTTCTTTGGCCACCTGAAAGACGAACTCGATTACAAGACTTGCAATTCATTCGAAGAGCTTCGTTCAAAAATCGCCGAATATATGCAATACTACAACAACGAAAGAAAGCAGTGGACCAGAAACAAAATGACGCCAGTACAATACAGAAATCATTTACTGGCTAGTCTAGGTTCTAGAAGTGTCTACTAAAAGGGGTACGTATCAAATAGTTCGATATCGTTGTTTTTGGGTGCTTTTGCAAGAGCTGAATAAGGACTTTTGAATTGGTATTGAGCCATGTTTCCATTTTTGATAGAAGCGTTCGAAAGTAGCTTTTCTAGCATCTTTCGCTTTTCTTGGTCATCTACGACCAGATACCGTGCCGAGGCTTTGTTGCCGTCCAGGAATACATTTTTGACTTGTTCGAAAGTGGCAACTGTTGGTCCAGTTTTGGCTTGGAGATCCTTAATTTGTTTCTTGATTTCCACCCTTTTGTTTTCGATCTCCTGTAGCTTAAGCTTGTAAACTTCTTCTCTGATGAGTTTGGAGCTGTAGCCGTCTGTGAGGGTTAGTTCTCGTTCTAGAAGTAAATTAAGCTCGTTGGAGAGGTTTTCCAGTGGTAGTCTGGTACGATCAGCCCGTTCATTGTATTTGACCTTGTAAGCCTCGCCGGAGATAGCGATCATTTCCTCGTCGATCTTGAGGTCAAGGAATTTCTGTGAGATGAGTCCGTCAATATATTCTGATCTCATGTATTTTTTGTGTTCCTCGCAGTTGCCTTTGCCATTAGTGCAGTAGTAATACTTGAAGCCCTTTTTGGTGTCGCAGGTTAAGGCACAGCTGCATGAGGCGCAAGTTAAAAATCCACGAGCTGAATAGAAATGCTTTTTGACCTTGGCATGAAGTTTACCGTTGAGAACGTCCTGTACCTTGTCAAATAGTTCTTTTGAAATGAGGGGCGTATGCTTGCCTTCATATATCTTACCTTCTCTTTCCATAAAGCCGATATAGAATTTATGAGATAGATTTCGGTGTATCTGATTTTTGCAGACCTTACCGCCGGAAGCTGTGCGTAAGCCTTCTTGGTATAAAATGTCAGAGATTTGTTTAACGCTGTATCCACCTGTAGCATATAGCTCAAAAGCTCGGACGATATAAGGTGAAATCTTCTTGTCGATCTTAATGGTTTTTGTACCTCGATCGTTTACATATCCAAAAGGTGCGCGACTAGGCCAGCCACCATGTTCCATTTTGGCTCTATTACCACGCTTCACATTGGTACTCAAATCACGAATATACTGGTTAGCCATAGCCTGCTCAATGCTCATAAGAAGCACGTTATCAGACGGAAAATAGCTTTTCTCGAATGTTCGGATGCACTTGATCTTGTCGGTCTGTAATAGCCATTGAATCTGGCCACCATCGACTGGGTTGCGAGTTAAGCGGTCGATCTTCCAACAGAGAATCGCGTCAGCCTTGCCGGCGCTAATCATGGCGAGCATTTCATTGAAAACTGGACGACCTGGAGCTTTAGCTGATCTCTTTTCAGTCAAAATGGCAACAATCTCAATGCCTTGATTTTTGGCCAGATCAGTCAGCTCTTTTTGTTGCGATTCCAGAGACAATACTTGCTTGTCTTCGGTATCAGTGGATTTTCTGCAGTATAAAATATATTTCATTGCGATAATTGTATTCCTAAAAATTAATCAGTCAAGATTGTAGACGCGATAATGCGCTTTTCCGAGCCAATGAGTGTCGTAAGTTCGATCAGTTACTGCTTTACCAGCGACGCCAAACTCTTGAATAACAGCATCTAGAGTGAAGTTGCTGATGTTGCCGACGATTTGCGGACGTAAGAGATTACGTGAGCAGGTGTACGCTTTCTGATTCTTCAATCTGTAATCTATGAATGATTTGGCCATGTATTTTGCGAGATATGACGATAGTTTGTCATTGCCGTCAGTCTCTTTCAGGTAGACAAAGCCGTGTCCCCACAGTGTTGCAACCAATCTGGTATGTCTCTCTGTTTCAACTGTGGTTTCGGGTAGCCCCCAGAACAGAGCGTGGAAATGAACGGCTCCACGGCGCTGAAATTCTGGTACTGCGATGTACCGAAAAAGTGGGCCGTATTTATATCTGAGAGCTTGGACAAAAGCCGTGAAATCCGCGTATCCCTGTTTGATGTCAGTTTGGTTCTCTTTGTATGTACAAGTAACGAGTATAGGTAATTCAGATCCTCCAAGGTTAGATAGGATAAGCCGTCTAAAAGCCATAGATGCGCGGGACGCGTTATCTTTGCGCTTTCCTTCGAATTCTTGGGGTGATAATGGATCGCCTCCACCAGAAGCCAGACCAGGCACACCATCTTTGCCTTTATAGCCCCGGCATGATCCCTCACGAATTTGTCTAGATCGTTCATATTGATATATCTCTAAGGTCTTACCGGACTTGATAAATTTGTTGTATCCCATTTGTTTATGTTAATTGTCATTCTTGTTATGTTAGTTAACTAGCAAGTCATCATGCGTCCCGTCCGCCGCGCTAAAGCGTTGGCTGGACGGGACGCTCACTGACTGTCAAAGGCGCATCATATTTCGGATTGGCGAACTCCAGAAATGATTCATAGAGATCGGCAAAGGAGTTGAGATATTCGTTAGCCGTGGCATCAGAAATATCCTCGCCGGTGCGGGTTTTCCAGTAGGCTTGTAACCTCCTCACGAGTTGTTTGTTAAATTCGACCACGAGTTAATGGTCGCAGATTGGCAAATATACCTCTACGTGGGTTTGATTTGAAAAAACTATAAAAATAGAGCGTATTTACCGCTCTGTCGTGCCTACTTATTAACACCACCTAAAAGTATTATTTGATCGTTATGTCAAAAACGTCTTTGTTTAGAGAATAGCCTCCAGTATTGGGGCGGAGAATCAGATCATCGGTAAGATTCAATTTTTCTCGGAAAAGCTTATTGATTTCCGGCACGGATTTCATGGTGACGTGGGTAGTTTGCTCTGTGATCTTTTCCAGTTCCCCAATGCCGCAGTTATCTTTTGTGGCCAAATACTTGACCAGTTTCAATCTCATACTTGTCCGGCTAATGGCATAGAATTGCGTATCATCATCAGATCGATATATGCCTTTATCGTCATCAATTACGATGCCGATTTTGCTAGGTGCGTCGAATGCAATTACCGGTTCCGGTTTCTCTATTTCCAGCAACTTCTTTACAAGAGTGGCGTGGATTCTCTCCATCCAGATAACCAAGTCATCTAGCGCGCAGTAGAGCTTAAATTGCTCCCAGGTACCCATCAGTTTTTCAGAAATCGATTCGTTTTGAAACAGTAGAGACATACCGGTCAGTATCTTTTCATCAAGGTGATCGGTCGATTCCTTGTATGCTTTCATAGGCGCATACATCCTGTTGTAAATGAGATCGTGGCTATATGAGAGCGAATTCCTGTCGATTCGTCTGATGATTTCGTCTCGACTACTCTGGGTTGAACTGGTACCGGAATTCACGATTGCTTTCTTGGTGGCAATTTCCTGTTTATCAGTTTCGAGTATATTCTGTATGGTTTTCTGCCCTTGAATGATGTCGAAGTATTCGTATACAGCTCTGGAAGTCTTAGGGAGACTGTGTTTTTTGATGGCCTCTAAAAACTCTGCATATTTGTGGTTAAGCTCGGCAATGAGGAGATCCATTCATATAGTTTAACACCTACGAAATTGTAGTAAAACCATTGTTTGTGGCGCCACCCGCCCCAACAGCACTTTCAATCGCAGGAAAGTCATGCGTGTCCGCTTGTACAGAGCCGGGGATATGACAAAGCACGGGCGCATCCACTTCCGCCCAGTATTGTGAACGTGGCGTGCCTTTAACGCGCATATCCGTATGGCTCGCGCTTTTCTACCATTACTTCGCAATCGTAGGCGCTCCGCCATACCGATATGCGCTAGGCACGGATTACCCGCGAGACGATGGGCGGAAGTCAATGCGCCCTTTCAAGCCAAGCGGCCACGCATCACTTTCCGAAAGTGCTGTAGCGGCGGGAGGCGAAGAACCCACACCATGCATGATCATATAAATCTAATGATTAAGGCGCCATCTTTTTATCCAATATTGTCCACATAACATTACATCATATTGGCTATAAATCTGATATACTTTAATCATGAAGATTGTTGAACAATCACCAGATAGAATGGTTTTGCAAAGTAATGAATTTGGTAGAGCTATCCTTGGTTTTGTGTTCGTTTTGGCTGGTATAGCTATACTAACCATTGGGCTAAAAGTCGTTTCCGTAATTAATGGCGTTTTTCAAAGTAATTCGAGTAGCACAACAATTATTTTCGTAATTTTTGGTGCGTTCTTTCTACTGGGAGGAATTTTTAATTGTTTCTCTTTTAGAAAAGTGGTAGCCACGCTTGATAAGACACTTGCTACTGCGGTTACCACGACAAGAGGCATCTTTGGTCAAAGCGAAAAAAAATGTGAAATATCACAAATCAACCATGTCCACCTCCACGATTCTTGGGATAGTGGAATTCCAAAAGTGCCGTCTGGTCGATCAGTGCCGGCAGAGAATTATCGCCTAGTTTTTATCATGCAAGATGGCAGTGAATTTCCACTTGACCACCCAATCGCCATATCGCGGACAAGTTATACGACAGTTCCGTCCGATAGAGACAGGACATTGGGTCAGAAAATATCTGAATTTCTCGGTGTTCCTTTTCAAGACGAGGGCGGTATTAATAAAGGGAGTGGCTCACCATTTTAGATTTAGACAACTTAACATATTATTAAAATTATTTAAATAATAAACATGGTTAACCCTCAATTACTTGATTATATAAAACAACAACGCAGTCAAGGTGTTAGCGTGGATGTTGTGAAAAACAGTCTTCAACAAAATGGTGGATGGCAGTTGTCTGATATAGAGGAAGCATTTGCAGTAATAAATGCTGGGCAAAGTGTACCCACTTCCTATAAGCCAACAATCGTAGCAACGAATACAAATGTAAATAATAAATCTATCTTTCTGAATAATTTATCAAAAATAATCTGGTGGATTACTTTATTTGGTTGGGGATTATTTATTGCTGAATCTTCAACTCCATTTATATCTTATGTTCATTGGGGGTCCATGGGACTTTGGGAAGATATAACACTATCGCTTCTTTGGTGGGGTCGTATCGCTACACCTGCAGTTATTATATTTGCATTGTCTCTAGTATTATTACTGCTTATCAATTTTATTTTCTGGAAAAAAATAGTCGCACCACGCTTGCTTATTTTAGCATGGCTATTTCCTGTACTATCGGCGGTTATAGGATTAACAGTATTCTCAAATAGCTCATCGCTGTCATTGGGTGCGATTATATTTCAACTTTGTTTTGCCGTTTTCGGTCTTGCATTAGAACTTTTCCTACATCATCATTTTGAAGTTAGATACAGGACGATTTTTAGCAGAAACTCAAGAGCGTTTGTGGTTATGGTAAGCATACTTATATTATTTATTATCGTTGCTATAATCAGTCCATATGCTTATGCAAAATACGGTATAAGTACAAATTCTCAAACCCAGCAGACATATCCGACGACACAAACTAGTAGTGAGAATCAAAATATAATCCAAAACACAACTGTTGTTGCGACAACCACGGTCTCGACACCTGTAAAGGTTAGTCCTCCACCTCAATCACTCGAAAATACTACTAACCAGAATAACAAAGCGACGCCGACATCAACAGCGTATAAGAATTGTGGACAAGTTAATCATTTGATATCTGAAGCGACTCCCGACGACGTGAAATCAATGACCTGCATGTCTCAAGCATTATCTGTATGCAGTCCCGCTTCAATAAACCTTGGGGATCTCAATACTGGTGGTATTAACTACTACATTCTTCCAGTGAAGGGGCAATATTGTCCGCTACAAGGCTATCAGATCGCTAATAATTATCCCACAGCATGGGTTTGTAATATACCAATCTCTGGCATTGCACAAGAAGCAACTCTAATCAAAAAGAAAACTGATGTGGTATACGGCTTGTTTCTAGACATAGCCAATGCAATGAGTACATCGTCACCATATAAACTTTATCTTTCCCAGATTCCTTTTACCTGCGCATCGAGTCGGCCACAGTATCCTCCGTCTGATTCAAGCTCCCCCAATATTTCAATTGCTAATCCAAGTAAATACGGGGGGATACTTTTCTATAATCCTACAGCCGCCATGGCCATTAGCTGGTCAGCACAAAATTTACCGAATAGCTCATCTATCAATATTGATCTCACATATATGAATGATCAATTTCTTCCAAGCAATCAATTTATCCCGATCTCAAGTGGTATTTCACCAATGCAGAAAAACTACTCGTGGGCAATAGATACCACAAAATTACCATACTATTCTAGTCAAAGAGAATACAAAATAATAATATCCGCTCTTGATTCCAAGGGAAAAACGCTGGCATCAGATTCTAGTAATTGGTTCCAAATTAAATAGTTTATGAAGATTATAGAACAATCACCATATAAGATGGTTTTACAAAGTAATGAATTTAGAGGAGCGGTTGAAACAACTAAAAACGGGAATACTTAGAACCAAGTTCCGTTCTAATATCGTCCCACAGCGCGCACAATTTCGCAGAAAACTCAAAATCGTCGGGAATGGGAGAGGGGCGTCGCAATTGTGGAGGGTGGGGCGGCATTCCTCCCCAGACCCCTCCTGCCGCCCCGCCCGCTTCCTTGCTGGCGTTTTTGGGGATTTCCTGCACGAAGGCAAAGGGTGCGCGGGGCGAAAAAACCAGGGCGCGGTCGCGGACGAGTGGGTTCGAACCGACCTTTTGGAAGAATGTCCGAATTTTAACCGGATCATCGCTCTGTGCCAAAATACCGGCCTGTTTACAGTCGTTTAGGAAGTTCATCACAGGTTCGAACTGATTCGTCGAATTTCGATTGAATGCCGTCAATTTGTCTTTCAAGGTCTGCTTTTCGCTGACGAGCTTGTTTTTGGCAGTCTGGTATTCCTCCAGCGTCAAAGCGTTTTCCAGGTACGCAGTCATAAGTTTGTCGAGCTTGGAATCAACGGCCACAATTTCTTCATTTACCTTTTGAGCCTGACCTTTTGAAGAATTATCGTCCTCGATTTTTTCTTTCTCGACTCTTGCGATAAGCCAATCAGCTACAGCATCGGATAACGAAACTTTTCTAAGCTCATCCTGGATCATGGCAGTCATAGTTTCCTCACGGATATATTTTTGAGCACAAGGTCCTTTTCTCTTGGTACATCGCAGGTAGTTATGACCTTTTTGCGTCTCAGTGGTGATGGAAGAGCCACATCCACCGCACTTAAATAATCCGCGGTAAGCATAAGGCTTCAATCCACCTTCATGCTGGGGTTTGCTTTTTCTTGTCATTACCTCTTGGCACGTATCAAAAAGCTTCTTTGAAATGATTGGTTCGTGTTTGCTCTCGTAAAATTCACCGCCGGAATATATGAGGCCATGATAGAGGGTATTTTTGAGGAGGTATTGATAGTTCGAGATGGAAAGCTCTTTACCCGTATGGCTCACCAGACCAAGATCGCCCATGATCCTGCGTAGATCGGATAGCGCGTAGTTTCCGGTGGCGTAGGCTTCGAATGCCTTCTTGATGAGTGGTGCTATGGCAGGATCGATGACTAGGCTTTTCAATTTTTTGTCATTCAAATATCCGAGCGGAGCTTTATGCGGCCAGATACCATCTTTCAATCTCTGTCTGTAACTTCTCTTTATGTTCTCCGACAGGTTATCTACATAATATTTGCTTTGACCGAAGGCAATCGAAAGCATGAATTTTCCCTGTGGCGTGGCGTCAAACCAAAATGTTGGAAACTTCAAGTCAGTGATCTTGCCGGTATCCACAAGGTAAATCACTTTTCCTCCATCAACCGAGTTGCGAGCGAGCCTGTCAGGATGCCATGCCAAAATACCGGACGCTTCTCCGGCCTCTATACGCTCCAGCATCTCCGCGAATACAGGTCTGCCAGGGACTTTGGCAGTTTGTTTCTCGATGAAGACATCTACAACCTCCAGTTGCTCTTTTCTGGCAAGCTCGCGTAGCTCGGAGAGCTGGTCGGCAAGGCTCCTGACCTGCCGATCCTCGGTGTCGGTGGATTTGCGAGTATATATGAAGAATTTTCTTGATGAAGTAGTCATGCTAACTATAAGCATACCAATAAATCTTGAAGTCAAGAAGCAATTCCTCAAATAATCTGTGCGTAAGCAGTGCATAACGCACACCGCTCCACTGATACCGCTAACTTTGTCGAGAAGCGGCCGAGTTCCGCTTCTTCTCACGAAATCAGTTCGCGCCTAGCGCCACACCGGCATGGCATTTCGCGACGCCTGTGGAGCTCTGCTCCACAAAGGCAGAGCTCGACGGAAGCGGAGCGGCCATGCGGGTGTGCGCGTGAGGCGCGCCAGAGACTATGCGGAAGCGGAAGTGGGCCGCTTCGAGCTACAGGAATGAATGTGATTTGTGTTTGCGATTTAGAAAATAGTAGCCGGTGAGAATCCGACTCGTCCGCGACCGCGCCCTGGTTTTTTCGCCTCGGGCACCCTTCGCCTTCGTCTCGGAAATCCCCAAAAACGCCAGCAAGGAAGCGGGCGGGGCGGCAGGAGGGGTCTGGGGAGGAATGCCGCCCCGCCCTCCACAATTGCGACGCCCCTCGCCCATTCCCGACGATTTTGAGTTTTCTGCGAAATTGTGCGCATTTTTGAACAAAGTTCGAACATTTTTCGCCGCGAATCCGGAGGCATGAGTCGCTCATTGCGCCGTCGCTGCGCTCGGCGCTGGGTTCGGACGGCGCGGCAGGAGGGGTTCGGGGAGGAATGCCGCGCCGGTCCACCTGTTTTTTCGGGCGGGGGCGGGGAGGAATTAAAGATTATTACATTCAACGCGTGATACAATTAAGCAATTATGAAATTCAAACAGGACACAGTTGGAGATATTATCGAAAGCGAAAGCCAAATGATCTTACACGGGTCTGAATGCTACGGTGAGTATTTCATAAACGCCTCAGAATTTAATGGTTTATTCAATGATTTCATCAAATCAATGGATGATCCGGCTAAATTCATATCTATGGCATTCATTTTCCAAATTGAGAAATATTTGACTCTAGCTTTATTTTCTGCAATACGTAGGCACCATATTCAGGCAAACATGAATCTAAGATATGTAATAGAAGCCGCGCAGTGGGCAGCGTATGCAATGGGGAATGAAGAGGAGGGGAAATTCTATGATAAGGATAAAAATGGGTTTATTTCTGTAGAAGACAAACACGAAAAAGCAATGTACAAATGGTTGGACGAAAATTTCAAAGTGAAAGCTGATGAAACAAAAAGGCTGAAAAAGATGATCAGTGGCGCTGGAGCCCATTCTAATATTACTTACGCATTTCAGAATTTTGAGATGAAACCGATAGAAGATCCTGGTTTTAGGACGACTTTTTTTGATCCAGAAAACGATTACTGGATTAAGACTGACCTGTGGTTTGTCGCTAATACAGCAATGGGGTTACTTGACCTGTTTTACGGTGTAAATCAGAAATATAAAGTCTTCAAGTTCATTGATGATTTTGGACCAAGATTTAAGACCTTGGTCGATCAAAATAATAGGCTCAAGGCAGAAATGATGGAGACAGAAAATTATAAGAAAGTTAAGAGCATGATAAAAACTGATTTATGATTAGGAAATCGTTACAGGATTATTTTGCGGATCTAGAAAGGAAAATCGAGCCAATCGAGGATTATGTTCTTGGCGAAAAAATAGGCGAAATCCTAAACGCAAAACAAGAAAAACTCACCGACAAGGAAGAATTGGCAGAATATATAGCTTTTCAGTTCATGGCTCAATATCCGAACAATAATGTTGGTTGGGGCACATATCATGGACCAATGATCGTATGGAAAAATGATCAAGGGCAATTTACGGAATTTCCTAGCATAAAACAGGTTGATCAGGAGATTCTAGCTTATTGGAGAAAACGCGCAGATGAATGCAAGCATCCAATTTTGGCATATCGATATGCCGACTTGGTATTTGATTTCGAGCCCGTAGTCTTGAATAAAAGTATTGATTTCACCGTTGCGCAAAAGGTCATAGATTCTGCTATTGAAATCTGTAATTCCGGATTAGACGATGGTTTGGGTTGTAAGGATAAACTGGATCGATCTCTAGGATTAGCGATCAAAATCAACGACTCAACGAGAATACAAGGGCTTATTGAAACGGTTATTACTATTGAAAAGAAATACACCGAAGATGATAAACCGGGTCTTTGGGGTTATGCATTCCAATGGTTGGTTTTGGATAAGACGGGGAAAATCATTATAAAAGATGATGAGAAAAATAAATTACTTGCAGATCTGGAAGATCGTCTGAAGAGGCTGATGGCACTAGAAGATCCAGACCCATGGTGTGTTGAATGCGCGGTTAGATTACTTGCTCCATATTATTCAGCTACTAAGGATGAAGAGAATCTTAAAAGAGTAATTGATAATCTTGAAGCTGCATTCCGAAAAAACAAATATGCAAATTCAGATGGGATGCTCGTAAGCAATTATCTTGAAAAACTTATTAATATTTATCTCGAATATATTTCATTCCAGTTTGCTAAAGATGCTCGCGCACGAATCGTTAATGAATTGAGCAATCTCGGCGAGCGTGGCAAATTCGCGATGCATGAAGTCTCTACGGAGATTAAGCTCACTAAAGATAATATTGATAAATTCACCAGTTCAATTTTTGGTGAAAATAACTCTAATTCGTTAGAAACTGTCATCGCTAGGATAGTAGGGAATTTTGTCTTGAGGAAACAGTCAGTAGTTGATCAGCTTAACAATCTCTCTAAAGATCATCCGTTGATGTACCTAGTTGGTCATGTAATGGCCTCCGAGGAGGGCTATCCGATAGTGAAGTTCGGACCTATTAACGATGATTACGATAAACATCTCTTGGAAAACTTTTCTCGCAATCTTCATTTCCAAGCGGTATTTCTTAGGATGGCGTTTGAAAAAATTCGTCAATTGTATACATCTGAGCAGTTTACCGAAGCCATACTCCAATCCCCAGTATTTAGAGCAGAAGACAAAAGCTATATTTCTAAACTGTCAAAGTCCTTTTGGGATAAAGGATATCTCACCACATGTTGTTTGAGCATACCTTTAATTGAAGATGCGGTTAGAAACCTATATCGCATCAATAATCACACCTATATAAAGCCTAATGACGAAGGTGGGTACGATGTGCTCAGCTTAGACCAACTACTCAGTCGTGGTCTAATCAAAGCAGTCTTTCGAACGATGGGAGAAAACATCGAATATTATTTACGGGTGTTGTTAACAGAGCGGGTTGGTTGGAATTTGAGGAATAATTTTGCTCATGGAATCAACAAAGGAATTTTTGAGGGCGAGGATGTTGCCAATCGTCTTATACATGTTCTTATGTGTCTTTCACTAGTTAAAAAGCAGAAAGTAGATGATGCTTCAATAATCAAAAAATGAATGCTATGATTCGATGTATATATGGCTGAAAAAGATTATTCCCAACTCGACAAAACCGAGCTCATAAAAATCATCGAAAAACTTGAATCCCGTAAGAAATACGGGCTCATTTGGGATGAAGAAAAAGTAAAAGAACAGTTCGAAAAGGATGCGGAGAACGCCCTACCAGTTTTGAAGGAAATTAAGGGCAAGGAGATTGTCGACAAGGATCCGTCTAAGCCGGTCAATTTCCTCATTGAGGGCGACAATTACCACGCTCTGTCGGTTCTAAATTTTACACATCAGGCAAAAGTCGATGTCATCTATATTGATCCGCCGTATAACACCGGAGATACAAGCTGGAAATATAATAACAACTTTGTCGAGAAAGAAGATGCGTATCGACATAGCAAGTGGATCTCCTTTATGAATAAGCGGCTTATACTCGCCAGATCACTTCTTAAAGAGGACGGCACATTAATATGTGCAATTGACGAAAATGAACAACCGAGACTTGGAATAATGCTCGAAGAAATATTTCCCAAACATGAAATCGTCTGTGTTTCAATCGTGCATAACCCACGGGGTATTCAAGGGACAAATTTTTCCTATTGTCATGAGTACGCATATTTCGTGTATCCTGGCGACGGAAAAAAGTATATCTCAACGCACGAGAGAGAAGATCCATCCTTGAGAAATCTTAGAGACAGCGGAGGTGAGTCGATGCGGACAGATGCAAGGACATGTTTTTACCCGATTATAGTCAAAGATGGGAAAATAACAGGTTTTGGAGGTGTGCCTGATCAGAAATTTCATCCAAAAGGAATAAACGAGAAAAAGAAAGATGGGTCGATCTATATTTGGCCGATAGATTCTACCGGGGATGAACGTAAATGGAGATACTCAAGATCTTCTGTAGAAGAAATCATCAAAGCTCTTCGGGTCAAAGAAGTGAGGGGTAAATTCGATATATATCTTTATAAGGACGAGGATAGATATAAAACAGTCTGGATCGATAGTAAGTATGATGCCAGTGAATATGGTACAAAATTGATAAAGAGAATCTTAGGCCCGAACACTTTTGCTTTTCCGAAATCCATCAATGTTGTGAAGGAGTGTTTATTAGCTGTAGCCAAAGATAAGAAGGACGCAATAATATTGGATTATTTTGCCGGCTCTGGCACTACCGGTCATGCTGTGATGGAACTAAATAAAAAGGATGAAGGAAACCGGTCTTTTATCCTCTGTACCAACAACGAAAATGGCATATGCGAAGAGGTTTGCTATCCAAGGATCAAATCAATAATCACGGGTTATAAGGACCAAATTGACAATAAGTCGATCAGCGGAATAGGTGGTTCTCTAAAATACTTCAAGACGAAGTTTGTTAAAAAGAACAATAATGGGGATGACTTTAAAACCCGAATCACTGCCGAATGCACGGAGATGCTCTGTCTACGCGAGGGGGTGTTTGATGAGGTTCAAAAGACTGATCACTACTGCATATTCCAAAAAGGGAATAAGACAGTGGCGGTTTATCATTCCATCACTCGTACAAGTTTGCAGGTTTTGAAAAAAGAGCTTGAAAAAATGGATGGCGAGAAGATCTTGTATTGTTTCACGCTTGATCCATCCGGTCTATCCAAGACAGAATTTGCCGGTTGGCAAGGTGTGTCGCTGGAACCAATTCCACAGAAGATCTTGGATGTCTACAAACAAATCTATGAATATTGAGCTTAAACCATATCAAGAAAAAGCAGTAGACCAACTGGTCAAAAAGACCGTCGAGCTTCTCGGATATGACGGTCCGGGCGAAGTCTGTGTCTTCCAAGCACCGACCGGAAGCGGTAAGACGGTCATCATGGCTAAATTCATCGAGGCTCTGATCAAAGAGATTCCAAAAGAAGATATCTGTTTCGTTTGGATGAGTATCGGTAAGGGAGATTTACATGTTCAAAGTAAACATTCGCTCGGGAAAATATTCAACGGGTTTCCTCGCGTATCGTTAGTCGAAGAAGCATTTGGTGGTGGGCGAGAACGAATCGTGCAGAATGAAGTTATCGTAGCGAACTGGGAAAAGTTGCGTTCTAAGGATAAGGAAAGTGGAGAGTGGAAGAACCTGATAATGAAAGACGGTGAAAAAATCAATTTCCGTGACGTGCTCGAAAAGACAAGGGAGCAGCGCAAGATCATCCTCATCATTGACGAAAGCCATGTGAGCGCCGATACCAGACGTGCAAACGAGTTACGTGATATCATCGGTGCCGACATCGTTATTGAAATGAGCGCTACGCCGAAACGACCACAACAAGAGGTCGGTTTCGCACAAGAACTTGCTAAAGGAGGAGCCGGTTACGTTTTTGTTGAACCAAAAGACGTCATCGACGAGGGAATGATTAAGAAAGAGATCATTATCAATGAAGATATAGAAAAAATCGCACAGTCGGAGGATGATTCACAGGCCGCTGTGCTCGAAGCGGCGTATCGCAAGCGTTTGGAGCTCAAAAAGGCTTTTGAAAAAGAAGGTTCGGATATCAATCCGTTGGTGCTAGTCCAGATTCCCACGGCCGAAGCTGGTGAACAAAAGATCGAAGCAGTTAAAAAATTTCTGGCTGACAAACATATTGTCGAAAGGAAGAATGGTCACGGCAACGGCAAGCTGGCTATATGGTTGGCCGAGCAAAAATCAGAGCTTATAGACTGGATCGCCGAGCCGGATAATGAGATCGAATTTCTTATCTTCAAACAAGCTATAGACACTGGCTGGGATTGTCCGCGCGCCCATATTTTGGTCAAATTCCGCGAAACCCACAATATCGTTTTTGAGATCCAAACTGTTGGACGTATATTGCGCATGCCGGAACAGCGTCATTATGCTAATGAGTCCTTGAATCGAGGTTACATCTACACCAACCTACGTTCGATTGCAGTCAAAAAAGAGGAGTACAACCCGAACATCATCAAGCATCTGCGAGCCGAACGAATCAAGGGATATAAGCCAATCAAACTCGAATCGTATTATAAGGCTCGTGCCGATTACGGCGATGTGACCTCAAGCTTCCATAAAGTCTTCGAGAAGGCCGCAGATGATTATTTTGGCACATCACGCAGACATGAACCGGCTGAAAATACCAAGATGGTTGAATCAAAAGGCGTAGATCTCAACATCAGGAAATATCAACAGGAAATCATCGCTGATACACATGTCGATGTGAAGGACTTCGACAATCTGGAGGGAAAGCTCGACAGTGATGCTATGGCTAAGCTCCAGGTAGCCGCGGATGAACTCATGTTATTTTTCGAACAGACCATCAAGAATAATCTCGGACCATTCAAGAACGTCAAACGCTCGGTGCCAACGGTAAAATCGGCTATTTATATCTGGTTCCAAGAAGTGCTTGGCTCAAAAGAGTGGAGTGAAGAAAATATGCTTATTACGCAGAAAGTTTTTATGAATGAAAAGAATTGCGGACATTTTGAGAGAATATTATCGTTGGCAATCGATACTTATGTGTCGGTCAAGGAGCAGGAAATTCGCGAGCGCATCGAGGAAAGCGAACAACATTATACATTCGAGCTTCGCCCGGAGCTTTTCTACAACGAATATGCCGATGAAAAGATCCGAATGAAGAAGTATGCGTACGAGCCGTGCTACTTGAATATCGATCGTTCCGCGCCGGAGAAGAAATTCGAGGAATTTCTTGATGACAATTCTACCAAGATCGACTGGTGGTGGAAAAATGGCGAAAATAAGCTAGATTATTTTGGTATTAAGTATGAATATCAGAATTCCATATACACTTTCTATCCCGATTATCTCGTCAGATTCAAGGACGGTCGCGTCGCTATCTTGGAGGTTAAGGAGACTAATGATCGTGACGGTTTGAGCTATACGAAAGCCAAAGCCGAGGCGCTCCAAAAATTTATCATTAAGCTAGGCAACAAGAAGGTGTTCGGTGGAATTGCTATCGAGCGTTATGATTCGTGGCTCATAAATGACAAGCCGAAATATGATTGGGATAAGTGCGAAAAAGGGGATTGGAGCGATTGGATGGCGTTGAAATTGAGACTACTTTAGAGAGCTACGGTGTATGGCAGGATTAAGTTCTGAGACGACGATATTACTGTTTCATGAAGTAGTCGCGAAATAATAGCGGCAGTTAAGCCCTGTATTAAGAATGTCAAGTTATCAACCATTATTGCTTGACTTCTTTACATTGGTTCTATATACTCGTTGGTATATGACCAACAAGTATATAGAAAAACTCAAAGAGTTTCGTTTAAAAAGGGGTCTTTCGCAGGAGCAAGTGGCCCAAGCGATAGGAGTATCTCGTCCCACATATACTGCAATCGAGGCAGGGAAGAAGCAGGATCTCGATTTAGGTGAAGCACAGAAGCTTGCCAAGTTTTTTGGCATAAGTCTGAGCGAACTCATTTCCGGGACGATCGAGAACGTCGAGAAATATAAGCAGATGATACTCGCATATCTGCGGATGAAGGTATCGAGCACTCGTGGGGGAAAAGTCACAAAGACTAAGCTAGCCAAACTTCTATATTTGGCTGACTTTGCATGGTTCTACGATAACTTGGAAAGCATGAGCGGTATGCAATACAAGAAGTTCGCATATGGACCAGTACCGGATACTTTCTTTCGCGTTCTAGATGAATTGGAAGGGGAAGGAAAGATCAACGTCGAAAGGACTAAGGAGGGTGAAAAAGACGTATTCTTGATCAGCGAGTCAGAGAGCAACAAGAATGAGAAAATCACGACTATTTCCGGCGAAGAAAAGAAGCTCATGGAGCAGATCGCCGAGAAATGGAAGGATAAAAACACGCAGGATATCGTGACTTTCACGCACAACCAATTGCCATACACTATTTGTCGAGATAATGAGGTGATCCCTTACGAGCTCATAATTCAAGAAAACCCCGGCGATGTCTACTAGTTATACCGTCATTGTTGAGCGCTTTGCCGAGCGCCATTTCATAAAGAGCTTCTCAAAAAAGTACAAAGGCGCTTGGGACAGTACGTGGGCAGGTATTCTGCAACAATTCGTAAATTTCGACGAATTGTTCAAATCATCTATCGCTGAGACGATCGCTCGTGATTCCAATATTATGATATGTAAAGCCGAGTTTCGCGTTCACGGTACGCAGGTGTCTCGTCACGCTTCGGGAAATAGATGTATCGTGGCGATCCATAAAGATACCTGCAGGGTTTGCGTTCTACTCGTTTACGGAAAAACGGATTTGAGCGGTCATAACGAGACGGCAGAATGGAAGAGGTTGGTTCGAGAGAATTATGAGGAGTATAAAAATATCGTTTCTTTATAAATTAATCATATGATCGGAATATGAAAACAAACTTAAGCATAAATATCGCCAAAGATGAATATGGCAAGGATGTAGTGATTGATCTGGGCGCGATTAGGCATATTGTGATGGCTGGGGCTACCGGTTCTGGTAAATCAGTCTTTCTCCACAATATCTTGGGCACATTATTATCGAATAACTCCCCAGAATTCCTCAAACTGATCTTGATAGATCCGAAGCGTGTTGAATTGACTATGTATAACAGGATTCCTCATCTTCTGACTGAGGTCATCACTGATCCGAAGAAAGCTGTGCTCGCCATGAGATGGGTAGTCAAGGAAATGAATAGGAGATACGATATTTTGAAAGAAGGCGGGGTCAAGGATATTTCCGAGTATACAGGTAAGGAAACCATGCCAGAGATCGTCATTATGATCGATGAATTATCAGATTTGATACAGACATATCCTCTCGAGGTTGAGGATGTAGTATTGAAGATCGCAGAGATGGGTCATGTAGTCGGAGTGCATATCATACTTTCTACATCTAGACCAAGTACAAAAGTTTTGACTAAATCTATTCTCGACACGATCCCGGCGCGGATCGCCATGCAAACATCTCCGTTACAAGATTCAAAATTGATCATCGGTACAGATGGTGCTGTAAAGTTGCACGGAGCTGGGGATATGCTTTTCCGAAATGGAATGAAATACATAATTCGTGGACAGGCCAGATTGGTTACAGAAACTGACGTGAAAGCTCTGTGTAAGTCGGTGTGCGAGAAGTATACAGATGTCTTGGAGCCTGTCGCTATATCGATATTTGCATTTGATGATGACCTCGCGGCTGGTGAAGATGAACTGTACGAAGAAGCCAAGAAGATAACAATGGAAGCTGGCAAAGCGTCCGCGGCCTTCATCCAAAGAAAATTGGGCATCGGATATTCTCGTGCCGCAGGATTGGTGGATAAGCTAGAGGCATGTGGGGTTGTTGGGCCAAAGGATAAGAAGACGTTGGTTAGGAAGGTTATAAAGAAATAACGAGTATGACTACACTATTTATTGCAATAAATACGATCGGGATCATTGCCGTTTTAATATTGGTAATTAAAACAAAGCACGCAGATAATACCGAATCAATACTTGAAAAATTAAGGCCATATTTTGAGAATAGCGATAAATCGTTAAAGGATGAAATGGCTAGAAATAGAAAAGAAATTGCTGATTCTGGCCTAGGTCAAAGAAAGGAGCTTCAAGATTCTCTCGAACTGTCACGCAAATCATTAGACTCTGGGATGGATAAAATACGAGATGTCGTCGAGAAGAAACTTGAGTCATTACAGAAGAATAACAATGAAAAGCTTGATGCAATGCGAGTCATTGTTGACGAGAAATTGCAGGCGACGCTCGAGAAACGATTGGGTGACAATTTTAAAATCGTAAGAGACAGTTTGGAGCAGGTCCATAAGGGGTTAGGGGAAATGCAGACAATTGCTATCGGAGTTGGTGATTTGAAGAAAGTCCTAAGTAATGTGAAGACTAGGGGTACATGGGGTGAGGCACAACTTGGCAATTTGATAGAAGAGATATTTACACCGGATCAGTATGAGAAAAATGTTAGAACAAAAAAGAACAGTAAGGACAACGTTGAGTATGCGATAAAATTACCAGGTAGTGAAAAGAATAAACATATATGGTTACCTATCGATGCAAAGTTTCCATTAGAGGATTACCAAAAACTTCAGATAGCACAGGAGTCGGCAAATCTGGAAGAAATTAAAGAATATGCAAAAGCTCTTGAAATGAGAGTTAAATCGGAAGCAAGGGATATTCGTGACAAGTATATCGATGTCCCAAATACGACTGCTTTTGGGATCCTGTTCGTGCCAACTGAAAGCTTGTACGCCGAAATATTAAAGAGAGATGGTCTCTATGAATCACTGAGACGAGACTATAATGTGATCATTGCCGGTCCAACAACAATTCAAGTTATCTTGAATAGTTTGAATGTCGGTTTCAAGACATTGAATATCCAAAAGAGGTCAGGAGAAGTCTGGACAATGCTATCCAAACTGAAAAATGATTTTGGTACATTTGGTGGTTTGCTAGAAAAGACACAGAAGAAGTTACAGGAAGCTGGCAATGTAATTGGTGATGCGATAGATAGAAATCGTCAGATAGAGAAAAAACTAAATAAAGTCGAAGAACCACTTGGAATAGAGAAGACAGTAGATATGGGTGAGTTACCAGCTGCAACGACTAATAATGTATGAGGTGGATAGAAAGGAACGTAGATTGAGTAAATAATAGAAGGTTGTATATATTAAATATATCTAAAATATTATGTCTGAATACTACAAACCTAATAGAACTAGAAATCTCTATGACCCAAAGTCTACAGAGCCTTTTCGAATATCTCGTTCAAAAATTGATTCGTTTATAAAATGCCCAAAATGCTTCTATCTTGATCGTAGGCTTGGGGTAGGGCAGCCTGGAGGATTTCCTTTTAACTTGAATACTGCAGTAGATAAGCTATTAAAGAAGGAATTTGATATTCATCGAGCTAACGGTACTGCACACCCATTGATGAAGGCGTATGGACTTGACGCAGTACCTTATGCTCATGAGAAAATCGATGAATGGAGGGATTCGTTGAGAAGAGGGATTACGTATCATGATAAGATCACCAATTTGCTTATTACAGGTGGAGTTGATGATGTCTGGGTTAGTCCAAGTGGTGAATTAATGATAGTTGACTATAAGGCGACATCGAAGGATGAAGAGGTTAATTTAGATGCTGATTGGCAGATAACATATAAACGACAGATGGAGATGTACCAGTGGCTATTTAGAAGGAACGGTTTCAAGGTTTCGAATACTGGTTATTTTGTTTATTGTAATGGCGATTCTGATAAAGAAGCATTTGATAGTAAGCTGGAATTTGATATAAAAGTTATTCCTTATATCGGCGACGATTCTTGGATTGAAAGTAAAATTACTGAAATTAAAAAATGTCTTGATGGTAAAGTACCAGAGCCAAATCCGGAGTGTGATTTTTGCGCATATTGGACTGCGAGGAGAAAGTTTGAGAAGTAATTTGTAATGACTATGAAAAAACCAAAAAACAAAGAAATAACGATATCTGATTTAATTCCGGACATGAAGAGAGATATTCGTGAGATACAGAAGGAACAAGCCGATGTTAGATTTTATGAAAGGTTTCTTGATGAAAATGTCGATAAATTGTCTGACTTAATAGGCAGGAAACTCACAGAAAATGAAAAAAGAAAAGTCTTTGGAATAGTTTGGCGCTATAGCCCTAGACTACGTAATGGCACTATTATTGAATATTTTCCCTTGGATTTAGCTTGGATTTTATATAAAATCATAAAGAAGAATAATTTTGATGAAGGGTGCCTAAAGAGTATATATTTGGAAGATGATGTATTTGAAATAGCTAAGGAACACGATCTAAGCCTTGCGGAAACTGAAGAACTCCAGAGGTTTAAGGATGAACAGATTTTCAAAAATGCAGATAAGGCATATGAGGCTTGGAGCGAGGATAGGTAATCTGGCGTATAATAGCTATACATTAATAATGTTTAAAAGTTTCTAAATTTAATGGAAAATCCTTGGAAAAAACTTCCGTCTCAATCACCCTACGTACTATCTGATGATTGGGAAGTTTTGAGCAGAATTAATAGAATAGAATACTTTAACTTCGATATTCTGCCTGAGCCTTTCTTGGGTATTATTGATACAGCTAAAGTGATTTTATTGAACTTGAACCCCGGCTTTGACGAGGAAGATAGACTGGCTCATTCACGAAAGGATTTCGTCGAAGCTCTTCAAAGAAACATCCAACAGGTACCATCCGAGTGTTCATTTTATCCATTAGACCCAAGATTTTCTGAAACCCCTGTTTACAAGTGGTGGAATAACAAACTACGTGAGTTAATTGAAGAATGTGGCCGGACTAGCATTAGTAAGAATGTTGCCAGCATTGAATTTTTTCCATATCATTCGCCGAGCAAGCGTAGTCTGAAACAGACTATCCCATCCCAACAGTATAACTTTTATATTGTGCGGCAAGCCATGAAGGATAATAAAACTATACTTATAATGCGCGCGAGACGAGAGTGGTTTAGTTGTATTCCAGGACTTGAAACGTATCCAAATTTATTAAAACTCAATAGTTTTCGGAATGTTTCAGTAAGTAAGAAAAATGTTAGTGACAAAAAATTTGATGGACTTGTACAACTGATTATGAATTCTTAGACTTGCTTTACCAGTAATTTCTTTGACGATTCCTAAGTAATTTTTAACAATGAACTCCGACGAAATCCTAGAATTAGTTAAAGAAGGCACAATCGAGCCGGAGGAAGTCGAGGCTTTCGAGGCGCTCGACGAGGAGGTGCAGCAACTTGTGGCGGATGGAAATGTTGATATGAGTGATGTGGCGGATATCTGATTGATGTTAAAATATATCGATGGATGATCAAAATACACCTAGTGAGCCAGTAGTGGAAACACCAGTGCCAGAGCCAGTATCAGCTCCGGCTGCTGAACCTCCTATAACCCCAAATGAGCCGAATTCCAGCCAGTCTGATGGCTCTAAACCTAGCGATTTGCCCCCAGAAGCCCCAGAATCGCCTATAAACGATGTGGCTTCACTTCCTGTGGAAAGTGCTAATTCAGGGCTAAAACAGCCAGAAAGCGAGGCGCTGGAAGCACCAAATCAAGCTCCAATTTCAGAGCCAACTCTATCTACTCAATCTAAACCTGCTTCGCCCGCGCCGGCGCCAGTGACTCCGCCAGCACCACAACCACAGCCACAATCGCCGGCGCAACAAGACCAGAAAGGATTCATTCACAATCTGCTTTTGAAAGCCCAAGCCAAGATCCAGTCGAATAGACAGAAGAAGCTAGAGTTGCTCATGCTAGCGGTCTCGAAAAAAGGAAATATAGACAATCGCGAAGCACAGAAGCTCCTACGGATCTCCGATAAGACTGCTGAACGGTACCTGAATAAGTTGGTGGCGCAGGGAAGATTGAAACGTTCCGGAGCAGGAAGAGATGTTATTTATATGCTTCTGCGCTAGAATAATCGGGTCAGATGGTACGACCTAATCGGGCCATTTCCACCATTTGACCCGATTACGGTTTCGACCCGCCCCTGCCCGAAAAAACAGGCGGACGGGCGCGACACTTTCCTCCCCGAAAAAAGGTCGTCGCGCCAGTCCGAACCGAGCGCCGAGCGCAGCGAGGGCGCAATGAGCGACTCATGCCTCCGGATTCGCGGCGAAAAATGTTCGAACTTTGTTCAAAAATGCGCACAAAAGAGCTCGGAATGTGATACAGTATTTGCAATATGAAAAACTCTCAAAAAGGTTTCGTTGTTCCATTATTAGTAGCAATTATTGCGTTATTAGTTATAGGTGGTGGTGTGTATCTTTACGAGAATAAAAAAGCTGAAGTTCCTGCGGTTGTTGACAATACAACACAGCAATCGAATCAAATTCAGCAAGCAAACCCGCAAAGTAATAACACTGCTCCTGTACCAACAGCTCAGAATAATCAATCCTCTGTTAAACCTAGCATTACCATTCTTTCACCAAATGGTGGAGAGAACTGGAAAATAGGACAAACTTATACGATATCATTCGCAAAAACCGGAGAATTAGGAGCAATAACAGTTCGTCTTAACAGATATTCCGATGACGGCGTTCGTGTTGGGGCAGAAACGATTGGAACCACGAATACGAATACTTTTTCCTTTAAAGTTCCAGTTGGAACATCAGAAACAAGAGGAAATGCTGGCAGATATAAGATCCAGGTAATCGTCGATAAGTATAGTTCCGGAATGGGCGTAGCGGATGAGAGTGGTGATTATTTTAGCATTACCGAACCAAACATCACACAACCCTCTATCAAAGTACTTTCCCCGAATGATGGAGAGACTATAAAGATCGGTGGGTTGAATACTATTTCATGGAGTTCTACAGGTCTCGACCAATCGACGATAACCATTAAGCTAAATGATGAATCCAAGAGTTGTCCTGCTGGAATGGTGGGGTGCCAAAATAGTTACATTATTGCTTACGGCTTAAAAAATACTGGCAGCTACTCGTGGGATACACTTGCGAGAATGTCTGGATCGAGTACGGGACCAAATAGTGTCGTTCTTATTCCTGGGGTAAAGTACAAGATTGAAATTTGTAAAGATTACACAAATGTTTGTGATAGTAGCAATAATTACTTTACCGTTACTGATCCCAATGCTTCACTGATTACAGTTCTTTCTCCGTCCGCAGGTAGTGTATTGAGAGTCGGTCAGCCATACCAAATAACCTGGTCTGGCCACTTTGAACAAGGAAATGAGGTATTCAGTATAAATTCATTTCCTACTAATAGCGACACTTACGGAACGATAGCCACAGTATCTCTTGCACAAGCCTCTTGTACAGGTAGTGGAATGGGACACTGGGCAGATCCATCGACTTGTAGTTATACCTGGACTCCAACATATCCAACTCCGAGTTTGAAAATACAGGTCTTTAATAACTATAATGGCAATCAGTTCGGGTACTCTGGAGTGTTCTCAATCGTCCAATAATCGCAAATAAACGATTAGCTAGGAACATTAACCATTAATTCCATTCGAATATCGTCCCACAATGTGCACAATGAATCCAAAACTTCGTAGCCAAAGGTTGTTAATAGTAGTCATCGTCATCGCCGCTTTCATTTTCGTATATTCGCAGTATTATTTTTCGCTTACACGAACCACGGAGATGTCATCTGGCACGATCGTCACAACTCAACATTACAGAAAGCCGGTCACTCCAAGCCCGGCAGCATCTGCAGCAGCTCTCGATCAGGGAACATCGACGAGTTCGGTTCGATCTGGAGCCGAACAGAATGGCAGCAAATCTTACGCTTATCTCTTTCAAGGAAAAAGGGAAGCTATGACCAGCAATATCGTTGGTTACTTCGCGAACGGGGCTTTCGTTTGGTACGTCCCAGATTGGCTGGTCACCAATTGGAAGATGGTCCCTTATGGTCCCCAAGGAATGGTCTTTACTCCGCTGGTCCGGGATGATCCAAATAATTTTAGTGATATCTCATTTTCAGTCGCTTCAAGCACGGAATTGTATAATGCGGACAATCTATATCAAACCAGATTGGATACGGCTCTCAAATCCGATTTGATCTCGCATGAAGTCCTGCTCAATCAACATGAAGGCGATACCATCAGCATGCAGATCGAAACCAATACACGGATATACCACATCATCGACAGGGACGCGGACGGCATCCACATGAGAGATGCTTATTATATGGATGGCAATGGCAAGACCCTGGTCATCATGTTTGAAGCCAAGTCGGAGATATTCTCGCAATTTACAGACAAGATACGGAACATGGTCGAAGGTATCGGGGAGTTGAAGATACCGCAGGGGTAGGGCGCTATTGCACAAACATAAAATAAACGAATGAAAGAAGGCGTGGAAATTTCAAGAGATGTTTTGATCGAAAATATCAAGGCAAAAGCCGTGGAAATCCTGACAGAAGTTCAACAAGAATATTCGCAATTGCAGGCAATCTATCTCTGGGGTTCAGTATTGACTGATGATTTTGATCCAGAAAGCAGTGATATAGATTCGATCGCGTTTGTCGATGAAGATACAGACCCTGAATTGAAAGGCCAATTAAATAATAGATTAGGCCAAGCCTTACCAAAACTCAGGATAAATCTGCTCTATCCTTCTGCTTTGAATGGGGAAGCACCGAAAGCGATTACGAGATTTGTCTCGGCGGAATCGCTCTTGTACGACTTGCCTAACTGGAGACATGTGGCGGGAAAGGTATTCGATAAAACTGATTTTGCTTTGGGAAAAGTCGACCTTGAATCAGTGATCGATGATGTACGGACAAATGTCAGAAATCTCATGGAAAGGCGGATCAAAGAAGATGGAGAAAAGTACCCAATAAAAGGCTTGGCTCGCCTGTGTTATCTCATCCATCAAAGGAACATGCCGTTCAAAGTATTTCGATATGGAGACTTGATCGCTGATTCGACAGATGAGACGCGTGAAGTATGTGAGAAGATAATGATGATAAAAAGAGCAGGATATCCGAAAGGTCTGATAATGGACAATTTGTCTCTGTTCACGGACTTTTTGAAGGAGGTGTGAAAGGTGTGGCGAGATGATCCTTTGTTGCACAGGATCTCGCGCGGAGTAAAATAGCTTCATTGTACGCACGGCCGGTTCTCCATTGTGGCCGCGACGAAGGAATAATATCAATTACGCTTACGTAAGTAGGTGGGGTTTTTCGTATAGGGGAGATTAATAATTGCTCGTAATTTTCATAAGAAAATGAATGCAACAAACAAGAGTTCGATTATTAACGCTGCTGAGAATAAGATCGTTCTCTACACCGACAAGCGCGGGAATGTGGAGTTACGTGCTGACGTGGAAAAAGATACGATCTGGGCAACGCAAGCACAAATTAGCAGGTTGTTTGGAGTCGATACTCGAACCGTAAATGAACACCTCACGAATATCTTTAAGACTCGAGAATTGAATGAGATTTCAGTTATCCGGAAATTCCGGATAACTGCCAAAGATAGCAAGCAGTACCTCACTAAATTCTATAACCTCGATGCCATAATCGCCGTCGGTTATCGAGTCAATTCCAAGAAAGCCACCAAGTTCCGTATCTGGGCCACTCGTATCCTTCGCGAGTATTTGGTCAAAGGATTTAATCTGGACAAGCGAACTATTAACCGTTCGACTGAGAATGTTGAAGACCTGCAAAAAGCCTTAGCTTTCATGGGGTCGGAAAATATTCGCGGTGCATTGAAAGGCAAGTTGACGCTCAAGGTGACGAAGAATCTGTTGCCTTAAAATCAATGTGCAATAAATGCATATCGCTATCACAAAAAAGCGGCCCAGCAAGGACCGCATTCGTACTTAAAAATCGAAGACCGCAGCATCTTTTCTATATCGCTTCAACGACTTTAGCGATTTCAAAAGTCTCGACGACCGGATTGATCAGGTAGAAGGTCGATCCGTCTACGCACATCTTTTCGGCTTGTCTAGTCGCGTCCGTTTGGTCGGCTGCCTCGAACTCGACTATGAAGCACTTGCCCATCCGAAGCTTTGAGACCGTTGGGAATCCGAGCCTGGTCAGACCTGCTTTTGTTGGATTTTCCGCCGGGTTGAGAACGGCCGCCTTATTGAAGGCATGGATCGTCACTTTGAATTTATTCATATGTACTTTCCTTTGTTCTGTTGTTTATCAATACCTTACTCATTTTAGAGGTGTTGGCAAGTCCGCTGGAAAATCAGTTCACCACACCCACGGAATCAACCTCCTTGTCCTCGCCTTATATGCCGGATACTCCGTCGGGAAAGTCTCTGCCATGAGCGCGTCTTCGCGGTAGGTGCGCCAAAGGAAGATGACGAGGAAGATGAGGAAGCCGAGAATGCCGGCCAGTCGGCCGATGTAGAGAGCCGTCGAGAAGATGAGAAGGATGAAGCCGCTGTAGATAGGGTGGCGCACATGAGCGTAAGGACCGCTCGTCACCAATCGGTGGTCTTCCTTGACCACGATCCGGCCGCTCCAATTGCGCCCCAGCGTGACGCGCGCCCACAGTAGCATCACCAAAGCCAAGACCGAGAGCGCGGCGGTTATGACTCCTATGGTCGGATCAAATGACCAGAGGCGCGCCTCGCTGCCTATCCCGCCCGAACCATTGCGGCCGAAGAGCAGTGTCCCCCCAATGACGAATACCACCGCCAAGCCCACTCTCGACCATATGCTTCCGGCCCAAATCGTCCGTTTGGTGAACGCCGCCCCCACCAGCCAAAATAGCCAGAATATGACCCAGCAGGCGATGATGATGTCGGTGGTGAGGGATTGGAGTAGGGGCATGGGGTTAGATAGGGGGAGTATAACATTAGTACGAGGGGGGTCAGGACAGATTAAGCGGTGGATCTTTACTGTTTTCAAAATTGCGCTAGAATGGCCTTATTATAAGAAAACCAAAAAATATTGCTAATCTAAAAGTATGAAGACATTCAATCCCAAAAATGAGAATCTTATAGAAATATTCTCACAAAATAATAGATACCAAGTTCCAAGATTTCAAAGAGGATATGATTGGGGGATGGAACAGATAGAAAATTTTTGGTCTGATTTGGAGTCTGTGAATCAGAAAGCGAAAGACAGCTTATTTTTTGGGAATTTTATTTTTCTTAACGATGACCCTGATAAAAAAGTCCTGTCAATAATTGACGGTCAACAACGAATAACAACTTTACAGTTTTTGCTTATTGCTATAAGAACAAGAGCAAAACAATTGACGGAAAACGCACTACAAATATCGGATGTAAATAATTTAATTGAATATGTAACTAACAGATTTGCGAAACAGGATAGAACTGGTTTAAAAAAAGTTACAGTGGCCAAACCGATCAGGCTTCTCTTCGACCTTATGTCGGATTACAATTGGGACGGCAACATTCCAGAGAAGATGAAAATTGATGGCAGAACCTATCGGAAAATAAAAGGCAAGATTGAACCCGTTTACAGTTTCTTTTACAATAAGGTAAAAAATTTGAATTCTCAGGAATTGGCGGACATATTAGGATCATTGGAAAAAATATTTGTAACCAAGATTGAAATTGATGATCCTGTCGAAGCCTTTGATATTTTTGAGAGGACGAATGCCCGTGGTATGAAACTTGCACAATCGGATCTTGTAAAAAATCTTTTATTTCAAAGAGCGGATGAATCTTTACATGACGATATCGATAAAAAATGGGAGCAGATAACTACCAACTCATCGGATAAGCTTAGCCAGATGTTAAAGTATTATGTCATAACATTCAATGGTAAAACTCTTAAAAAGGAAATCTTCCCGACTTTGAGCGGAAAGGTTAAGGATAAAACATCAAGGATGTTAATTAACGAGTTAAGTGATTTTTCATTGTTCTATAAAATGATGTCGGAAGAAGGATCTATAGCATCCGAAATGTCTGTAATGAGCCATTATTTTAGAGAGGTTGACCTGGGGGAAATTTTATCTGATGCTCCGAGGAAAAAAGCATTAACAAGATCTATTACAGCTTTTCAGTTGTTTAAGATTACTCAAATATACCCACTAGTCTATTCTTATATCAGATGTTTATCTAGGGCAAAGAATGAAATTGAGGAAGCAAATAAATCGTCAAGGGGACGAAGAACAATTTGTGAATACTTACTTGTTTTTCTCCAACGTTTAGAAAACTTCCATTTTGTTAACACAGTGATAGGAAAAAATATTGGTAATCAAGTAGAATCGCTCTATTCGGAATATGCACAAAAATTTTACAATGCTGAAGATCTGAATAAACTTAATGAAATTGAAATCGATCTAAAGAAGGAACTGATGACTTTGAGGGAGACACGAAAATCATTCCTCTCTAAATTTACTGACATAAATTATGACGACGAAGAAAAGAGGTTAATCGTATATATATTTGACCGTATTTCAAATGCTGAATCAAAAGGTGACCAAATATATGAACTATATAATCCGGATAAAGAAGTCAAAACTAAGTCCTCAAACATCGAGCATTTCTATCCAAGAAAATTGTTTGAGGAGAGTGAGGATTTGGTTGGAACTGATGCCGGCAACAATATTGGAAACCTTCTAGTTATCCCGCTTCATGCTAATAGTTCATTTCAGCACGGAACGCCTGCAGAAAAATTTAATTTAATCAAAGCTGATCCTAAACATATGATCAATATTGGCAATAAAGAATTGATCATTATGAAATATGAAAATCAAAAGTGGGACAGGAAATTGATTACACAGCGTGCTATTGATTTGGCAGGGTATTCGTTTGATAGTGTCTGGAATGTAAATATATAAAGCATATTTTTATATGCCCACCCCACGCTCCAAAATCGTTGTGACAGTGCCGCTCACACATGCGGATGTTGTGCGTGAAGCGATAGGGGCGGCCGGAGGGGGAAGGTTAGGGAAGTACTCGTATTGCAGCTTCTCGATACGCGGCATCGGACGGTCCAAGCCGGATCTGGGGGCGCAGCCATTCATCGGCACCCCGGGAAGATTGGAAGAGATAGAGGAAGAGCGGATCGAAGTGACTTGCGACCGGCCGATGGTTCGGGCGGTGGTCGCGGCCATCAAGAAAGCGCATCCTTATGAGGAGGTGGCGTTGGATGTGTGGAAACTAGACTGAGTTTAATATGGTGGGCATTTAATTTGCCATCCTCCTACCCAAACCCCATCATATGAGCTAGAGTGCCTCATATGAAAGACCGCCTCGTCTTCAAGACCACAAAACTAAAGAATGGCATTCGGATATTCTCCAAGCATATCGACTTGCCGTTCGCCACGATCTGGCTGTATGTGCCGGTGGGGCATATCCATAACACCGGAGAGGTGCTGCCGGGTACGGCTCATATGTTGGAACATATCGCCTTCGGACGGTCACGCCTATATCCGGAGAAAGACCGATTCCAGAAAATCGTCGAATTGGCTGGGGGCTCATTCAATGCTTCGACCTGCTCGCTACATACCAGGTACGAGCTCAGCGTCCGCTCGGACATGTTCAATCGCGCATTCAAAGGTCTGATGAGCCACGTATTCGAACCGCTTATCACTGCGAAGGACATAGCGGACGAAGCCGGTATCATAATCAACGAATCGAAGATGTATAACAAATGGTTCCCGGGCGAAGACAGGCTGGGAAATTATTTCCAGACGAAGTGGAGGGATACCCTGGGATTCACTTTGAGGCAACGCGTAGGGAAGAGAGAAGATCTCACGAAGATGAGCGTGACGAAGCTGTCCGGACTGCACGAAGCATATTTCGATCCGAGGACGTATCTCGTCATCGGCGGCAAGTTCGACCAGAGAACAGTCATAAAAGAGCTCGGCCGGATAAAGACCAAGAAACATCATTTGTCTACGAAAATAAAACAGATAACCTGGGTCAATAAGAAATACCACGAGAAGAAATTCGATACAATAAAACGCTACCTGTACTACATGGGCGGTATCGTGAGCACAACCGATGTTCAGACGAATATCGCAATATCCTTCATTGGAGAGCTTCTAGCGAATAGCACACAGGGTGTTCTTTTTGAATGGTTGAGGAAGGAACTGGGGTGGTGCTATGACATAGATTTTGATAATTCATGGGACACCAATCCGACTATTTATAATACATGGGAGATCTGCTTGCCGCTCAGTTCAAAGAAGCAGGTGGCGCATGTCAGAAAAGAGATCCATGAGAGGATCCTCCGGGCCATCTCGGATAAGGCTCTGGTTGTAAGAGAAGTCGAACGGGAGAAATCTTCGAGGACCTTCAGTTTCGAGACACTCAGCTCCATGATGAGAATGGCCGCTTTCACGCTCGGTCCCCATGGAGGAAAGGTTTATACGGAAGCTGATTATCTGAGATTCTTTGAGAAATGCAAAGATACAGCTTACCTCAAACGGATCTACGATAAATATTGGTCACCGAAAGTTACCGGAGAATTCCTGGCCATGCCGAAGTAGTTCGTGGGTAAACGGACTGATGGGCCAGTCTTTTGGGTGACCTTGAATTTGCGGAAACTGGAGTGATATAATGCTGTCACAAAATATTTAGTGGAGCCCGCTTATCAGCAGAAATACCCGGAGGGGTTTTTAATACAGAAAATCCGTCAAAGCTATGCTCTGACGGATTTTCACTGTTTGCCACTTGCAGGGCGGGGCCGAAGCCACTTGTAAACACAGTATGTGCTTAAATTTTCGAGAGTCAAGAATGTGGTAAAATGGCGTAACCTTCAAATGCACAGAAGAAGTCAGGCTGGTTAAAATGAATTTGATATTTGCAATACCGTGAATAAAACCCATTCAAACAAAAGACATGCCTCGCTCATATTCCTGAAGGAAGGAATGAAGAAGATCCACATCCAAGGGTCGCTTTTGCCTAGCTCAAAATATCTGGGTGGGCGCATCGTCAAACGTATACCGATGAGAGATGGGATCCTGATCGTCGAGTTAGGAGCTGGCACCGGAGCATTCACTGAAATGATCTTGAAACAGATGCCCAAGAAGGGGACGTTGCTGGCTTTTGAGACCAATCATGTCCTGGCTGAACACCTTCGGAAAACGTTGATCGACAAGCGGCTAGTCATCATCGAGGACGATGCCGCTCTGCTCCCCAAACATCTAGCCGCTAGATCTTTGCCGCTGGCTGACTGCATCGTTTCTGGTCTACCATTCGGAGATTTCAGTCGGACCAAGAGGCAGCAACTATTGAATGCTATTAGAGATGGGCTCCGTGATAATGGAAAATATCTGCAGTTCCAATATTTACCGGTGAGCTTGCCGCACATCAAACAGATGTTCGAAGCTCACGTGATAGGCTTCGAATTGCGCAACTTTCCGCCAGCATTTTTGTATGAGTGCCGGAAAAGGGGTACAATTGCGAAATGAACACAACCAAAACCACTCCGAAGGATTTTTTCCTTCATTTGGGCGCTACTACCGCGCTCTACGCTTCGGCTATAGCGCTTATCAACTTAGCCTTCAGCACGGTCAACTATGCCTTGCCAGACGCTTTGGCTGGGTACTTTAGCGTTAGTTCTGTTGTTTGGCCGATCTCGACGCTCATAGTATTGATTCCAATTTTATATGTACTTGAATGGGTGATCCGTCGAGACATCGTCAAAATTCCAGAAAAGAGGGAAGTTTGGATACGACGTTGGCGGATATATTTAACTTTGTTTTTGACCGGCGCCACTATTGCAGGTGATTTGATAGCTCTCATCAACACTTACTTGAACGGTGAAATAAGCGCCAGGTTCATTTATAAGATTCTCATCGTTCTAGTCATTTCGGCGGTAATATTTTCCTACTATATTCTTGAAAGAATGAGCGATTCTGGACGGTCTAGGAAGTTTTTGATTCTATTGGCGTGGGTTGGAATTATTTTGACGGTGGCCGCGATAGTCGCTGGATTTGTATTTGTAGGTTCGCCGGCTACGCAAAGGGCGATAAGGTTTGATCAATTGAGAATTAATGATCTTTCAAACATCCAAGGTTCAGTGGCACATTATTGGCAAGAGTTAGGAAGCGTCCCCGAATCGCTTGCAAAAATGCCAGAATTCATGGGAAGCGTTCCGAAAGATCCGGAAACACATGCCCCGTATAGTTATGAATCTGGTTCACAAACAAACTCGTTTATCATCTGTGCGACTTTTTCTGCGACTTCTACACAAGAGAATCTAAATTCGCCTTATGTGACACCTACGTATAATAATGCGTTCTACAATTGGAGCCATGGATCTGGTGAGGTATGTTTCAACCGTACAATAAGTCCTGTCGATTTTCCTCCAGTTCAAAGACCTATTCCGGCGAAGGGAATTTGATTCCCAATGGTCATAGAAAGCAAAAATCCGCCGAAGCGGACTTTTGCAGGGTTTACCTTCGTAGATGGAATTTCCTTCTCGCCAGTGAATGAAGTTTATGAAATTTAAATCATAAAGTCAAGGTCCAAATGATCACTTAACCCTGTGGACCTGACGGGAGTTGCACCCGCAAACCCTATCTGGCGAGAGGGGTTCCAAACTACTTGGCAGGCCCACAGGAAAAAATGATCATTCAACATATTGTACATAATAGTTATGAAGAAATGATGAAAAAAGCCTCAAAAAAGAATAAATAAATGTTCAAAGAACAATGAATTTCAAAAAAGGCGCCAAGATGATATAATCATCAATAATATTAATCGTTAATCAGGCATTTTGAATACCTCATTTTGCCGTCCAAATCATGAATCTCGGAAAAAAGACAAAGATCGTTTGCACCATCGGTCCTTCGACTGAAAGCGAAGAAAAGCTCGCGGAACTCGTCGATGTTGGCATGAACATAATGCGCCTGAACTTCTCTCACGGCAGTTTTGAAGAACATCAAGCAAGGGTGGATTCCATTCGGAAGATCATGAAAAAGTCTGGCAAGATCGTGGCTATCATGCAGGATTTGAGCGGTCCAAAGATCCGCATCGGCACATTCAAGGAGAAGACGATATTGCTGACGCCCGGACAGATATTCACTTTAACTGCGGATGAGATCGAAGGTACAGCCGATAGAGTCAGCGTGACTTACAAGGAATTGCCAAAAGAGGTCAAAGCCGGTAGCCCGATAATGATCCAAGACGGGACAAAGAAATTGGAAGTCATCGAGGTCAGAGGTAACGACATCATCACCAAAGTCATCGTCGGGGGCCGCTTGTCCAGCCACAAAGGCGTCAATGTGCCCGGTGCCAATTTGTCTGTTAAATCTCTGACAGATAAGGATAGGGAAGATTTGGAATTTGGTATAAAGAATAAGGTTGATTTTATGGCCTTATCGTTCGTCAGACATGCCTCCGACATCGTGGAACTCCGCGAGATTCTGGACAAGCGAGGATGTAAGGCGCAGATCATAGCCAAGATCGAAACACCGGAAGCTTTGGATGATATTGACGGCATCTTGGAGAAAGCTGATGGACTAATGGTGGCTCGCGGAGACTTGGCAATTGAGATACCGGCTGAAGATGTGCCGATAGTGCAAAAACTTCTTATTCACAAATGTAATTCTGTGGGGAAGCCGGTCATCACTGCCACGCAGATGTTGGAATCGATGATCAAGAATCCTGTGCCGACTCGGGCGGAAGTATCTGATATCGCCAACGCCATCATCGATGGTACGGATGCCATCATGCTCTCCGAAGAGACGACCTTGGGAGATTTTCCAGTCGAAGCGGTCAAGATCATGACTCGCATCGCTCTACGCGTGGAAAGCGAAGTCTACACACGTGATACTATCGCCGAATATGACAGGTCTCACGGTGTCACCGATGTCGTCTCGCAATCAGCTGTGCGTGCCGCTCATAACGTCGGCGCATCCATGATCGTGGCCTTGACTCGTTCCGGACGGACTGCCCGCATGCTTGCTCGATATCGTCCGGCCGAGCGCATCTTGGCCCTTTCTGATGCAGAAGATAATGCCCACAAGCTCATGCTCTCATTCGGCTGTTATCCTATGGTCGTTCCGACATTCAAGACGGTTGACGAAATCCTCAATATTGTCCGCAAAGTTATGATTGGAAATGAATTGGTAAAAACGGGGGACAAGGTGGTGATCGTGGCCGGCATGCCATTCGGCAGTTCCAGCGAGACGAATTTCATCTTGGTGGAAACGTTGTAGTCAGAAAGTCCTCATCTATTTAAATAATATAAAAACAGCTGCCGGAGTGATCCAGCAGCTGGTGTAAAGTAACGAAGGTACTACGTCCACTTCATGCAATGGGCTTCGCCAAACGTCCTTTTAGCTTTTCTCCATCGGCACTCAAGGCCTTGCGGTGTGTATTTGGCGCGAAGCATCGCTCGGTTTACCTCACCTCCCATCTGACCGCTACCGTGGCCTCCGCGCATCTGGGTGCTGCCGTAGATCGTGAACTTATTCTTTTCGAACTCGTCCATGATCCTTTCGGCGCTGATGCGGGGCATCTCGATAGGGCATTTGCCCGCCCGATCGAACAGTCCCATCGGACATTCGTGGAGGTGGATGATGAGGTAGACCATAGCCGTCCGATCAGGATCCAGGATCCGTGCCATCTCCGCCACAGCCTTCTTCCATTGTCTGCACCATTGCAATGAATTGTTGCAGATGATGACGTCGGTACGATGGTCGGGAAGCGGTATGGAGCTCATGTCGCTTGTTGCAGTCTCGATGTTACGGAGCGGCGGCTGCTCAAGCGAAAGAATGAATCTATGCATCTCAGTCATGGCGCTCGCAAAGTCGATGCACGTGGTCATGCCGCCGATCCCTGTCTTACCGAGTAGGCGAGCAAGGAACGTCTCATACAGCCCAGGACCGCTTCCCAAACTGACGAGCGATAGGTGCTTATCTTCTGGGAATTCCAGGAATCGCAGCAAGTTCAGCATCGTGATCGTGTAAGTCTGCGGCGTCTCGACCAGTGCCCAGTAGGGAGCTTGGACGCTCCATGACTCGCTCAGGAATCTCTCGGGATTGGTGGCTGGATCGTAGTCGCAGGCGTATTGCCCGATCGTTTCCGGGGTGTGAGATTTAGCTAGCTTCTCTTGGATAGCCGTGAGCCGTTCTAGCATAAAGACCCGGAACTCTTCCATGGTCGGTTGCAATCGCTCCGCTGAAGTGGTCTGGCCCGCTTGTGCCCGTAATTGTGCCTGGATCATCTGAATATCCCCGTCGCTCATGTTCTTGAAGTCGATAAATGTCTTCATCCGTTGCCTTTCTTTGTTGAATGTTGTGGGTTTATTGTCAAAAAAGCTTCATTGAAACCATAACACAAAAGCTTGACTTATGCAAGCTAAGGTGCTATAATGGTTTTTACACATTTATATATGAACATGAACATCTACGCTCATAAACCGGGCCCGTTGAGCAGGGCTTTTCTGCAAGTCGTCGGTTTGACCGACGCCAAACTGGCCGAAATCGTCCTCCTCGCGGGAACGGATGATCTCCGTGCCTTGTACAACGAAAAGCAGATATTCTGCGTACTCACGACTCCTGGACTGCGTGTCGCTCCGAACCAGCCGGAGAATGTTTGCCTGATCGATACCCTTAGGCTCTTTGCGGGCGACAATGGCATCATGCTCCTTCTTGCGCAGATCGATAAGCGCAAGGCAACCAAATCCGAACGTGCTGCTACAAAGGTGGAACGCCCGAAGTTCTCGGACATCGCCACCTTCAGGAGACGCTACTCGGTCCTCGTCATCGATGACACAGAGCAGAACCTTCGCATCGCCGAGACGGTCCTCGAGAAACACGCCGTGACGGTTGTCGGATCGCTCCGAGATGCTAGGGTCAAGGTGGGCCAACTACACTTCGATGCCGTCCTCACCGATATGGACATGCCCCCGGACAAGCACTACTCCTCTCTGAACCTCGACCATTACGCGGTCGATGAGAAGGTTTCGTACGGCTTCGCAGTTGTCTTTGAGATGACCGAGCTGGGAATGCCTGTGGCGGTCGTGACCGATGGTAATCACCATGAGGGCTGGGTCTCGGCCATGTTCGACCACATCCACCGTGCCAATGTTAATGGACAGAAGGTTCTGTTCTTCAACAACATCGGCAAGCGGTGGGATAAGGCGCTCAAGTGCCTGTTGGAGGAGTAGCCTCCCGAATTCTTGAGACACAACACGCAATTAGCATAGGCTGATTGCGCTGTTTTTTTATGTCTGATATCTAGGAGATATTGTAATTGAAGCCTGCTTAGGAAAGTCCTCTCTCTCTTCTCGGAAACTCGCTCGTGAAATTTCTAGGTAAAATGTTCACGAGGTCAAAGTGGTTCACATTTTACCAAGAAATTTCAACGCGCTCAGACAGTCCGAGAATCGCTCGAGCACTTTCCTAAGCAGGCTTGTAATTGACCCGCTTCCTTATGCTACAATTACCCCATGCCAACCACAAATTACATCATTCATAGCGAACCCTTCATTTTGAGCCACAAGCCGAAAAATGCGGCTGGCGCGGCCAATCAGGCGACTAGAGAATATCCGTCGCTTATTCGCGACCTCCCGTCGGAAAAGAAGCCTCGAGAAAAGCTTTTAGCTTCAGGTCCAGAGGCTCTGACTCTACAGGAATTGCTGGCACTCGTATTTACTACCGGTACCGTCAAGGAAGATGTTTTGGAGATGGCCGAGCGCGTCATCCATAACTATGGTGAAAAAAGCGTCCTCTTCGAGCGCGATGCTACTCGACTTTCCGAGGAGTCGAACATCCCGATAGTCAAAGCTTGCCAGATCGTGGCTGTCGGCGAGATGGGAAGGCGTATATATGATCGACACGACTACGGATTCACTGTCATCAGGAATGCCAAAGACGTTTTCGAACACCTGACCGATATGCGCAATCTGCCAAAAGAATATTTGCGCGCATTGTTCTTGAATAGCCAAAATAGAGTCATCAGAAACGAAGTGATCTCCATAGGCAGCGTCGATTCCAATATCGTCGAACCAAAGGAAGTCTTTCGAGTCGGATTGGAATCCAGCGCAGTAGCTGTTATTTTGGCCCACAATCACCCTTCAGGGAACCTTGCGGCTAGCGACGAAGATGTTAGAATTACCGAACGGCTTGTCCAGGCGGGGAAGATCCTGGGCATCCACTTGTTAGATCATGTCATCATCACAAAAGATGGGTTCGTAAGCGTACCAGTTAATTATTCATAAGGAGCAAGGAGGACGGAGCGAGAAGAAAGGAGGAACCACACTGTGATTCTCCTTCCTTCTTCCTCCTTACTCCTTCCTCCCAACTAAAATGATCCGAGATTACAGGCTCGTTTCGCCATCTTTGGATGGTGTTTTGAACGATGCCACCTTATCGTATGAGGGACTCAAACGTCCCATGGAATTGCTCCGCTTCTTGGACGGCCCTTCTTCAAAAGGTAAAGGTCCAGAAGCTGGTCAGAAAAACGGATCGAAAGATGAAGCTTCTGCAGAAGATGAAATGCATCAGGAGAAAGTCTTGGAGCAATACTTCCATGACTTGTATGGCATATTCATGAAGAAGCTGTCCTACTTCGTTGTCGAGTCGGAAACTTCAGCCGGCGATTCCGTCACGCTTCAGGCTATGCTTCAGGAAATGATCAAGGTCAAGAGATTGATGACAAAGAGACATTAATCTATACTGACGCTATGACTTCTCGCGACTATTTCAAAGGCAAGCGCATTGCGGTCATTGGCCTTGGCCCAAACGGCGAGATGGTGGAGGATGTCTCATTCCTCATCAAAGCTGGGGCCTTGGTCGGTATATATGATTTGAAGAGCGAGGCTCGTCTCAAGAACCATCTAGTCAATCTCCGCAATGTCGGTTTGGCCAATTATGTCTGCGGCTCGATTCCAGAAGACGACCTTCTGGACATGGATCTCATAGTTCTCTCGCATGAATATCCTCGCGAATCGAGCTTTTTGAAGGGTGCTAAAGAAAAAAAAGTTCCCATCGAATATCCAGAGACGCTCTTCTTTAGGCGAGCGCCGCCAGTCACCGTGGTCGGAGTCATGGGCGAATGCGGCAAGACTACTGTCATCTCCATGTTGGAACCCATGCTCCGGGCGGCCTGCAAAGCCGAGAAAGGCCAAGGCTTCTTTGTCATCGACCCAGAATCGGATGAGGGCATCCTGGCCCATTTGAAGAAAGTCAAAAGCGGAGACCTCGTCCTCATGCGCGTGGTCGATCCGATCATGCGTGAGCTCTATGCGCTCCGGATCAGTCCGCAAGTAGCTGTATTCACTACTATCCCTGCCAAAGGTTCGTATGACGAGTCGCCCTTCGAGATCCTGGCTTATCAAACCTTTAACAATTTCATCATCGCTTCTGATGAGGTCATTGACGCCACTCGAAGGTACAAGGAATTGCCGCGAGGCAAGATGTTGCGGACCAAGCCAACTATCATTCCGACTGATTGGGAATTGAAGAATATCTCTCATACGGGAACACGTCGGCATGATCGCGATAATGCGGCATTAGCCCTGCAAGCGGCGCAACTGTTCAAAGTCGACGAGGAAGTATCTAGGCGTATCCTCCAAAGCTGGAAGCCTCTGCATGGACGTCTGGAACTGGTCAAGAAATTCAAGAATGTCGATTTCTACAATGATGCGGCCTCGTTGAACTCGTCGTCGACTCTGGTCGCATTGCAATCAGTTGCTGGATCAGAAAAAAGCACGGTGCTCATATTCGGCGGCGCTCAGACCATGTCAGATTACCGTTCTTTGTATTCGCTATTACCACAATATGTCCGGGCGGTTGTCTTGGTGCCCGGCAGTGGAACTCTGCGTGAGCGGCAAGTGCTTAATCAGATCGAAGACCTAGAAATCATTTCGGCTCGTTCGATAGAAGAAGCTACCCAGTTGGCTTTTGAGCGTGCCAAGAAAGGCGATAAGGTGGTATTTAGTCCAGGTTTTGAAGCGGCCGGAATAGATGCCTCGCGCAAAGAAAGAAGCGAGAGGTTCGTGAAGGCGGTCAGGGGGCTTTAGGGCAAGGAGGAAGGAGGAAGGAGGAAGGAGGAAGGAGGAAGGAGGAAGGAGGAATAATATGATTAAGAATTTCTACGATCTTGATGTCTGGAAAAAAGCAAGGAAAACAACCTTGTTGATTTATGAATGCACAAAAAGATTTCCCAAAGAAGAATTATTCGGGTTGACTTCTCAAATGCGTAGAGCTGTTGTTTCTATTGCCGCAAATATCGCAGAAGGCTTTGGACGAATATCCATAAAAGAAAAGTTGAATTTTTACAATCAGGCGTATGGCTCTCTTATCGAATCTCAAAGTCACATGTTCATAGCTTCAGATTTGAAGTATCTTTCGAAGGAGACTTGCCAAACGATCTTTACTGAAATGCAAAATATTCAAGGTCTGCTTCTTGGTCTGATTCGTTCAACCAGAAAACGTCTGTAATATCTTGCTCCTTCCTGATTCCTCCTTGCTCCTGAACCTTAGTCGCCGCAAACCACACACACCGCCGCTCCATCAATGGTCCAAGTGCGATAGGCGGATTCCATAGCACCGACTACCGAGAGGGCACTATTCGTTGAGATCTCCAACCCGGCATGCTCCCTGACCAAAGCTTGGGCGGCACGAATCTTGTCGTTGGTCGCGAACCATCCGTATCCGCCAGTCTTTTTTATTAGAGGTACTAGGGCGGCTTTACGATGGACAGTTTTATCCACGATGGCATTGGCGATGGATTGTTCATCTTCGCCATCATACGTTTCAAAAGCATCAGATAGTGGGTGACATGAAGAAGTTTGTACTACGTGAACCTGGACAGGCGTCCTCATTTTGCTCACCTTTGCATCCATGAAATATTGCGCCAAAGCTTGGGCGGTTGTGCCTGAAGATGTGCCGATGAATATTGCTGCTAGCTTGGGTATCGTCGCCAATTCTTCGGCCAAGCTCTTATAGCCGATCAAAGCGATATCGTCGGTTGATTGACGTAGGCTTGTAGAACCTTCATTGGCAGCCGCCATTAAGGCTTGTAGAGGACGTTCTTTGGTAAGGACTCGGATATGTTCATCCTCAAGTTTCTTCAGCTTGGCTAACTTATTTGGTGCCAAATGGATGCCGACGAAAATATCTAAATGAAGCGGCGAATCTGAAGCAGGCAATTCTTTTGACGGGCAGCCGTTCAATTCCTTCACGTACAAAGCAGCAGCTAAAGCGGCATTTCCTGACGAAGATATGGCAAAATTCTTCGATCCTTCTTTCAAGTAATGGTCGATCATGACTGGAATTGACCGGCCTTTATGAGAGCCGTAAGTATGCAAGTCCTCGCGTTTTAGATAGATATCCGTCAAACCAACAGCCTTAGCAAGGGCTGGGAATGGTTCTTGGGGGGTAATCATTTGAAGTGACATGTTGTCATCCTAACTTATTTTAGGTAGTATTAAAAGATGATCAGCGAAAGAACAGAATCATCAAATTCACTCTGTGTTTGTCCGGAGTGCAAAAATACCATAGATCTTGGAAGGTATCCGAATATAGCGCCAGGGATGGTCATCGAATGCAACCATTGTGGCATGACTCTTTTGGTCAAGGAAATAGCCAACGGGAATATCAAGACTGTTATTGTGGACGAAGGGAAATAGTGAAAAGTTACAAGTTCATAAAGTTAGAAAGTTGAGTCTTGTGGACTTTATGAACTTTCTAACTTGTTAACTTTCTAACTGTTTCCTCAATCATCCCTCTGAATCCATGCGACCCGAGGAAAGCGATGACATCGCCTTTTTTTGTATCTGAAACCAAGAACTTTATCAGTTCAGCGTCGTCTTCCATATAGAGTGAATCAGGGTGCGCGTCGCTGATGATTGTTGCCAATTCGGCACCTTCAATGGGTGGGTCTGATTCATTTTCTGCGATTTTAAGTTTTGTTAGCCTTGGGATGATCACTGTATCTGCGTCCCTGAAAGCATTGTCGTATTTTGTGGCTGCACCACGTTCTCGTCCGCCGCTATTAGGTTCGAAGACTGCGATTATCTTGCCATCGTAGATTGATCGCAAAGTATTCAAGACAGCCGAAGCTTTTTCCGGTGAATGAGCAATGTCGTCTATGACGGTGATGCCGCCACCGTCGAGCCTCTTTTCCATCCTTCTTTTTAGGCCTTTGAATTTAGAAATTGCCTCGATGATCTTCTTTGGCTCGACTCCCAATTCACTAGCCATGGCAAAACAGCCGGTAATGTTCTCGACTTGGAATAAGCCGAGCATGGGCGACTCGATTTGAAATTCTTGTCCGTCATGGATTATGGTCAATTTCAATCCCTGATTCGATTGAGAGACATTCTTGTAGGTGTACTGCAGAGGTTTAACCTCTGCACCTTGTATAGGTCTGAACTCTGTAGTTGGTCGCGCGCGACCGTAAAGCACCACTTTGCCCTTAAACGAATCGATGATCTTCATGACCCCCTCGTTATCTGCGCATGCGACGACCGATCCCGTAGAGGGCATCTCAACTAGCAACTTTTTGAAAGCATCGAAATACTCAGCCTCAGTCGGATACAGATCGGCGTGGTCCCAGGAGACGGCAGTCAATAACAATTCCGTAGGCTTGTAATGGAAAAATTTCGCTCGAGAATCGCTGGGCGAACTCTTGTATTCGTCGCCCTCAAAAACGCTCCAAGATGAATCGGTCAGCTTGGCGGCTGATCCGTGGGAAAGAGATACTCCACCGAACATGTATGATGGATCAAAACCGGCCTGTTCGAGAATGAAGGAAAGAAGTGCCGAAGAAGATGTCTTTCCCCAAGTCCCGGCACACACAACGGAATGCTCTTTGACGAAATATTTACCGATGATCTCGGGGTATGAAAAGCAGGGGATATTGTTTTCTTTAGCGTAAGCGGTCTCGGGATTTTGCGTACCGGAAGCAGTGCCGACGATGATGAGATCAGGCTTGCCACCTTCGATCATTTTCTCTGGGTGCCAACCGGCGTAAAAGGGGACACCTTGTTTCTCAAGCTCGGTCGAGATCGGCGGAAAGAATCCTTTGTCGCTGCCAGTTACTTTGACGCCACGCTTGTGGAAGGCGACAGTCAGCGCGCTCATGGCTACGCCGCAGATGCCGATTACATGGATTCGTTCAGGTAAGTTCATAAAGTTTGAAAGTTACAAGTTAGAAAGTTCATAAAGTCGGCTTGGAGAGGATTTTCTTCGCTTCTTCAAAATCGGTCTTCCAGGCGCCAGTTCCGTTTGGGCCACCATCGAACCATTCGAGGCCTTCGAATTGCAACTTGTAAGTGTCGGATGGCCGTTGGAGCGAACCGAGGTATACGAATTTCTTACCTTCGGCTTTAGCCCATTCGATGGCTCTTATCATCATGCCAAGTCCCATATCTTTGGAAGATTCTTTTAAATCGTAAAATGGATAAGAGTAGTGCAGTAATGATTCATTCTCATAACAGATGGTGTAACCATGAGTTGTTGATCTGTCGGCGGGGGCGAATTTTAGTAAACAATTAAAATTGCTCTTGGAAGGGTCGGTGAGCATCTCCTTGATCTTTTGTGCACTCATGATTCCTGGACCGAACTTTGTGTCATAGAAATCCTTGGCTAGTTTGCCGAGGGGGTAGCTATAGTCGACGATAGGCACTTTAGTTGACTGAAGTGAGACGTTTGGGACTTTCTTCAAGATACGTCTATTTTCGCTTGAAAGCGCAAACTTGCTCAGATCAACACGAACCGATCTGGTCTGCTGCATCACACCACGACCGAGCCGTGTGAAAACGTATCCCTTCTCATACATTTCATTCACCGCTTTAGGCGAGAAGTCGGTGATAGCGTGTTGATTCCAGGAAAGGTAATTCATTAGTGTAGAGCCAACCAAAATCCGAAGACCACAAAGATGAAGTGGAGCACCCAGAATCTCATGACGGTCTTTTCTTCGCTCCAGCCGGACAATTCGAAGTGGTGGTGAAGGGGAGCCATGCGGAAGATCTTGCGGCCGAAGACGTAGCGGGAGAAGATCTGAAGAACGACTGAAATAGCTTCGATGTAGAACATGAAGCCAAGGAAGAACAGAGATGCTGTCTCGCCGATAGCCATGGCGTTCACGGCGAGGAGCGCTCCTAAGCCCAATGAACCTACATCGCCAAAAATAAATCGGGCCGGCTTGATATTGAAATAAGTATAAGCAACCAGAGCTCCAACCGTCGTTGCGTTCAGGATGGCGATCTCGCCGAAACCGTTGATCCACGACAAAAGAGTCAAAGCACTGAAGGTCATGATAAGCATGCCGCCGGCCAAGCCATCCATACCATCGGCGATGTTCACGGCATTGGCGGTGAACATGACGATCAGGATCGTGATGGGAACGATGAGTATGCCAGCATTCCAGCTAGAAGCGAGCGGCAAGAGGTTGAAGTGAGGGAAATATATGAAATGCCAAGCGGGACCGAGCCTGGCGCAGATCCAGTAGGCCGTCAGAGCGCCGGCGATGAATTGGAGGATGAGCTTTTCGTGGACGAACACTCCTTTGGAAGTGCGTGAACCGAACCAGACGGACATGCGCTTGAAGGCTGTCCACGGCAAAGTAGTGATGTACCACAAACGCATTTTCCATTCTTTATGGACTTTGATGAGTGTCAACTGATGTCCTAGCTTTCGTGAGCGGCGTTCGGAACCGTAGATATTCATCAGGTCGTCGATCGCACCCAAAGCGGCGGAGATGAGCATGACGCCGATCGGTACATAAGTAAAACTTCGTGACCAATTCAAGACATAGGTGACGAGCGCAACAGTTATGACAACCAGAAGCCCGCCCATAGTCGGCGTGATGGCTTTGTAAGCTTGATTACCTATGGCTGCTAGCTCAATTTTGACGCCTTTGATGACGTGTAGGCGTAATAGGGCGCGCGATAGGAATGGTGCCCAAAGAAAGGCTACGACAGCGCCGATGAGCGTAAAACCCATGATATAGGCTAAATCAGCGGTGCCCTGAAGGATGGTAAGCATCGAGAACACAATACCACGCGGAAAGGTGTTGATTCAAGTCGTGTTTTGTATGAGCTCGATGGAAATGTCTCCTCGTCTCCTCGCAAGGTCGCCATTCCAAATTGCAGCCGTATGCGCTTCCAGGGATTCAGCTCATACGGGCAATTTGTTCATGGCTCAAATCGCATTGCGAATCGGCTCGTAGACATTTCCACCGAGCTCAAAACCACCTCAATCTTCTGATCTCTGTTTTTGATTTCTTTGCGCGATTAAAGATTCGTTCAGCTTTTGTAGTTGATCCATTTTCTGACCAGAGACCATCAGTGATTGAATTTGAATCAGCGCTGATTTCAATGACCCCCTGCTTCACGCCGGTTCCAAGAAGGCCGTCTTCTGGATATGCGACAGCGTGGGCGTAATGGATTTTAGTCGGCTTGGAACTTGATTGGGAATTTTCAAATTCAATTTCGGTCACAATCAAAATATGGTCGTGCTCAGATTCATTACCATCGTTTAGCATGGTAATGATGTCTCCTGGTTGCGTGTCATTAAGTGAAATGGCTGAACTATTTTTATCGTCGGCGAAAGTGGCGACAGCGCAATTCTCAACAGGACGTAATCTGGTGCGGACCATTCCGAAAAAGCCTCCAGCTTTGGTGAAGTGGAGATGTTTATCTAAAGCGCCTTTGCCACGCTCTTCCGATTCAGCGTTCAAAATGTAATAGGCGAAACCGGAACACTCGATGCCAAGATTGTGATCTACTAGAAATTTCTTCAAAGATTCATCAGTCAATGTTTTTGGATCAAAGTGAGACTTTACGGCGATCGATTGAACCTCGTCCAGGATATCTTTCGGATTGCCTTTGCCTATGGTCGCCCGCAGAGCCGCCCTGGCTCCGACGGTCTTGTTATTGAAATAGGGAACAGAGCAGACAGCCGATCCGAACTTGAAGTGGACGTATTGATCGATGATCGAAAGGGCTTTGATTCCGAGTGTGGCTGTGGGCATAAGTGATGTTCTATTGTAACGCAAAATCAGCAACGTTTCATGGTCTCCGAAAATATTCCGCTACTTTGCCCTACACCTCGATCTTGAAATGCGAGCATTTGATAGCTTCGGCGATCTCTTTACCTTTAATATTGAAGACACGATGACTTTCCAAAATGCCGGTCGGTGATTGGATGCGGAGCAGGTCGGAATTTGGTGCGCTGTTTTGGTAGGTGAGTACCGTGTAGCCTTTCTTGCGTAGCTCTTTCCCGGCATCATCGAATATGCTCTGGACATTCTTGGTGACGCGCTGAATGATCTGGGCACCGTCATCTATGGCGATCAGGTCTTGGTCCATGGGTAGGCCGAGCAAGGCGCGGATATGAGCTTCAAAAGTGGTCAATCCACGGACTCCTTTAGCCCGAGCTTCTTCTTGCAAGAATGATTCGAACGTCGAGGAGGCTGGCTGGCGGGCGTTTACTTCTATGAGATAGATACGTTGGCTTTTTTCTTCGCGGATGAAATCGATGCCGAACAGGCCTTTCCAGCCGTCAGCTTGCATCTTTTGTCCAATCTCAGCGGTGATGGCTTGGATCGTTTGCATGTCGCTCGTTGAAAGGATCTTCTTGGCGGCGCCCCAATCGTTGCCTATGGTGCTGAACTCATTGTCTGTGAATGGTTGAAGGCCAGTGATCTGGTAACTGACATTGCCCATGAGGATACGTTCTGGAGTGACGACAACGTTCACTGTAAATGATGGTCCATCGACGAAGCCAGTTATGCGGGCCATGCGTTCCGGAAACTTTTCTTGGAGGGCGCGCAGATCTTCTGCAGTTTTGATAAGGATGGTTCCATCGCCAGTGTGGCCGTGAGCCCATTGGATTATGAAAGGAGAATCTCCTTTCCAAGTGATGAATTTGGCGACTTTGACAGCGTGGGAGGGGAGATATTTTTGACCGACGGTCCCAAGCCAGCGGACTTGAGAAAGCTTATTCTCGACTCTTTCTGAGACAGCGGCTGCTGGATTCAAAAGCTGCCAATGGTTCTCTTTGGCGGCAGTCTCGACTCGCAGGGTGTTCTTGAATACCAATAGACGCGAATCATCGCTGATCAATTTCGACGTCTCCGGATGGTTCAAAAGGTCGGTAGTTCCGAGAAGGTCGGTGTCGCCGCTCTTTATCAATGTGACGAAATCAGGATACTGATCCTTGACGGCTTGTCCGTAAGGAGTCAGGTTGGAAACTATATGATAATTCTGGCTCGGAGCTGTGCCCAAGGCTCTTTCTATCTCTCGGCTGACATATATGATTTTAGTAGTGTTTGATGACATAAAATACAGTCTATAGATATAACGATTATTGGTCAATGGTATGTATGGATTTTCAGGCTCTGGAAATGTTTTCGTTTGCCGCTGGCCCACAGCGCTCAAACGAAAACATTTCCGCCGCCTTGAAATTGTGCTAATGTGGCGCCATGTCAACTTTATCCGTCATAGCCACCCCTATAGGAAATCTTGAAGATATCACGCTCCGGGCGCTGGAGACTTTGAAGAAGTCAGATCTGGTGCTTTGCGAAGATACTCGCGTCACCAAGAAGCTATTCTCTCGCCACAGCATCGCTTCTCGCACGCTTTCATATCATGCTCACAGTAAACTTTCTCGGACAGAGGAAGTGATCCAATTGCTCAAAGAAGGAAAGAATATCGCATTGGTCTCTGATGCTGGGACTCCGGGGATTTCGGATCCAGGTTCTGAATTGGTAAGACATATACGCGAATCATTGATGACAGAGATCGCGGCAGGTACGATAAAAATTGAAGCTATTCCTGGTCCCTCAGCTTTGACAGCCGCTCTCTCTATTGCAGGTGTCCCATGTGCAGACTTCATATTTCTTGGATTCTTGCCGCACAAGAAGGGTAGGCAGACCTTATTCAAAGAGATCGCCGACTCGGAACGTACAGTCGTCTTCTACGAATCGCCGCATAGGATCATGAAGACATTGGAGGTCCTAGGCAAGGAGGAAGGGGAAAAGCTTCGGGAAGGTATTCCCGATTTGGGCGCTGTGGGCCAGCGACAAAGCGGGAACACCTTCACGAAGCGAGTCACGGTCTGTCGCGAATTGACCAAGATATTCGAAGAAGTGGTCAGCGGCACTCCCAAAGAAGTGTTGGATTATTTCAATTCACATCCCGATAAAGTCAGAGGAGAATTCGTGGTCATAGTCTCGGATAAATAAAGGGTATTGAACCCCTGTGTTCTGACTTCGACTCGGACGTTGTGCCTGCTTCGCAGTCACACGTCCTCGCTCGTCAGAATAAAATGGCGCGGAAGGAGTTTCCGAGCCAAGATTAGTCAGTTGAATCGTCACAGCCGTTTCCCAGGAGGGAAGTTACGGAGGCGATGTCTTTTTTACGCTTCGAAATTTCTAGCATGCCGTCTTCCCCGAAGCGGATGATGATAGTTTCCGGAGATCTGTTTTGTGCGATGGGACGATGATTTACAATAGCGAATGGTTGCATATCAGAGTCCCTGTTTAAGATCTGTATCTCATCGTCTTTTCCGAACCAGGCATCTTTGTCAGAGGTCGGCGGTGACGATGGTACATATATGATCTCTGCTCGGGGATTGATCTCAACCCGGTAGATACGTTCATTGTCATGGTCTTTCCAGATCCTCTGTAGAAACCCGATGAACCGATGGTTGCCGATATGGAGCCAGGCGACAGGCTTGCTCTCATTGCGTGGTCGGAAGTGCTCCGGAAGGAGCGGTTCGGGACGTGCGTTCATACGTTTGCTTTCTGGCGCTATCCTATCATCTCGCGCCATATTCGCAAGCGCATATATCATCTGCTACAATGTGAACATCATGTCCAAACGTCAGGTATTAATGATCATCGGCGTATTGGTCGCCATCGTCCCGTTCCTCGGCTTCCCGCTGGGATTCCAGAAATTTTGGGCGGTCTTTTGTGGTATCGTCGTGGCTCTCATAGCTTATTCTTTCGCGCCAAAAGTCAAACCAGTGAAATCTGCAGACGTTCCTTTTAGCGAGCACAAGTCGGCCCCAGTTACGACCGAACAAAAAACGGCCCCAACCTCTTCAACAGCATCAACCATTACCAACCAAAATCCTCCGGAGCAAAAATGAGTAACCGGTGGCAGGATATTGGAGCAACGCGTATCATGGCTATATTGGTCGGCGCTTGTATTATCATCGTGCTTTGCGTCGTCGCTTCACTCACTTTGTTTTCCAGTCATACCACTTACAAGGTCGAAGTTGTCGAGATCGCGACGACGTCGCCGGCAGACCTGAGCCGAGCAGTTGCGACATCGAGCATAGTGGTCTACCACCTTGCGACCCCGGATCCGCTCAAGGCCGTCTACATGACCAGTTGGGCAGCTGGCAACAAGAAATTTAGAAGCGAGCTTGACAACCTTGTCACATCGACGGAGATAAACGCGGTGATTATCGATATAAAAGACTATACTGGACGGATCAGTTTTCCCGTGGACGATCCTGCGCTGCAAGCGATCGGGTCGGCAGAAAAACGCATCCCCGACATAAAGGAGTACATAAAGGGATTGCATGACAAGGGTGTCTATGTCATCGGACGTATCTCTTCATTTCAAGATACGTTTCTGGTAAATCTCCACCCAGAATGGGCGGTCAAGACCAAAGAAGGGGGCGTTTGGGCTGATTACAAAGGAGTCAAATGGTTGGATGCTGGAGCCCAGCCAGTTTGGGATTATTTGGTGTCTATCGGCAATGAAGCTTATGCTGATGGTTTCGACGAGTTAAACTTTGATTACATCCGTTATCCTTCTGATGGGAACATGAAGGACATTTCTTATGTCTGGAGCGACGGCCGCAATAGAGAAGAAGTCATGCGCTCGTTTTTCCTCTATTTGCGCGAAAAGTTTGCTTCTACGAGCATCCCTCTTTCAGCTGATTTCTTTGGGCTGACTACCAGTTCCGAAGATGATCTCGGTATCGGCCAAAGCCTCCTCGATGCTTTGCCATATTTCGACTATGTCGCCCCGATGGTATATCCATCCCATTTTGCGCATGGCTTTCTCGGTTACACCAAACCGGCGGAGCATCCTTATGAAGTCGTAAAGTATTCTATGGATAAAGCCATTGCCAAAGCCGAAGCCACGACTACTCGTGACAAGTCTCAAGGTTTGGAACCTATCGCTTCGACGTCGCCGCAACTATACACAAAGACTGTCTATGACAAGAATAAGCTACGGCCATGGCTGCAATCCTTCGACCTCGGCGCTAAATACACGCCAGCTATGATCCGTGAGCAGATCAAAGCCACCAATGATTCCGGACTGACTAGTTGGATGCTCTGGGACGCGGCAAGCGTCTATGATCCAAAGGCGCTTTTGCTGAAGTAATCCACAGCTACTTGCTTTACTTTAGATTCGTGGTATCATTTATTTCCGGAGCGAAACAACCAAAGATCTGTATTCGCCTGCTCCTTTAGTATCAGTTATCGGTTCCTCTTTTCAGATAGGCTTGTACAGGCAAGAAACGACAGAGAAGTAATACCTATGGCTCGAGTAATTACTCGGATACCGGTCGGAATTCCACCTAAAGAAGGTGAGGAGGATACACGTCAACGCGTTAAACTTACGGACTCGGATGAAGTTGGGAGAGCACTCGCTTTCCTTTCTCAGCCGAACGTGTACTTTCAAGATGAGCGGGCGCTCCGTGATAAGGTTGAAAGGAAATTGCGCCCTCCTGTACCTCCTCTGCGGAGGGAATCGACCGCCTTTAGTCCCAGAGGCCTGCTGTTCGCTTAACCAATTTCAGGTCTCCTCACCCCTCGTCGCACCTTAGCGGCGAGGGGTCTCTTTTTATATAGCAAATCCCGGAGATTCCGTGATATAATTACACTGACATGTACGTAGTTTGATCTTCATCATGGACGAAAATCGCATCACATATTTTGGCCAGACAGACGCCCGTAATAAGCGGGTGAGATTCGGTATCAAAGCCAAGGACCGCACCAGGCACGTCTATGTCATCGGAAAGACCGGCATGGGCAAATCCACCATGTTGGAGAATATGGCAGTGCAAGATATCCAAGGCGGCGAAGGCATTTGTTTCATCGATCCACACGGCAAGACCGCCGACCTCCTTTTGGAATACGTCCCCAAAGAGCGCATTCGCGATGTCATATACATCGCTCCTTTCGATGTGGAAAATCCGATCTCATTCAATGTTTTGGAAAGCGTCGATTCACAGAAACGGCATCTGGTCGCTTCTGGTCTCATGAGCACTTTCAAAAAGATCTGGGAAGACGCCTGGTCGGCACGCATGGAATACATTTTGACTAATACTCTTTTGGCTTTGCTCGAAGCGCCAGGAACCACATTGCTCGGAGTGAACAGGATGCTCTCTGATAAGGATTATCGCAAGGAGATCATCTCACATGTTCAGGATCCGTCGGTAAAGACTTTCTGGGTCAAGGAGTTCGCCAACTATACAGAGCGCATGGCAGCAGAAGCAGTTCCGGCCATCCAAAACAAAGTCGGACAGTTTACCGCAAATCCGCTCATTAGGAACATGATCGGCCAGCCGCATTCATCCTTTGATTTCCGTGAGGCGATGGATCACAGAAAGATCATCATCATCAACCTCTCGAAGGGAAGGATAGGTGATGAGAATATGAAGCTCCTCGGAGGGTTGTTGGTGACCAAGATCTATCTGGCGGCGATGTCGCGAGCCGATACGCCAGACCGTGTGGCTCGGATGCTGCCGAACTTCTATCTATTCGTGGACGAATTCCAGAACTTTGCCAACGCCTCATTCGCCGACATCCTTTCTGAGGCGAGAAAATACAAATTGAACCTGACCATAGCCCACCAATATATAGAGCAGATGGATGAGATCGTCAGACCTGCCGTCTTCGGCAACGTTGGGACCATGATCACGTTTAGAGTCGGTGCCACTGACGCGGAAGAATTGGAAAAGGAATTCTCTCCACAATTCGTCATCGAAGATTTGGTTAACCTCGGGTTCACACAAATATATTTGAAATTGATGATCGACGGTCTCACATCGCCGCCATTTTCCGCTGTTACCTTGCCGCCCATCGAGCATCCGGACGTCTCTTATGTCAAAGAGATCATCGACGCTTCTCGTGAACAGTTTGCAAGACCGAGAGCACAAGTCGAGGCAGAGATCCTGAAGTTCCATGAGCCGACGGTGGTCGTCAAGCCGATCGTAAAAAGCCAAGCTCCAACTCCGTCAGCGCCTTCAGCAACCGCCGCTCCGCAGGCTGTTCGAGAGCCGAGCAAGTCGCCGGCACCGACATCAGATCCAGTTCATTCTCCGATCCCAGCCACTGCGAGGCCGCTCATCAAACCGTTCGCTCATTTGAAGGAGACTCTAGATAAGGCAAAGACGATGCCGGTGGTGACCTCGGCGTCCCCGATCCCGGTAAAGCCTGCCGCGATCGCAGTCGAGCCAAGTAAGGTCCCGCCGATAAAGGTGGAGCCGGCCAAAATCCAGCCGATTCAAGTGGCGCCTACCAAGCCTGAGTTGCCGAAGGCCCAATCAGTTCCATTGTCTTCATTGGTGCCTAAGCCATTGTTCCCAAAGCAGGATCCAAAAGTTCAATCACCGAAGAATGTCGCCGATCTGAAGAGCGCTTTGGCGGCGGTTTTGGGGAAGGGAAAAATTCATAAGCCAGTCAGTCAAAATCCGCCCGCGGCTCAACCAATAATTGTGCCTCAAAATCCAGTTGTACCACCGACAGTCCCTGCGCCGAAAGCGCCAGCGGCTGCCAGCGAAGTCCCAGAAGACATCCTCAAAAAGGTGTTGAAAGTGGATTGATTGTATGAAAGGATGAAATGATGATCACTCCGTTGAATAAGCCTCATGTGCTGATTTTCTCCTTCGCCTATTACCCTCGTTTCATCGGCGGGGCTGAAGTCGCTATCAAAGAGATCACTGACCGGATCGCTCCGGGCGATATCGAATTTGACATGATCACTTTGTGTCTCGATTCGCGCTTACCAAAATACGAAAAGATCGGCAATGTGAATATTTACCGCATCGGTTGGTCGACGTCAAAGAAGTTCTCGACAGACTCGCTGCCATTCTACTTAAATTTAAATAAATACGCATATTTATTGACTGGCCTATCGAAAGCCATCAGCTTGAATCGAAAGCGGAAATACGATGCGATCTGGTCGATCATGGCCAATTACAGTTCCTTCGCGGCGGTGCTTTTCAAGCTGATGCATCCGAAGATACCTTATCTGCTTACTTTGCAAGACGGTGACCCCATCTCTTACTTGAAGCGTCGTGCATTGCCCTTGTATCCGCTCTTCAAGATGATCTTCACCAAAGCCGACCATATCCAGACCATTTCAAATTATCTGGCTGATTGGGCTAAGAATATGGGTGCCAAATGTCCGGTGACAGTCGTACCCAATGCTGTAGATCTTGAATTGTTCTCAAAGCCGATCTCTAGCCAAGAGGCCGTCGATCTGAAGTCGAAACTTGGCAAGAAAGAAAACGACGTCTTTCTGGTGACGACTTCGCGCTTGGTAGAGAAGAATGCCGTCGGCGATATCATAGAATCTTTGAAGTACTTGCCGGCGAATATCAAATTGCTCATCCTCGGTCAAGGACATGAAGAAGGGAAGTTGAGGGAACTAGCGATCGAACTCGGCTTGAATAATGGAGAATCGACTTGCAAGAATAATGTGAAAGTAATTGACCGTGTGCAATTCCTAGGCTTCATCTCGCACAAAGACATGCCGCCGTATTTGCAGATCTCGGATATATTCGTCAGACCGTCATTGTCGGAAGGTTTGGGAGTTTCTTTTCTCGAAGCTATGGCGGCTGGACTTCCTATCATCGCCACTCCGGTTGGCGGCATACCTGATTTCTTGAAAGATGGCGAGACCGGACTTTTTTGCGAAGTCGGCAATCCTCGCTCGATCGCTCAGAAAGTCGAAAAATTGATCAAGGACAAGGAATCACGAGATTACATCATTAAGAATGCCTCCAAAATGATCCGCGAGAAGTACCAATGGATCATGATAGCTAAGAAGATGCAGGAGATCTTGGTGGAAAAAGTATTCGAATGAGTCGAAGGCTGGTCGATCCGTTTTTCGATTGGAAGGCGAGGAGGCTTTTTCCACCAAGATCGTTTTCCTAACTCCAAATTCATGTTTGTGGTAGACTGATTCGTATGAAAATTTTGATCGCATCTGGCATATATCCTCCCGATATCGGCGGTCCCGCCCAGTACGCCCGCAACCTTTATGAGACCTGGAAGAAACAGGGTCATGAGGTAAAAGTGGCAGCCTACCGATGGGAAAGGGCAGTGCCATCACCTTTGAGCAATTTGTTGTATTTGACCAAAGTTTTCCGCAAAGCTTGGAAGGCAGATTTGGTATTGGTTCTCGATACTTGGAATGCAGCAGTGCCCACCATGATCGCTTGCGCGCTTCTTCGGAAGAAATATATCATCCGCACAGGTGGCGACCGTCTTTGGGAAACTTACATCGAGCGGACGGGAGAGCTCGTCTTGTTCAAGGATTTTTACCAGAAAGTGATCGACACCAAATTAAGCAATCTTTCATTTAGGGAAAGACTGATCTATCGCTGGGGTGGTAAAGCTTTGCGAAGGGCATCGGCCATAATTTTCAGCACTGATTGGCAGAGGAGGATATTCGAGAAGGCTTACAAGCTTGATCCGAGAAGGAATGCCATCGTCGAGAATTTCTGTGGACCAAGATTACCTTCGATCGAACCAGAAAACCGGTCATTCGTGGCAGGGACGCGGACACTCAAATGGAAAAACATCGAACGTCTGAAGAAGTCCTTCGAATCGGCCGAGAAGGGATTGCGGTCCAAAAACTTACCTGATATAGACCTTGATTGCGGAAAAGCGATCTACGACAGCTTCCTAGAAAAGATCCATCATTCCTACGCGGTCATCTTGGCTTCATTGGGCGATATCAGCCCCAATATGATCTTCGATGCTATCCGAGTCGGCACACCATTTATCTTGACTAAGGAGACAGGGATCGCCGATCGGGTCAAAGAATGCGCGATCTTTGTCGATCCAGAAGATGAGAACGATATGACCGAGAAGATCCTTTGGTTGGCTGATCCACGGAATCGTGCCGCTCAAGCTGCCAAAGTCGCGAAGTTCTCATTCGTCCACACTTGGGAAGAGATAGCTGGCGAGATCGTCAAGGTTTGGAGATCAAAAAAGGCATGAAGCCGAAATCAAAAATCCATCTGCTGATGTTCTCCGTTGACGGCGGGATCTTTAAGGCTGGTAGCGCTGTCGTAGAGAGGATGGAGCATTTTGGGACTTTGGTTGAAGGAATAGATATCATCTCGCTTCAAGGCAGCGGAATTTCTGCGTCGCCGGTCATGCTCAAGAACAACGTGACCGCACATCCGGCTACTGGCAGCGTCAAATTGGTCGCAGCGATGAAAGCTCTGCGCCTTGCAAAAAAATTGGCCAAAGATAATACGGTCATCGTCACTCAAGATCCATTCGAATTGGGCTTGATAGGCATCCTGGCTTCCTGGCTGACTCGGAGGCCGCGGAACGTGCAGGTTCACATCGATTTCTTCAGTCCGTATTTCCGGCAAGAATCATTGAGACAGAGATCCCAGGCTTTTTTGGTGCCGTTCGTCTTGCGTGGAGCCGCGAGCATCCGTGTCGTCTCGCAAAAGATCGCTACGTATCTTCGCGACTCGCTTGAAATACCCGCCTCAAAGATCATCATTGCGCCTATATTCGTAGAGGTGGAGGCAGTCAGGAATGTGGCCGTGACGACCGATCTGCATGCGAAGTATCCACATTTCGACTGGATCGTCTTGGTGGCCTGCCGCTATGTGAAGCAAAAGAATATTCCATTAGCTATTGAAGCTTTCAGCCTCTTCAAGAAGATCCATAAGAATGTTGGTCTCGTCGTCGCTGGATCTGGTCCAGAAGGTGACAGCCTCAAAGATTTAGTTGTTGAGCTCAAAATGGATGATTCCGTCATTATCGGTTCCTGGGCTTCCGAATTCGCTTCGCTCATGAAGACTTGTGACTGTTTCCTGATGTCCTCTGATTATGAAGGATGGGGTATGACAGTGATAGAAGCAGCCGCAGTAGGGCGGCCGACCATCATGACTGATGTCGGTTGTGCTGATGAATTTCTCATCAATGAGAAGAGCGGTCTCATCGTCGAGACTCGCGATCCAAATGCTATGGCTGAAGCGCTTGAGAAGTTGTATAGCAATCGGGCTTTTGCCACCAATCTTGGCCAAGAAGCCAAGCGCCAAGCTGATATCTATATGACGCGTGAAGAAAGCGACCAACTCATGGTTCAGTCGTGGGAAAGCGCTCTAGGAGGTGCCACCTCCAAATAATATGAAACTCCTTATCTTTGCTCAAAAAGTAGATCTTCGTGATAGTGTCCTTAGCTTCTTCCATCTTTGGATAACGGAATTGGCCAAGCATTTCGAGACGGTTAAGGTGGTCTGTCTTTACGAGGGTACTCATGATTTGCCAGCGAATGTTGAAGTGTTTTCCTTGGGCAAGGAGGTGGGTGTGTCACGAGTGAAATATGTGTACAGATTTTTTAAATACGCTTTAACGCTTCGAAAGGATTATGATGTGGTCTTCGTCCATCAGAATCAGGAGTACGCGATCTTGGGCGGTCCGCTCTGGAAAATTATGGGCAAGCCAGTCTACATGTGGCGTAACCATTACGCTGGGAGTTTTCTGACGGATATGGCAGCTTTCTTTTGTACCAAAGTTTTTTGTACCTCAAAGTTTTCATACACAGCCAAATTCAAGAATACTGTCTTCATGCCGGTCGGGGTCGATACGGAAATATTCAATTTTCGACCAGAAACAGTTCGGATACCTCACTCGATCCTGTCCGTCGGACGTATTTCACCGTCAAAGAAACTGGATCAACTGATCGAAGCCTTAGGCATATTGAAGAAGGAAGGAATAGATTTCAGTGTTTTATTCATAGGAAATGTGTCGTCACAAGACGTCGGGTATTTTGAATCGTTGGAGCGACGAACTGCCGATCTACATATAGATGAGCGCGTTACCTTCAAAGCCGGCGTGCCGAACAGTGAGCTACCCGCCATTTTTTCCGCTCATGAGATATTTGTCAACTTGAGTCCGAGCGGAATGTTCGACAAGACAATATTTGAAGCCATGGCCTGTGGCGCTTTGGCTCTCTCTTGCAATAAGAATCTCATTGGTAAGATAGATTCCGCTTATTTATTTAAAGAAGACGATGTTAGTGAATTGACAGCAAAGATAAGGTCTCTATTGGAATTATCTATTGATGACCGACGTGCTCGTGCGCTTTCTGTTAGAAAATTCGTCCAGGATAATCATAGTTTATCGATGCTTGGCACGCGACTAGCCGAAGAGATGCGGTCGGGGGGTCCTTCCTTCCGCCGCCTGCGGGCGCTGATCGCTGGCTACCCGTCCTCGGCGCTCTCCAGGAAGGACCCCCCGACCGCAAAACTTCAATGATCCGAACACTCTCCATATTCATGATCAATTATGACTGGCGCGATATCTTTCGCACCTCATTCGTCGAGCTCAAAGATAAATTGGAACGCGACCAGTTGAATCCGTCCATGAATGATTTCTTCTTCTTTTCTTGGGCCAACGTCTCATATGTGAGTCTCGAAGGTCGATTCAAAACGATTCACAAAAAGACCAGGCTCTATTCTTTGAAGCCGGTGCTCGATCTTCTGACTCTGATTTCGGTCCCATTCACCGTGAAGAGGTTCAAGCTCAAACCGGATGCCTGGATGACTTATGACTTTGGTATGTTGCCGGCTCTTTGGTTGGCCAAACTTATCTTTGGCGGCAAGATCGTCCTTTGTGTAAGCAATCAGCCGCGAGTGTATTCGCAGACAAGGAGATTTGGGGCGATCAAGGGATTCTATTCATGGGCGACAGAAAAGCTCTGGTGGCGCTTGGCCGACCATTTCTTTACGATAAATGAGAATATGAAGACGTATCTGAAGAACATCGGCATTCCGGAAAAGTATATAACAGTCTTTTATGTGAATACGATCGACCGCGACTTGGAATTTATTACAAAGGCCAAGAAAGGTGTGATACGAACTAAACACGCGATCGCTCCAAACCAGAAAGTGATCTTGACTGTTGCACGTCTCGAATCAGAAAAGAATTATCCTAAGTTACTGGAGCTGTTCGCGGGATTAGGTTCGGGTTATGTCTTGATCGCCCTAGGCCGGGGAAGTCTCCTGGAGCCGCTAAATCGACAAGCCAAATCATTGGGAATCCAAGATAGATTGATATTTCCTGGATTCATACACCGCGATGAGATTTGGAACTATTATGCTGATGCAGACTTATTCGTGCTGCTTTCCAAAGCTGAAGCGCTAGGTCTGGTCTTTTGGGAGGCTATGCATATGGATGTGCCGGTCATAGGTAGCGAAGCTGATGGCATCGTCGAAACCATAGGAAACGATGGTGATCGTGGCCGCATCTGGCACGATGGGGATAGTCAAGCTGGTTTCAGTGAGCGAGTGAAATTCTGTTTGACGCCAAGTCAGGAAAGAGATGCTATGCTGAAACGGGCCAAGGTATTTGTGGACAAACAACGAACGAACAAGATCACTTTTAATGATCTGCCGATATTTAGCAAGTGATCAGTCATCAATCGTAAATTTTCAATGAGAAATTACACCCCATCCTTCTGGTTCATGTTGAAGAATCGCCTCAAAGGTCGAAGCTTTCTCTATGAGTTTTACTTTAAGGGAAAGAAGACTCTAGACGTCGGTTGTGGCGAAGGGGAATTCATGAAGCATGACCGGAAGCTCGTCACTGGATTTGACCCAAATCAGCGTGTGGTAGCCAGGCTCAAATCGGAAGGGTTCAACGTTTTCTCCGCTAGTGGAGAAAACATGCCATTTGGTGATGGTGAATTTGAGATGGCTCACTGCCATAATGTCATAGAACATCTCGATGTTGCGGCTGCATACGGCATGCTCAAAGAAACCTCGCGAGTTCTAAGGCCTGGTGGTTTTCTCGTCTTGAGCTCTGAAGTAGTTACAAAGAAGTTTTGGGAGACATTTGGTCATATAAAGCCTTATCCGCCGGCCGCCGTCATCAAATTGCTTCGCCCTGATAGCAGAGAAGAATTCGAAGGGTTAAAGGAGTTTGAACCGGTAGGTCTGTTTTACATAGGCGACTCGTACAAGAATAAGTTGGCTTATTTCATTTCATTTACCATCGGACATTTTACGCCGTTTTTCCGAAGAGAATATTTTCTAGTTTTGAAAAAGAGATGAAAGTTCTCTATCTTTTCAATAAGGTTCTAGCCAAAACTATCGACGATGCTCGTCAGGGAAAAGGGCATGACAGCTGGTGCTTTGGTATGTTGCGCTTACCAAAATACGGAGTACAGGCTGATCACTTGGAGATCGAGCAATTCATGCCGTTTTGGCTCACACGATTCTTGCGTCGGCACATTTTGACTATGCACTATGCGCACTTGCCGCTTTTCCCGCTATTCTTTAGATATGACATCGTTTTTACTTCGACAGCTTACAGCTCTCTTGTTCTGAAGGCACTTCTCCATATCAAGAGATTCAAGTGGGTGATCTTGGATTTCAATGTGCTCGGAACGATAGCTGATGGTAAGGGATTCCGCCAAAAGATGTATGCCTGGGCCGTATCGAAGGCAGATGGCATAGTTTGTATCTCCCAAGCGGCGGCTGATGCCATGAAGAAAAGATTTCCAAAGCTTGCCGAGAATGTGATTTTCTTGAGAGAAGCCACTGATCCAAATTATTTCAAGCCGCAACTGGATCTGCCGGCTGGCGGAATGGAAAAAGACGTGGTCATCTCTGTCGGTAATTATGGTCGAGACTTCACCACCGTTATAGAGGCGACTAAAGGCTTGAACGTTGAGTGTCGCTTGGCCACCAAACCTGCATCAGCTGTGAAATATCGCCACATGTCTATAGATATGCCGGAAACGATCCCGCCTCACGTGACCGTAAAGACATATCCTCATGACAAGATGTTGCACGCATTTGCCGAGTCAAAAGTTGCCGTGGTCGCTGTTGCCAAGCGCGACGACTACACTGATTCGGTCGGAACTTTCGCTCTTGGCGAGGCTATGTCGATGGGCAAGGCAGTCATAGTAACTCATACCAAGAGCATGGAATCGTATGTGAAAGATGGCATTAACGGCGTATTCGTACCATACAAAGATCAGGCCGCAATGCGAACAGAAATCAGCAAACTCTTGAGAAATGCTGACCTTAGGAGTAGGCTTGGTTCTGAAGCGCGGAAATTTGCGGTAGAATATCTGGACCCGGAAAGATTTGCTCGAGGCTTGGCGGAATATTTCAAAAAACTATGAAGGTCTCAATCGTTTTACCTATATACAATGAAGATGAGAATATCCCTATTCTCTACAAAGAACTGAAGGCCGTTTTTGACCGTGAAAAGATCGACTATGAGGTCATCGCCGTTAATGACTCCTCGCGCGATGGCAGTTTGGGCGAGCTCAAAAAGATTGCAGCCAAAGATAAGAACGTCAAAGTCATCAGCTTTCGTTTCAATTCTGGTCAGACCGCGGCTATGTCGGCAGGTATCAAGAATGCCACAGGCGACGTGATCATTCCCATGGACGCCGATCTACAGAACGATCCGGCCGATATACCGAAATTCTTGTCTAAGATCAATGAAGGGTTTGATGTGGTTTCAGGTTGGCGTCAGAAGCGACAGGACAAGGTCCTGATGCGAAAGATCCCATCCATGATCGCCAATTGGATGATCCGGACGATCACTGGAGTGAAGATCCATGACTATGGTTGTTCCATGAAAGCCTACCGACGCGACATCATCCAAGGGGTACAGCTTTATGGAGAGATGCACCGTTTTATTCCAGCCTATACTGCCTGGCATGGCGGCAAGGTCACCGAGATCGTCGTCAATCATCGCGCTCGCATCCACGGCGTGGCCAAGTATGGCATCGGGAGAACATTCCGAGTCATCCTCGATCTTATCGTTGTGAAATTCCTTTCCAAATACATGGATCGACCGATTCATTTCTTCGGCGGCCTGGGCTTCATCTCTCTCGGTTTGGGAGTCATCGCCGGTATGTGGGCCTTGATCCTGAAGATATTCGCTATCCGTGATTTCGTGGCCACGCCTTTACCGATCTTTTCTGCGCTCTTCATCATAGTCGGCGTGCAGTTGGCAGCTATGGGTGTGGTGGCCGAGATGGTAATGCGCGTCTATTACGAATCCCAGGATAAGGCGCCGTACAAGATCGCCGAGACTATAAATCTATAAAATGTGCGGCATCACCGGCTTTAGTGGAATAGGAGACGAGCCCATTCTCCAGAAGATGAATGATGCCTTGAAGCATCGTGGACCGGATGACGAAGGATGGAAAGTTTGGCGGACAGTCGGCCTGGCTCAACGCCGCCTGTCCATCATCGATCTTTCTCCAGCCGGCCATCAGCCAATGTCCAATGAAGATGGGACGGTTTGGATCATCTTCAATGGCGAGATATACAACTTTGCAGAAGCGCGGAAGCTCTTGAAGAAGAAACATGTCTTCAAGGGCCGGAGCGATACGGAAATCATCATTCACCTATATGAAGAGATCGGAACCGAGGTTTTTTCCAAGATCCAGGGAATGTTTGCCATCGCTATCTATGATGTCAAAAAAGACTTGCTCATTCTGGCTCGTGACAGGATGGGGAAGAAGCCGCTCTATTGGAGCGTGCAAAATGGGACGCTTATGTTCGGTTCTGAATTGAAAGCATTGGTAGCCCATCCATTTTTCAAGAAAGAGATCGATCTTGAGTCGCTAAACAAATATTTCCAATATGAATATGTGCCGACGCCGCATTCTATCTTCAAGGACACTTGGAAGCTTGAGCCGGGTACTTTTTTGACCTGGAATGGCAAGCAAGCCAAGAAGACGCAGTTTTGGAAGCCGACATTCTTGCCAAAAGCCGATTCTTTCGCGGGCTCTCTTATAGCACTCGACTCCGATCTGGCCGCCGCAGTAAGAGATCGTCTGGTATCCGACGTACCTCTTGGAATATTTTTATCAGGAGGAATAGATTCGAGCGCCATTGCCTACTACGCCGCCAAGGCCAATCGAGGAAAGGTCAAGACTTTTTCCATCGGTTTCAAGGAAAGCTCATTTGATGAATCGACTTATGCTAGGCAGGTCGCCAACTATTTAGGCACCGAACACCACGAGAAGATCTTGTCTGTAAATGAATGCATTGAGCTCATCCCAAAGATAGGCGAATTACTGGATGAACCGATGGCCGATGCCTCGATCGTTCCCACTTATCTGCTTTCGCAGTTCACTCGCGAGCATGTCACGGTCGCCCTGGGCGGAGATGGTGGCGATGAATTGTTCTGCGGGTATGATACTTTTCTGGCACACCGCTTGGCGCGCCTATATGAAAAGATCCCAGCGGTCATGCGAGACGGGATCATAAAACGTATAGTCGGCATGTTGCCGGTGGGGCATTCCAATATGAGCCTCGATTTTCGAGCCAAGAAGTTCGTCGGCGGTTTTGATGGCGATCCAGCATATCGTGATCAGAGATGGTTGGGGGCATTTGGCCGGAATGACCGACAGTCATTGTTCGCCGACGATGTTTGGAAAAAAGTCGCCCAAAAGAATGAATTTGACGATATCGACCGCTATCTTAGCGAAATGGACTCCCGCGACTTCTATGACGAATTAGAATATTTGTATGAACGCATGTACATGATGGACCAAGTGCTCGTGAAAGTGGATCGAGCTAGCATGATGAATGCTTTGGAAGTTCGTGCACCATTCCTGGACACGCGCGTAGTTGATCTGGCCAATCGTATGCCGTCAGAATTCAAATTCAAAGGTCTGCAGCGCAAATTCATCTTGAAAAAACTCATGGAAGGGAAGTTGCCAGATAACATAATATATCGCAAGAAGAAAGGTTTCGGTATGCCGATCAATCAGTGGATCAATGGAGATCTGAAACCGCTTGTTCTCGATTTCCTTGGACCAGAATCGATCGCCAAGATGCAGCTTTTCAATGCTGGCTACGTCGGGCGGATTTTGGAAGAGCATTTTGCTGGCAAAAAAGATAATCGCAAACAGATTTGGACTCTTTTGACATTCTCTATGTGGTGGAGGAGGTGGATGGAATAAGCCTTTGAATTCCATCGTTTTTCGTCTATAATCGCCTGATATGAAATCGCTTGATGTGGTCGAAGATTCCAAGACCGTCTGTGATAAAGCCACTGCTGATGCTTTTGCTACGTCCTGGAACAATCTTCCGGAAGGATCGATCTATACTCGGGATCAATTCGAAGATTGGATGTTACCTTTGACCAAGAAAGATGTTATCGGTAAGCGAGTCCTCGAATTGGGATGTGGCAATGCAAGTCTCATGGTTCATATGGCCGACTGGAAGCCGGCTCTGCTCGAAGGAGTCGACCTCGGCGATTCGGTTCTGTCCGCTGAGAAGAATCTCGCTTCCAATAGCTTCAGAAAATGGAAGGTCGTCAAAGGTGATCTGGTCGAATTTCAAAGCGACGGATTCGATCTGGTTTATTGCATCGGCGTTTTGCATCATCTAAAAGAGCCGGAGAAGGGATTCCAGTCGGTGGTCCGTAATACCAGACCAGGAGGCAGGTTTCATTGTTGGGTATATGCCCGCGAAGGGAATGCCCCCGTCATCTTCATCGTCGATCCGATCCGTAAGATCGTTTCGCATTTGCCGTGGTGGTTCACCAAATATTTTGTCGCCGCGCCACTGTCCGTGCCATTTTACTTTTATGCCAAAATTTTGGCGGCTTTGCCGAGAGGTGGATTCGCCTCCAGGCTGCCGATGCATTCATACATGATATGGATCTCAAAGCGAGAATTCGCGTTCTTTCGACATATCGCGTTCGACCAACTAGTCACGCCGCAGACGACTTATTTATCTAGAAGCGTTTTGGAAAAATGGCTGGCTAGTGATCCAAAAATCGACCCCGCTTCCACGTACATGATCAAGCGGAATGGCAACTCATGGAAATTCGGCGGGATGATATGGCCGAGTGGTGTTTTACCATCCGGATTGATACAATCACAACGCCCCAAAAATGACATGAAAAAGCTGAATCTAGGATCGGGAAAAGAGAAAAAAGAAGGCTATGTCAATATAGATTGGCAGGAATTGTACTCACCAGATCTATCGCTCGATCTCAATGTCTTTCCATATCCATTCGCCGATGGCGAATTTGAACACATCGAGGCTTTCCATGTGCTAGAGCATCTGGACAAACCATTCCGGGTCATGACCGAGCTCCGTCGTATATTGGCTGCCGGTGGAAAGCTCCATATAAAGGTCCCTCATTTCAGCCGGGCCATGACACATGCCGAGCATTGCCATGGGTTTGACGTGACATTTCCATACTATTTCGACAAAAGATATATCAGGTGGGGATATTTCGGGACGGATCTCGAGTTGGAAAAGATGGAGCTGCATTGGATGGCATTTTTCCATCTTTTGCGGACTCTTGGATACGGTAGCATCCCGCTCTTTTTCCTCTGGATCGCTGATAGATCGATCTCGTTTTTGGCAAATCTAAGTCCTTCGTTTTGCAGTCGGATCTGGTGCTATTGGGTGGGCGGCTTCGAGGAGATCGAGTATGTCTTCAAGAAATAAATATGGATGATCATCGGAAAACTCGGAAACTCGCCATTGCTATAGGTATAGTCATGTGTTTGATCTGGGTAGCGCTGCATATTCCTGGCATAAGGTATGGTGCACAGAACGTTCCTCTGCATGAGGCATATCTCACATCTGACGAACAGTCTCCGATAAACGGTGCTCTACATATTTTGCAAAATAAGAACCCGCTCACTTTACGTTCTAACGGCTGGGGATTGTATTACGGCCCGATCTTTGCGGTCGTCGCGGTACCGCCGGTCGTCGCCGATTTCGCCATTCGAATTCTCACACACTCTGTGACCGGAGCTGAATCATACAAGGATTTCATCGTCTGGAATTGGGGAGGGGTGCTCGAATGGAGCCGACTGCTCTCTGTCTTGGTCGGTTTCTTGGGCTTACTGGCGGTATTCCTTATGTTCGGTACCGCGACACTAAATCCTTCCAGAAAAAAATGGATCCAGTATGCCGCATCTACACTTCTCGGTCTGAACTATCTGTATTTTGAATATGCCAATTTTTTCCGGCATTGGGTATTTATCTTGGCCATAGTCCTTTGGCAATTGTATCTCCTCATCCTCATGATCGAATCAGATCGTCATCGAAAGCTGTTCTGGTTCTTGCAATGGTTGCTGACGGTCTTAACTTTCGGGATAAGCTATATAGGCATCGCATATGAGATACTCTGGCTCCCGCTCCTCATCATTTGGATCAAGAATAAGGAGGTCGCAAACTTGAAAGCTCTGGGAATATACGTCCTCGGTGTAGCAGTCGGCGTTCTGGGAGTGATACTCTGGTATCCGTATGGTTTTACTAGGATGCTATCTATCGTCGGCTTTGCAGCACCGACCACCCATACTTCAGCTGTCCTGGATCTGACTTCCAGTGTCGGTGGACATTCGTTCTGGTTCTACGCGCAAATAATACTTTTGAATGATCCATTTCTACTGATCGCTGGGATCACCTTGGCATTCGCGCTTTATCGTTCCAAGATCATCTTTCCAAAATATTGGCTTTGGGCGACATTCCTCTTGGCCTTTGCCAACTATACCGTCTTCGCTTTGCCGACTCATCATGAGACCAGATATGCTTTGCCGACGATCGTCTTCTGTTCCCTCATGGTCATGAGCATGTATTCGTGGGTTTATGCCAATAGCCGGCATACTGATTTGAAGATGCGCTTGGCCAGGATATTCCTGATCTTTTCTATTGTTGTTAGTTCAGTCCAGATAATTGGTTGGGAGCGGATGATAATGGCTGGACCGGTCGAACGGCGGAGCATAGTCCCTGAGCTGGTGGCTTGGCAAAAGGTGAGTCCAACTGCCAAATTTTTGGCTTTCAAAGATTGGCCATTCGGATACGTGCATACCCATGATGCCTATGTCGTCTTCGCCAATAATCACGGACAGTTCGGTTATCCTTCGGATCTCTGGCAATATATCCTTGGAGCAGAGCCGCCTCAGAGCGTCACTCCGATCGCTGCCTATTATCGTTCAGCTGCCGCGCCAAAGATCACGGCCAAGGATCGGGCTACTTATGCTCATATCATCACTTTTGAGCCGGCTATCCTAGATCCCCAAGTCTGGGGAGGAAATCCAAATGATCAATTCGATTTTAGACCTTGGACGGTCTGGAATTATTCTGATTATCAGGATCGATATATCATGGTCAAATAATAGGAAGCTGCGAGGCGATTTATCCATTGCATCTATCTCATGAAGATCCTCATCTTGAACTACGAGTTTCCGCCGCTTGGTGGCGGGGCTGGAAATACGACACGTTATATATCTCGCGAGTTGGCTAGATCGGGCCATTCGGTCACGGTCATTACGACATGGTTCAAAGGTCTCGAAGAGAAATCAGAGACGGAGGGGTATAACCTGATCCGCCTTCGCACGTTACGGAAAAGAGCTGACCGTTCGAATACGCTTGAGATGTTCCATTATGTTCTCAAAGCATCTTTTCGATCAGCAAAATTCGTCAATGAAGAACGTCCGGACCATGTCATCTCTTTCTTCGCTATGCCGACTGGGCTAGTTGCTTGGTACCTATTCAAAAGATTCAAGGTGCCATATTCTCTGTCGCTTCAGGGTGGAGATGTGCCCGGTTTTTTGCCGAAGAATTTGCGGAGGTTGCATCGATTGACTATGCCGCTCACGAATATGGTCTGGAGATCGGCTTCGAATATCGTGGCCAATAGCGATGGTTTGAAAGAGCTTGCCGAGAAGACTGCTAGCCCTCTCGGTAAAAAAGTTGAGTGCATTCCCAATGGCATCGACACGGATATATTTAAGCCGGCGCCGTCTCCCGCATCGTCCAAGGATTTGAGCCAGACGTTTTCGATCATTTTTGTCGGGCGGTTGGTCGAGCAGAAGGGGGTGACATATATTCTCCAGGCCTTGAAGGAAATTCAGTTTACCGAGCCAGCTGCTTTTGAAAAAATGCAATGCGCAATCATCGGCGACGGACCGCTCCGACATTCCCTGGAAAGCGAAGCCAGATCTTTGAAAGTCGACAAGCGGATCTCATTCCTCGGCTGGCTTGATCGGAACGAATTGCCATCGCGTTATGCGTCGAGTTCTATCTTCATGATGCCATCATTTGAAGAAGGTATGCCGAATACAGTATTGGAAGCCATGGCCTCGGGACTGCCGATAATCGCCACAAACAATCGCGGTACCAACGAGCTGGTGCAGGACGGCGTAAATGGTATCGTTGTGAATCGTCATGATGAATTGGCGGCTGCCATTCTTCGGCTGTACCACGATCCGCTGAAGCGAAAAGAATATGGCGCAAATTCTAGGAAGTCGACCATGACGAGAGGGTGGGATGTGCTTGCACAGAGCTACCTTGATCTCATAAATTCTTAATCTTAAATATACAGATGTCTCAATCAGTACCCCAATCATCAGCACAAGTGAAAGTTTCGAAAGATGTCTGGCAGCAAGTCCATGACACTTACGGTCTGTTTACCTGGAAGACAGGGAAGATCGACCCTGTGAAGAGCACCGATGATGTGCTTTCTTCGAGCAAGGTTGATGAACAAGTTGCTCTCCTCGAACGCTTTTCTGGGCAATCGATCCGTGGAAAAAAGATCCTTGAGGTCGGCTCTGGCTTCGGAGTATTTTTGGTGGTTACAAAAAAGAAATATGGCGCAGAGCCGTATGGTATCGAGCCTAGCGAAGAAGGCTTCGACGGATCGTTCGGGATTTCCCAAAAGATCTTGGAAGCCAATGGGATCGATCCGAAGATAGTCACTGAAGGAGTTGGGGAATCGTTACCATATCCCGACAGCTGTTTTGATTTTGTTTTTTCCACCAATGTCCTAGAACATGTCCGGGATCCTAAAGCAGTGCTCGCTGAAGCCATACGAGTCTGTCGACCTGGCGGATTCATCCAAGTGGTCGTGCCGAGCTATGGATCTTTCTATGACGGTCATTACGCGTGCCTGTATATCCCTTACCAGCCGAAATGGTTCTGGTCGCTTTGGCTGAAATACGGACTGAAAAGAGATCCAACCTTCGCAAAAACCCTCCGTACGGAAATAAATTATTTCAGCATAAAAAATATTTTGCGACCCTACATAGATAGTGGTGAGATAGAGTTTTTAGGAATGGGGGAAGAAGTCTTTCGAGAAAGGATGACGACTCTCAAGTTTACACCCTATGCTGGTCTGACTAAGATAAGGAAGCTGCTTGAATTGGCGCATAGATTGAAGATCGTCACGGCTTTGACCTGGTTCCTTCTTCTCATCAAGGCGCAGTCGCCGCTCATTATCTCTATCCGAAAAAAGGTGTAGAATCAATTCATGAATCGCAAATTAGCCCTAGCAGGAAAGGTCGGGATATCGCTCGTCTTGATCTACATCCTTTTACGCAAAACGCCTATAGCTGATCTTGTTCAAGCCTGGGGCAAATTCTCGCTCTTTACTATAGCTAGCGTCATTGTCCTCTACTTTATCGCACTGCTTATCAATGTCTTCAAATGGAAGATCTTCCTTCCGGGACAGCCTTTTGCCAGATTGTTTCGATTTACTTTCATAGATGTATTCTACAATATGGTCTTACCTGGACAGCTCTCTGGCGAAGTAGCCAAAGCTTTTCGTCTGGGAAAAAGAACCGGGGAGATGAAGAATGTCATATCGTCCGTATGGTTGGATAAGTTGACTGGAATCATCGGGCTATTGATCGTCATGCTCATCGGCTTCTCATTTTCATCGAGATATTTTCCATGGTATCTGTTTGTGATCATGGTCTTACTCATCATCTTGGGAATCGGAAGCATATACGCATTGGATCTGCCTTTTGTGAGCGATTGGTTTTTACGGATCCTCGGTTCCATAAAGTCTAAATGGTCTTCTAAGATAGCGGACTCAGTCAGGAGCTTGTTAGTGCATTTCAAGGGTGTGGAAAAACCTCCAGCATTAATCGCTGTGAATATTGTCTTGGGTGCTTGCTATCAAATCGCTGCGATTTTGATGATCGTTGTTCTCGCCGCGCAGTTATCGATCCATCTATCTCTTTTGGAATGGTTCTGGATATTCGGTGTCGTCTCTATCATCCAATTCATCCCAATCAGCGTGGCCGGTCTCGGAGTTAGAGAGGCGTCGTTCGTCGGAATTTTGGCAGTTTTCGCCGTGCCAGCTTCGACAGCTTTGGTGTTATCACTGTCGATATTCGGAATCCAGCTCTTCTACGCATTTATCGGCGCGATCGTCGAAGCCGATTACAATATAAGGGGATAATGCTAGACTGTCTCTTATGTCGGATCGGATAAAAGGTTCAAAAAGATATTTTTGGATAGGGCTGGCTTTGGCCATTTTGTGGGTTATCCTGCATCTTCCGGCCGTGCATTATGGTACAGCCAATATACCACTTCACGCTGCCTTCATCGGTGACGAGCAATCCCCGATAAATGGGGCTCTACATATAATCGAAAGCAATAGCTTATTAGGGTTGCGTGATCTTCCGACTGTATATTATGGCCCAGTCTTTTCTGTCATCGCTTTGCCGGCGGTCATATTTGATTATGCTGCCAAGCTCATGACCGGTGCTGTTCATTCGGCTGCTGATTACCGGAATTATATAATCTGGGATTGGGGAGGTATCGATCGAAAGGCTCGCTTGATCTCGGTTGTAACTGGATTTCTGGCGCTTTTGTCGCTTTACGCTCTGCTCATGACAGAGACGATCAATCCCAAGCGGAGTCGATGGTTGGCTCTGGTTGGAGTCTCGCTCTTGGCCTTCAATTTCTATTTCTTTGAATATTCCTCGTACTTCAAACATTGGATATATGTCATCGCAGCGCTCATCGCTCAGATATATTTTCTTGTCAGAATGATCGAAGACCCAAAGCATATCCGTCGTTACTACATCTGGCAGGGGTTCCTATTTGTTGCAACTTTCGGCTTGAGCTATGTCAGCGCTTTGTCGCAGATCATCTTTCTTCCCGTCCTCATCAAATGGTATCGGGATAAAAATTATCGGATGCTCAAAGCGTTTGGTATCTATTGCCTTTGCCTCATCATTCCTTTGCTACTGATGATCATTTGGCATCCGCGGTCATTCTTGCGCCTGATCCACGTGACTGGCGGAGACATCACTGGAACCGGCTTTGGCGGATGGACACAAGAGGCGCTATGGTCCGGATTCTCCTTCGTTTATTACTTGAAGATCATAGTTACAAACCATCTAGCTTTGCTTGGCCTTTGGCTCATGCTCATCTTCCGTGCTATCCGCAAAAGGATCCATCGATCGTATATTTTCTGGTTGCCTATATGCGTTATGGGAATCTTCTTTCTGATATTCGGTCTGCTTGGTCACCATGAGAGCCGATACATATTGCCGGTCATCGTATCTATCATCATGAGCGCGGCCATGCTTCTGGTTATGGAGTGGGATAGCTTGAACCGGATGATGCGCATAGTTTCGATCATGCTCGTATCTGCTTTGCTCATCTATCATGGCACCTCTCTCTATTTTTGGGATAATGCGATGCTGGCTGGTCCAGCCGAAAGGGTAGCTGTGGCAACAGCTGTCGAATATCAGCGTCTCCATCCGCAAGCCAAACAATTATTCGTAGCCGATTATATTTTTGGATACCCACATACTAGAGCTGCTTATGATGCCTATATTGGCAAATACAACAAGGCTCGTTACGGTTTGTTCGATGCTATGACCACGTCTCCTTTGCCGACCAATATTACGCTACTGAATGCCTATTATATCCCGATCGCTTCTTTCCGACCGTCTGACGTGAAGGGATATGATCGAGTACTATACAGATATATGCTTTCTACGGCGGCACATCTCGAACCTGATTTTCCGGAGGTAGATCTGACCAGATATTGGGTTAGTCCGGCCTGGTCTGACGATTTCATTCAAATAAAATGACAATCTGCTATTTCGGCATATATAACCCTGACTATTCCCGGAACCGGATCTATATATCTGGTTTGCGTGCCAATGGGATAGAAGTCATCGAATGCAGCGACCGCAGCCGCGGCCTGATGAAATATTTCAAACTGATCGCCAAGCATCGTCTGGTCAATGGTAAATACGATGCCATGATCGTCGGATATCCGGGATATACGGTTGTCTGGTTGGCGCGATTGCTCACCGGAAAGCCGATCATATACGACGCTCTTTGCACGCATTATGAGGCACAGGTATTGTCGCGAGGCATATACCCTCTATGGTCGCCGCGTAGGTGGATGACTTATTTCTATGACCATAGCTCGGTGCATTTTGCCGACCAAGTCTTGGTCGAGACAGAAGCTCAAAAGAAATATTTCGAACACTTGTTCAAGACGCCGCCGAATAAGGTCAAAGTCCTTTTGGCCGGGGCTGATGACAAAGAATTCTTTCCGGAAGCGGTGGAAAAGAATGGAAGATTCTCTGTTGTCTTCCGTGGCCGCTTCTTGCCAGAAATTGGCATACGATACATCGTCGAAGCGGCTAATATCCTTCAGAGCGATGATATTGATTTTCTTATTATCGGCAACGGCCATGGTCCTGTCGTCAAAGAATTACATGATGCGATAAAGCGTTTCAATCCTACGAATCTCGCGGTGGAAAGCTCATATCTTCCAGCAGACGGTCTTCGTCAGATGATGCTTCGCGGTCATGTCCTTCTCGGACAGTTTGCCGATCATGATCGATTGAAAAGAACCATCCCTTACAAAGCTTTCGAGGCGCTGGCGCTTTCCATGCCATTCATCACCAGCCGCGCAGAAGGGCATACGGGTTTTCTTGTTGATGGAACAAATTGTCTCTTAGTAAATCCGGCAGATGCAAAAGATCTGGCAGAAAAAATCAAACATTTAAAAGATCACCCTGATATTTCGGCGACGATTGCCAAGAATGGACACGAGCTGTTCTTGCGAGAAGCGACGCCCAAGGTGTTAGGTAAGATCTTGGCTGGGTATGTTAGTGAATCATTGCCAAAATCATGAAGCGTTCCCGCATCGCCCTGGCGCTTGGCGATCTAGCGCCGAACATGTTCAATAAAGTAAAGATAGTCTTTTGGTATGCGTATTTTGCCATTCGTCACCGTCTCAATATTTTGCCAGCTTTTTCAATCAATGTGCGCATCGTCATCTTTGGCCACGAATGTCGGTTGATCGTTTCAGATATCTCTGACTTTTGGACGATGAAAGATGTACTCGTAGACAAAGATTATGATGTGGAGTTTGGAGGCCAACCGAAAGTCATTTTAGATTTGGGCGGAAACATCGGGATCTCATCATTGTATTTTGCTCTGAAATATCCCGCCGCCACGGTGCACGTCTTCGAGCCTGACCCCTTTTCATTTAAGCGCCTAGAGAAGAACATCTCAGGTTTATCAAACGTCCGTGCTTACCAATACGCGATCTCCGCCGAGCCAGCGACAGTTGATTTCCAACACTCTCAAACTAGCGTCCATTCATCCGTAGTCTCCAAATCATCCGACGAGTCTGTTATAAAAGTAAATGCCATTGATCTTGACGGAGCCCTGCAGTTGGCTGGTGTTACGACTATCGATATTTGTAAGTTCGACATCGAAGGCTCTGAGCGTTATATATTTGACGGCTTTAAGGGCTTCAAATCGGTTCGAAATTATATAGGGGAGATGCATTATGATAAAATGAGCCTCAAGCCGCAGGATATACGGTCGATTGCTGAAAAGAATGGCTACATGTATCATGAGCGTTTCATAGTGCCAGGGAAAAGATCTATCGTGAAGATATGGAAATCATCATCAACCAAATAAAGAAGCACGCCAAGATCGCGAGATATCTGATCGCGGGAGGTACGGCCGCTTTCACCGACTTGGCATTACTTTACATATTTACAGACTTCGTGCACATTTGGTATGTCATATCGGTTGTTCTGGCTTTCATAATCGCTTTTGGAGTTAGCTTTGGTCTACAAAAATTCTGGACATTCCGCGACAATTCCATGGACAAGATCCATAAGCAAGGATTCATATATTTGTTCGTCGCCGTCGTTTCTCTGATCGTCAATACATACGCTGTTTATCTCCTCGTCTCGATGCTCCATATCCATTATATTATTTCCCAGATCATCGTCAGCGCCGCTATCGCCGTGGTGAATTATTTCGTATACAACAAGTTGATTTTTCGTGATAGGACGGTTACTGTACAGCTATGAAAAAAACTTGGATCGTCGGGGCCTTGCTTTTAGTCGTTTTTCTCGGTTTGCGCTTGCCGGCCCTGCATATGCCTTACCATCAGGATGAATGGAAGGAAGTTTGGAGCGTATCCCAAGGCGCTGCCTCGGCTGGCAGTTTCTTCGCTCACCCACCCCTCACAGCTCTTTCATTCAGGCTCGATGCCGCTCTCTTCGGCCTTAAAAACATGCGCTTATTGCCGATTCTTTTCTCTTTGATTTCCGGTCTACTATTATTCCTCGTCGTGCGCAGGAAGTCGGATATCCAAACAGCTGGAATCGCAGTGGCACTTTATGTTGTTTCTTTTTACTCTATCTTTGCCTCACTAATGATCGATACCGACGGAGCCATCCTGCCGACAGTCTTTTTGCTTGTTATCTATGCTTATGAGCGAACCAAATCTGCCACCAAATCGCAGCAGAAAATTATCTGGTGGATCTTGGTAGTTTTGGCGCTTCTTGTTGGTCTGCTAGTTAAATTAAGCTTCATCCTTGTAGTGGCGGTAATCATTGCCGATGTATTCATTGATAATAGAAAACACATAACCAAGAAGTGGCTCATATATGCAGCTTCAGCTTGCGCTGCATTTATCGTTGCGATTCTTGTAATATTCACTGGCCTACATTTTGTTTATCCGGCTTTCAGTTTGGGTGGAATGATAGAGCATGCTCGGACATACATGCATCTCGGAGGACGCAATTATTCGCAGGTCCTATTTGAAGGCATCAAATCCATTCTATATCTTTCACCGCTTCTGCTTGTGCCACTCGTTTTTGTGACAAAGAAGATATTCTCGGCGACCAGGCTCTATTGGTTGTATCTGATCTTTGGTTTCGTCTTCTATTTTATCCTCTTTGATTTTTCACGTGGTGCGCTCGATAAATACATGATGTTCACGATCGTGCCTCTTTGTGTTATCTCGGCATTTATCATTCGACAAAACTTTCTCAAACAGGAAGCCCTGGGAAGGGAGTACGGTCTTTTGGCGGGAATCGTCTTGTCTGTAGTTCTCTATTTTCTGCAGTTCGTGCACAACGTAATTCCGTCGCTATATCCAAAGACCGAATGGTTGAGCCGAGTGATCCATCTCAAATGGAACATGCTCATGCCTTTCAATGGAGGCTCTGGGCCTATGGGATTTTACGTTTCATTCCTTTTCATCGCTTTGGTTTTTCTCATATCTGTTATTTGCGCCATTGTTGGTCTAATGAAACCGGCTTGGCGTTCGAGCTTGCTTATCATCGTCATTTGTCTCGGTATCACTTATTCTCTTGTTTTCGCCGAAGAATACGCTTTGGGCAAGGTCAATGGAAAAACAGCCGATGTTCTGCAGCCTCTTGTCTCTTATGTGAGCACTGATAGCTCAGGCGATCAGTACATCACATACAACGATATCGGAGCATTCGAGCTCATGACCATGTCGAAATACGGCGGTCGCTTCTATGCTACGCCGGAGTCTCAAGATGCGCACCTCCAAAGATTCGCGGCATTTTCCGGAAAATATTTGATCGTCGATATGCCGAGGATCGATCCAAGTAGCGACTATGCGGCATTTTTCCGCACTTGCACGGTCCTAGCTTCTAGCACCTCACGGAATATCGAAGGGGAGATCTACTCTTGCAAGGCGCCGTCGGCGCAGGGTAAGCTACATTGAAAATGGATTATACAACCGATCAAGCTTGCGAGTATTTTTCTCGCTATGCCGATAAAAAGATCAAGCTCAGGCGGCGCAACCGATTTTATTACGGCTATGTCCAGTCGTTGCGCACTTTTCTCATTCCTGATAAGGCGAAGTCTTTGACGATCGAGGATCCGACCATTTCCAAAATAAAGGCAGTCGGTGAATACCAGTATGTCGCCATTTCAGATACGCTGGGGTATATCTATGACATCCAGAATTTTTTGATGGATATCAACAAGGCACTCTCGGCGGACGGCCGAATCATCATCACTCAATACAGCGCTCTCTGGGAACCAGTCCTTCGTCTAGCCTCCAGTCTCGGCTTGCGCATGCCTTCTATGGAACAGAATTGGGTTTCCAAAATAGATCTGGTCAACTTCCTCGAACTAGCCGGGTTCGAAGTTGTGAAGTCTGGATCAAAGATGCTTTGTCCATTTTATTTTCCAGTCATTTCCTATTTCTTTAATTCATACATCGCGAATATCTTTCCATTCAACAAGCTTGGGCTAATCAATTACGCCGTTGCCAGAAAGAGCGGGGCAGGTCTCGGCCGAAAAGCGGAGATGAATGGCTCGAAGCTTCCGTCCATTTCCATCATTGTTCCAGCCCGCAACGAAGCCGGTACTATAAAAAAGATCGTAGAAGAATTGCCGACTATCGGCTCGGGCACGGAGGTCATCTTCATAGAAGGCAATTCGGCCGACGACACTCTTGACGTTATAAAGAAGACTGTGGCGGCATACAAAGGTCCTCATAAAGTCCGATATGCGGTCCAAGAAGGCAAAGGGAAGGGAGATGCCGTGCGCAAAGGCTTTGACATGGCCAGTGGCGATATTTTGGCCATATACGATGCCGATATGACAGTGCCTCCAGAAGATGTGCCGAAATTCTACCAAGCTTTGGTAGATGGTCGGGCCGATTTCATCAACGGTTCCAGATTGGTGTATCCGATGGAAAAAGAGTCCATGCGCCTCCTCAACTTCTTTGGCAATAAATTCTTCAGTTACGCTTTTAGTACTATCCTCGGACAACCGCTCAAAGACACTCTTTGTGGCACCAAAGTTCTCTGGAAGAAGGATTATGAAAAGATCAAGAACAATCGTGCCTTCTTCGGCGATTTCGATCCATTCGGCGACTTTGACCTTCTATTCGGTGCCGCTAAATTGAATTTGAAGATCATTGATCTGCCGGTCCATTACCGGGAGAGAAAATATGGTACGACCAATATTAGTCGGTGGAAACACGGTTGGCTGCTTCTGAAGATGACGGTATTCGCGGCTAGGAAGCTGAAGTTTGTTTGATCGGGTGTTGTTGTGATTGTCCGAATCCGTACTTTTCCGTATATTCAAAACACCAGTGTCAAATTTGGGATAATCTGCTACCATACCAAATATTATGGCCCAGAAAACGATCAGTTTTGTCTTGCCGGTCTACAACGAAGAGAAAGTTCTGAAAGAATTTTACGGCGTTTTATCTTCGACCACAAAACCTCTCGATGGTCGCTACGGATTAGAATTTCTTTTTATCAATGATGGTTCCAGGGACGGCACCATTCAAATACTGAAACAGCTCGCGGCCAAGGATCAGCGCATAAAGATCATCGAGTTCGCACGCAACTTCGGCCATCAATTAGCCATCACTGCCGGTATCGATCATGCCAAAGGAGATGCTGTCATCGTCATGGATACCGATCTCCAGGATCCTCCGAAGACGGCGCTCGACCTTATCAGAGAATGGGAACAAGGTAATGAGGTCGTCTATGCAGTGAGAGCCACGCGTAAAGATGGTTTCTGGAAGCGCTTGACCGCCGGGATGTTCTACAAGATCATGGCCAAGCTTTCCGATTATCCTATTCCCGAGAATGCCGGCGATTTCAGGTTGTTCGATCGCCGGGCAGCCGATGTCATGAAAAGATACAGGGAAGTGCATCGTTATATGCGCGGCATCTCGGCCCATATCGGTTTCAAACAGAAGGCTGTTCCATTCGACCGCGATTCGCGTAGAGCCGGGGAGACGCATTATCCCTTCCGCAAGATGCTCGGGCTTTCTATGGATGCCGTTTTCTCTTTCTCGACCGCACCGCTCCGGTTCATGACCAAATTTGGTTTGTTCGTCGCTGGAGTGAGCGTCCTCGGAATAATCTACGCTGTCGTCGTCCGCATATTCTTTCCGGTGGCCGCTGTGCCTGGCTGGTCATTCATTGTCGTCGCCATTCTCTTTGTTGGCGGCATTCAATTCATCATGTTGGGTATCCTAGGTGAGTATATCGGTCGCATCTTCGCCGAATCGAAAGGACGGCCGCTCTACATAATTTCTTCTACTCATGGAGTCGAGCAAGATCGATAACCTGCGAAAGATTCTTCTCCTCACGGCCGCGGTAGTCGCCGTCTTTTTCTCGTTATATAAGCTGTCGGAAAGCCCGTCCGTCTGGTATGACGAAGGTTGGTATGTTCAAGATGCCGCCAATATTGCAGTTCGTGGAGCCGACGGTTTACAGCTTACTCCAGGTGTTGTAACTCATCTGGCTGTGACCACGGTCGGATATCCGCTATTGTATCCGATGGCATTATGGATGCGGATATTTGGCACAGGGATTCTCTCGGCACGTTCGCTCATGGCGCTTTTCATCCTTGGTCTTATCATCGCCGCATATTTTTTGGCCAAGCGTCTCTACGGGCCATGGATGGCTCTTGGGGCCGTCGCGCTTCTGGCAACCTTTCCTCCTCTCTTTGCGAATGGTAAGAGCGTGCTCGGAGAGGTTCCTGGCATGTTCTATCTTTTGCTATGCCTGATTTTTTTGAATTTAGCGCTTGGCCGTCCTTCCCGTAGGAAATTATTTTTGCTTCTCTCTGGACTGGCTCTGGGCCTTTGCGTCGCCACAAAGCCGGAATTTCTCATAATGCTTCCGGCCGTCGCTATCGGTTTGCTTATAGAGTTAAGGAGAAAGCGTATTGATTGGAAAGATATCTTTTTGTGTGCAGTTTTTACGCTGGTGCCGATAATTCTTTGGCTTCTCATCCAATTCGGCGGTTCGGACTCGTTGTCAGGCATTCTGACTTATTATGCCAATCCTTATCATGAGAAGAACCTGGTCGCTACGGTGATCAGAAATTTTACAGGAATGTTCAAAGATCCGAGCACTCTCTATACTTTGCTTATCATGGCAGTTTGGGCTGTCGGCCTTTGGCTCCGGCAACGTGCTAAAAAAGCCGTTCCAGCAGAGGAGATCATCTCTTTTATTTTCTCTATCTTGATCATCGGGGCTTTCTTGCGCACGGCCGGTTTCTATCGATATCTTTTTCCTGCGCAGATCCTGGCTTTGATATTCTTTCCTTATTCGCTGAACCTATTCCTGCAGACAATTTCGGTGAAGGTGAATTTAAGTCCTTCTGCTCGCAAGGCCGTTCCTGTGCTTCTCGGTATCTTGGCGTTCCTCGGTCTTTACCAATGCGCTTTTCATTCCTGGGTGTCGGATACATATCACAGCCACAAGACCGCTTACTGGGAAGATTATTTCGCTCATCTTGATCCACGCACTTCTGTGTTTTTCTACAATACTCCCGAAGTCGTGCCTTTCATCCATGGCGATGATTATTATCAATATCTCACACCTGCGGCTGGTCCGATCGGCGCTCTCGGTTTGGAGCAGATAAAGGCCGGGAAAGTAGACCGTATCATCATAGTAGCGGAAGGGTATAAGTCGGATGATCCGCTTTTCAAGCTTTATGACGCCACGACCACGCCTTATAAGTACGATATCCTCTTTAAAAAGAAGAAGTGATCTTGAATCTGTGGTAAAATGTTCATGTATCAATTTAATAATTATTCATGACCATCCTAGTCATACTTACGTTAATTGCTATGTCTTTGCTAGGTTCAGCGATATTGTTCTGGATCACAAAGCTGTTTAAGATAACGCAAGCGACATTCATAAGATCTATGTTCGTGACGCTCTCGCTCATCGTCGTCAACGTCATCACGAACGGTATAGGAAATCTTATCGCTGGCCATTCACATTCGATAGCTAATCTATTTTATATATTAGATTTTGTCCTTGGTTTTGTAGTGTTATATCTTTTCTACAAGAAGTATTATCAGACCCCGTGGCTCAAATCCCTCAAGATCTACATCACTTGTTTTATCGCAGAGATCATCTTGGTTATGATCGTGACCGCTGTCCTCTACTCGGTGGTCTTTGGGAATCTTTGGGCCATACAAAATACTCAATTTAACGCGACTCCGAATGATGTCGCGCTTCCAGTTCTTGGACGGTGATCTATCTTCTAGATAAATTTATTTGATTAGTTCGAATATCCTGGACGTATCACTGTCTTTTCACTGCCACCACTGCCAGATAATTCGGCGTCCCACGCTTCAGGATATTGTCCAGTCGCTGGAGAAGGAAACAAGGATAGAAGGCCAAGCCCATAAGGATCTTGGAATTCAATGAGTTGTAGAATATGAATATCTTCGTTCCAAAGTCATATTCGTAGAAAAAGACTTTTTCCGGCTCAAGTCCGAGTCCTTTCAATGTTTTGGCAAGTTCATCATAGTGATATCCTGGCCGCTCATGTTCGAATTTCTTGTAAAAGCTGAGGTTGAATGGCGACCAATGAGGTACGGTAAGGATAAGCTTTCCGCCGGGCTTGGTCACTCGTGCCAGCTCCCCGAGGGCCGCCATATCGTCCGCGATATGCTCTATGACTTCCGGACAGATGACCAAGTCATATGCATCATCCGCGAAGTGAAGCTTGGTGAGGGACGCCACGGCCGGGGTCACGTGGGCATGCGCCTTTTTCAGAGACTTCAGAGAAGACGTCAGTTCCTCTATCCTTATCGGGTCTACGTCCACGGCGTCTACTGTAAATCCAATCTCACCGAGCATGAGCGAATATATGCCGTAGCCGCAGCCGGCATCCAGGATCTTGGCGGAAAGTGGGACTGACCTCATCTCTTTCATGATGATCCGTGATCGCGATCTCCAGCTCAAATGGGGGATTCCCAGAACAGAAAAACCGATTCGGTAGAATATATTATTCTTGATAAGAAAATGCTTGCCGTCAGCCGAAGCCAGTTCTATCTTTGGCAGCTTTCTTATGATTGATCCGTAGGGGAGTTTGATCTTCCATCTATTTGTGATGGTGGGTGCAGGCTGTGTTTCTGAAGATTTGTTGAATACGGAGATAATGGAACTTCCGACCATGGCGCTCGGGAAGATTTTTTTGTCCAGATAGAACAACTTAGCCATCAATCTGTGCAGAACGGTTGAAAAACCGATTGGTGTGGCCACTACGACTGAGCGTTTTAAACCAAGCTTGGCGAATAAGAGAGCTGGCCAATAGAGAATGTGGAAACAATAAGCGCAGGATAATGGTTTCCAGCCAAGCTCTTGGAAGGTTTGAGTCACTCTTCGGCGATCATAGCGCAAGAAGTGACCATTGAATTCGTCAAAATTATTCCAAAGCTCTTGACGCGCTGGCACAGTTATAACTATGTTGCGGAGATTCGGTAGACTTTTCTCTATTTCGGAGATCAGTTTTTGCGGCTCTGGGACATGTTCGAGCACGTCCAAGACCAGAGCGGTATCGATCTTTTCCCGAACTTCGATGGGCAAGTCGCTGGTTTTCATACCCGCGAAAAATACGTTTTTAAGGTCAGGTGGAGGGTAGACCGGGGCCGGTTCCACGCACCAAATCGAAAAATTTCTCTTTTTGAGATACGAAGACACTGTACCCGCACCAGCGCCTACCTCCAATACGCCTTTCGGAGACAGTTTAAGCAGGGTATCGGCGATGATCATATTGCGTGCTGAATACCAGTAGTGCGTTCCTACTCCATTAGGATACAGGGTAGAGAACTGTTCCTTTGAAAACGCAGTCTTGGAGTTTTGGTTCATGGCGGTAGATGATAGCATACGATTGGTGTCAACGATGCTTCATGATGTCGATCTTTCCAAATGAATGGACAACGACATATTTCTCGAATATTGCGGCTGCGTCATCCTTCAGTGAGTGCGGGCCAGCAACGACCATGTCTGCTTTTCCGGCGGCTAGGATAGGTAGGTTTTCACTGCCGATGGTCCAGTCTTCCTTGTTGAACAGGATGAGATATTGGAAGTAGTTCTTTCCATGGAAAAACGGTACCAAGCCTTGGCTGTTATAGAAAAACATGGTGGTTGTTGCTGGGATGGAGTCAAAATATGCCTGCATGTCCGCGACAGCATGGCTCCGATAAGAATCGGCTACGTATGAATGGAAGCAGAGCTGATACAAGCCGAGTACGCCCAATATAGCCATTACTACCCAATTGGCTGCGACACTTTTGGCTGTCGTGATCTTTTTTGAAATCGTCTCAAAGATGGTTAGTAAGGCTCCTGGGAAAAAGATGAGAGCCACCATCTGAGCTGGTAATAGATAGCGATAAAAACCGGCCGTGCGTGTGAAGGAGGCTATTGTCAGCGTTGCCAAGATGAAAGCTGCTGTCTCTTCAGCACTTATCCTCATCTTTCTGTAGAAACGGACCCATAGCGCGCTTGCCCAGATCACCAACATGGACATCGTGTATATCGTGCTTGTATCAGAGAAAAGGGTCTTAATATTTCGTAACACGGTGCCGGTGATATCGTTGACGCGCGAAGGGTTGGCATAAAAACCGAGTATGGTCGAGATAGATTCTCCGGGCAGGAACTTGATAAGTAACCACACGGCAAGGGGAGCCACGATGCTTAAAGCCGTCAGGCCTATGTCTTTGAGGGACAAATGACCTCGCCGCCATTCGATGATCGCTGCGACAATGAGCGCTGGTGCAAACAATATGAAGGAGACCTTGGTGGCCATGAATATTCCCGCAGAGATGCCGGTAAGGATCAATAATAGAGTTTTGCGTGAAGGGTATACGGTGATTAGGTTGAAGAGATATAACGTTAGGACCATAAAGAAGAGGCCTGGCATTTCTCCCATTACGGCTTTTCCGTTTCCGTACAAAGGAGGAAATGTGGAGATCAATAGAAGCGACATGAGGGCTAGTCCATTGCCAGATAGTCGGCGAACAAGCAAAAAGCTGATCACTGTAAACGCCAGCAGAAAGAAGACCATAAGCAATCGTGCTTGAAGTATGCCCACGCCGATGAGCTTGTAGCAGAGAGCCAGCATGTATATCAACGGATAACCTACGCTTGTGTATGTCGATGCTCGATCGATGTAGCCTGGAGCCAGCTGCAAACCGTTCATGCCGGTCGTCAGCAAGTTGTTCGCGCTTTGCATATACCACCCTTCATCAGAGTTGAATGCCGGGCTTTCGGTCAGATGGAACAGCGCAAAGAACACCGTCATTGCGAACAGCAAGATCATAAGTATCTTTTGACTTTTTGTCATTTTGGTCATGATTCGGTTCGTAGATTAAAAGAGATCAGCCCTACTCCCTCACAAAGAACGAATCCTCGTATATGAGCTCTCTGGTCACAGGTTTCAGTCTCTGATGCAGTGATCCGTGGTATGAGAATCCTTGTGCTGTGAGCAGTGCATAGATGTCCTTGAAGAGCGGCTGATGCTCATAGAGATTCATGAAGGAAGTCTCGACTATCATCATCTTCACCTGCTTCAGGAACGAGGTGGCGCCACGGATGACCTTGTCTTCGAAGCCCTGGGTGTCTATCTTGAGAAGGATCGGCTTGGCGAGTTTGGTAGGATCGAGCTCCTTTACGTTATCGAGGCGTCGCACTTTTATCGTCTCTTTGGTTGAGCCACTAGTATGTGGGAAGAGCTTTTTATGGGTATCAGCCATGGTGAGGATGGACGAGCTCGCCGAGGAAGAGCTTCTATTCATAGAGACATCGCCGTCCGTATCGCCTAAGGCGAAATTGAAGGCCTTGAATTTGTGGTCACTCTTCATGTTTTCTAGCAGTTCAGCATAGCAGTCAGCCAGGGGTTCGAAGGCGTATATCTGTGCGTCGGGCAAGATCTCCCTAATCTCCTTGGCGAATTGGCCGGTATTTGCGCCGACGTCGAGGACGGTCTTTACGCCTATAGCTTTCGGCCAACCCAACCTGTCCGATTCGGGTCTGTACTTGTGGAAATCAAAACCAGTCTTTTGGAATATTTTGCGGAGTGGGTGATGGGCCATGGATTTAAAATATGATTATATAACGCCATTAAATATCATTGAAAAGCTCTCATGAGCTTCTGTTTAAGTATGCGTAAAAACCCGGGATTTGGGATCGTTCCCAGCGTCCAATTCTTCTCGAGAGTCTGTAAACGATCGTAGGCTCTTTGTAAGGCTTGGACATAGGGTCTATAGATATCTTTGTTGAAAACTGTTATTGGGGCTGCTTGTACTCGATTCTTTCGATCGAAATACAGTCTCATCCCATGGAAGTGGTAACAAATTAGAGGTTGGCCATCTATGAGGAAATGTCCCGATCCGGATTCTTTTATAGAATAGTTGGCGATATTCCAGGTACTCAGATTAACCCCGAGATCCGGCAGCACATATACGCCCTTATATTTGTTCGGCCACTCCGTTAGATATCCTTGGTCTCCGATCTTGCCATCTTCGAATCTGATATAGCACCAGTCGATGCATTGCTTGCGCCATTCCGCCAGGCATATTCTGGTGTTCGCGTCGTTCCGAAAGCCCATGAATCCCGCGTTGAATTTTCCTTTCATAAATTGCTCATTCTCTCTTTGCTTCGGAAAACGGTGAGACGTGATGATGATCGAACCAGAATCGTACATTTTTTTAAAGATAGCTTCTGGCGACTCATAGAAGAAGAAGTCGGGGTCTATGAAGACCAGTAGATCTGCTGGTCCGACCGATCCGCTATTCAACATGTATTGCAAGAAGGCAGGTTTGGTCGTCGAAGCGAATTCCGGTCCCGTTCGTGTCTCACGTGACGCAACGAGTTCGGGGTCTTTGAGGTCGCTCACTTGTACCAGAGTGGTATTTGGCAGATTCAACTTCGATAACATCTCATACGATGTCTCATCCAGACAGAGAAAGTGGACATGTGTTTCTGGTGAATGTGCCTCGAATGATTCTCGGAAGGCCAGAACTCGACCGAGGTAGTTCTTGTCGAATATGGTTATAGCGTGGGTCCGCATATTATTTCGCTTGGGCTTGCAGGTAGCAGATGCCGTTATTCTCTGTGTGAATGATTTCGGATCTGTAGGAAATAGAATTCAAGAAAGTCATTATCTTGAACATGTTTTGCATGGAGTGCACCTCGATGAATAGTACCGGTTTCTTCCGCTCGAGCAGCCCCGTTGCTCCTTTCAATGCCAAAAATTCTGCACCTTCAATATCTATCTTGATGATATCCGGAAGAAGCCGAGGATCCACGTCCTTGGTGAGGTCATCAAGAGAAGTGACGCTGACTTCAGTTTTCTGGAAATTCTTATATTTATAGACTTCCTTATTAAAGAATGGATCAGCCTTGCCGATGAAATTGCCGGAGCTACGGCCGCTTTCGATATCTTCGCTCATATTGAATTCGGTCTTTCCGGTCATATCGGAGATAGCCACTTTTTGTAGTTTGACGATCTTCTGAAGATCGGGATTATTTTTCAGGATCATTTCTATCCTCGAAATGTTCGCCAGGTTTGGTTCAAAGGCGTAAACGGTGCCAGTTTCACTCACGAGTTTGGCGAAATAATATGAGTGATATCCGATATGCGCGCCTAAGTCGTATATGGTTTTACCTTTTGGGTTCAGTTTCGCTATCTGGTCGAATAGGAATCGATCGTATGAACCATCGATCATCTTTTGTTGCCACGAGCCTGTTGGGTCGAGATATAGCTTGACGCTTACCATCGGTTTGTAGTTCAACGTTATCCAGGACGGCCTCGGCTGCTTTGAGCCCTTTATGAGAGATCGGACGGTGTCGTACAAGAAGGGAGGTGTCAATCCTTTTACGATATCCTTTGCGGATTTGGTCGTAGTTTTCATTTTAGGCATGATATCATATACTCTCAGATATGAAAAAAGACAAAGATAATCTGATCGTCTCGACTGTCATGGGAGAGAAGTATACGAAAGCCTATGAAGAAGTATTCAAGGATAGCCAGACCAGCTTTGCAAAAAAGATCCAGACTGAATTTTTGTATATAACGAAAGACATCGAATTCTCAACCAAGCATAAACATCCGTCCTGGCAGAAGATGCTCATGTTCAAAGATCCGCGGATCGCGCAATATTCGCACATACTATTCATCGACGCAGATGTCTATGTTACGAGGCATGCCAAGAATCCTTTCGAAGTTGTCGGGGATGTGCCTTGGAGCATGGCAGATAACAATCCGTATAAAGTCAAATATCTGACTGATAACGATCTCAAGCTTTATGATCATTGCCCTCCAGAAAACCGTCCGAAGATAATGCTGAATGCCGGCGTTTTCATCGTGACAAAAGAGAGTCAGCCAGTATTGGAAAAAGTCTTTTATGATTATGAAGAGCAACCTTGCTACGACAACGGTCCGGTTTCTTATCACCTACTGAACGGTCCCAAAGGAAAGCTCCTGCCGTCTGAATTCAATCAGATCGTATGGGCTTATCGAGAGGCTTTCGGAAAAGGTCTGTCGACCATTCTACGTATGTATGAGGAGTCCAGTTTTCTACACTTTGCCGGTAAAAGCTCGAAGACATATCCGACGCTGCAAATAATCAAATATATCGATACGCACCCATCATCTTTCTTGACTAAGGTCATATATCTTGCTGGTCGCAAGTATTTCGATTTTATTACAGCGCCGCTCTTGAAGCTGATAAAATATGTCAGGGAAAATTACCGTGGTCTCAAGAAAAAATTGACAGGAAAGCAGACTGATCAGGTTTTATAAAGGGTGGTCGCGACGCAACTCGCTAGATGGAATAAAAAAATCCCCCGCGACCGGCAGGGGAGTAAAAAACGTTGATCAAACAGATTCAAGGAACGCATTGAACCTCGTCAGTCGTGCGTAGGATGTTCGAAGGGAATCCGTGCTGACCCATCGAGTGTTCATACTGGATCGATGGCGCGCCGACGTTATAAGGAACCTCTAGTATCTCCCTGACTTCCTTCTCGAGTGTGTTACGAGCCGAGACGAGCCCGTCGGCGGAGATGTCTTTGGTGAAGACGCAGGATCGGTATCCTCCGTTCGGATCGCCTTTGTAATAGCTTTCGACCTCGGCATAATCCACCTCGACCTGTAGCAGTTGGTCTCCATTTTTTGGGCTTGTGTAGACCCAGAATCCATCTTTGTTCATGACTGCATGATCGAAGTATGGGGTACCTGGATACGGTGTGATGATGGAGACATCGAAATCGTCCGGTCTGTTCTGAATAAGCCAATCTTTGCTTGCTTGTATGGTCTCTGGTGATTCTCCAGGATGTCCGATGGACATGAGGGCTTTCACTTTGAGGCCGTGTTTGTGAGCGATCTCCAAACAGCGAGTATTCTCTTCTCGGGTGGCTCTTTTGTTGATGGTCTCCAGGATTTCCGGCGAGCCGGATTCGAAGCCGACCAAGATCCAGCGAAACCCGGCCGCATACATGACATCAGCCTGTTCGTCTGTGAAGAGGTGGGACTTGATGAAGCCGCGAAGGCGCCATTCCACATCGAGATCCTGTTGAGTCTTTGCGATAAGCCGCATCAGGGTCACCATGTCTCTGTTGACGTTGAGTTCGTCGTCGTAGAGCATGAATCCATTCATCCCATACGTATGGTGAAGGTGGACTATCTCCGAGACGATGTTCTCTGAAGTGCGAGTCCGGATCTTTCGAAGCGCGGATGATTCTCGGCCGCCGCAGAAGCCGCAACCGAATGGGCAGCCAAGCTGTGCGATGAGCGAGGTGGCAGGAACGCCATCGATCGAGTAATGGTAGCTTTCGAGATCGACGAGGTGACGTGCCGGGAACGGTAGTTCGGTCAGACGTCGGTTGGTCAGGAATAGAGGAGATGCTGTGTTGTCGGCATCGACGATCGCTCCGGCTGATTGGCCGAATGCTTGAAAGATGGCTTCTTCGCCATCGCCGGCCACGATCACATCGAACAAGCTTTGCAGCCTGGCGATGGCTTTGACGGCGCGACCGTTCTTGCCCAAGCGCTTTTCCAGCTTGTAAGCGGCGTTCACCAATGTTGCGTGAGGACCGCCGATGATGATCTTTGCGTCCGGGGCATTCCTTCGGATCGTTTTGACGATCTTGGTGGTAGCCGGGAACTGTGGGGTAGTCGAGGTGATCCCAAACCATTTGATCTCTGGTCTGCGGATGCAATAGTCGTATATGGCTTCCTCGTAATTTTTGACTCCGGAAAGATCGATCACTTCGACTTGGAGGCCAGATATCTCGAGAACTGCTGCGACCTTGAGGATTCCTAGTGAGATAAAGACGCGCTCATCCATGAGGAAAAGCGACGGTGGGATTATGAGACATATCCTCATCGGCAGATCCCGTCTGCCTCCGAGGGACAATTCTATTTCGTTCATATGCTTTTCCTTGAATTTGTTTTGTCATAGAACTACGAGTCCTATGCCTATTCTTGGTCAACTGTATATTTTAATATTAGGGTTGTCAAAGATCGTAGTCAGCAGTGAACTAAGCGTCATACATCAAGCGCGTACTAACCCGAACGTTTTGAGGATTCTCTTCACAACTTGGCGGATCTTTCGCACACGCATGCTATATGCCGGTGTTAGAGGGCCCAGTTGTTTGTCATACGCATCTAGGGGAGCAATTTTTTCGGTATTGTGGATCAATGGGAATTGCAGAGCCTCTCGTTTTTTTATGAGATAGGATGTGGACCGTTTGGTATGCGTAGCGTCAGGTCCAAAGCCGAGATTTTCGATCAAGTTTTTTTCAGGGATTATCGAGTACTGGCGATGAAAGAGGCGATATGTTTCCCATTGGTAATCCCAAGTATCTTTCCGGCCTTCGAAAGTTTCCTGGTAGAGCCATTGGCGGTAGTCCCAATTATTCTTGTCATTGATCTCTCGTTTGATCTTTCTCCGGTTGGCTTTCGAAGCCCAGACTTTCATCGTCACGTCATATTGTTTCCAGATTCGTCTCCACGAAGCCCATCCCCAGAGATGACCATAGCGCGAGTAGAAATACGAATAAGGAGTGAGCGTCGATGAACTGCCGTTATATCCGGAGATCATGCAGACATTTTCGGTGTATCTGAATTTTTCTAGCAATTGTTCACAAAAAGGGAAGAACGATGGATCAGGGAGACAGTCATCTTCGATGATCATGCCTTCTTCGACATTATCGAAGAACCAGGTTATTCCAGTCGTGGCTCCGATCTTGCAGCCGTGATTCTTTTCCTGAAAGAGCGTTTTCACTTCACAGGGCCAGTCGACATTTGACACGGCTGCCCGGGCGAGTCGGCAATTCTCGATATCATCGGGCCTGTCAGGGCGCGGTCCATCGGCTGCGATGAATAGCTTTTCTGGTCTAGCTTTCCTGATCTCGGAAAAAACTTTTGCCGTTGGTACGGGCCTGTTGAAGATGAGCAAGAGGACTGGAGTTTTGAATGAAATAGACATTGTTGATTGGATTTAATAGTTGAACACCTATTGGTTATTTGATCAGATCTGCGAAGATATTTCCGTTTTCAGGCCTGTCGTTGGCCGGTTTGAATTCTTGCGGGATAAAATTCGAGATGCTTTGGTTGCGGCTGTTAAAACGCACTTCTTTGTAGCCAACCATGAGGGCCATTTCTTTGATATACGAATGTGTCGGTATTGATTTGTGGCCATGATTGTTCCATTCGCCGATATACACACCATCTTTTCCTTTTGAAAAATCCGAATGATCCCTCATTGAGATCAGCAGATCAGGTGAATTTATCCGGTGCACCGCTCCTTTTTTCATGACTCGTAAAGTCTCGGCTAGAAAAATGACTTGTTCCATTTGATCGATATGCTCAAAAAAATCTTCATGAAAGATAGCGTCAACGCATCCGTCCGGAAGAGGCAAGCCCGTCTCTGTGATATTGAAGCAGAACAGATCATCCTTTGTCCCGCTTTCTTTTGCAGGAAGATCAACGGCCTTTCCTTTAGAGCTCTTTTTCTCGGGATCGCTATAGAGATCGATGTTGATCCAATCTTTGAGAATGCGAGGTCCGCAGCCGAAATGGAGAAGCAGGGGATGGTGATTTGAGAAAGTAATTCTAAGTCGATCGATATCCGAATACTGCCGCGAATGCGCCATATTCTTTTTAAAGAAATAGATCTTCGTGCGCACATATGGAACGACTTTTTTAGCTAGGTTGAATGGGTTCATAGGAGCCATTTATGTTTTACGAGCACGCTCGAACCTTCGAGGTATGTCTGTGCCGAACCTGTTCCGAAGAAATCTCCGTTCTCAACATCGATGACGGCCACTTCCTCTATCCAGTCTTCGATTTGATTATTTACCTGGAAAAATATAGAGATCATATATCGGCCTTTGGGGAGAGGCAGGCTATCTATTCGGCATTTTATTTCTCCCTCCGGAGCCAAGTCGAACCTATCTTTATTCACCAAGTCTGTGGCGCAAAGGAAAAGCAGCTCGTCATAAGTCGTCTTGAAAGAGATGGAAGCTCGACAATTCTCCAGAGTCGTATTTGTCTTGGATTTGTAAGCCAAGCTGACGATCAGTGGTTGTCCGCATTGTGCGCGGTTCATCGTTTCTCCCGACGCCCCATGGAAAGATATCTTAGTGAAAAGAACATTCCTTCTTGCCCGCTCCTCTCTTTTTTTGTCAGATAGATCTTCGTGATTGGTCTGTTCTGGAGCATTACGCATATAGAATTCTATGGCTTTGTCGGTATCGCCGGAAAAAGCGATCTTTCCTTGGCCGAGGACGATAGTCTTTTTGCAGAGTTGGCGGATGGCCGCCAAGTTATGGCTGACGAAGAGGATGGTCCGGCCTTCCTTCTTGGTGATCTCGTCCATCTTGCCAAGGCATTTCTTTTGGAATTCGGCGTCGCCGACGGCCAGAACTTCGTCTACCAAAAGTACGTCTGGCTCCATATGGGCGGCGACAGAGAAGGCAAGACGCACATACATTCCACTCGAATAATATTTGACCGGTGTGTCCAGGAATTTCTCTATGCCAGCAAAAGCCACGATCTGGTCGAATTTTTCAGCGATCTCCACTCTCTTCATGCCGAGGATGGCGCCATTCAAGAAAATATTCTCGCGGCCGGACAATTCCGGATGGAAACCAGTGCCGACTTCGAGGAGCGACCCGACGCGACCGCGGATGATGATCTCTCCATCGGATGGTGGCGTGATCTGCGAGATGATCTTCAATAGGGTAGACTTGCCGGCGCCGTTGTGTCCGATGACGCCGACTACCTCGCCTTTCTTCACGGAAAAATTAACATCGCTTAGGGCCCAAAATTCTTCTTTTTTTTCCAGACCGGCGGCTGCTCGGACTTTCGATCTGATGAAGCCAAATGGATTACGGAAATAACCGGAGATGACATCACGAAGAGCCACGTATTTACCTCGCTCATGGTTGATGAGATATTTCTTGCTCAGATTCTTGACTTCGATGATAGGTTTTTCCATGATTTTATAGTATGTCAGCGAAGTAGCGCTCGACTTTCTTGAAGACGTATATGCCGACTAGGAGGAGGATGAAACAGGCGACGAATGAGAGGGCGATGAGCAGCCAGTTTATCGGAGTTGTGCCGAGGAGCGCTGCCCGGGCATTCTGGATGACGCCAGTCATCGGGTTTATGGCTAGAAGCATGGAATATTTGCCAGCCAAGCTGGCTGGGTAAATGACTGGGGTGACGAAGAGCATGAGCTGAATGAAGAATGGCAGAGCGTAGCGGATGTCACGATACTTGACGTTTATGGCCGCCAGGAAGAGACCGCCGCCTATGGCTGCCATGAAAGTTATGATGAGCAGAAGCGGCAAAATGAGGAGACCAGCCAGATGCGGTACATAGCCATAGTAGAACATGAGCCCGACCAAGATGACTGAAGCGATGGCGAAGTCGACTAGTTTGGTGACGACGGATGAGGCCGGCAGGATGAGGCGTGGAAAATAGACTTTGGTGATGATGGCCCGATTATTGACCAACGAATCGCTGGTATCGGAAAGCGCTCCAGAAAAGAATTGCCAGAAGAGCAATCCGACGTAGACGAAAATCGGATAGGGAACGTTGTCAGATGGGATCTTGGCCAAACCGCCGAAGAATACGGAGAAGACCACCATGGTGATGAATGGTTGGAAGATGGCCCACAGAGCTCCGATCGCAGTCTGTTTGTACCTGACCTTGAGGTCGCGCCAGCTGAAGAAGTACAGCAGTTCTCGGTACTGCCATAATTCTTTGAGATCATGCAGGTGAAAGATCTTTTTAGGCCTGATAACGGTGACGACCTGAGACATGGAGCCATACTAACACACAATTTATTTTATATGCTATAGTGTTTTTCTATATTAATATTTATCGGAAATTCTCATGCCTATAAAAAAAATCGCCCAGTATGTTGCCATTGCCGCTTTGTTCCTGATCCCGATCTTTCCTCTGATCGTCACCAATTCATTTTTCTTCCCATTCATCACTGGAAAAGCTTTTTATTTTAGGATCCTAGTGGAGATAGCCTTTGCCGCCTGGGCAATTTTGGCTTTCATCGAACCAAAATACCGACCACGAATCTCACCGCTTACTATCGGAGTGACTCTATTTGCCCTGATCGCTCTCATCGCCGATCTTCTCGGTGTCAATCCGCTCCGTAGCCTCTGGTCTAACTTCGAGCGCATGGAAGGTTGGATCGTCATCATCCATCTCTGGGCTTTCTATATCGTCACTACCAGCCTCTTCGGTCCCATGGATCTCCGCAGCGGGGGAGTCTCTACGGAGAATGGTCAAAGATCATGGCATCGTTGGTTCAATGCCTCATTGCTCATCGCTTTCATCGTCGCTCTATACGGCATCGCTCAATTCCTCGGTTGGACTCCGACTCACCAAGGGGCGACGCGTTTGGATGCATCTCTTGGTAACTCTGCTTATATGGCCATATACATGTTGCTCAGCGGTTTCATCGCGGCTTATATGTTCTTCGTGGCTCGCGCCAAGAAGATGCTGTATGCCGGATCCTTGCAATGGGTCTATGCAGTTCTTGCTGTGCTCTTCGGGTTCATTATTTTGGAGACTCAAACTCGCGGTACCATCCTAGGCTTGATAGGCGGTATCATGCTGGCTTGCGCCATCTACGCATTTTTTGGCAAGGGAGAATCGAAGAAAAGACGATGGATATCTGGAGGGATCATCGCTCTCATCGTGCTCCTAGGTTTGGTATTTTGGGCCAATCGCCACAATCCATCCATCACAACAAACCCGATCCTCGGAAGGTTCTCCAATCTTTCTTGGTATGAAGCTTCCAATCAGGCCCGCCAGTTCATTTGGCCGATGGCGATAAACGGCGCTATGCATCGTCCATTGTTCGGTTGGGGTCAAGAGAATTTCAACTATATATTCAATGCCGATTACAATCCGGCCATGTATGCCCAAGAGCAATGGTTCGACCGCGCTCACAACGTCTTCCTCGACTGGTTAGTCGATTCTGGAATCGTCGGATTGATGGCATATCTCGCCTTATACGTTCTTTTTCTTGTGGCCGTTTGGAAGTCTTCGCTTGGCATCCTCGAAAAGAGCGTCCTCACAGGATTGCTCGCTGGCTACTTTGTTCACAATGTATTCGTCTTCGATAACTTGGCCAGCTACGTCTTGTTCTTCGCGGCTCTGGGATTCGCGAATTCATTGCCAAAAGCAGATACAAAATCTTTGGTCGGGGCGACTGTCCCCATCGGTTCAAATCCTTCGGTAGGGAATGTTGGTGCGTCCCGCTGGCAATCTCTGAATTGGTTCGGCACAGAGCCGACTAGAATGGATGCTGTCGAATATATCGTGGCACCTATAGCGATCGTTCTTTTGATCGGTGCGGTCTACTTCTACAATATCCGACCGATCGAAGCCAATAGCCGTCTCATCACTGCTTTACAGACTTGTGGCGGTCAGAACCTAGACACCGCGGCCTTTCAGAGTGCTTTGAATGTAAATGTCTACCTAGCTAACCAGGAGATTCGCGAGCAAGTCATGTCTTGTGCTGGTAGCGTCATTGCCAGTCAGCAGGTAGCCGGACCGACCAAGCAGGCATTCTTTACTCTAGCCAGCAAAGAGATCCAAGCTCAGGTGGCTGCTACGCCCAAAGATGCCCGCGCTTATGTTCTAGGTGGAGCCTTCTACAACAGTATCGGTCAATATGTTCCAGCTTTGGAACTTTTGGAAAAGGGTCATGAGCTCTCACCGGCCAAACAGACGTTGGATTTCGAACTAGCGAATGCATACATCAATTCTGGCAAAGCGGCGGAGGCCGAAGCGCTGCTGAAACAAGCTTATGAGTCTGCTCCGGATTACGCGCAAGCCAAAAATGCCTACGCTATCACTTTGGTTTTGGATGGCAAAGAAACAGAAGCTCATAAGCTCTTTGGTAATGACCCAGTCATCTTTGGTTCGCAACAGATGGCCAGTGTCTATTCTTCAAGGAAGGAATATAGCAAGGCTATCGCCATATATACCAACTTGGCCTCGAGCAGCCCGTCAGATATCAATCTGCAAGGACAATTGGCCCAGCTCCAATATGTGTCTGGTCAAAAATCAGCTGCGGTCAAGACTTTGCAAGCCCTCCAGAAGTTGCATCCTGAGCTCAAAGATCAGATCGATGCGGCCATTAAGCAAGTGCAGAGCGGCAAATAGTAGCTTGGCGGACAACATATTCGAGCCGACTCGCAATGTGATCTGAGCCATGAACGAATTGCCCGTAGGCGCTGAATCCTTGGAAGCGCCTACGGCTGCAATTTGGAATGGCGACCTTGCGAGGAGGTGAGGAGATGTTGTCCGCCAAGCCTGTTGATAAGATACTACGTATCTTTTTCCGACAGCGCTCAGACGTTGTAAATGCTCACATTTACACGCTCTTCGCTTGTCGGAATAACTCGCATTGCCTCACAACGTAAATTGTGTTAATATCTTGCCTATGAGTACCCAGTGTGGGCACTCTCCAAGAAATGTCTCACAAAGCAGCCCCTCGGGCTGTTTTGCGTTTTGAAATACTCGGATCCGTAAATTAGGGCAGGCGAGATTTTATTGATATAATAGTTCGTACACATGTATCATCGTTGGTATTTTTGATATTATATATATTATGAAGAGAATTACACGATATACCATCTTAACCGTATCATATTCCTTGATTGGTATTGTAATCGTTTTCATCGCGTTGTTGACTGGTAAAATCATCTCAAATCCGCGCTCCGTTCGAGCGGCCAGCACCATTTTTTATCCAAGCTTCTGTCTCGGCGGCTGGAGCAATCCAAAGAATGCCAGCGGGCAACCGGACCTTTCGATATCTGATCCACCATCTTCATATACTACATATAATTCTGCATTTCTAGCATCTTCCGTTGCTGCCCAGATATTTTGTGGATATTTTTCCACAGATCAATCTACGAATCCGCCGACAGCTGTCGTTGTGCAATTCCAATGGTTGATCGGTCAAGGTTCCTTGATGTCGGCTCGGAATACCGTTGCGTCAACAACAGTCGCATCGACAACTAATGCCTTGCAAGCAAGTTCATCTCCGGCATTTAGAGCCTCATCACCGATTTATACGCCACTTAAGATGGTCTTGGACAGTTCATCCTCAACATCGGCAAGCAACCTATCTTCATCGAATAATCCTATGATCTTGTCGACCACGACGTCTACAACGTCTGTTTCTTCCACGGGAAATAATTCTCTTGGTACAAGCACGACCCAATCATCTTCATCCATATCTTCAACAACGACATCTGTTACCCCGAATATTCAAAGCACCTCTTCTACGACAAGTCCTGCTACAAGTTCGACATCGAGCAATGTTGATGCATCTACAAACGCTAGCCCATCAACAGGATCGGGCCAAGTGCCGCCTCCTCCTGATACATCTTCCCCTCCATCCTCATCTGCTCCTGACACATCATCACCTCCGCCTCCGCCACCGCCGGCTTTACCTCCTACGACTGATACTCCACCACCCGCACCTGTGACAGCTCCGCCAACTTCTCCGGGAGATTCTACCGTCAACTCCGGTCCAACGAGCTTCATCGAGAATATCATGACGAAATTTGCTGCTATAGCCGAAGCAGAGACAGATGACCCGTCACGCTCATCAAATCCATTCCTTCAAATAAGCTACAGCACAGATGGGGTGAGATGGGTAAGCATAGGCACGGTAGGTTTGGACAACTGGAAGGATTACAAGATCGCGGTACCGATCTCCTCATGGGAAGACCTAAATAATCTACAGATAATGGTGTCAACTTTGCCGACTCTAGATGAAAAACCTGATATATATCTGGATGGGATGTATGCTAAAGTCAGCTACGATCGGACTTTGAAAGAAGCCTTGTCAGATACTCTAGCCTCGGCCGCAGATGCGGTATATTCAGTAATCGATCCAACCCCGCCTTCGCCTCCGACCCCGACTCCTACTGTCGTCATTAAGCCCCCGCCTCCAACACCAGCTGTTATCACAAAAAAAGTCGTTTCGTTTGTCTTGGGCGGCGATCCGGTAGTCGATAAATCATATAATCAGAATTCAAATATAAAAGTCTCGCCGAACTTGATCGGGTCATCTCTCGTTGTTTCTGGAAACTGTTCCAGAAAATATTTCGTCATTCTCGCATATCGCGACCAGTCGGATTATAAAAAGAAACCGTCTTCATATGTAGTCAATAATGCTCTAGAATGCAATCAAGGCTCGTTCCATTATGACCTGTCGAATCTGTCACAGACCATAGACGGTGGAAAATACTGGTTATTGACTGCGGAAGAAGATGACACTGGAGGGTGGACGCCTGTCAGTCAGATATTTCCTATCACCGTGATAGCCACTTCAACAACGGAAACTATAATCCAATAGAACATGAAAATAACTGCCAAACATATGCAGAGGTCAAATATAGTTTTCGCTTTCGCAGAAAATTCTCTGATCTTGCCTGATCCTGCGGCGGTCTTTTCAGCCTATCCAGGAGAAGCCTCAAAGGGCTCTTTGTATTCAGATAATACATCGACAGCTACACGCATCTTCGAATTTCCGTCACAGGGTCTGATGTGGGTTTTTAACCCGTCGCATATCCGACTCGAGGATAAAACATTTCGCGCGCCTGACGTTTCCAAGCTCGGTCAAGAGATGACCAGAGTCGTTCAGTCGCTTTACCCAAAATCTTTCCCGATCGCTCGAGGCGTGAACTATGATATTATATATCGCGTAGATTCGGTGATCCCGACGGGATCGATCATGTCAAAATTCTTGAAACCGGAGACTATCGAGGATGTCAAAGATTTTGGATGGCAATATACTCTCGCGAAAGAAAAGGGTAAGGGGACAGAGACGTATTTTTTCAAGAACATTTCGCCCATAGAGCTGGCCGTGCATGCAAATTTCCATAAGAACGAATCCAGCTTGCCCAAAAGCGAGATCCTGCAAAAAGAATTTGAAGAGTCATACATCTCAGCCGATAGATCACTCGATCAGATGAGCTTTTAACATATGTCGATATCAAAAGACGGAAAAGTAAGATTGCTATTCTCCAAAAAGTCGAGCGCGATTTTCACTGGCTGCCTCATTTTCATTCAGGGGATTTTGTCTGTGGTGCTGATCATTTCTCTAGCTGCCAACTTGATCTGGCCGGAGAATAGCGTAGCCGCAGCCGGAACACCATTGCAGATCGCCTATGAAGGTCGCCTGACAGATTCATCCGGTAATGCCCTCGGTGGCACAGGCACCTCGTATTGCTACCAGTTTTCTATATACGATTCTGCCAATGGTGGAAACAAACTCTGGCCAGCATCGACTCCAGCCACGACGACAGCGACTACGACCGATGGAGTATTTAGCGCGGTGATCGGTCAGGCCGATACTTTGACTTCAACCGTCTTTGATTTCTCGACCACATCGATCGCCTATCTCCAAGTAGCCGTGAACAATGCACCGACTACCTGTACTGGAGGATGGGAACCGCTCTCGCCGCGCCAACAGCTCCTTTCGTCGCCATATGCTTTGACAGCTAATAATGTCTATGGTTCATATCTAAAAACTGACACCGTAAACGGACGTGTTCAAGTCGGGACAGGTGCTGGACAGGCCACACCTATATATTTTGCTCTGGATAACCAGAATGCCGCCGCTTATGTCGGCCAGCAATGTTCACCCAATGGTATCATGTGGTACGACTCCAATGTCGCATCATCTCAAGCTTTGATCTGTGAAAATGGTGTCTTGGCTGGTTTGGGTATCCAAGGTACGACAACGATAGCTGCGGTTACCGCTAACAATGCCGCACCTGTGACTATAGGTACGATCAATTTTAGCAACTCCAACAACGTCTCATTTGGAATCAGCACGAATGGAGTAGTCACGGCCAGTGCGGCGGCAGGCGGTGCGACTTTGAGCAATCTGCAGTGGCCGCCGGGCCAGGCTATCGCTTCGAGCGCTGCCTTGGTCACTTCTGGGGTGTATTTCGGCTATCTGCCGCTCATGCAGAGCCTATCCGCCTCACGTGTCATGGCCTTGGGAAGCTTCGCTATACCGTCTTCTTCCAGCAATGCTTCATTCAGTGTCAGTATATTCATATACACTATGAATGCCAGCACACTGAGCACCGTCTCTTCAGGATCGGCGTCGTACACGTATTCTTCAGGTACGACCTCTGTTTCCTCGGCCTCTTTCGCTGGTGTCAGAAGGATATCTGTTCCTATGACCGTGAATGCGACGCCGGGAAACTATTGGTATGGGGTGAGGATAGCTACAGGTAACGCTGGTAACGTCACGCTTTACGGTGGAGCTGGCGAAAAGATCCTATCGAACAGTTCTACCAATGCGGTCTCTGCCCCGACATTCTCGGGTAACGTTGGTGTAGCCTCGGCCGCCTCGAAACAATTGATCTTGGGTATCGGCACCGTAGGAAGCGCGGCCATGCCAGCTTCGATAAACGCAACTTCGTTGACTGGTACTACCGCTGGTATCATCGAACCGTGGATATTGTTCACCAACATCGAATAATAGTGACGACTCAAAAATGACAAAACAAAGCAATCTAAAAATCTCCGCGCTCGGAGACGAGCAGAAAGGGCAGAATGCCGATCTCGTCGAGCAGTCTGCCCGCATCATCAAAGGCAATACTTATAAGGATCTTTCAACCATCATCGTCATTCCTACACGAGGTATGATCAATTACAAGGTTGTCGGTTCGTGGTGGAGCCTGATGTTGCCGATGAATCAAAAGAATACAAAAGTTTTTGCCGGCGGCATGGAAGTGGGTGACGCTTATAACAATATGATAGAGCAGATCCTTGCCAACCCTGAGCTCTCAAAGTGGAAATATATTTTGACCATGGAAGAAGACAATCTTCCTCCTCCAGACGGTCTATTGAAGCTATATGAAAATATAGAAAAATATGACGCTGTCGGCGGTCTATATTGGACGAAAGGCGAGGGAGGTCAGCCGATGATATATGGTGAGGGAAAAGATGGCGATCTCCATTTTCGTCCTCAACCACCGACCAAAGATATCCAGGAGTGCGATGGTTTGGGTATGGGATTCACTCTCTTTAAGATGGATATATTCAGGGACCCAAAGATAGGGAAGCCTTGGTTCAAGACCGTCCAGGAATATAGCCAAGAAAAGGGGCCACAGATGAGCACACAGGATCTGCATTTTTTCTCAAAGATCCGCAAGCTCGGCTACAAGGTGGCATGTGATACCCGGGTCAAGGTCGGTCACCTCGATCCGCAGAGCGAAGTCGTCTGGTAACCAAATATCATGAGCAAAAAAATAATAATAATCCAGATCATTTTCATTTGCCTCCTAGCAGGATTGTTCGTCGCCTATGTGCGTGTGGTGCGAACCAATCTTTCTCGGGGAGCGACCTATATCGTCGCTCCGATCAGTGCTACCAGCACAATGTCGGGTCCAGTCGGTGATGCCCCCCTCATCAATCCGGTAGTCACTGCCAATCTCGGCAAGCATTTCATCATAAATTTCAAACCGCTCGAGGATCAATTCAGGGGTATAAAGGCAGGTTTCCCAGAGAAAACATATGTCTATTTTGCTTATCTGAACAACTCTGCTTTTATCGGCATAGGTGAAGATACTATGTTCACCGCAGCCTCGACTTTAAAAGTGCCGTTGGCGATGGCAATAATGAAGATGGTCGAGAACGGCCAACTTTCGCTCTCAGAGAGCTACACCTTAAGCGAGCTCGATCTCGATTCCAACTTCGGTGATCTGTACAAAGTCGGTCCGAATAAGACGTTCTCTCTACAACAATTGCTAGAGATCATGCTTAAAAATTCAGATAATACTGCCATGCAGGCTCTGATCAAAGTGGCGCGTCTCATAGGTGTCGGCGATCCATTTAGAGATGTCTATAGCTTCATGGGCTGGAGCGTAGACAATCTTGGCGCGATGCCGACGTACAATAAGATAAATTTAAAAACGCTTTCCAATATGTTCACCGCTCTTTATAACGCGACATACGACAATGTGGCGGATTCGCAGTTGATCTTGGGATATCTTGATGATTCGATCGAGAACGACGAGATAGTGGCAGGAATTCCGAAGGATATACCGGTCGCACATAAGTTCGGCGTCGACCTCACGGACAAGACTCATTCCGATTGCGGTATCATCTACGCGCCACATAGAAATTCTCTGCTTTGCCTGGGGTTCATTGGCGGGGATCAAAAAACAGCTGATGATTTTATGAGAGAGACATCTAAAGCGGCATATGATTTTATCATGAAAAACTGACATGAACATGAACCCATTCACTAAAAGGGGAGCCAAAGGCCTTAAACTGGATATCGCCGGCGGCAAAAGCAAAGGCCCGGGATTTATCGGTATCGATGAAGCGTTGAGAGATGGCGTCGACGAAGTCGTCGATCTCGGCTCTTACCCCTGGACGCAATTCGCAGATAATTCCGCCTCAGAGATCGTGATCAATCATTATATGGAAAGAGTTGTTGATCTGTCCGCATTTATGGATGAGGTGTGGCGGATCGCTGAAGATGGCGCAAAAGTAACGATCATTTCTTCGTATTACACTTCTGTTCGCGCTTGGGCCGATCCGTTCACCAAACGTGCGATCTCTGAAGCAACATTCCCATTCTTCAACAAGATATGGCGCAAAGACAATGGCCTAGAGAGTCGACTCATCAGATGTGATTTTGATATGGTCAATTACGCCCTGTTCTTCAATGAACCGTGGAATCAGAAATCGGAGGAAGCCAAGCAGTTCGCCATCAAACATTATTGGAATGTCGTCGCCGACTTCCTGGTCGAGCTTAAAGTCAAAAAAATATGATAGTCGATAAAAGATCTGACAGAGCACGAATCACAGCTTTGCTTCGTTCGAATACTGCACTGCTCCTGCTTTCATTTATTGCTATATTCATATTCATCATATTTTTACGAGGTCCATCTTCTTCAAAAACAAACGAAAACAATACCCCTATGGTAGTCCCGTCTGTATCTCCCGAGACAGTATTTGCTCCGAGTGCTCCAGAGAATTCGGCATATTCTCCTTTGAAGAATATGCCAGCCCCCTCGACTTTCAAGTCATTCGTATACAAAAAGGGTGGAACCATTTCTGTCTCTTTGCTTTGTAAAGATGTCTATGCCGTGGTCCTCATATTTCCGGCTACTATAGATTATCGTTCCGATCCACTCTCGGCCATTTACAATACTGCGACACCATGTATAAAGAATGAGACCTACAAGGAGATCATTAGCCTTGATCCTTTAAAACTCCAGCAAGGCGCTCATTACTATGACATTACCGCCAGTCAAGGGAAAAAGGGGGCGTGGTATGATCCACATTAGAGCTGAAGTTTTGATATAATCGTCTAGTATGAAGAAGCTCTTCAGTTCCGTTTCTATAACCAACACCTTATATTGTTGCGCATTAATTCTTGTCCCCTTTGTTTTTCTTGGTTTTCATACAAACACGGTCCATGCAGCATCTTGGTACAACAACAGCTGGGCATATAGGACTATGATAACCATCGATCACTCTAAGGTCGCCAGCTCTACAGGATCGCTCCTGTCCTATTTTCCAGTGTTGATAAGCACGACGACCACCGCGTTAAAATACACTGGCTTTTCTAACGGTCACGTAGCTTCTTCAACCGGCAAAGATATATTGTTTACTTCATCTAATGGTACGACCAAGCTTGATCATGAAATAGAATTGTACGCTTCATCAACAGGCAATCTGGTCGCCTGGGTGCAAGTACCGTCTATGGCCACTTCAACGGATACGGTTCTTTACATGTATTATGGGAACGCTAGCGCTGCTGACCAATCGACCACTACAGGTGTTTGGGATGACGGGGGAAGCAATTATTACAAGGGCGTCTGGCATCTGGCTACTAATGGCGCGACGATCAACACAAATGACTCGACGCCTAATGCGAATAATGGGAGTAACGTTGGGGCAGCAGCGACCGCATCGGGAATATTTAATGGTGTTGGAGCGGTCAATGGGTTTAGTGCTTCTAAATATATCACAACGACAAACGCCATGGTTAGTTCCTCGACAGCTGTAACATTAAGCAGTTGGATATATGTTACCGCCCAGAACACTGGTGCTATAGTTACGGCCTTGTCGCCGGCGCCTTTAGGCAATCCAAATACAGGTTCTGCGATCAACCTTAACCAAGCCGCAGGTGGCGGCTATGCCGCTAATGCAAGTTTTACCTTGTGGATGTATATAGCGGGCGTTCCTAAAGTGGCTGGACCTCTGCCCGGAACAATCTCACTGAATCAGTGGTATTATGTCGTCGGTAGATATGATGGCGTGAACATTACTTTGAATCTTAATGGTGGTACGGCCACATCTTCGACGGCGCAGACTGGAGCTTATTCACAACCAGCCGGGCCGGGCTTTTTTGGTGCTTATCCAACCTCCGCTGACTATTTATCAGGATCATTGTCAGAGATCCGTTTTTCATCCACTGTTCGTTCGGTAGACTGGATCAAAACAGAATACAACAATCAAAGCTCACCCTCCACTTTTTATACGTCTGCGAATGAGGAAACAATCTACACCAGCCCCACTGTCACGACCCAATCAGTCACATCAGTAACAGCCACCACGGCAGTTCTGAATGGTACTATTGCTAATACTGGTAACCAAAATGTCACGGCTAGAGGTTTCGTTTGGGGTACTACGACCGCTTATGGCGCAACGACTACGGAATCAGGCAGTTTCTCGGCGGGGGCATTTTCTGCGCCTGTATCCGGTCTAACCGCCTTTTCAACATATCATTTCGCTGCGTATGCCATCAATCCAAATGGAACTTCATATGGAGCTGATAGCGTCTTTACAGTTTATAACGTCCCTAATTACGGCTCGATCTCTAATAGTTTCTTTCTAAATGACATCGCGATCTCATTTTCTGGAGGCAATTCGATGTATTCGTTATCGACCTCGACGAGCTTCGGGATGTTCGGTATAGGTGGAGAAACCGGTAATGGTACTTCTACATCTAGCAGTTTCGGTTTACTTGGTGGATATATGCGGAGCGTCTATCATATTCCAGCCCCTATATACGAACAAGTCCACTATCACTGGAGAAATGATGATGGTTCAGAAGCGAGCTCTACTTCGGCTACGGGTGGTGTACAAGACACAACTTTATCTTCGATATCCGTTGGGACGATCAAGCGCCTGCGGGTGCAGATCGCCAATCATGGCGGCACAGTCCGGGGATATTTGCCGCAGAGGTTCGGGCTTCAATATGGCATGCTTTCTTCTGACTGTGGAGCTATCTCATCATGGACAAATGTCGGTTCTAGTACGGTCTCGAATGTAGATTGGGTCATAGGAAATTCGTCAAATTTGACCAGCGGCGCAGATACTACCGATGTCGATCTGGCTCATGGGGGGACGATAGACCAGAATCATTCGCTTCTGACGCCGAATGGCGGAGTAGTGGATCAAAATGGCACGACTACGTTGCCTGTATCGTTATCCAGCGATAAATTTATCGAACTCGAATACTCACTGGTACCGACATCGGTATCTACGGCCGGAGTGATATATTGCTTTCGGGTTGAGAATGCCAGTTCAACGCTGAACTATAAATACACCGTCTATCCCCAAGCCTCAGTAGCAGGGTCCGGTGGATCACTGACCTTTGTTGTCGATTCAAATTCCGAGGCCTTTCCGTCTTTTTCACCTGGTACGGCGGTCTCAACATCTAGCATACTGTACATGAATACGACTAACTCCACAGGTCTCAATGTCTCTGTGACCAGATCAAATTCTACTTCAACATTGATGCTCGGCGGCAGCTCTGTCATCGGTATACCGGACACGACGTCATGGACACCAGGAAACAATTGTTCAACGTCCGGAAATTCTGCCGCATCGACCTCTCAGCCGCTGACTCTGAAATTCCGGATTAAACAATCTGGCACGGATTCAGGCAATTATTGTTCGGCATGGTGGGGTGCAAATGACACTTCCACGGCGCTTTTCGCCGGTCTTCCGACGACTTCGCAAAAGATCATAAATCGTAGCACGGCTTCTTCACCGACTACGACGGCCACAGTGCTATATAGCATCAACGCCCCGACTTCTCAGAACGTTGGGACTTATACAGGTACAGTCACTTATACAGCGGTTGCTAACTAATAACATGATCAAAGCGAAGATGTCATATGAACACTTCGGTTTGAAAATGTGTTACAATACTCTAGGATTGTACCAAATGATGGCGACGGCTGTACTCATAAAAAAATTTAGACATTTTATTTGGAGCTCACACCCGTCGCCATCATTCGGCGTAATGTCGTAACCGGTTTGCCGGTAGCTTTACAATCCCATGAAAATAAAGGAACAAGAATCATTAGCCCAATACACGACATTCAGGATCGGCGGACCCGCCAAATTTTTTTGCGCGGTCAAAAGCGAAGATGATGTGATGGAGGCCGTCAAATTCAGCCGAGAGAAAAAAATCCCTATCTTGATCATCGGTGGCGGGTCAAATCTCTTGATCCTAGATTCTGGTTTCAATGGACTGGTCATAAAAAATGAGATCGAAGGCAAGAGGTGGGATGAGGAGAATGATGGGCAGACAGTCGCGGTGACTGCCGGTGCTGGGGAAGACTGGGAAAAATTAGTGGAAGAGTCGGTAGAGCGTGGATTGTACGGTTTGGAAGGGCTTTCTTCCATTCCTGGCAAAGTCGGCGCTTCGCCCATACAAAATATCGGTGCATATGGCATGGATGTTTCTCGAGCTATCCGTTCGGTCCGGGCTTTGGATACTTCAAAGATGGAATTCGTCGATCTCTCTAAAGATGATTGTAAATTTGGATATCGCGATAGCCTTTTCAAGCATGAGAAGGGACGTTATATAGTCACGGCGGTGACATACGAGCTCTACAAGAATGGCAAGGTCAATATCGAGTACAAAGACTTGAAGGATCATTTCACCAAGAAAGGGAACGATAGTCCAGCTCTCAAGGATGTCCGTCAAGCCGTCATCGATATCCGCAAGAAAAAATTGCCGGATTGGACCACGTGGGGTACGGCCGGTTCTTTTTTCAAGAATCCGGTCATCTCTGCCGACAAGTTCAGAGAGCTAAAAGACCGATATCCGGAGCTGCCAGGTTTCGCTGAACCGGATGGAAGGATCAAAGTGTCTCTCGGTTGGATCCTCGACAAGGTCTGTGATGTCAGAGGTTTGATCATTGGCAATGTCGGCACATACGAAAAGCAGGCTTTGATCGTAGTAGCCAAACCCGGTGCGACCGCCAAGGAAGTCATAGATTTTTCAAATAAACTGATGCATTGTGTCAAAGACAAGACTGGTATCCAGATTGAGTGTGAAGTCGAATGGGCGGTGGCGTAGGGTGTGTATATCTGTAAATATTTCACTTTTGGTTTCGTTCGGCACTTTTTTGATGGTTATGATATAGTGTTTCCACATGTCATTTTTCGACAAAATTTTCAACGCCAACAAGACTATTGGGGTCAAGAAATTCGAGCCAATGGTGCCGAAAATCAATGAACTTGAAGCAAATATCAAGGCTCTTTCTGATGGGGAATTGAAGGCCAAAACGCAGGAATTCAAGAAGCGCATTGAAGCAGGAAGCAGGAAGGAGGAAGGAGACAGACTAGAAGACATGGCTATTTTAGATGAAATTCTTCCCGAAGCTTTCGCCGTCATCCGCGAAGCATCTAGGCGCACTCTCGGTCAGCGTCACTTCGATGTTCAACTCATCGGAGGTATGGTCTTGAATTCTGGTGCTATCGCTGAAATGAGAACTGGTGAAGGGAAGACTCTTGTTGCCACGCTGCCGGCATATTTGAATGCGCTTTCCGGCAAGGGTGTGCACATCGTCACTGTCAATGATTACTTGTCCCGCCGCGACGCTGTTTGGATGGGTCAGATTTATTCCTTCTTGGGGTTGAGTGTGGCTGTGATCAATGATCAGGCTTCATTTATTTATGACCCAGCGCACAAGGACATGGGCGTCGCGACTCATTCCGGTTCGCCGCTGGCCCACAGCGCTCTCACCGGAACGACTCGCGACACCTCAAATAGCACTCAAAGCGAAGGAAATCTTCCCGCTTCGAGTGCTGTGGGCCAGCAGCGAAGCGGGAAGATTTCCGAAGCTGATGATGCTCTCGATAAAGAGCGCGACCAGCTCGGTGCTTTCAAAGTCGTTCATGAATTTCTTCGGCCTGTCTCTCGCCGAGAAGCATATGCCGCCGACATCACTTATGGTACTAACAATGAATTCGGCTTCGATTATCTCCGAGATAACCTAGAATACAGCGCTGACAAGTTGCGCCAACGCGATTTCAACTACGCCATCGTCGACGAGATCGACTCGATCCTCATCGATGAGGCTCGAACGCCGCTTATCATTTCTGCGCCGACCCGCGATGCCGAGTCTACTTACAAACAATTTGCCTCGCTAGTCAATTCATTCAAAGCTGAAGAAGATTACATCGTCGAAGAAAAGCATCGCTCTATTTCCCTGACCCAGGCCGGCATAACCAAAGCCGAGAAAGCTTTGGGGATCGAAAATATTTACACAGATCAAGGCATCAAGTCGGTTCATCATTTGGAGACTGCCATCAAAGCCATCGCCCTTTACCATGTCAACAAGGAATACGTCGTCAAGAACAATGAGATCATCATCGTCGATGAATTCACTGGTCGTCTCCAGCCTGGAAGGCGTTGGTCAGACGGATTGCATCAGGCTATCGAAGCCAAGGAGGGCGTTTCTATTCAGCAGGAGTCAAGAACGTATGCCTCGATCACTTTCCAGAATTTTTTCCGCATGTACCCGAAGCTTTCCGGTATGACAGGTACAGCTGCCACGTCGACTGAGGAATTCTTCAAAGTCTATGGCTTGAATGTTCATACTGTTCCGACCAATGTAGTGCAGATCCGCAAAGATCAGAATGATCAGATTTTTCGTACCGAAATCGGCAAATTCAAGGCTATTTCTCGAAAAGTCAAAGAGCTTCATGACAAAGGCCAGCCGGTATTGATCGGTACAGTCTCTATTGAAAAGAACGAGCTGCTTTCGCAATTCTTGAAGTCTGATGGCGTGCCACATTCTATCCTGAATGCCAAGCCGCAATATGCTGAAAAAGAAGGTGAGACAGTAGCTCAAGCTGGTCGCAAAGGTGCTGTCACTATCGCCACCAACATGGCCGGTCGCGGTGTCGATATCAAACTCGGGGGCAATCCGAATACGCCGGAAATTTATGATGAAATCAAAAAGATCGGTGGCCTGTTCGTTCTCGGCACCGAACGCCATGAAGCGCGACGTATCGACAATCAGCTCCGTGGCCGTTCCGGCCGCCAAGGCGATCCAGGAGAGACACAATTCTTCGTCTCTTTGGAAGATTCTTTGATGCGCGTCTTCGCTTCGGAAACTTTGAAATCCATGATGGGGAAGTTGGGTATGCCTGAAGATGAAGCCATCGAGCATCGTATCATTTCCAAAGCTTTGGAATCTGCTCAAGAAAAGATCGAAGGATTCAATTTCGATGCCCGTAAGCACGTGTTGGAGTTCGACGACGTCATCAATCATCAACGCAGTTCTATTTATGGACGACGTAAGAGATTACTTCTCGGTACGCTCGATGATGTGGAGAAGGAATTGAATGAGATCATTGAAGCAGGAAGCATGAAGCAGGAAGCGGGAGGAGGCGAAAAAATTCGTTTAGGCTCGAGCGCTGTGGGCCAGCGGCGAGACGAAACGAATTTTGCAGCCGATGCTGCAGGTACTGATGTCTCGAAAATCATCGAAAAGAAAATCGCCGAATTCGGCCGCGAATCGTTCTTACAATCCGTTCGGATCATTCTTTTGCAGACTACCGACATGTACTGGGTTGAACACCTGGAAGTCATGGACTACACTCGTTCCAGCGTCAATTTGCGTGCCTACGGTCAACGAGATCCTCTAGTTGAATACAAGAAGGAAGGATTGCGCCTATTCAAGGAAATGACCAATGCTATGCGCGAGCAAGTGATTAAGATCCTTCCACACGTGGTGCCGATCCAAAACGGAGAACCGATTGGAGCGCAAGGAGGAAGCAGAAAGGAGGAAGGAGCAAGGAGTGTGAAAAACGAGATTCTCAACTTGAAGGAAGTTCGAACAAATGCCGATATTATCAGCGGTGGTGATGGATCTGGTTCGTCAACTGGCGTGCCGAAGGAAAAGGAGATAGGCAGGAATGATCCGTGCCCGTGTGGTTCAGGTAAAAAGTATAAAAAGTGCCACGGAGTCGGCAAGTAGTCAATGATAGGGCCGTTCGCGCATATGATAAAGCAGGTAATTATTCTGAAAATTCGGCATATGTAACGGTGACCAATTAGGTGGATATGCGCATGTTCGGCATACTTCGCTGAAAAGGTGAGCTTTACAGCAACGGCCAACATATAACTGTGGATAAGTATTGGATAGTGCTATGTTACAATTAAGCAGTTAATCGTGACTTTCGTCATTTTAGTTATTGAATTAATTATTAAAAACCTAACATGTTCATGAATCTAGGGATAATACCCATTTTGCGTGGCATGAAATCAGACTTCTGTAGCTTGGTTAAGCTGTAGAAGTGTGATTTGATAGACTGATGTCTACAAAAAAAGAAAATATTGCCCCGAATGTGGGCTT